>Ga0153915_10000006_pt1 | contig 315949 bp, 334 predicted proteins | sample Opewatmetagenome_2_FD_107003 | JGI IMG/M metagenome (GOLD analysis project Ga0153915, IMG submission 107003) | Freshwater wetland microbial communities from Ohio, USA - Open water 3 Core 3 Depth 3 metaG | ecosystem: Environmental > Aquatic > Freshwater > Wetlands | place: USA: Ohio, Lake... | reverse complement strand
CGTGCAAGTTCCATGGTACGGGCCAGCTGCTCCTGGCTCTCCTTTGAAAGCCGGTGGTGGGCCGGTGTTTCCACGTAGATTGCCGTGAACCGGGCCCCCCCCATCCGGTCGGCCTGCCGGCGTCCTGTCCTCACCAGCCGTTCCGAGAGCGGTCCCGGGCCGACAAGGACGAGCAGGTGTTCCCCGGCAGCCCACGGCCCCGGGATTGCCCGGGTCTGCATGTAGGCGAGCATCTGCTCGTCGACCCGCTCTGCCGCCCGCCGGAGGGCGAGTTCGCGGAGGGCATACAGGTTGCCTTCATTGAAGAATTTCTCGATCGCCCGGGCGGCCATATCAGGCACATAGACTTTTCCCTCCCGCAGCCGCTGGAGCAGCTCGGGAGGTGCGAGATCGACCACCTCGATCTCGTCCGCCTCGTCGATGACGCGGTCCGGGACCGTCTCCCGCACAATGACGCCCGTAATCTGGGCCACGACATCATTGAGACTCTCGATATGCTGGACATTCAGGGTCGTATAGACATCGATACCGGCATCCAGCAGTTCCTCGACATCCTGGTACCGCTTCAGGTGCCGGGAGCCCGTCACGTTCGTATGGGCCAGCTCATCGACAAGGACAAGCGCGGGCCTGCACTGGAGGGTAACATCGAGATCGAATTCCGGGAGCGTGACCCCCCGGTACTCGATCATCTTACGCGGGATGACCGTGAGACCTTCGAGCAGCGCTTCCGTCTCTTTCCTGCCATGGATCTCGACATAGCCGGCCCGGACATCGACACCTTCGGCCAGCCGGAGATGGGCTGCCTTGAGCATCTCGTACGTCTTGCCGACGCCCGCGATGTACCCGAGGAAGATCTTCAGCTTGCCCCGGTGTTTCTTTCGCTCCTCACCCGTGATCCGGGCAAGCAGCGCATCGGGGTCCGGGCGGTATTCAGGTACAGGCATCATCCTACACCCAGCAGTACGAGCAGGATATCGATAATCTTTATGCCGATAAAGGGAGTGATGAGCCCGCCGATCCCGTAGAGGAGGATATTATTGCGGAGCGCCTCTTCCGCCGACATCGCACGGTACTGGACGCCCCGGAGGGCGAGCGGGATTAACGCGACGATGATGAGGGCGTTGAAGATCACGGCTGCAAGGATCCCGTTGTGAAGGCCAAGGACATTGAGTGCGGCAAGCGCCGGGTACGTTGACGCAAACGCGATCGGGATGATGGCGAAATACTTGGCAATATCGTTTGCAATGGAGAACGTGGTGAGCGCCCCCCGGGTCATGAGGAGCTGCTTTCCGATCTCCACGATCTCGATCAGTTTTGTCGGGTTGGAGTCGAGATCGATCATGTTCGCCGCCTCCCGGGCCGGCTGGGTGCCGGTGTTCATGGCGACCGCAACATCGGCCTGGGCGAGCGCCGGGGCATCGTTGGTCCCGTCGCCGGTCATCGCGACCATGCGCCCGCCGGCCTGGTACTCCCGGATCAGTCTGAGCTTGCTCTCGGGCGTTGCCTCGGCAAGGAAATCGTCGACACCGGCCTCTGCGGCAATAGTTGCAGCAGTAAGCCGGTTGTCCCCGGTGATCATGACCGTCTTGATGCCCATCCTGCGCAGCTGGACAAAGCGCTCCCGGATCCCGCCTTTGACGATATCTTTTAAGTGGAAGACCCCGAGCGCCTTCCCGTTCTGTGCAACGACCAGCGGGGTGCCGCCGGCCCGGGAGATATCATCGACAGCCTGCCGGAGTTCATCCGATACGGAGTTGCCGTTCGTTTCAATATACCGGAACAGCGCATCGGCTGCGCCTTTCCGGATATGGAGCTGTCCCTGGTCCACCCCGCTCATCCGGGTCTGGCTGGAGAACGGGATGAACTGCATCTCAATGCTCGTTTCGGATGCTCCAACGGTCCTGCCACGAAGTTCGTACTTCTCTTTTGCAAGGACCACGATGCTGCGGCCCTCGGGGGTTTCATCGGCAAGCGAGGCCAGTTGTGCAGTCTCTGCAAGGTCCTGGATCGTGGTCCCGTCAACGGGAATGAACTCGACAGCCTGCCGGTTCCCGAGCGTGATGGTCCCGGTCTTGTCGAGCAGGAGGACATCCACGTCTCCCGCCGCTTCGATGGCCCGGCCCGAGGTCGTGATCACGTTTCTCTGGATCAGCCGGTCCATGCCCGCAATGCCGATGGCGGAGAGAAGCCCGCCGATGGTGGTCGGGGCGAGGCAGACGAAGAGCGCGACGAGCACGGTGATCGTGACGGTGGTTCCGGCCCCGGCAGCCTGGACGCTGTACGCGGAGAAGGCGTAGAGTGCTGCTGCGACGGCAATAAAGATTACCGTCAGGCCGAGCAGCAGGATGTTGAGCGCGATCTCATTAGGGGTCTTCTGCCGTTTTGCCCCTTCGATGAGGCTGATCATGTGGTCGAGGAACCCTTCGCCGGGATTCGCGCTGACCCGGATGATGAGCCAGTCAGACAGGATACCCGTCCCTCCGGTGACCGCGCTCCGGTCCCCGCCGGATTCACGGATCACCGGTGCGCTCTCACCGGTGATCGCACTCTCGTTGACCGATGCAACCCCATCGATCACTTCCCCATCCACCGGGATCGTATCCCCGGCCTTGACATAGATGAGATCGTTCTTCCGCAGGGCAGAGGAGGATACCACCGCAATATATTTTTCTTTGGGTTCCCTGCCCCTGATGAGCGTGTAATCGGGATCGAGTTTTTTTGCCGAGGTATCCTGCCGCATCTTTCGTAATGAATCTGCCTGCGCCTTGCCCCGGCCTTCAGCTAAGGCTTCGGCAAAGTTTGCAAAGAGCACCGTGAACCAGAGCCATGCGGAGATGGCGCCGATGAATCCTGCCGGTGCTTCCCCGGCCCCGGTGAGGGCCTGGAGGTACAGCAGGGTGGTCAGCGCACTCCCGGCTTCCACGGTGAACATGACCGGGTTCGCAATGAGGGTCCGGGGATCGAGTTTCAGGACCGCATCGACCGCTGCACGCCGGTAGAGCCCCGGGATGGCCGGGGCGGTGCGGGTCTCTCCATCAGACATGGATCATCCCCCCCGCGATCATGCCCATATACTCAGCAATCGGCCCGAGCGAGAGCGCCGGGAGGAAACTGAGCGCCCCGACAACGATGATGACAAAGACCAGCCAGACAATAAAGAGCAGCCGGTAATCGCGCAGGGTTCCCTCGCCCGCAGGAACGATCTTCTTTGTGACAAGCGACCCTGCAAGCGCAAGCGTCAGGACGATCGTGGCATAGCGGCCCACGAACATGCAGAAGGCGGTTGCAAGATTGTAGAACAGGCTGTTTGCCGATAGCCCGGCAAAAGCGCTGCCGTTATTCTGCGATGCCGATGTGAACGCGTACAGGATCTCGGAGAAACCGTGCGGGCCCGGGTTGAAAACGCCGGCCTGGCCTGCCGGGGTGAGGACGGCAAGCGAGGTGAAGGCAAGGATCAGGAGGATCGGGATGAGTATGACGATCGTCGCCATCTTCATCTCGAACTGCTCGATCTTCTTGCCATAGAGCTCCGGTGTCCGCCCGACCATGAGGCCGGCAATGAACATGGCGATGATGGCAAAGATGAGCATGCCGTACAGGCCCGAGCCGACGCCGCCGAATACCACTTCGCCGAGCTGCATGTCAAAGAGCATGATCCCCCCGGCAAGGGGCATGAAGGAATCGTGCATGGCATCGACCGCACCGCAGGATGTCACGGTCGTGACCACGGCAAAGAGGACCGTGGGAACAATCCCGAACCGGACCTCCTTTCCTTCCATGTTCCCGCCGGACTGGAGGTCCGAGGGGGCCTGGTCGACCCCCAGCGGGGAAAGCGCCGGGTTGCCGGCCCCTTCCGACCAGATGGCAAGACCCACGAGCGGCAGGAAGATGAGGGACATGGCGATCAGGAGGGCAGCCCCTTTTCTCCGCGATCCGATCATGGCCCCGAACGTCATGCAGAGCGCTGCGGGGATGATGATGATTGCAAAGGTCTCGACAAAGTTCGCAAACGGGGTGGGGTTTTCAAGCGGATGGGCCGAGTTGGCATTATAGAACCCGCCGCCGTTTGTCCCGAGATGCTTGATGGCAACCTGCGAGGCAACGGGCCCGAGCGGGATCGTCTGGGTGGTGACGAGCGTCCCGGCACTGTCGTTCACCGGGTCAAGGAGCGGGACCGTGACCGCACCGGAGAACGTCTGGGGCGTTCCCTGCGAGACGAGCAGAAGGGAGATGACAAGACAGATGGGGAGGAGGATCATGACGCTTCTTGTCAGCAGCACCCAGAAGTTGCCGATGGTTGTACCGGACTTCCGCGTGAAGGCGAGTATGAGCGCGACGAGCACGGACATCCCGACCGCAGCCGAGAGGAAATTCTGGACGGCGAGACCCGCCATCTGGGTGAAGTAACTCATCGTGACTTCGGGCACATAGGCCTGCCAGTTGGTGTTGGTGGCAAAGCTGACCGCCGTGTTGAGCGCGAGATCCGGGGGAACGGCCGAAAGGCCGGCCGGGTTGAGCGGCAGGACCTGCTGAACGAGCTGGAGGAAGAAGACGACCGCGATGCAGGGAACCGAGAAGACCATGACGGCGACGGCAAACTGCTTCCAGTCCATCTCCTCCCCGGGATCAACACCGGCAATGAGGAAGATCTTCTGTTCGATCCGTTCGAGGAACGGGGAGAAGAAGTTCGGTTTCCCGGTATAGATCTTTGCCATCCATGCACCCAGCGGCACAACGATGAACATGACGAGCAGGATGAAGAGGAGCAGCTGGAACCAGTCGGCGATCCTCATGCCGAAGAGACTGGCCGGGGGGTCGGTGGGATCAGCACCGGACCCGGCCGATTGCGGCACGGAGATTTTTTCGGCGCTGATATCATCGAGTGCGAGGTTCAGGGAGAGGACATTCACCCGGGGCTCGCCGAAGATCACGAACTGGCGCTGCTGGACCTGTGAGTTTACGAGCGCTGATACCTCCGGCTCGGAGAGGTTACGTTCCCGGGCCACGCGGGGCACCTGGTAATACGCGGCAGCGACCGAGATGTCCGGGTCAAGCCCGCTTCCTGAAGCGGTGACGAGATCGACTGGTATCTCCTGCGTATTTTTGGGATCGGCTGCATGCAGGGCACCGACCCGGGTTTTTACCGCATCGGCGAGTGCGGGATTATCCGGCCCGAGATTGGATCCGGAGGAGGCGCCGGCATTATAGGGCACGGGCGAGGTTGCAGAAGGACGGCCCCAGAAGTACTGCGGGGACGAGAACGGCTGCCCGACCTGGGACGAGCCGGCGATCTTGCCGTTATGGATGAGGAGATCCCCGTTTGACTGGACCGGGAAGAGTACCTGGGCAATGCCTGTGACAATAAACGGGTAAAGAATGCCCACGATAAGCGTGAGCAGGAAAAAGATCAGTACCGCAGGTTTTGCCTGTTTTCTGATGATCGACTGGACGGGTTCGGTAGCCATACATGACCGCCATTGAGTGTCCGTACTCCGGGTTTTCCGGAACAGGTTCACATTACAATCGTGAAGAGTCCAAGTATAAATGCTTGCAGAAAAAAACCGGGAAAAACCCTGCAAATATATATTTTAAGGAAATAAAGGAAGAAAAAAACTCCGGCCGCGCCATTCTTCACACGCTCATCACCAGGCCTGTAACCAGGCCTGCGATCCGGACCGCGACCCGCCGTGCCATTGCCGCATGTCCCATCTCCATGCGATCGCAGATTTACTTCGGCCGGCAAACCAGGATCGTGACGCCCGGGGGCCCGGAACTTCTTGGTACGATCTCAATGGTTATCTGATACGGTGAGCATCGTATCAGCATGGCATACATGATGGATGGCATGTGGGGTGGGAATTCCAGCTACGGGTTTCCCTTCTTCGGCATGGGGATGATGCTGATCTTGCTTGTACTGTTCCTCATCATCGCGTACCTGGTGTACCTGGACGCGAACACGAGGGGGATGAACGGGCTGCTCTGGGGAATCCTGATCCTCATCCCGATGATCGGGATCCTCTTCCTTATCCTGTACATCGTTATCCGGGAAAGCAACCAGCAGAAAACCGTACCTGCGGGGGAGAGTGCGATGGAGATTCTCAAAACGCGGTATGCAAAAGGGGAGATCACGGACGAGCAGTTCAGGACAATGCGTGAAGAACTGAAAAAATAATCCTGTTTTTCACCTGCCCGTGCCTGCGATAATCCCCGGTTCCTGCCGGGCGGGTGCGGGGCCCGGGCCGGAACAAGGCCGGCCCTTGCAGCATACAGGGCCCGGACCTTTTTTGCCTGCCGGTTCTTCCCGGACGTTTCGCTGATCGCACCGGCGGACATGGGAAGGAAACTATCCGGGAGGTACCGTCTCACCGGTGAACCGGTATGCCCCTTTCGGTACAACCAGTTCGAACCGGGCCCCGTTATCCGGCCCGCTGGTCTCCGCGATGGTGATTCCGGTGATCGCGAGGATCTCGCGGGTGAGGAAGAGGCCGAGGCCGGTATGTTTCCCAAAGCCCCGCTCGAACAGGCGGGCTTTATCCCCGACCGCGATCCCGGCCCCGTCATCCTCGCAGGTAATCACGAGCCCCGCGCCGGTTTCTTCAGAGGTGATGCGGATGGTCGTCATCGCTTCACCGCCATACTTCAGGGCATTGTCGATCAGGTTATAGAAGACCTTCTCGAACAACGGGTCCGCGTACACCGACACGTCCGTCCGGTCGACATCCACCCGTACCTCTCTCATAGGAAGTGCCGCAACCGCCCGCCGGATACCGGCATTGACGTTCTGCCAGGCGGGAGCGGTTGTTCCCATATCCTCGTAGACCTTGGTGAAATCGAGCTGGTGCCCCATGGTCTCGACAATCTTCATCTCGCTCGTGAGATATTCTGAGGCCGTAGGACTGGTGCCGAGTTCTTCTTTCGAGAGCTCGAGATAGGCCGCGAGGGCCGTGAGCTGGTTCTTGATGTCGTGCCGGGTGATCGATGAGAGGATGGTGAGTTTTTTATTTGCCCGGGAGAGTGCATCCTCTGCTGCCTTCCGCTCGGTGATATCGGTGATGACCGATAAGCCTGAAGGGAGCCCGGCATCTTCGATCCGGACGGTCTTGATCAGGCAGTGGCGGATCGTGCCGTCCCGGAGCTGGATATCGATCTCGCTGAGATGGTCCGGGAACTCATCCCTGCGGATGGCATCGATGATCTCCCGTGCAGCCTCAGCACTCGCGGGTGTCAGGATGGAATAGATCGATTGCCCGGCAAGGGTTCCTTCTGCGGGTCCCAGGAGCCGGGTTGCTGCCGGGTTGGCGTAGTGGATGAACTCACGGTCGTGGATGAGAACATAATCCGGGAGGTTGTCTGCAAGGTTCCGGTACCGCTCCTCGCTTTGTTTGAGTTCCCCCTGGGACCGGGCCATGTTGAGCATCAGGAAGGATGCCGTGAGGACGATATCCATGAGGATCGTGACGATAAAGAAGATTGTGTTAATGGGATCCGGGCCCCCAAGTGAGTGATCCCCCGGGGTGATGAGCGCATGAACGGTCATCATGGTCCAGAGGAGGGCCGTGACCAGGAGAGCCGCGCTGAAGCTGTACCTGAGCGACCGGGTCTCTGGTTCCCTGGACCGGATCGCGATGAGGGCGGTCGCAACAAAGCAGGGGACGATGAACAATCCGATAATCACGCCACGCATGATTTGCGAATCGTCTATGATCATAAACCAGAATAACAGGAGAATTCCCGGTACCAGGATGCTGTATGTGATCCTGGGGAGCGCCCGTGACTGGAAATACATCCTGGTACTGTCAAGCCGCATCATGACCGACAGCATGATCAGAAGACCTGCCACCGTTGAGCAGAGGAAAGCGGGCACGGCTCCTTCGAGCATGTACAGGAAATACCCGCAGGATGTGACGAGGAGGGAGAGCATCCACAGCCGAAAGCCGTCATGGGTCTTCTGGGATCTCCAGAAAGTGAAGAGCATCAGTGTGAGGACCGTGTTCACGAGAAAGAGGGTCAGGAAAAGGGTACGGATATCGGGCATCCACATGGTTTTAACTCCATCCGGTGTTACCCGCCGGATATATATTTTGGAACAGGTGGGAGATATTTTTCCTTCTCACCTAATGAATATTCGTAATGCGGATACCTGAGTCAATCCCCTGCGGGTGAATGGCGGATGATCGCTTCTTTTCCCGGCCATGACAGGCCGCGGGCAGTGCCCGCCGGATAAATAATTTTATACATTAGTAATGTAAATAAATCGCATAAAGCATACATTGGTAATGCATATGATCACCGCATCGCAGCTCGAAGAACTGGTACACACCCAGAAGGAGACATTTCTCGCAAAGGATCCCGGGATACCCCGGGAGATCGCGACCGGGCAGATTACCCGGACAAATGCGATCGTCGTGATTACCGGAATCCGGCGGTGCGGCAAGTCCACGCTCCTGCGCCAGTTGTCAGCACAGTATGCAGATTTCCACTACATCAATTTCGACGATGACCGGCTCATGGACTTCACGGTAGCGGATTTTTCCTCCCTGATGCTCGTGTTCGAAAAGATCTCGCCCGATGTAAAAATCCTCTTCATCGATGAGGTCCAGAATGTCGCGGGCTGGGAACGGTTCATCCGCCGCATCCATGATGAGGGATACAAAATCTTCCTCACCGGGTCCAATGCAAATCTCCTCTCGCAGGAACCCGGTACCCGGCTTACCGGGCGTTACACGACGATCACCCTCTTCCCGTTCTCGTTCCGTGAATACCTGCAGTTCACATCGATCGGGACCGACCGGATCTCATCGAAGAAGAAGGCACAGATCCTCGCGGGGTTCGACCGGTACCTCGCAGGTGGCGGGTTCCCCGACTACCTGAAGTCCGGTGACCCGGAGTACCTCAAGCGGATCTATGACGACATCCTCTTCCGTGACATCATCAGCCGGTTCGGGATCCGTGAGGTGAAAGGGTTCCGAAAGCTCGCCCATTATCTCGTCACCAATACGGCAAATTCAGCAACCTACAATGCGCTCCGGAACACGCTCGGGTTCAAAAGCGTTGCATCGGTCCGGGATTATGTCGGGTTCCTTGAAGAAGCATACCTCATCTTCGAGATCTTCCGGTACGATTTTTCTTTGAAGAAACAGTACGTCAACGAGAAGAAACTCTACTGCATCGACACCGGCCTGCGCAATGCAGTCGCATTCCGGTTCCCGGATGACAAGGGCAGGCTCCTTGAGAACCTCGTCCTCATCGAGCTGTTGCGCCGGAACAAGTCCGTCTTTTTTTTCAAAAATCCCAAAGAGTGCGATTTCATCACGGAAGAGCGGGGGAAGATCACCGGCGCGATCCAGGTCTGCTTTGAACTCACCAGGGAGAACCGGGAGCGCGAACTTGCCGGGCTCTCCGGGGCTATGGCCGTGCATGGCCTGGACGAGGGGATCGTTCTCACGTACCTCCAGGAGGAGACCATCAACGACGGGGATACCGTTATCCGGGTTGTACCGGCATGGAAATGGCTTATCGATGCCGGGGCGGACAAAAAAACGGGAGCATGATCTGACACCGGGTGGTGCAGTACGGATGCTCGTTCCGGAAAATAATCCAATTAATTGCTGAGAGAAAAACGATGGGCCGCTGGCCCGGATCTCTCCGGACAAAGACCCGGGAGCGGGGATCCGTTCATACCCCCGTTCCCGCAATAATCCCGACAATCTGTTGCGCCGCCACCGGGTCCAGCACCTCCGCGAGCACGATGCCGGCAAGGCAGGAAAAGAGGGCCCAGAACACCTTCTTCACGTGCTCGTTCTTCCCGAACGTTTCGATGATCGATACAGTGTCGGCCTTCATCGCGGTCTGCAGTATTCTGGGCAGGAAGACGAAGAGCGGCAGGAAGCAGATCGCAGCGCCGATAAACGCCAGGGTGATCCCGGCACGAGCCAGAAGGAAGCACCCGGACGGGATGGCGAAGATGCCGGCAAGGACTGCCGCGAGCCCGACCTCGCCGAACCAGAAGTAATGCCGTTTCTCTGCGTAGTTTCGTTTCTCTTCGTCCGTGAGCAGGGTGCAATCAAATATCCCGAGCACGTTCAGCATCCCGTACCAGACCGCGTGGGTCTCTTCCGGGTCGGCAACGATGCCGAGAAAGAAGATCGCGACCGGTATAACGAGAAGAATATACGGGAGGCTGGCGAAGAGAAAAATGATCGCGAGCAGGAGCCCTGCACCACAGATGGCGGCCCGGGTCTGCACGACATTTTCAAACAGGGTACCACGTCCTATGCGATCGGATGACTGGTGTGTTCATGGTCCATCCCCCTCATCGTTCCCGGACATCCTTCACGTCCGCCGTGATGGTAAACTCGAAGACCGGGCTCATGTACCCGCCGTTCTCCGGGCTGAAGTCCCGGGCAAGTCCCAGTTTTCTCCGGCCTGTGCGGAACCTGACGGTGTGAATGCCCGGTGCACGCGGGTAGACCCGGCGGCCGGTACGGTCACGCATCTCCCGGTAGGGCGGGATCTCGAACCAGTCCGGCCAGAAGCGGACGCCCCGGGGGATATCTGTTCCCCGGAACAGGTCCTGCTGGTGCCGGGGTACCATGTTGTCGTAGATCACATCGATGATCAGGTTCTCGTTCTCCCTTTTTGGCTGGAGGTCCAGTTCGTAGAAGATAGGGTTGCGCCGGACTTCGTCCAGAGTCAGCGGGGTATCCTTTGTCAGCGGTTCGAGACCGGAGAAGGTTCCCCGGTACAGGCCGGTAATAGTTGCGACCGGTACGGTTTCAGCTTCCATAATGCGCCTCCTTCAGGTGCTCGTGCTCGTCCCGGAGTTTTTTGAACTCCTCGACCACTTCATCGTACCTGCCGATCTTCTGGTAGATGACGAAGAGCAGGGGATAAATCGGGAGGACGGCCCCGAGTAGTATGCCAAGAATTTCTGTTTCCATAGTGAATGTCTCCAAAAACCTGTGGGGGAAGGGACGTTTCGTGTCCCCGCCCCGGGTTCTCCTCAGGCCAGTGCCGCAACGGTGTCGGCCCAGGTCTCGACCTTGGTCCGGATCCCATCGTCCGAGTACGAGGTGAGGCTGATGCTGGTGCGCCCGAAGGTGACCATATAGATCTCCCCGTTCGGGTCGCGGCATTTCAGCGTTGCCGAGAAGGCCTCGTTCGTGGTATCGCGGACCGGGGTGCCCCCGTGGGCTGCGGTCAGGGCCGAATCGGCGAGTATCGCTGTAGCACCAGCATTGAATCCGGCGATCGTGTTGAACTTGTCGGAATGACTGCCAACACTTTTTGCGTCAGCATCCTGGTACACGATCTTTACCGTATAGGCCTCCTTTGTCTTCTCTACCGGCGGGTGACTGACGCCGGCGCTCTCATAGGCAACACAGGCAAACGGGTTGCCGGTGATGACTGACTAGACGATGGTGTCGAATGCCGATACATCTGCGATCAGGGTCGCGAGTTCGCGTACCGCGGTCTTGACGGTTGTTTTCTGTACGAAATCTCCCATTTTTATTCCTCCATCTTTTTTTCTGCGTCTCGGGGGCCCCTTTGACATATCACTATACGACGCAGGGAGGGATGGGTCTGGCTGAATAAATTTTCAGGAGGCAAAACGCCGTGTTTTGCTCGCGTTTGGGGACAATCCGGGGAAGGATATTAGCCGGAAGATTTCGCAAAAATGGGATCGGAATTGAGGGTTCTTTTCACTGCCCCGGGAAGTCCAGGCTAAAACCAGATCCACTCCCATTTTTGCCTCCCAAATGCACCCAAACAACGTCCCTGGGTTACCGACGTGAAAATGAGCAAATATTAGTGAGATAATGTCTCTTTTTACCGAAATACCTCCCCGGGATCCGGGAAAATGATCATTCGAAGCCCGTATATGGCATATTTCGGAGGTACTCCAGACATGGATCGCGATCCACTATCCCGGTTTACATCCTATCGCGGTCCGTGCTGAAACCTGATCGTTCTCCCTTTTCGCCTCCCGGATGCACCCAAATAGCGTCCCTGGGTTACCGGCGTGAAAACAAGTGAATTTTGACGGAATAATGTCCCTTTTTCCCGAAATACCTCCCCGGGATCCGGGAAAATGGCCAATCGGAGCCCGTATAAGGCGTATTTCGGAGGTACTCCAGGAAAGAGGGATCTATATATCCCATCATGGGAGAGAGAAAACAGGAAATCCCCTGTTTCTCACTTCCTGGTATTTAAGAGGGAATCTGCTTGGCCTGTTTCCGTTCACCCGAGAGGCACGCCGTTACGGGAGAGCTCGACAAGACCGGTTTTCATCACCCGGAAGAACCGCCAGGTCCCGTGCCGGGAACGCAGCCAGAGTTCACGCGAGATATTCTCTGTTGATATGATGGAACGGAGGCCGATGATCACTCCCCGGTAGCACTCTTCTGCCTCTGCAAGCGTCAGGAGGATCCGGTCCGCATACATCACGCGGACAAATGCAACCGGGACCGCGGTCGGGATCACGAGATCGTACAGGCCCCCGCGGGCCTGCCTGACCAAATGGACGGTCCCCCGTATCGCTGCGATGGGAAGGGCACCGGCAAGCGTCCGTCCCGGGTACGGTCCCCGGCTCATGCCCCACAACCCTGGAGGTGAACGTGTACCATCGGCGGATAATCCGGTTCTCTTTCACCAGGTGCCGTGGGCCTCATGACCCGGCACGATACAAGTTCCTTTGGCAGGGACTTTGTCCTGACCGAGATGTTGTAGTGATGCCAGTGAGTCCGCTTCACACTGATGCGGTATACCGGGGCCCCGATCCGATTGATGTGGTGGGCAAGTTTCCCTGGCAGGAGATACAGGGGCACTCCCGATTCCGTCACGGATTTACTCTTTGTCATCCTGTGCCCGCCTCCGCCACACGGGCTCTCGATCCGCATGCCGGTTTTTTCCTGCAGGATAACCGGATGCCAGTGCCAGGTATCTCCATCTTCCGAAGTACATCCCAATTAGGGGAAAATGGCCGTTCTTCTTCGCTGACAAGGACTGCATCCTGCCGGATACCGTCAGTTCCGTTTTGCTTTTTGTATGTTGATTCTATGCTAACACTTCCCTTGTTATCAGCCCGTGCACGGGAAAATTTTTCATAAAAATTTACGATAATTATCACATGCATCAGGCAGACCGGGTCCAGCGAAGTTCGTCTCTTCATGAACCCATCATTTCTTTTCGGGACAACCCCCGGCTGTCCACGACTGGGGGTTTCGTCACGCGATATATAACGGTTCTAACGCGGCTGTCTACTGGAGGGGATACCTGCCGGGAAGAATGGTGTCAAAACAATCCTCAATGGAAGCGCATGCCATGTGAACTGATAGCGAGGAAGACCTTCACAGGCATGAGGAAGAACTGTTTACAGGTGACCCGGGGTGCCCTGACATCCCGAATCCCGGAAGGCAGGACACGAAATAATACCGGCCGTCATGCACGAAAAGATCGGGGGATTTCTTCGGGGCTGATGCACATTCTTCTTCAGAAAGATTCCGGCAGGAAAGATTCAGGAATGCATGGAACCGGCCCCCGCAATCGATGAAATCGCCAACGGTCCGGGCATCATTGTACCAGGAGACTGAGCCAGTTGAGCAGTTCATCCACCGCGTAAATTCCGGGAAGGCGCGGAAATCCTTCTCCACCAGGGGAATCAGGTTTGCACGTGCCGCTCGTGTCTCACCGTATTCCATGATAATACAGTAATCAGGGCCGGATGCGGTATTGGTGCTGCACGGAACTGCAGTACCAGGGTCCGGATCGCGTAGAGGGCTTGCAGAGTACATCCCTGAAAGGTACACTCCTGCGATAATTCCCCCGATGACCAGCACGAGGAGGATCACTCCCCGTCCAGCCCGGGACAGGTTCCCATTCCAGGTTATTTTAGCGACCATGATTTTTCTCCTCAACGAATTCCGCTGAAAAAAATTCCCGTCCACGCGAGTGCAAGAAGCAACGAGATCGAGAGAGATCCTACAGATTTCTTTGAAGCAAAATAACCTTCCAGGCCGCCAGCCAGGCTCAATAATACGATATAAAACACCGAATAGATCAGGTAATCCGTACCGGGCGGACGGTTACCGGAGATTATCCTTGAGATTCCGGTCACCAGGAGGAATGGTAAAACTCCGATGAGCACCGCACCGGTTCGATCGGGTGAATACCATCCGTATAACATCGGGGCAATGATGGTAGACGTGAGTGCAATGATGGAGACACCACCCATTACACCAGTGCCAAGGGGTCCGTCGTGCCCCCCCGAAGCGAATGCCGGAACCAGCCAGAGGATGGCAATTGAGGCGGTGATCAACAGCGATGAATAAATATTGAGAGATTTTTGAGGGGTCAGGGCTTCCGGGGACATGGTCTGTTACCAGTATGTTGGGTACTTCGGGGAGCATTCTTTGAAATTATCCGTGGTTCAGTGTGTTTCGATCCATCGTTTAACTGAGGGGATGATCAGGATTGCAATGATTATGATAACAGCAGTAACGATTCCCAACAGGAACTGCAAGGTCAGGAATGCGTAGAGTACAAACGCTATACCTATAACAAGTAAAAGGATCTGGTAATTCTGTTCCATTTTTCCTCACATAAAAAAATAGGTTTAATATTATTAAGAACATGCGTCCCCGTTGCCCGAGGACCAGGAATTCGTGAATCCTCCGTCATTGGCATTCAGCCATGCATCGCAGCTGACCCACATATCCATCGTGTCGCGGACGTACGGTGCGCCGAATTTCAGGTGTGTCTTATGCTGGGCGGATGTGGATCCGATTCCCAGGTTTTGCGTACTGTATTCGCATGCCTGCCAGAAGGGGAGGGATGTTACCCAGTAGGTACTGTAATCACCGATTGAAGAGATACTGCTGCCGTAGTTTACGTAGAACCAGCCTTCCGTATGGAGACTGGCAATGTCCACGAGCCCGGACCTGTACACATCAGTACGGCTTTTTTTCACAATGTATGTCGTCAGGACGGCTCCTGGAGATAAACGGGTCAGGTCCTCATCAGGCAGTTGCAGGGTAACGGAATACAACTGGGTTACAGTTTCCGTAGTGAGGGTATAGTCACTCCCGACCGTGCTGTCGGTTACTATTTTTTCGGGAGTGCCGGACTCCTTCTTTTCTCCCAGCAACCTGGGGACAAGAGCATTGGTCCCCACGGTCTTCCCATCGTACACGGCTTCGAGGATGGTATCCTCCCGGCCGATGAGCATGACCTGGTAGTTCCCGAGATCATATGTTCCGATAACAGAACCGGATCCCGCCGGGATTTCCAGTGCGGATAAAATCCTGTCGGCGCTCTCTTTGGACTCAGCATAAGTCCTGAACGGCACATTTGTGTCCTGTTCTGCCGGCTTCCGGAGACCGAATTCATCAAAGAGATTAATGCTCTCCCCGGGGTGAATGACTTCAGCATTGCCGCTTGTCACGGCACTGTTGTCCTGGCATCCGCCGGCACTCACCACCGGTGTTATCGCCATCGCTGCCAGCAGGAACGCCAGCAGGATGACGCCAAGTTTCATTGGTTTCATGGTTTTTCCTCCATTCATACTTCACCCGGGAGGCATGATCCGGAATTTCATAGGTGTGCAAAAGGAATCCGGATCATCCCCTGCGGGCGGGACCGGGCCTGGCAAAGTTCGTCACGTAAGCGAGCCCGTCCTTACATTTGTGGAACAACCCCCGGCTGTCCACGTTTCTGGGATTTTATTACGGGGAATATAACGATTCTAACGCGGGGGTCTACCGGACGGGGGATCAAGAGGGGATGAAATCAATCCATTCTGTGGTGAACATGACTCTCTGTTTTTTTGAAAATGCGATTGCATTTCCCTTCAGTGACTACGTTCAGACCGGGAGGGTGATCCGTTCAATACTCTCCGGATCAAAAAACGGCTTCATGAGCTCAGGTACGGCACTTGTTGGCTGAGGTTCCCCGACTTCACGGTACCGTAATACAGAATAAAGAAATCAGGGCTTTTACTCTCCGGGTATTGTATTGTCGTGAAATATCCCGCCGTGACATTATTTTCTAAGCCGGTTACGTTTATGATGGCGGTTCAGTGCCGGGGATTTCCTGAATTTCCCGGCTCATCATAGTAAAGGTAAGATTTGTTATTGACACGTTGCCATAACGCTCCAGGTAAAAGGAATCAAGAACGCCCTTTCTGTCAAGAAAGGTTTCCCGGTCGGTGAAATACCAGACAATTGTCAGGATAGGTCGTTCGAACCTTCCCGCGTTTGGAATACAGAACTCGTATGCGGGGAAAGGTCCGGGAAGAGGGGAGGTTTGCCGCTCATCACGTTACCGGTTTTCCGGAACACCGTCCTGTGGATCCCGTCATCAGAAATACGGTCGTCCGAATTCAGGTAACCCAGTGTCCATATTTCGACCGGGACCGGACCGCCGATGGGATGAAAAGCTATCGGAAAGATGACGATGACGATACCTGCAAGACAACAGCAAAAAACTGCTGCCAGAATTATCTGTTTTTTCTGATGAGGGGTCACAAAAAAACGGTATGGTTTTCACTTTTTCCGGAAAATTATCATCCCGAGTGCATTCCCCGCCAGCGCAAGAATGGTGATGACCGGATCTACTGGTGCTTTCATCGACGTTTGCGGAACGGTGGCATTTACCGGAATTGTTATAACCGGCGTACCTGCCGACATTTCTGCCTCCTCCACAGGTTTGTTCTGAGAGAGGAAGACGAGGCTGCGATCTGTCCCGGCAACGACCATCCTAAAATCCCGGGCCGGTTCGACCACCAGTATTTGTCCATCGGTCAGGTAATCCCCGATCTGGTTCCCCCGGCAGTCAAACAGGGCAACAGACCGTCCATTCCCGATAATAATATTGTTATCATCACCGGAGATCGCGATTCCCCGGGAACCGGAGTCTGCGGTTATCGTCCAGAGGGTAGTGCCGGTTCGATCAAGGCCGTAAACGGTACCTCCCTGCGTTTCCGCAATGATAAGGTTTCCGTCATGTGACAGGGCAAGTGCCGAAGATACCCCGCCAAGCGATCTAACCGCAACCCTGCTACCCGACCGGTTAAATACCAGCACGTTGCCGGAACGCTCTTCAATAACGGCGATTACCGACCCGTCGTCACTCACGGCAGCCGCATTCAGGCCACCGGTCTGGTAGTCCCAGAGCAGGGTGCCGTTCCGGTCAAGGACAAACATATCCGCAGGATTCAGCGGCTCGTCATACAGGTTGTGATAGTAATAATTGCTCTCACCGGTGGCGACGATGGTGTTACCGTCGCGGGAGATTGCAAAGGAAGTCACGGGCGCTTCCATCGGAGTAGTCCAGCGAACAGTCCCATTATGGTCCAGGCTGAGTATGCGACCGTCATCTGTCCCGATAAAAAAATCCTGGCCGCTTGAGGAAATACCGGAGGAGAGGGGTGGGTTCATGGTCGGGTATTCCCAGGCTTCCGTACCGGTCCTGTCGATGAGAATAACCTTATTGGAAGATGTATTGGTTACGCTGCCATGGCAGCAGGCGGGGACCAGCTGGGTGACGATGAGATCCTGCGCACCAGGTGCAATACTCACTGACGAAATCCACGGCTGTTGTTCGGCAGAAAGTGTCTTGCTCCAGAGGAATGATCCGTTGCTGTCAAAGGCGAACAAACCCGGCCCGTTCCGGCTGTTAAGGGTTACCAGCTGCCCATTATCTGCAACGTGAAGGGCATATGAAGTATTTTCACCGGGACCGGTAAATGGCAGCAGGGTAACTCCCACGGCCCGGAACGATTCAGGTGACTGCGCAGCTGCCAGCGGTGAACAGACTGCAATAAAAAAGATCAAAAAAAGGAATATTCCGGAAATTTTCCTGGTTATCATGGTTATCCCGGAATATTAGTTCCTCACATAAAGAATTGCGTGGACCGGATTTGGCGCTCCCGAGAAAACATTCCAGTTTTCCCAGTAGACCGCACCTGATGTGGTTGGCCACGGATCATAGATGTACAGGTATTGCGAAACCGGTGCAGTCGTTGTGTAAGAGTACCCGGTGATTGCCCGGGCATGGTAGGATAATGACTCGTACCGGTCTGTGTGAATGGGACGGTTAACCGCAATCTCGTTGACGAGATCGGTATACGTGAACATGTTGATGTAGCTGATCGCGGTTCCGGTTTTTCCAAGACCACCGCTTGCTGTCGGGACAACATAATAGTTCGATCGTGTAAGTTCTATTGATGCACCGTCATCCGGATTTACCCCCATTGTCGAGGCAATACCTGATTGTGTCCGTGAATAACCGTAGTACGCTGAGATCATCTGTGCTGTTGCAAAAGCACACCAGTTTGCGCCCTGTTGAGGGTACAGAGAGAAACCGCTGATTGTCTTCGTAACAGTTGCCATCGGAGATGCGATTGCGTAATTCTCAGCCTTGAAATAGTCCTGATCGGCATTGTAGCGGTCAATGCGGCCTGCAACGTCCGACGAAGTAATTCCATTGTAAAACGATACCTGATCAGATTCCGGTACGACTGAATAATCATAGGCATCTATGACAATCGTTTGTTTTCCGGAATCCGGTGTGGTGAATGCGACCGATGCCCCGATCTGCGGGTAATTATAGCATACCAGGCTGATCGAGTCGATGGTTGCATCCTTATAATCCCGGCCGATGATCGTTGCGGCCTGCATTTCAATGGCCGCCATGTCGACCGGTTCTGCTCCCGTGCCGATTGTCACGATGGAACCGCCGACCACTTTATTGGCAGCTGCTTTGATCTCCCCGATTCGTTTCCCGTTTTTTTCTACGGTGAAGAGATAGAACAACTGCCTGCCATTAGCATCATATATGATCTCAGGTTCCGGATTGATCGCAGCACCATTCCAGTTCTCGTCGAGTGCATTCCTGCTGATGAAATCATTCATCGCCCCCACAGCTGACTGCAGCGCCGTTCCGGAAGACACGTCATTGCTCCCGATTATGGTTGCAGCATCCAAAGCGGGTTTTTGATTATCTGCTGCTGTAACCATCGGCACCATAGCCATCGCTGCCAGCAGGAACGCCAGCAGGATGACGCCAGGTTTTATTGGTTTCATGGTTTTTTCCTCCATTCATACTTCGCCCGGGATGCATGATCCGGAATTTCATGGGTGTGTGCAAAAGGAATCCGGGTCATGCCTCTTGGGCGGGACCGGGCCCGGCAAAGTTCGTCACGTAAGCGAGCCCGGCCTTTCTTTTGTGGGACAACCCCCGGCTGTCCACGGTTTTGGATTTTATTACGGGGGTTATAACGATTCTAACGCAACCGTCTACGGGACGGGAGGATCGAACGGGAAAAATGAGAGATGGAAAGTAGCGGCGAGGGCAAAGACAGGATTGGCGCAGTCCCCAAGAGCGCCAGAGAGTTACCGATGATTTCCCCAGGGCAAAAAAATGATATTACCGGGGAGTGACTGAAGAGTTCACCGGAACAACGGGATTACGATTGTACATTGCAGATGTTTCATTCACTTCACCTTTTTTCAGGTCGACATACACGATGAGAAAAACGTCAGGGGTATTAAACTCAACTCCGGTGAAACACGATTTGTAGATCTTTCGATCACTCAAGGAACGTTCATAGCAAAGTGGCCCGACATTTCCGATGGTATAACCATTCCTGAGGTAATCCTGAACGTCACGGTCATTCAAGGCAATCGCAACTGCATCAGCACGTTCAACGCTGGCTGACGATTGAGTATCCGGAGGGGTTTGCAGATGATCAGATCTCACATCAAGGCCTACCCGGATACTTGGTTCAGATGTTGCCCATTGATGGTATTGTTTTACGCTCCGGGAATCCTCATCAAGAGAAATGTACGGTTGTGGAATCCAGAGTAGCATGAGTTCATGAACACCTTCATCCTGAGGGATAAGGACATTTGCAGGAACCGCTAATTTTTTTCCGGCACCGAGATCAAAAAATGCCACATTCTCTTTCATATTATTTGCAAGGGGGACCTGGTAATAATCAAGGAGGGGGATAACCGCGACAGAGACCGGGTATTTATCATCCGCTGCGATATTGATGGAATAATCATATATCTCATTCGGGGTCACATTCGCCGAAAGTAACGCCTTGGTGTCGCAGGGCTTTGTTGTGAGAAGCAACCCGTCATTGAGAACATAATCGGAACCGCAGGATTGTGTCGGGCCTTCGTAATTTTTCCTGTGGGGCGCGGAAAATCCCGTAGTGTTTCCCGCAATAATATTCACCCGCCGGCTCCCGAGAAGTGCCTGGTCTGTGCTGAGCCTGAATGAATTATTCAGGGAGTGCACATCCGGCTTCATGACCAGGAACAGTTCAAAATCATGGCTCCCGTCATTCATTGGCGGGATCCTGAAGTGATAAAACGATTCCTCGAATGGAGCCATGTGAATTACGTGGTGAACATGTGTACCTGAATTATTGAATTCAAACGGTATCTGCTGGTAATCCAGGAGTCCGAAAATGAGAAAATCATTACCCGTTGTCATCTGGTTGTTTACCCAGAGATAACCTTCAAATGACTCATTTGACGCAATTGTCCTTAACGCCGTCTGGGTAGTTTTATTTTGTTTTACCGGACCCGGAAAAATACCAACACCGAAACTTTCCGATACCTGATTCTCGTTATATGCTGTCGAATAAGTTGTATTATTCCCGGAAGAATTCAACATCATCACCCACAGGGGGGAGTTTTCCGCAGGTGGGATGCTCATAATACCGACAGTCACAATAATGATACATAAACTAAAAAATGCCAGAGAGATTAAAAATTCATTTTTTTTCATGTGTCCACACCTGTTATTAAAAAATAAGTTAAGTTAAGGTATCGGTTGTAACCGGATACCAGGACGAATATCCTGAAAGTTCAAAGGTATGATCGGATTGTGCGGTCCATGTTCCGCCGGTGTATACAGATGAGTACTGATAATTCACCTGTGCATCAGCGGAATTATAATTCGTCTGAGTCTGGTCATTGTAGAGTGAACCATCCCTCCAGACACGTTCCCGCAGGGCGATTTTGTCGATATCATATGCTGAACCTGAACTGGTCCTTGAACGGGAATATGCATCACAGTACACGGGACTTGCAGACCACCAGTTTCTCCAGAGATCTGTGTAAGCACTCCATTGAGGCGCTTCAGTTGTTGCAAATGCTGCAGAACCGGAGACGACAGCGGTCTTTGTTTTCAGCATACCGCCAACCCCGATGTCGTTTAAAGGATCGGCCCCGGTAAATTTTGCCCCTTCTTCCGGGGACAGGTATTTCGTAGTTACGCCATGATCGCTGCTTTCAGCACTGGCGAGCGGCACCATAGCCATCGCTGCCAGCAGGAACGCCAGCAGGATGACGCCAAGTTTCATTGGTTTCATGGTTTTTCCTCCATTCATACTTCGCCCGGGAGGCATGATCCGGAATTTCATAGGTGTGCAAAAGGAATCCGGATCATCCCTGCGGGCGGGACCGGGCCCGGCAAAGTTCGTCACGTAAGCGAGCCCGTCCTTTCATTTGTGGGACAACCCCCGGCTGCCCACGTTTCTGGGATTTCAAAAAGGGAGATATAACGATTCTAACGCGGCCATCTACCGGATTCCTGACCGGTAGACAATTGCGTTAGAAGAGTTAAGAGCCGGATACCAAAACCCGCTCACCGGTATACGATGAAAGTATCCGGAATCAGCTTGGCAATCCTGGTCTGCGCCATCATGCTCGTACCGGGAGTTTCTGCACAGAATGTTGACAACAGCGCCGGGTTTTCAATTACCCCGGCGGGAGATCTGAACCTGCCCGGTACTGCATCTCCCAGGACCGTTGGTACGATCACACAGGGACAGACTGACTGGTATTCAACAGTAGTCACTTCGGGAACGTCATCCCTGACCATGGACCTGAACTGGGGATATGCACCGGATTCACTCACCCTCACGATCCTGTCTCCCGACGCTACGTATGGTCCTTACAATGACCTTTCGGATGGGACAACGAACGGGAGGATCACGCTGATGGCATCCCAGACCGGTGGGCTTTCTCCGGGAACGTGGAAATTCAAAGTTTATGGGGAGACGGTGCTGGGATCCCAGAGTTATAATTTTGTTACGTATTAAAACAAAATCATAGATCTAATTAACTTGCGTGAGAAAGATAAATTGATGAGAGCCGGTTTAGTGCGGTCAGCCGCACTATTGATCTTCATTTTTATGGGCATGATCCCTGTCGCGGTTACTGGCCTTGGCAGTTGTTCCATTACACCGGTCACTCCTGCAGAGCTCGGAGGGATCTCCCATGATCCCGTGCTGATATCCTTCTGGGATCTCACGCTGCGGGAAATGGCGATCGCCATCGCCCTCTCCTTCTGCCCGATCCTGGTATATCCCCTGGACATTATCTTCTTCCTGAAGCTGCTCACGTTCCTCGGGTACCGGAAGGTTGAGCAGTATGCCGTCCGGTATAACGAGAAACGCCAGAAAATCTTCGATTGTATAAATGCAAACCCGGGCGTGAAGTTCACTGCGCTGGAACGGCTGACCGGCGTAAAGGAAGGACCCCTGAAGTACCATCTCCTCATCCTCGGGGCGAAGAGGAGGATCATTTCCTTTGGCACCGGCAGGTCCGTACGGTATTTTGAGAACAACGGCCGGTACAGCGAACTGGAAAAGAGGGTGTTTTTGCACCTCCAGGACCCGACGACGCGCAGGATCCTCGAGATCCTCACCACATCCCCGGAAGTCTCCCGGAAGGATATCGCTGGGATCATGGGCATTGCCGGCCCATCGATCTCCTGGCACACGAAGCGGTTGTCCGGCGACGGGATTATCACCACCACAAAAAACGGGAGGGCAGTCCGGTACACGCTCTGCCCGGCGGGGATGAATATCTTCAAACGCTGTTTCGGGCAGGAGGCCGGGAAGGCGTGCGGGAATGCGGAGACCGGGGAGGTGGCGGGGAAGTGAGATTGTACAGACAGAGTCTGCCGAATAGGCGTTCTCTCTGGAATAGGAATTTTCTACGGAATGGGAATTCTCCCCGTAATGGGTGTCGCAGAATGCCCAGACAGTGTCTGGGTAATCTGAAGTAAGGTCTCAAATCGAGGATGGGTGCGGTTGTGAAAATAACTGTTGGGGATTAGATACTATGTACGAACCATCGTGTCTGGATGTCGCTACCTTCGCGTGGGCTAACCCCCATGAACGGAACAATCTATCATGCACCGGATTCTATTCCCTGTTACTGTGAGCGGAGACCGTCAGGGATTCCTGCATAAGTACGGGTACTGGGTCTGCCTGTTCATGTCGGTTGCCCTGATCCTCGTGATTGTCTTTACCATCTTATTCCGGTGCGGGGAGATCTTTGCGATGGGGCCGGAGTATGATTGTGCGGTGGGGAAAGGGTGGTTTGTGTTCATTGGTGCGCTTCTGGTTACCGGGGGAATCTCGGTCTTCCAGCTGTGGCGGGGGAAGAGGAGGGAGTGACGCTCAGGTGCCGCGTGGGCTAACCCCTTGACATACGTTCACCCCGCGCACTCCAAACATATAATATAGGTATAAAAGGAAAATTTGTATCATGGCTCATAGCCCGAAGTTAAATTATATCGATTTATTTTCAGGGTGTGGCGGGCTCTCCCTGGGGTTATATAATGCAGGTTGGAATGGCCTCTTCGCAATAGAGAAAAACCCCATGGCATTTGCAACCCTCAAACATAACTTGATTGATAATAAGAAGCATTTCCACTGGCCAAGTTGGCTAGAGGAAAAAGCATACGATATTAATGATGTCCTTAAGGATCACCGGGCGGATCTCCAAGCATTGGAAGGGAAAGTTGATCTCATTGCAGGAGGGCCACCTTGCCAAGGTTTCTCATTTGCGGGAAAGCGGGATGAGCAAGATCATCGCAACCAGCTGGTTAACTCATACCTTGAATTCGTGAAAATCGTTAAGCCTAAAATGATTTTCTTCGAGAATGTACGTGGGTTTACATCAAAATTCGTGAAAAAATCATCCCATGGGAAAATATTCTCGGAATTTGTCAAGGCTGAACTTGATTCCATGGGTTATAACGTAAAAAGTGAGATAATCAATTTCTCTGAATACGGGGTACCCCAGAGACGGCAACGGTTTATTCTCGTTGGGGTATTGAGAGGGGACGCGAGTATCCCTGTTAAGGACGCGAGTATCTTCTTTAGGAAACTCAAGGAAAACAAGGAATCATTCCTTAAGAATAAGGGATTGCCCCAAACCGTCACTGCAAAAGAGGCGATATCCGACCTTGAACGGCATCACGGTGAGAAAATATCACCGGATACAAAAAGTTTTAAGGCCGGCCTGTATGGGCCAACGATTGGCAAATACCAAGAAGTGATGAAAGGGGACTACCGGAAAGATCCTGATAGCCACAGGTTTGTCAACCACAGGAATGATACAATGGAGCGATTCCAACATTATTTGGATACGTATCCTCGGAATAAGAACATAGGTAACCTTGCAAAAGAGAATCTCAACCTATTGAAACAAAGTATCACAATTATGGACCCGGGCCAACCTAGCCCGACTCTTACAACGTTAACTGACGACTATATCCATTATTCAGAGCCGAGGGTCCTTACGGTCAGGGAATTTGCCCGTCTCCAATCATTCAATGACTGGTTTGAATTCAAGGATAAATACACAACTGGGGGAAAATTAAGAACTTCTGAGGTTCCTCGGTACACTCAGGTTGGCAATGCCATACCACCTTTGTTCGTTGAACAAGCTGGAAGAGTATTAAAGGCGATGAGATAATGGATCGGGAACTGGATTTCAAAATCAGCTCTGGTTTAAAGAATATCATCGGACGTGAACTGATAACCAACGACTTAATGGCGATATTCGAGCTTGTCAAAAATTCATATGATGCAAATGCAAAAAAAGTAAGAATAATTTTCGAGAACATTAAGGATGAAAATAAATTAAATGAATCTAGAATTCTTGTTATTGACGACGGTTCAGGGATGTCGTATGACGACTTGCTCAATAAATGGCTTTTCGTCGGTTACTCTGATAAAAAAGATTTTGAAAAATCATTAGATCTGGAAAATCCAAATTATCGTGAAAAAATTATTGGGAATCGGATATTTGCGGGCCAAAAAGGCATCGGCCGATTTTCTTGCGATCGTTTGGGAAGCGAACTCATTTTATTAACGAAAACAGAAGGGGAAAAAGAATATCACCAAATTCATTTAAATTGGAAAAAATTTGAGGAAGACCCAAAAAAAGAATTCCACACAATAAAGGTGAATTATGAAAAAGTCAGTAGAACCATAATCAAAGATTACAATATCCAAGAGGATTTTAATAACGGTACGATTCTAATTATCTCATCGCTGAATGATAACTGGGATGATAAAAAATTATTAAATTTAAAGCGGTACCTCCAGAGATTAATAAATCCTTCAGAAATTGGTGAAATAGCCGAGATTGAGATTTCTCTAGAAGCTAAAGAATTCATTGAAGACGATAAGAAAAACATTGAAGACTCAAAGAAAAGGGATAAAGAATGGGATATCAAAGTCATTAATGGAATAATAAAAAATATTGTTTTTGAAAAACTTGGAATAAAAACGACCCAAATTAGTTGTCAAGTAGATGAGACGGGTGAGAAAATTGTCACGAAAATTCATGATAAAAATGAATTCATCTTCAGTCTCGAAGAGAAAAATGATTATCGACTTCTAAAAAATATCAATATTAAGATTTTTTTTCTAAATAAAGAAGCAAAACAAGCATTCTCGAGGTTAATGGGATTACAACCCTTCCGGTATGGCTCAATTTTCTTGTATAAAAACCGATTCAGGGTTCACCCATACGGGGATGAGGGTGATGATTGGTTAGGGCTCGAAGGGAGGAAAGGGCAAGGATATAAAAGATATCTTTCGAATCGGGAATTAATGGGACGCATCGAGGTTAACGGTTACCAGCCCGGGTTCAAAGAAGTATCAAGCAGAGATGGAGGAGTCATCAAGACAGATGCCTTTAACCAGCTGAACGATTTTTTCCATAAAAAAGTGCTTAGGAGACTGGAAAGATATGTCGTCGAAGGCATAGAGTGGGATTCCGATGCGAAAACACCGGAAGAAATTAAAGAGGACAGCTTAAAACTTATCAATAAACTCGTGGGTATGGTCAATGATCCCGAAAAAGATTTGGAAATAAACCCTAACCTTTTCCAGATTGCGAAGGAGAAACAAGTTGAAAAACTTTCAGAAGTAATGAAAAACATTGAATCCCTGAAAGTTCACGTAAAATCTACACCTGCAAGAAAATATATTGAAAGCCAATTGAAAGCAGCTCGCATTGGAATAAAAATTTTAGAGGAGGAAAAAGCTGAGATTGTAGAAGATCTAGAGGCGACCAAAAAGACCTCACTTTTTCTCGATCAAGCAGTATCTGCAGACAAAGATGTCTTGATGAGCTTGAATCATACAATAAAAATTACAACTTTTACTATTGAGAGAATTCTTAAAAGACTTAATCAGCTTATCAAAGAGGGAAAGGACTCAAGTGAGATGATACCTTTAGTTGATGATATCAAAATTGAAAATGATAAAATCCGGGTATTATCAAGTTATGTCAGTTTGGCATCGTTCGATACCAAAGTTGAATCTATTAAACGTGATCTAGTCCAATTCACAAAAGAGTATCTTGATCGGATTCTACTTGGAAATAAACAGGATTTAAAGATAAAATATGAAAATGAGAGCCTTATTTTTCCATATAAGTTTAAACCGCTGGAAATTTCAATAATTTTCGAAAATTTGGTTGACAATTCGAGAAAAGCTGGGGCATCATGGATACGAATCAAGTATGAAATACAAAACGACGAACTGCATATTTTTATTTCTGACAACGGGAGCGGTATCCCCGACACAAAACTAAAACACATATTTGACAGAGGATATACAACGACGAATGGATCGGGCCTCGGATTATTTTATGTCAATAAACTTATTGGCCAGAACAAAGGTGAAATTAGATTTATTGGGAATAATATTCCGAGGATGGAAATAGGGGCATGTTTTGAGGTAATTTTTAGATGACCGACGATTTTACAATTGTGTGGGTGGAAGATAAAGAATCAGTAGTTGATGACCAAATTGATGATATTAGGCAACATCTCAAAGAATTAGGTTACAATTTAATCCTTCTTTACGATGAATATGGTGATAAGGTAGAAGAATTCGTCCAGCAAAATCCTAATATTGAAATTATTGTTACAGACTATAATATTTTTGAGGGATTTACGGGAATTGATGTAATTAAACTAGTTCGTAAAAAGGAAAAACTCATCGATATTCTTCTCTATTCTGTCGTTCCTGAAATTTCTAATGATGTAGAACTCTTGAAACAAGTCAGTCGTTTTGGCTTCATCGAATTTATGGAAGGAAAAGATGTAGCTGAAAGATTGAAATTAATTATTGATAAAAATATTAGACGGAGTCAAAATATTATTTTCTTGCGCGGATTCGTCATTTCCAAAGTCATAGATCTTGAATTAAAATTGAATGAATTTTTCGCTGAGTATTTCAAAATCCAAGTGGTTCTCAGGGATGATTTCCACGATTATGTATTAGAAGGATCATATCTCCCATTAGAAGGGAAAAAGAAAGTCTTGGCAAAAATCCTAGACAAATATGATATTAAAACAGATCCAAAATTTTCTGGAATGGTAGGTAAATTGATGCAGGTGGCTGATTTAAGGAATAAATTAGCCCATTGTAAGATTGATCCAACTAACCCTACAGTACTCATATCATCAGGCGAACCCTGCCCATTTAATAGATCAGACTTGAGAGATTTACTCAACAAAATTGACACTGTAGCATTGCAAATTGATGAACTAACGAAATTCATTCGGAGTCTTGAAACTCCAAAAGAATAAGTTTTCACCGCGTTATTCTTGTAATTGTATTGTTCTTTGGATTTTGGAAATGCATCCCTCCAAATTTTTTTGGATATCACTTTCCCAAAAATGTAAAACGATCCATTCTTCTTTTAATAGGCGAGTATCATTTTTCTCGTCACGTTCAATATTTTTTTGGATTTTCTCTATCCAGTACGGATTCAACCGATTCTTCAATTCATCAAAATCCTTACCATGCCAAAAATCACCATCGCAAAAAATTGCAATTTTACATTTCGGAAAAACAATATCCGGCTTACCCGGAAGCTTAACATTGAGGCGATAACCTCGGATACCTTCATTCCAAAGTGCCTTTCGAAGCATGAGCTCGATCTTGGTATCCTTCCCCTTTATCGAGGCCATGATCTTGCTACGCTTCTCTGGAGTGAATATGTCAACCATTATTAGGAGTATCAATAGGAATACCGGAATATTTCAACCGAAACCCTATAATCCTTCACTTGTCTTCAGTGGTAGTTAAGAAAGATTAATCGTCCCATTTCCTATAACAATAACTTAATAATTTTTGGAGTGGAAAATGGGGGAACTTGAAAACGGCAAACAAAAGATCGGGGAAATTGACCTCACCCCGAATCCACGAGTCCTGCGGATGCTCGGGCAAATTGAGTTTGATACTTGGCAATGCCTTGCCGAGTTAATAGATAACTCAATTGATGCCCTCGAAGAGACCGGGGGTGGGAATATTTGGATCACACTCCCAAGTTCCACCCAATTCGAAAACGATCCCGAGGTCTCAATAAAAATCCGTGATAACGGACCGGGAATGACACCGAAACAACTCCAAAATGCCCTGAAGGCGGGGTACTCCGGGAACGATCCCCTTTCTAAGCTAGGTTTGTTTGGCATGGGTTTTAATATTGCAACCGCCCGACTCGGTAGGAGAACCAATGTCATGACAACCCGTATGGGTGATAAGAAATGGACAGCGGTCACTATCGATTTCAACGAAATGGAAAAATCTGGTAGTTATTCCCGGTCGCTTTATGCAATTAATAAGAAAAATAAGAACGATTCTGGAACCATTGTAACAATAACAAACCTTGCCGATCGTGTTAAAACAATTAGGAAACAGAAAATCATCAAGAAGCGGTTATCAAGGACATATAGTCCCATTCTCCAAAAAGGCAAGATCAATATCATTATCGATGAAGATCCCTTGGCCAGCTGGGGTCATTGCATCTGGGGAAAGAACAGGTACGTCGAACGCGAGAATGATGAGATCATTCATGCCTGGATGCCGATCGACAAGAAATTTGGCGAGCAGTATTACTGTAAGAATTGCTGGGATTGGATCGACACCGTTTCAGCGCAAAAAGATCTCCCGAAAGTTGTTTGTCCCCAATGCGGCGAATCGAATGGCGTCGTAGTGAAAGAGAGAAAAGTCACTGGCTGGTTAGGAGTTTTGCGTTATTTCGATATGGAAGGATTTGGTGTTGACCTGATCCGCAATGGTAGAGTTATCGAACCGGAATCAAAAGAATTTTTTAGCTGGATAAATCCCCAGACTGAAGATAAGGAGTTAGAGTACCCTATCGACACAACATTCTGGGGTGGGCGCATTGTCGGGGAGCTCGATATCGATTTTGTCCCGGTCACTTATACTAAAGATTCATTCGAGAAAAAAGACAAGCGGTGGAAGGTACTCGAACGATATATTCGGGGTGATGGCCCACTAAGGCCAGAAATATCTAAGAAAATGGGATATGGTGAAAATAAGAGCCCAATGGGAATAATGTTCAAAGGTTTCAGATCAGGAAAGGATCCAGGAAAATATTGGCTTGTCCCCGGTAAATGGAATGAGGCAGACCGGAAAGTCAAAGGATGGAATGACTCTACCATCAGGCAGTGGGTGGAGAAATTTGAACAGGGGGATCCTGAATACCAAGATGATACGAAATGGTGGGAAGCGGTTGAGTACGCCGAGATGAATAAACGGACATCCGGAGGCCAAGAACCTACATTGGCAATCCCAGCAGGTAAGAAACCAAAAACCAGCCAACAACCTCTTTCGCAAACCCAACCAGAAGGTGTCCATGAAAACGGGACAGGCACACAATCACAAAGTGATTCGATATCATCGAAGAGCGACCTCAAATTTGAGCCGGATATTTTCCTATCCCAAGAGTACAAAATCGATGAACTTGGCGAGGTCCCAATTTCTTTAGCGGCCAATAAGATTACTCATGGCTCAATCGAAGGTAGCCCATTAAAAATCGAGAAGAATTCAACCCAAAAATTTGTAGCATATTTCGATCCGAACCATCCCATATTCAAAACGTATAACCTTGAGCCAATGGACTTGGTACTCATAGAATTGGCACAAGTCCTGAACCAAAGGAAAGACGATCCGAAGGACTGGCCAACTTCCAAGATTTTCTATTACCTCAAGAAAAAATATTCCCCAGAAAAACGACTTTCACCACGAGATCTTGGTGGGAAAGCAAGCGACATGATCATAAGCTTGAAAAAATTCATTGCTTCAAAAAATTTCACAATAATGGAAGAGCTGATCGATGACCGAACAATGGACCTGATCCGGAAAAATTTCCTTTCTAAAATGGGAAAAGGCGAAATAGAAGTCAAGAAACTAGTGAAGACAAGTAAATATATTTCATACGCTCCCGACGAGGAAATACTGAACATTTTTAACCATTCACCTGGAATTTTCCTTGACGGGGGATTCTGGAACCGGCCGTACAGTTCCCTAGTAACACCGGAGTTACAAGATGAGATCAAGCGGACGTTTTCAGGCTTCATCAGTGACATAATTTGGCTAAACCACGAAGCCAAGGATTACGATCCTGAAATAATGGCGGACGATATTGAGTTCCGTCTCCAACGGGGAGCTTACAGCTTGCGATTGCTCGAACGGTACCGTGAGTGAAATGGGTGATACGGGTTTTTTGTCTTCATACCGGATTGAAAAAGGTCCATGGCAAGCTCTTGAGAGAGCGGTCGCGAGATTATACCAACACATCGGATGGCCTCATGTCGCTCTTGTTGGGGGATCAGGAGATCATGGCGCAGACATAATCGTTTCCGATGAAAACGAAGATTTTGTCATTCAGGTAAAGTTCAAGAAAGAAAGCTCTACGCTTGTCAATAAAGGTGCAGTCACCGAATTGAAAACTGCGATGGATTTTTACTCAATCAATAAGGGTTACCTTGCAACCAATACCCGGCTTTCATCGACAGCCAATGACTACATTCAGGAATTGAATAAGACCGGATATTCAATAGAAAAACTTGAGGGAAATTCACTTTTTTCTTTTTATTCCCAATTACCAAGAATTCCTGATGTAGAATATACCCCATATCCTTACCAAGTTCAGGTTATCGATTCGCTGTGGGGGGTGTACCATCGGGGAACAACTAAGACGATGGTTATCCTCGCGACGGGTTTAGGGAAAACTTTTGTCGCGGGTACATTCATAAAGAGGGTGTTGCACGATAAGCCAAATGCCCGGATCCTAATATTAGCAAACCAAAAAGCACTCTTAAGCCAATTCGAAAGAGCTCTCTGGAAACATCTCCCGAAGGAGGTTAGTACACACATTTGGGATAGTGGCGAAAAGCCGGCTTACGACGACGGGATCACCCTATCAACATTCCAGACGATGCGAAATGCAATCATACGGGATAATTTTGAAGGGGATTACGAAGTTGTGATCGTCGATGAGGCGCATCACGCACCCTCGGATACTTACTTGGAAGTGATTGAAAAATTAAACAAGAAATTCTTGCTCGGCATGACAGCAACCCCTTGGAGAACAGATGAGAAAGAACTATACGATGTCTTCGGGAACCCATGCAATAATTGTGTTATCGACATCGTCAAAGCTCTCCAAAACGGGTACCTCTCCAAAGTCGATTACCGGTTATTATGCGACAACCTTGATTGGAATTTCATCCAAGGAAAATCTAAGAAAAAATACTCCATCAAGGATTTGAATAAGCGGCTTTTCTTGCCGGAAAGAGACGAGAAAGTAATCGAACAAATACAGAAATTGTGGGCTGAATTATCACCAAAACGTGCGATCATCTATTGTGCGAGCATCAGTCACGCGAAGAAAATGGAGACTGTTTTACGGGAGTACAATTTTTCGGCAAGATGCCTCCATAGCGATCTTGATTTCCGCGAATCCGAAAGAAGGCTCCGGGAATTCAGGAGAGGGAAAATCCAAATCCTTACTTCCATGAACATGTTGAATGAAGGGATTGATGTCCCAGAAGTCGACTTGATAATTTTCCTTCGGGTAACCCATAGCCGGATAATTTTCCTCCAACAACTTGGGAGAGGGCTGAGACTATCAGAAGGAAAAGAAAAAGTTGTCGTGCTAGATTTTGTCGCGGATATCAAACGGATTGCGGAAACAATAGATATTGATGCAAAGGTGTATGGCGAGAAGGATCAGGAAGTTATGAAAGACCAGTTCAACGTCCAATTTTCGGTACAGAATGCTAAGACATTTTTTGAGGAATATTTACGCGATAAAGCTGCAATTCAGGAATATTCTGACGATGATACAATCGTGTTCCCCGCTTGAAAAGAAAGTTTATCTTTTACAAAACTAAAAAAATCTAAGATAAAAAAATAATGTTATTTCGGTTCTTCGGAATCTTTTGCCTTTTTGAATAGGTTCTTATGCTTATCATTGACTTTTTGGGCATATTTCTCATTCCTACAAGGAATAACCGCGTCAGATTCTTTTGATAATTTTTCAAATCGTGCCTTGAATTTGCAAAATTTTTCATGATCCAATTTCAAGAAAGAGAAACGCATGCTATAATTCATTCCCTCCTGCTGAACATGTGTGACCGTACTTTGTTTCACATTTGGCTTGGAGATTTTACAGACTTCTTTCCCTTTAACTGCTTTTGTAATTTTTAATGTCTTACATTCATCATGAATTTTATTGATATATTTCTCATCTTCTGCTCTCTGAGAAAAAACGACTTCAAAACAATTGAGAACTTGTAAAAAATTTAAGTTATCAACATCAGATTCAACCGAAATATAGATAGTGGAATCTGGGTTTGATTGAATCTTATACGGTTCTGCATCAACCAATAATAGAGCAATTGTGTCACACAACGGACAAATAATTTGTAAACCTGGAGAGAGAAAACCAATCATACTCAGATTACCTAGTTTGATAATGTTGTTCAATACTATCGGAGAATCACTAGCGATGAAAGGTTTTGACGTTTTGTTGATGAGAAGAAAAGGTTTCAAGTCTGATATTCCTTCTGCATTTTTGCATGCGATTACCAATAGAGTTTTATAAAATTCTGGATTCTTGGCCACATCCAATAATTCGAGCAATTCTGGGGGATATTTTTTTAATTTTTCATGACCCTTAATCATCGGTAAGATAAAATTCTCTGCGAAAAAATCGTATATATTCTCTGCACTATTTTTTGCGTCTCTTGTTCGCGTAAGTTGGAGCATAATAAAAATTAACAAATTAGAAAATTCCTTCGATGATAACCCTTTGACACTCCCATTTTTTAGGATTTTTTTAATGACTTTTGCTTGCGATGTTTCCATTTCGGAAAGAACTTTTTCAAATTCGCCATCATTCCCATAAAAATATTTTTCTTGGCAGGTTGAACTGATCGGACCGGGATTCGATTTTTCAGATGCTAAATGGTAGATGAAAAGTCTTTTCTTATCTTGTGAAAAATTTTTTAGATAAAATTGGGGAACATAGTGTTGTTTCTTGTTTTCAGACATTTTCTCTCACACTGTGATGAATCCGAAGATCCAACTCCTATCTACCAATCTCATCTCATAAAATTTTATTTTATCCATCCCAACGGTCAGGATATAGCAGAACGGAAGGCCAAATAGTCATTTTCAAATGGTACGATTGACACCCCAAATCGTGGGCCAAGCCCACGCGGCTGGGGCGGAGCCCCATTGAACGTCAAATCCTCAGGAAAACTCACTCCTCTTTCCCCTCAATAATTGCAAGAATCTTCTTCCCGAGATCAGTTGTCCGGTAATACCGGCCCATCCGCTCATCCGGCGTCAGGCATTCCACGAGTCCTTTTTCTGTAAGTTCATTAATTGCCCGGCTAATTGTTGAGCGTTCGATATCCAGTTCTTTGGCAAGTTCTGTAGGAGAATTAAGCTTGATGAGAGCTTTGAGTACTTTTTTCCTTACTCTCCCCCGGCCAACAAAACTCACCAGGTCAAACATCTAGTGACAATAGGGAAAATTATGTGATGAATTTACGTAGTAAATACATATTAAATACGTAGTAAATTTTATCCGCCTTACCCCCCAACATATTCTTTGGTGCACTGGTGAACCATCTTCGTCAACTCCCGGACCTAAAATAAAAATCCCGAGTGGCCACCCCCGGCTGTAAACCAATATTCTGACATGGCACTCGCGGCCGTTCCGGAAAATATCACCAGTCACCGGTAGATTTTTCCGGGAACGGTAGATGAACACGCGAGAAATTACATAACGTAAAAAAATGATTATAGAAAGTGATACCATTTGCCGGACCTTTTGAACATCCCGGATTTTACTAAAAAACGCCTTACCGGTGCCTGCATTGCCGGGCCAGTCCTCGGCCTCATGCTCTATGCCGTACTCCGGGTATGCGACGGGTGGCGTTATACGCCGGTCGTGTTTGTAGCGGTATTTCTTCTCGGGATTGGATCGTTCAGCGTGTGGGCATTCTGGTTCAGCGATGAATAAACACAAAGACGGGGCAACGTCTGCCTGAACCCGGAGGAGAACCTGCCAGGGCCGGACCCGGGTGAACGACAACCAGCGGGCCCAAAAAAATCCTTCCGGGCAATCAAAAAGTTATTGGGCCGGACCGGTAAGATATAGTTAGCAGTGAACGCACAGGGGAAGGTATCAGATGCACAATTTCCGTTTTTCCGTAGTAATCGAAAAAGATGATGATGGCTATACTGCGTTCTGCCCTGAACTCCAGGGATGTTATGCACAGGGCGAAACCTATGAGGAAGTCCTCGCCAATATCAAAGACGCTATCCACCTCCATCTCGATGATCGGATTGAATCCGGGGAGAAAATTCCCCAGGCACAGCTCATCAACCTGACGACCGTGGACGTCTCGGTATGAGTGAAAAACTTCCGAGAGTCCCGGCCCACCGGATCATTACGGTGCTGCAAAAAAAGGGATTCACCTGTGTCAGACAGAGCGGGAGTCACAAGATATTCAAGAACGATGCCGGAATCAGGGTAACCGTGCCGGATCACGCCGGAAAAATCCTGCATCCTAAAATTTTAAAGCAGATCTGTAAAGATGCCGGGATCGATCCCGACGAATTCATGTAACAGGCCGGTCCACGGCCTCATGCGTACAACGTTATCCGCATCCCTGGCGGGTGGCAGTATACGCCGGTTGTATTCGCATCGGTATTCCTCCTTAGGACAGGATTGTTCAGCACGTAGGCATGGAATTTCAGCGATGAATAAATCACAGAGGCACCCTGGGTGAACGGTGAGCAGGAACCGGCATGGACCCGCATGATTTTGTAACGCAGAGAGGCTCATTTACCAGCCCCCGGAAAATCCTCTTGATCGGGACGCTGGGATCCGGAAAGACAACCCTTGCGGAATACCTGGCACGGGATACCGGATTCCCATACGCATCGATCGATGACTGCCGGGTCCGGTATAGTAACAGCACAGTCGAAGGAGAAGATTGTGCCTGGGACCATTTTCTTGAGATATGTGGCAGGCCCGCACCGGGAATCCTGGAATTTTCCGGGATGGGTCCCCATGTCGGGGAAGTCCGGGAGAACCTTCTTTGCTCCACCATTCCTGTATCGGTGATCTGGCTTGTGCTTCCGCTGGATACCTGTATAACCCGGGCTTTGCAGAGGCAGAAAGATATTCCCTCGCCGTTTCCCTGGGGACCGGTCGGCTATTCTGTACCGGCTATCCACGACTCAATCGAATGTGCCTGGAATTGTATCTGGAACAGGGAACCCGGTTTTCATGCAATCCGGCAGGAATTCTCCGGTACAACGTCCGCTGCCCGGATGTATTCAGTAATCGGAAGATCTGTTCGTCCCCGCAATGATTTTAAAAAAACAGTTCCAGCAATAGTATTACCTTTCGCCCGTTACTTCACCCTTATGAAGGTAAAACAGATATTATAAACGCATATAATTCCACCTGGCCGGAATTACCGGGAAATCGTAACAGCGACTCTGAAAAATTAATCACAAAGACTTCTGCAGTTCAAGGATCTCCTTGCCGATCTGCTTTGCCGTCTTTTTCCCAAACGTTTTCTTCCGCTCTTTGGTATAATCGCCTCTCCCGGGATCAAAACTCCGGATGAACCGGACAGCATCCTCCGGTCCAAGGGCATCTGCCAGGGCATCGTACCCTTCGCTCTGGATTTGGGCAATGGTATTTTGTTCACGGGATTTTCCCCGGTAACGGTTCATGCGTTGATCTCCTTTGTTCCGGATTATCCTTTTTCCCTGTTCATAAGAATGTGGATCTGATTCTTTAGTACCGGTAATTCTTCATGGATACTGATCCAGAGCAGATTCCAGTCCACGCGGAAATACCGGTGCGTAACAATATCCCGTTCCCCCGCGAGAGGGTCAGATCTCTGCCGTCTCCACCACGAAACAAGCTCATTTATACTTTCCAACATATACATTGAAGTGAGACAGGCATGACCGCAATACCCCGGAAATACATCACGGATGCCAGGAACCAGAAGCAGGCAGTGATTGTTGACCTTGCAACCTTCAACCGGATGGAATCCATTATCGAAGATCACGGGCTGGGAAAATTCATGGAGGACGCAGAGGATGATCCGGTTCTCTCGGTTCATGAAGCCAGAAAATTCTATAAATCTTTGAAAAAGGATTAAAATGCCTGCCTGTGGCTACAAGAAAATTTTCTTAAAGGATCTTTTTGCCATCCCTGCACGTCACCGGTCCCGTATTGAGCGTCTGGTATTTGACCAGATCCCCGCAGCAGAAACTATTTTTTCGGGATTTGATATACGCCGGATGAAAGGGTATGAACACTATTATCGTATTCGCCTGGGACAATACCGGATCGGGTGCAGGATCACCGGGGACAATACAGTCATATTCTACCGGGTAAAAAGTCGTGAAGAAATTTACCGGGTCTTTCCCTGACCTTTTTATAATCACGGTCAGGTAGTTATCTCAGGCAATTGCCGGGACCGGCCCACGCAGGCCGTCAGTCAACACCCGGCTGAAGCGCCAGACCGCACTCATCAGCCAGCAATACGATCCACTTTACTTTTTCAGCCAACAATACCGTTCAACCCCCCATTCCGGACCTGTTTTCTTTTTGCGATCGCGATCCGGATCGCGATGAACAACCGTTACCACCGGAAATGACCCCGCCATTGTCCGGCAATACGCTCCGGTACTCAGGCACATTCATCCTCTGGTCGAATACACCCGTTCGTACTCCAGGACCAGGGAGTCCTTCTGCTCTTTCACCACGAGCCGGAAGATATCGCCGGGATTGATCTTCCTGGACTGTGCTACTCCAGCTGGGATGGTAAGATCGAGAGAATGGGAACCGTGATGGAGCCGGGACTTCACGATATTTTCCTTGTCAGGCATACCTCCTCATGGGAACGATGCACATTTAGCGTTTAATGCACATTATGTGCATAAGTTTATCTGTCCCCGCCCCCCACCATCAGTGTGAGGTGCAGAGTGAAACCCGATCGCATGGCAATGGATGGCGAGAGGAACACGAAAGAGCTGCCGGGATCTCCCGACCCCCGGTCAGACCTGCTGCTCTACCGCCCCCCTCCGGACATCCCGGGTTCCGGCAGCATGCCCGACGATGACACCGAGATCTTCGTACACGCAGTACCGGGAGAGACGGGCATCTACTATATCCACTATCCCTCTGAACCAGCGGGCAGGTACTCGATCGTACCCTTCGAATCGCGGCTCGAGGCCGCAGCATACATTCTCGGAAAAGAACATATACAGCTTGAGCGACTGCCCGAACCGGATCGCAACCGTATCCGGTCCCATTTCCCGGAATTTTTTCGGGATGATGAATGACCGGAATACGCCACGGATACCGGATCAAAAATATACAAATTCCGGAACCGGGCCACGCTGCCGGGAATTAATCATCGCAACAGCGAAGGAAGCATTATAGCGCTCTTCTCATCTTCCTTCATCACACCGGGGATTGAGGGGAGACGGACGGACGTCTTCCAAGATCGGTTATCAGGTAATCTCCGATCCCTGAAAAATTACGTACCGTGAAATCTGGGGAGACGGAGAATTCAACAGGATCCTTTGACTGCGGAGCCCCGGCAGGAGCGCCAGCCCCCCTCATCACTATCAGATGCCCCCGCGATCCACAAAAAACCTGTCAAAAGAAAAATAAGAATGAAATCCTTCATAGTACTGGATAACCCGGGACACTGTATGAAGCACGATGCGGTAATCATTCTTTCAGGAGGACTGGACAGCACCACCCTGCTCTACGACCTCCGCGAACAGGGCTATGCCCTCACGGCGGTGACGTTCGATTACGGTCAGCGGCATAAGAGGGAGATCGCGTATGCAACAAGAACCTGCGAACGCCTGGATATCCCCCAGAAGATCATCGACGCCAGGGTCCTGCACGATCTCGCACCCTCTGCCCTTACCCGATCGGACCTGGCCGTTCCTGAAGGAAATTATGACGATGAGACCATGAAGCAGACGGTAGTCCCGAACAGGAATATGGTCCTGCTCAGCCTCGCGGCAGCATATGCAATCGGCATTCATGCCGGCCATCTGTTCTATGGAGCGCATGCCGGGGACCACGCCATCTACCCGGATTGCCGTCCGGCATTTGTCGATGCAATGACTGCCGCGTTCCATCTCTGTGACTGGAACGACCTGGTCCTGTCCGCTCCGTATCTTCACCTGTCAAAGGGAGACATCGTCAAACGCGGATTATCTCTCGGTGTAGATTATTCCCTGACATGGACGTGTTACAAGGGTGGAGAAAAGGCGTGCGGGAAATGCGGGTCGTGCGATGAACGACTGGCTGCTTTCCGGGATGCCGGGGTTGCCGATCCGCTGGAATATGAGTGAATGCAATTCAGCTATTTTTGCATACTGAATACGGTCTGGTGAAAGAATCCCACATGGATGTAAGGATTTTGCCGGGGAACGTACACAAAGATCGCCTCCTGTTCTTTTAGCACGAGAAAAATTGTGGGAAAAAACCCGCACCGGATTTCACGGTAATACCGGGCCGGAAAAAAAGAAAATCCCCGCGTCTCTACGGGGTTTTATGCCGGCCGGAATTTCTTTTAATCTTCGCAGATGCAAGTTTGCGGATGGCGGCCTCGTCAATACCCGCACTCGTGGTGAGGGCATGGTCCCGCACTGCGCTGTCGACAAATCCCTTGCCCGCGGGAGTCCGGACCACAAGGGTGGTTGAACCGGCAGGGCTGCCGATGGCTCCGGCAGAGATATCGGCATACACGGCCGTCAGATCGGTGCAGTAATGGCAGCCCTTCCGGATACAGTCATCCAGTTCCGCGAGCGGGACGATGGTCGTGCTGCCATCCTGTTTTGCGATCTCGAGTTTTCCCTTCACGTCCAGTTTGCGGATCTCGTTTGGTTCAATCCTGTACCGGGCTTTGAGTTTTCCCTGGACCAGCGCCGCATAATCGAACGACTCCGTACAGAACAGGCCGACCACGAGGCGGATCGCACGGGCATAGGGTTTGAGGAGATCATTGTCGCCTGAACGAATCCGTGCAAGGGCCTGGACAACGCAGGGGACGCCGACCACCGCGATCTTGGTGCATTTCCGTCCTACCACCGCAGTCTTGAGCGCAGCAAGCAGCGGCACCCACCAGTTGTACCGGCTGCCCGCCTGGCCGATCAGGACATCGGATTTCGTGATGACAACAGATGACGGCCGGAGGGTCCAGCGGTCTTCTGTCACCGTCACTACCGCATCGATGAGGCCGGTATCCAGCGCATGGGCGAGGATTGCCGTAACGGCACCGCCGCTCTGCCGGTGGGGTACGTCGATGGCCGCTTTTGCCGCGACCATCTCAAGATAGTCGCCGAGTTCTTCGTTTGGCTGTTCTGTTGTCCGGGGACATACCGCGTAACATGCCCCGCACGGGACGCTGTCGGTCGCCTGCTTGCAGTAACCGTTGCTGACCGGGCTTGTCACCATCTCCCCTTCCTTAAAGGAGATCGCATCGGCCGGGCAGACCGCCACGCAGGCACCGCAGCCCGAACATATGCCGGTATCCCATACCTCGCTTTTCAGATCGAGATAACTTTTCTGTGCCATCGCTCTCACTCCAACGTATACTTGTTCGCAAACGGCCGTGCGCTGACTGCGGCGATCCGCGTGTATTCAGCTGCGAGCAGGGGGGTAGAATCGATCCCGAACGATTGCGCGAAGTCTTCGATAATCGGGCGGATCATGGCCCTCTCTTCCTCCGTGACCGGTGCCTGTTTCGTCCCGTTCCCGAGACAGAGGTTGTCGACCGGTCCCCGTACGAAGATCTCGCCGCCATGGATGCCGCTCCCCACCCCCTGCTCCGCGATCGGGGGAACGCCCCCGAGGCCCAGCACGATCACGAGCCCGCCTGCCATGGATTCCCCGAGGAACGCCCGAGCGCTGCCGCCGACCACGAGAATGGGGCGTTTCTCCAGGTACTTCTTCATGTGGATGCCGCCCCGGTACCCGATATTGTCCCGGACATACACCCTGCCGCCCCGCATGCTGTGGGCTACGGCATCGCCGGCGCTGCCATGGATGATCACCCTGCCCTTGTCCATGGTATTGCCGGGCGCATGGTCCGCGTTGCCATGGACGATGAGGGTGGGGCCGCTCATGAACATCCCGAGATCCCCGCCCGGCACGCCGTTCACGGTGATCGTGACATCGTCGCCCCGCAGGCCGTCCCCGATGAACCGCTGGCCGAGGACATTGTTGAGGGTGATCTCCTTTGCCCCGTCAGCAATGGCCGCACGGATCTGCTGGTTCAGCGGCGTATAATGGATGTCTTTTGCATCGATCGTGAGCGTCTTCATTTCAAGCCCCCACGGTCTTGACATCGAGCACATTCAGCAGTCCCTCGTCCAGCATGTAGCCCCGGAGCCGGTCGCGGTTGCCCCGCAGGCTCTCGATGCTGTTGATACCGGCCGCTCCCATCAGTTCGCCCAGTTCGAGGGTCCAGCCATGGATCAGGTTCTCGACCTGCACGGCATTGGTCTCGGGATCCAGCCTCTTCGTCAGTTCGGGTTTCTGGGTGGCAATGCCCCAGGCACACATGCCCCGGTTGCAGGTCCCGCAGACCCGGCATCCCATAGCCACGAGCGCCGACGTCCCGATATAGACGGCATCGGCGCCGAGGCAGATGATCTTTGCCACGTCCGCACTCTGCCGGATGCCGCCGCTCGCGATGATGGAGACTTCGTTGCGGATTCCCTGTGACCGGAGTTTCGCATCGACACTTGCAACAGCTGCCTCTATCGGGATCCCGACATGATCGCGGAAGACCACGGGTGCCGAACCGGTTCCGCCCCGGAAACCGTCGATGACCACGGCGTCTGCCCCCGAGCGGGCAATTCCTGCGGCAATGGCGGCGGTGTTATGGACCGCAGCGATCTTGACAAAGACCGGCTTCTTCCATTCCGTTGCCTCTTTAAGTCCGTGGACCAGCTGTTTGAGATCCTCGATGCTGTAGATATCGTGGTGGGGCGCCGGGCTGATCGCGTCGCTGCCCTCCGGGATCATGCGGGTGCAGGCAACATCGGCGCAGACTTTCTCGCCGGGGAGATGGCCACCGATACCCGGTTTTGCACCCTGGCCGATCTTGATCTCGATCGCGGCCCCGCGTTCGAGATAGTCGATGTCGACGCCGAACCGTCCCGAGGCAACCTGGACGATCATGTTCTTCTGGTACGGGTAGAGCGACTGGTGAAGCCCGCCCTCTCCCGTGCCCATGAACGTGCCGATGCGGTGGACCGCCCGGGCCATGGCCTGCTGGGCCGGCAGGCTGATCGCCCCGTAGCTCATGTGCCCGATCATGATCGGGGTCTCGATCTGGAGGTTGGGCGTGAGTTTTGTTAAGAGTTCGACATCCTTGCCGGGCCGTTCCCGGATCGAGAGCGATGACGGCTTCTTGCCGATATAGGTGCGGAGCTCCATGGGCTCGCGCAGGGGATCGATGCTCGGGTTCGTCACCTGGCAGGCATCGAGCACGAGCCGGTCGAAGATGATCGGCCAGGGCAGGGCATTGCCCATGCCCCCGGAGATGATCCTGCCGGTCTTTGCCTGGTTGAAGACCGCCTCGCGGATCTCGCGGGTCCAGACCGGGTGGCTCCGGTAATCGCCCGGTTTCTCTTCGATCTCGATTGCATCCCGCGGGCAGAACGCGAGACAGCGGTGGCAGGCGACACAGTTCCGCGAGTTGATGCGGATAGAATCCCCCTCCTTCCGGTACACGCCGTACGAGCAGTTCTCGATACAGCGCCCGCAGTTCATGCACCGGTCCGGGTCGATCGTGACCCGGAATCTCAGGGGGGTGCTGCCGATGCTCATGCGATCACCCTCCCGATCACCGGTTCGCCGGCTTTGGGCATCGTGATATTTTCCACATCCGGATCGATCCTCCGGATGGCAGCCTCTTCGCTGGAGATGAAGAGCCGGTCCCCGCTCTCCCCGCTGACAAGGGGGCGGAGCTTGATTCTGTCGGTGAAACCAACGAGCGAGTTCTCGTTCGCTACGCAGATGGCAAAGGGGCCGTTCATGAGGGCGGGACCATAGGTCAGGCGTATCGCCCGGTTGAGTTCCTGCTCTTTTGCCGGCATCCGGTCGATCTCGTCCCAGAACGGGGGCGCAAGGGCCCGGACCGCCATCTTCTCGGAAAGCCCGTGTTTTCGTACGAGCAGGTCAACGAGGTACGCGACGACTTCCGTGTCGGTGTACATCGTGCACTTGTACCCGTAACTCTCGATGTAGCGCCGGTTGGTGCCGTAGGAGGTGATCTCACCATTGTGGACAACGCTCCAGTTGAGGAGGTTGAAGGGATGCGCCCCGCCCCACCAGCCGGCCGTGTTCGTGGGGTACCGGTTGTGGGCGAGCCAGAGGTAGCCCTGGTAGTCCTGGATCCGGTAGAAGTTCGCGACATCCTCCGGCCAGCCGGCTGCCTTGAAGACACCGAGATTCTTTCCGGAGGAGAAGATGAGGGCGCCGTTCCGCTCACTGTTCACTTTCATGACAATATGGGTGACAATATCCTCGTCGGGTGTGGTACTCTTGGGCATCATGCCCCGGTCCGGCCGGAAGAAATAGCGCCAGGGGGTGTGGACCTTGCGAAGGCCGGGCTGCTCGTAGGTTTTTATCTGCTCGTCGTGGATGATCGTTCCCCATTTTTCAAGCAGGTTGTCGAGCGGGGCCTTGTTCTCCCGGATGTTATCAAAGAAGACATGCAGCGCGTAGTAGTCCTTGTAGTCCGGATAGATGCCGTACGCTACATATCCTGCACCCTCTCCGCTCCCGCGCTCGTCCATGGAAGCGAGCGCTTCTTTTATCTTGGTGCCATCCATACACTGGCGGCGCCGGTCAATTACACCTATAATACCACACATATTATCACAGAGAACGTTGATCCACTAGAGTAACCATTTCCTGAAAGTGAATATGAGCATTCGCTCAATAATGTACGTAAAATAAATATAAATACGATTGGGTGGAACCATTCTTCCATTATGTCAGCAGACGTAACGAAGATGCTCAAGAGGATTGAGGCGGACGGGGTAAAATTCATCCGCCTTCAGTTCACGGATATCCAGGGGATGCCCAAAAACGTCTCGATCCCTGCCATCCAGGCGGAAAAAGCGCTCACGGAAGGGATCTGGTTTGACGGGTCTTCCATTGAAGGATTTGCCAGGATCGAAGAATCCGACATGATCCTGAAGCCCGATCAGAGTACGTATGCAGTTCTCCCGTGGAGACCCCAGGAAGGAAAGGTTGCCCGGTTCATCTGCGATGTCCAGACGTACGGCAACAAGCCGTTCGAAGGAGATCCCCGTTACATCCTGAAGAAGACCATGGCCGAAGCCGCCAAGCTGGGCTACACGTTCAATACCGGCCCCGAACTTGAATTCTTCCTGTTCAAGATGTACGACGGCGTTCCTACCACGGAGTTCGAAGACCATGGTGCCTACTTCGATCTCGCGCCAACCGACTCTGCTGAAGATGTCCGGAGGGACGTGGTCCTCGCCCTGAGCGAGATGGGCTTTGAGATCGAAGCCTCCCACCACGAAGTCGCCGACAGCCAGCACGAGATCGACTTCAAGTACGGCGATGCCCTGACCACCGCGGACCGGGTCATCACGTTCAAGTTTGCGACCAAGTCGATTGCCCTGCAGTACGGCCTCCATGCCTCTTTCATGGCAAAGCCGATTGCCGGCATCAACGGCAGCGGCATGCACACCCACGGCTCGCTCTCCAAGAACGGCAAGAATGCGTTCTATGATGCAAACGCCGACCTGCAGCTCTCAGAGACCTGCCTTTACTATATCGGCGGTATCCTGAAGCATGCACGGGCCATCACGCGTGTGGCGAACCCGACGATCAACTCGTACAAGCGCCTCGTCCCCGGCTACGAAGCACCCTGCTACCTTGCCTGGAGTGCGGCCAACCGCTCTGCCCTTGTCCGCGTTCCCGCAGCCCGTGGCAACAGCACCCGTGCCGAGTTCCGCAGCCCGGACCCGATGTGCAACCCGTACCTCACGTTTGCCTGCATGCTCGCAGCGGGTATGGACGGCGTCAAGAACAAGATCATGCCGCCGGAATCGACCAACACCAACATCTACCACCTCAATGCAAAGGACCGCAAGCGGCTGAAGGTCGAGATGCTGCCGGCGAGCCTTGCCGAAGCGAATGCTGCGCTCCTCAAGGATGAGGTCATCTGCAACACGCTCGGCGAACATGTGGTGACGAACCTCACCCGCATTGCAGATATGGAAACCGATGCCTTCCGGCTCGCGGTTCACCCGTGGGAACTGGACAGGTACCTGGCAACCTATTAAATTTTTCAAAAATTTTTATTGAATAGTCGGCGATCTTCGGACTTGTAATCCCGGAATAATCGGCCGATCGTTCTGTACCAGTCGTAAGGCTCACCCGTGGGCGCAGGCATAGTGGATACGTGTACGTGCCCGGTGCAGCTCCGCGGAATACTTCCTGCGACCGGTACCGATCGATCGCTGCCGCAACAACAATACGGAGATTACGATGGCGATGGATACAGGCGTTACATGCTGGCTGATGGTCTCGGCAGTGCTGGTCATGCTGATGACCCCGGGAGTCGGTCTTTTTTATGGCGGACTGGTACGGAAGAAGAACTTTATCTCGATGATTGCGCTCTCCTTTGTGTGCCTGGCGCTTGCGAGCATCCAGTGGATCCTGATCGGGTACTCGCTTGCGTTCGGGCCTGACGTGGGGGGGTTCATCGGGAACCTGAGTTACCTGGGCCTGGCCGGGGTGAGTGCAGAGGCCGGTGCCGGGACCTATCCCCCGCTCCTCTTCATGATCTTCCAGCTCTTCTTTGCGGCGGTGACCATTACCATCGTCACGTCCGCGGTGGCGGAACGAATCAAACTCTCCTCGTTTATTGTCTTCTGCCTGGTATGGCTGACGGTCGTGTACTGCCCGATCGCGCACTGGGCATGGGGAGGCGGCTGGGCACAGCAGATGGGCCTCATCGATTTTGCCGGGGGAACGGTTGTTGAGATATGTTCGGGTTTTGCCGCCCTGTCGCTCGCGCTCGTCATCGGGCGGCGTGCCGGGTTCGGGGAGCATGCCCTTGAACCGCATAATATCCCGATCGCGCTGCTCGGTGCTGCGCTCCTCTGGTTCGGCTGGTTCGGGTTCAACGCGGGCAGTGCCCTCGCGCTCAACAGCAGCGCCGTGATCGCGTTTGTCAACACGAACTCGGCAGCAGCGGCCGGGGCGCTCGCGTGGATGGTTGCGAGCTGGTACCGGGGCAAGCCCAGTTCGCTCGGAATGGTCAGCGGTGCCATTGCCGGGATGGTTGCGATCACGCCGGCCGCCGGTTTCGTCCCCCCGCTTGTTGCCGTGCTCATCGGGGCAGTCGCCGGGGTGCTCTGCTATTCCATGATGCTTGTACGGATCTCCCGGAAGATGGATGAGAGCCTCGATGCGTGGGCGATCCACGGGATGGGGGGGCTGTGGGGAACCCTTGCCACCGGTATCTTTGCCGCCGCGGCAATCGGGGGATTTGCCGGGTGGATGGAAGGCAACTCCTCCCAGTTCTTTGCAAACGCGGTGGCCGCATTTGCTGCACTCGCCTATACCTTCGTTGTCACGTATCTTATCGCGACGGCGATCGATCGTACGATCGGGCTCCGCGTAACCGAAGATGAAGAATATGTGGGGCTGGATATCTGCCAGCATGGTGAACGGGCATAGCGGGGATCCCTATATCCCCCGTCCCATCCACTCAAGGGATACCGAAAAACAAGGAAGCCTGCTATGGATCCAAAGATCGCCATCTTCCAGCATGTCAAAAACGAACCGTCAGGGTATCTTGAAACGATCTTCCGTGAGCGGAATATCCCGTTCGAATATTTCCGGCTGTACGATATCAATGAGGTTCCCCGCACCCTGAATGCCACCCATCTTGTCTTCATGGGCGGTTTTATGAGCGTCAATGATGAAGACGAATTCCCGTGGCTGAAAGAGGAGAAGGAACTCATCCGGCGATCCGTAAAAACCGGTCAGAACGTACTGGGTATCTGTCTGGGGGCGCAGCTGATCGCCTCTGCTCACGGGGCACGGGTATACCCGTTCGTCCGGGAAACCGGGTGGCATGTGCTGAACCGGGCAGCCGATGCATCCGGCATCTTTTCAAAATTCCCGGAACAGTTCCCTGTTTTCCAGCTCCACGGGGAGACCTTCGGGATTCCTTACCGGGGCCGGCTGCTCGCGTACGGGAAGAATGTCAGGAACCAGGCCTTCTCGTACCGGAACGCACTCGGTCTCCAGTTCCACATGGAAATGACCGGCGCGATCATCAAAGAGTGGTCAAACGATCTCCGGAAGCACCAGCAGGCCGTAATCGCACGGGACACTCCCCGTTTCCTTGCAGAGAGCAACCGGCTCTGCCGGATGGTGGCAGAGGATTTCATCCGCCCGGCGTGAATACACCAGGGCGCGGGGTATCACCGGATTCTTTTTCACACGCCGTATCCATGGACATGCATCTCCGTAAGGTACTGTCCAGGAAAGGGGCCCGGCATCGGGACTGTTCGTCACCGGCCTAAAAAAGACCCGTAGCCAACGCGTCCCTGGCAATCCGTTCCCGGGACAAACGATCCTGCCGGGGAATGCTCACGGTCAGCACATGTTCCGGTACCTGAAACCGGATACAACGGAACATACATTCTTCCGTTTGAATAGAAAATCCCGTGGCGATATGAACGCCGGAGTACCCGGTCCCGCAAAGGAAACTCCCCGGGACAGGCTGGCCGTGCTCTTCCCGTGAATTTTGTATTTTTTTGTCAATACGGTTTTATCCGGGGCAACCATTATTATTTTTTTATTCAACGGCATTATAGATACCACGTACACAATATTTATAAGGGTAGGAATACAACTTCCTTCTGTCAATTACACAATCTTACAAACTTGAAAAACCGGAAACAGGAATGAGAATTACCATCCCGGATACACCGGACTTCTCATCCGGCAGTGGTACGCTGGTTCCAGCTCATTCCTTCCGGGCTCTGGAAAATGATTAAGAACCAAAAAAGTAATGAGAAACAGATTACAGGTGAATTGAATGCCAATTGATTCGGGAGCAACTGCATGGATCCTTGCCTCAACGGCGCTTGTCATGATCATGACGCCGGCGGTAGGATTCTTCTATGGCGGGCTCGTGCGCAGGAAAAATCTGATCTCCATGATCACCCTGTCGTTCGTTGCCTTTGCACTGGTGAGCATCCAGTGGGTATTGATCGGGTATTCGCTTGCGTTCGGTTCAGATGTCGGGGGTTTCATCGGCAACCTTGAATATCTCGGTCTGAACAACGTGGGCATGGAACCCGGAGCGTTCAGCAGTGCGATTCCCGGGCTGTTATACATGGTATTCCAGCTGGTCTTTGCAACCGTGACCATGGCAATCGTAACTTCCGGTATCGCTGAACGTGTCAAGTTCAGTGCATACCTCATCTTCGCCCTCCTCTGGACAACGATCGTCTATGATCCGCTCGCACACTGGGTGTGGGGTGGCGGCTGGGCAGCCCAGTTCGGCGCCCTGGATTTCGCCGGCGGTACGGTTGTCCATATCAGTTCCGGGTTTGCCGCACTGGCTCTTGCCCTGGTCATCGGGAAACGGGTCGGCTTTGGCAAGTATGCCATGGAACCCAACAACATTCCCCTGACCATCCTTGGTGCAGCGCTCCTCTGGTTCGGCTGGTTCGGGTTCAATGCCGGCAGCGCAGTCGCAGCCAACGGACTGGCGGCAAGTGCATTTGTCACCACCAACGTTGCCGCAGCGGCCGGTGCACTGGCATGGATGGTAGTGAGCTGGATCAACGGCAAACCCAGTTCCCTCGGGTTCGTGAGCGGGGCTGTTGCAGGTCTCGTTGCGATTACGCCGGGAGCCGGGTTTGTGACGCCGATGACAGCGATCCTTATCGGTGCGATTGGCGGTATGTTCTGCTACGCGGTCATGCTCTGGCGCATCCGGAAAGGCTATGATGAGAGTCTCGATGCCTGGGCAATCCACGGCATGGGCGGACTCTGGGGTGCACTCGCAACCGGTATCTTCGCGGTCGCAGCAGTCAATGGTGCGTCCGGCCTGATCGAGGGGAACGTGCACCAGTTCGTTGCCAATGCAGCGGGTGCCTTCGCGGCGGTTATTTATGCATTCGTCGTGACGTATATCCTTGCAGTAGTGATCGACAAGACCATCGGCCTGCGTGTCACCGAAGAGGAAGAGTATGTCGGCCTTGACATCTCGCAGCACGGGGAACGGTGCTGACGGGAGGAAACAGCATGAAACTGGTAAAGGCAATCATCAAACCGGAACGGTTTGAATTCGTGAAGACTGCACTCGAACAGAACGGGTTCAGCGGTATGACCGTTACGGAAGTCAGGGGACACGGCGAACAGAACGGGATTGCACTCCAGTATCGCGGAGGTCTGGTGAGGATAGATCTCCTCCCCAAGCTTCAGATCGAGATGGTGACCAGCCAGGATAAGGCTGATCACCTGGTCAGGACGATCGCAGAATCTGCCCGGATCGGAAAGATCGGCGATGGCAGGATCTTTGTCATGCCGGTCGAGAAGGTCATCCGGATCCGGACCGGTGAATCACTGGGTGAGACACCGGCTGCAGGAACATCCGGCAACGCGACCGGTGAAAAATCATATGTCTGGCTCAATCTCGCACAGCCTGTTGCAGCGCAGCAAAAAGGAGAGTGAATCCATGAAACTGGTAAAAGCAATCATCAAACCGGAACGGTTGGAATTCGTCAAGAAAGCACTGGAGGAGAAAGGCTTCAAAGGTATGACCATTACCGAAGTCCAGGGTCGCGGTGAGCAGAAGGGAATTGCCCTCGAATATCGTGGCGGCCTGATGGTAGTCGATCTCCTTCCCAAGATCCAGATCGAGATTGTCGTCAAATCTAGCGAAACAGAATCGCTTATCAGCACCATCTCCGAAGCAGCGAAAACGGGAAAGATCGGCGATGGCAGGATCTTTGTCATTCCTGTTGAGAAATCGATCCGGATCCGTACCGGAGAGACCGACGAGTGAGAATCCCGTCACCTCTCTTTTTTCTTTGGTGATTAGGTAAATTTCACCACTAACCCATGGTTAGTATTTAGCCAATTCAGTTTTTTTAGATTTGCACACCGGAGAACACAAAAATTCAGCCCCCCTCTTGCGCCGCCAGTCCCCCGAGGGGGACAGGAAGCATTGCGATGCCCCGACATTACCTTAATTGAGGGCACACAAGTACAGGTAATACGGCACTATCGCAATCGGGGGATGCCCGAGCGGCGGGGGCGGAGGCTTGCCGGAGCCCCCAAGAGCGGTAATGAAAATTTTGTTTCAGGTTTATCGCACTTTTAGTGAATGTTACACAATCACCTTTTCTTTTTTTATTTCGTACCCGGACGGGATGCCCGGTCACGATCTTGCGACAGATTGCATCGTACCGGGGAATAATCCCGCAACTGCCCGATCAACCCGTGTTCACTGCCGCTGGCGCTCGTGAATGGTAAACGCGTCGAGAACCTGGAGCGTGACCCGTGACCCGAGTGTCGGCTGGATCGATTCCAGCCAGAGGAAAAACCCGACCTTGGGCGGCGTCGGGCGTTCGAATTTGAAATGCCCGTCCTTCATCTGGATCATCTTGTGATATTCTTTCTTCTGCTTTGAACGCAGGTAGATGATCAGTTCATAGCCGGGCAGGTCGGTGGCGAGGATCGCCTTCGAGTAATACTTCGGGAACTCTTCCGGCGTAATCTGCTTTCCTTTCACGGTCATGCCATAGGTATCGCAGACCGCCTTGATCGCAGGGGGAAACAGGCCGCCATAGAGCACCTTCTTCACCAGTTGCCCGGTCTGGTCCGCAATCTCGGGACGGATGCGCCCCGGTGCCCGGTTGATCTCCGTGAAAATATGGTTTTTTACCTCGTCGTGATAGCGCTTGTAGTCAAACGGGTGTTTCATGGGGATATCGGTTGCCCGTATCAGCTTGGGATGGTTCTCGGGCAGGTTGTAGATGATCCGCGGGCGGTAATGCTTGACCAGCCCTTTGATCTCCTCGCAGGTACTGGTGTGGATGATCGCGTTGGTTTTGTCTTTTGCAAGGCGCTTGACAACAACATAATTCGAGAGGTCGATGGAGGAGACAAGGATGAATGGCGTGATCTTCTGCCCGTAGAGGTACCCGAGCAGCCGTTTCTTGTACGCAATCTCCACTTCGAATTCCTTTAAGTCCGACGGGGATGTGATCACTTCGCCGAACGCCACATGGTTTTGTGCATCGACCAGCAGAAAATCGAACTCGGCAAGATCCTGCCCGTTGCCGCGTACAGTGATGTCGCCGTACTTTGAATAGAATAATCCGTTCTGCCCGATCTTCGCATTCTCGCGCTGGTTGGGGGCATCAGCGCCTTTCATGGCAACGTACCTGATTGCATCGGTTTTTTTGGCAATATCCAGGAACATCTCGTAGACAATTGCCTCGAACCATCTCCCCTCGGCGGTCCGCATGGGTTCGAGGTCCGGGGAGAATAATTTCTTCCGCTCGATCTTGTTCATGTGCCGCGTGGCATTGATCGCGATTGCCGCGGTCGGTTTGAAATGCCGGAAATTGGAATTGAGCCACGGGATCATGATTGGTGTAAAGAGTCTCTGCCGTTATAGTAAATAACAATCTGCCTTGGCAAACGGATATTTAAAAAAAATTTGGGAAACGCCGACTCTTCTGGCATCCGGGGAAACACGCTCATTTTTTCGTACAATTCCCTGCACGGCACGCCGCCACTCATCAACGATTGTCAGGAACCAGATGCCCGGCTTCCTTCTCGTGGCGCACGAGCGGGGAACAGCGGTGGAAAAACCCGGCAATGAATGCGGAGAATGCCGGGTTCCAGCACTCCCTGCCCTCGTGCACCTGCCAGCCGCTGGCAAGGGATTGCCGGACATGTTTGCCGAGGCTCACCTGCAGCATTCCTTCGGACCGGAGCAGGTCACCGGCATGCCGGAATTCCCGGGGCACTTCCGTTTCGTACCTGCCATTCTCAATATACGGACCGGGAAGCGGCGAATTAAGATACTTGGCCCTGAATTTTTCCGCATTGAGCCGGTTCCAGACCGGCGGGCCGATATGGCTCCGGATCGCCGGCAGTTCGGAGACGAGCAGTTCGATCAAGATCATACATTCCCCGCTCCCCATCTGGTACTGTGCATGATGGACGGCAAAGCCGTTCCGGACAAGATGTTCGCTGATCGCCGACGCACTGCGCTTCAGCTGCGGAACCACGATCTCTTCGATATAGGGTGGGGTTGCAAAGGTGATCGCGTAGAGCGTGGTGCCCCGGGCTTCAAGAAGTGCGGCAAGCTCGTCAGAGGTGATCGGAGACTCCGCAGGAAGCCCGAAGAACGAGGCTGACGGAGATTCGATATAGCCCCGGGCAAGCTCCACGAACTCCGCCATGCGATCGATCGAGACCGCGGCGGCAACGTTCCGTTTGGAATCCACCGGGTCGATCATCACCAGCGGTTCGTCGAATTCCTTTGCCCCGTGGGCTTCGATATCGATGATGGTCTGCGGCTTCCATTCCGCGGCAGCTAAAAGAAGCGGTGCAAAGCCGCCATAGTGGAGGGTGAGCAGCTCGCAGAGATACCCGGAAAATCCCTCCGTCATCTGGTCGGAGCCATAGATGCCGCCCGCCTTGGCGAACCGCTTGAGGAGCAGCACGTCATCGATCAGGCCGTTGATCTTCTCCGTGATGTAGCGGGTATGGAACGGTGTCCGGTCAACCGCACTCTGGATCCGTTCTGCACTGTCGACATGGTAACAGGGAACGAGATCAACGTCGACATCCTCAATCGTGGCATTGATGTACGGGTGCTCGGCATATTTTTCATGGTAGTTGTCCGTGAACGCCGCGGCAATGCTCCGGGCAAGGCCAAGCCCCTGCTTTTCGAGTTCCTCCCGGGGCAGGGCCGGGTCAAAGAGCATGAAGACGTCGAGGTCCCGGTCCCCGCTCACCCACGTGTGCCGGGCAATGGATCCCACGACCATGCCCTCCGCCTTTCCGCTCTGCCGGATCTGTTCGAGCAGGCGCTGGGCAATACCGCATACGTGATCCTTCTCCTCCCGGGAGGGCCGGAGCGTTGCAAGTACCGTTTCCTCTAAGGGAGGGCGTGTCACCATGGCACCTCCAGCAGGTCTTCGTACACCGGGCCACGGGGAGTCAGGGTGCTCTTCTTGAGTTTCATGCCGGTCACCATGCAGCTCCCGTAGTTCCGGCCCCTGAGCCGGTCAAGGGCAGCAGAGAGGGACGGATCCGGGGATTTCACCCGGGCCACGGTCGCGTGGGCGGTAAATTTCCTCGATTCCGGTGCAAACCCGAGGGGAGTGAGCGCAGCCTCGATGCGGAAGAGGAGCTCCTCTCCTTTCCCCCCGTCATCGATCGCGCACCAGACCGTATGCGGGCGTTTTAAGTTGTTCACGGTCACGCACCCGGCAGTAACCGGGAACGGTGAGAAGGAAACCGCCTTCAGGGCATCCCGGACCCGGACAAGCGTCCGGTCATCCACCTCGCCAAGGAATTTTGCGGTGATGTGGATGAGTGCCGGATCAACAAACGTGAGGCGGGCAGAACACCCGCGAAGCATGTCCTGTGCTTCCTGCAGCTGCTCCCGTATCTCACCGGAGAGTTCGAGCGCAACAAACGTCCTGACCATTACTTTACCTATTGTCCGATTTCCTGATAAGGATAATCGCCGGGCCCTGCAGGAATGGTGGGATCACCAGAACTGAACCAATTTTTTTTTATTCACATACTCCCACATACTAACTATCTGATATCTGACAGAGGGTGTTTTTGTGCCAGACAGTTCACTGATTGTATACTCGCTTGAGTGTTGCCCACATTGCGAACTTCTCAAGGCATTTTTGAAAAAGTTCGGGTACACGTATGCAGAGCGCGACCTGTCCAGTGCAGAGTCCCTTACAGAACTGCGGATCAACGGGGTATTTGTGAACGAGGCCCCGGTGCTCCAGAAGGACGAGGATTTTTTGACGTCCGCAGATCTTTTTCCCAAGGGAAAGCTCGACGAGGATCGTATCAGAAAACTGATTGCGGGTGAATGATGCCCCGCCCGGAGACCCGGCAGCAGACCATTTTTGGTGAGTATACACCGTCTCTCCCTTCAGTCAGGACAACTGACGGCCATATCGTCGAATGGGACCGCAACCGGATTGTCCGCCAGCTGGTCGACGAGACCAAACTTGTCGAGACCTTCTACGGGTACAAAGGCGCAAGCCAGGAGATCGCCCAGGAGATCGCGCTCGAAGTAGAGAACCGAATCAAAAATATGGGGCTCAAGTCCCTCTCCGGTCCGCTCATCCGGGAGATCGTCAATATTACTCTCCTCGAAAAAGGGATGGTCCAGTACCGGAATGTCTCGACACGGGTCGGTACCCCGGTCTACGACGCCCACCAGATCGATGTCGGCAAGGGATTCGAGGCCCACGATAATGCCAACCTCCAGGAGAACGCCGAGACCTCGCACAAGAAGAAAGCGGACAAGATCTCAAAAGAGCAGTACCTGCTCCAGCTGCCGCCGTCCCTTGCCGACCACCACCTCTCGGGCGAGATGCATATCCACGATCTCGAATACTTCGGCACCCGGCCCTTCTGCCAGGACTGGGACCTGCGCTACTTCTTTTACTACGGCCTGATGCCGGATGGCAACGGGACCAAGGCTTCGGTTGCCGGGCCGGCGAAACGTGCCGAGGTCGCGATCCTCCATGCAGTCAAAGCCCTCGGATCGGCCCAGACAAACTTTGCCGGTGGCCAGGGATATTATAATTTCCTCACCTTCCTTGCGCCCTACATGGAGGGAATGGAGTACGGCGAGATCAAGCAGATGGTCCAGATGTTCGTGTACGAGATGACGCAGATGATGGTTGCCCGCGGAGGCCAGCTCGTCTTCTCATCCATCCAGCTCTCGCCGGGGGTCCCGTCGCTCTGGCAGGACAAGCCCTGCGTATTCAAAGGAAAAGTCTGGGATGGCACATCGGCACCCCACCGGACGTACGGGGAGTTCGAACGCGAGGTGCGGCTGCTCTTCAAGGCGCTGATGGAGGTCATGCTGGAAGGGGATTACTGGGGAAAACCCTTCAACTTCCCCAAGCCCGAGATCTCCATCGAGCCGGACTTCATGAACGAACGGGAGGAATTCAATAAGAAGAACCCCGACCTCCCCACGTTCCAGGACCTGTACCTCATGACCTTCGAGCTGGCCGCGAAGTTCGGCACGCCCTATTACGACAACCAGCTGCCGGCGTACCGTGGCGCCGGCAAGGGCATCTCCTGTTACCAGTGCTGCGCCTACCAGTTCTCGGCAGTTGCTGACGAGGACTCGGACTTTGATCGGAAACTGCTCTTCGAGAACGGCCGCCACTTCTCCATGGGCTCGTGGCAGGTGGTCTCGGTGAACTGTCCGCGGGCAGCGTACAATGCGGAGGGCGACGATGCCCGGCTCTTCGCCGAACTCAAGAAACTCATGGATGTCTCGGTCGAGATCTTCAAGATCAAACGCCGCTGGATGGACCTGATCCGGTCGAACAGCCGGATGCCGTTTGCCATGCAGCGCCCCAAAGATCCCAACACGGGAGAGCGGGGAGCCCTGGCAGTCGATCTCGAAGGACTGGTGTACACGATCGGGGTCGTCGGCGTCAACGAGATGGTCCAGCACCATACCGGCAAGCAGCTGCACGAATCAAAAGCCGCGTTCAAGCTGGCAGTCCGGGCAATGACGGAGATGGAACTGTATGCCCGCGAGCTCAGTAAGAAGAACAACATGACCTTAGCGCTCGCCCGCACGCCGGCCGAGACCACCGGCCAGCGGTTTGCGGTCGCCGACCTGCTCGACCGCCGGTACCATGATTTCGCAAAGAAGGTGATCAAGGGCGATCTTGAAGACAGCCTCCCGAAGCTGGGCAAGAGCCGGGACCTGCCGATCTATTACACGAACGGAACGCATGTTGCCCCCGGGGCGAATGTGCCCCTGACCAAACGCATGGAGATCGAGCATGTCTTCTTCCCGATTGTCGATGGCGGGAACATCTTCCACATCTGGCTGGGCGAGGCACGGCCGGATCCCCGCGGCCTGATGGACATGGCGATGAAACTCTGCCGCAACACCCAGATCGGGTACTTCGCCTTCACCCGGGATATCACGGTCGCACTCCGGCAATTCCACGAGATGAAGTCCGAGAAGAAACCCGTCAGCCACCCGGTCCCGTCGGATATCCCGGCAAAGGCATAACCGAATTTTTTTTACCCGGAGGTTCCCGTCTCGCGGTGCATACACCAGCAGCCTGCCGCTATCTTTTTCTTCGGGTTTCCCTATAGGGAACTATAATAATGAGATTCAGATACGTTCTTCCTGCCGCATGCATCATTGCGCTCATCGCAGTTGCCGGCTGTACGGGAACGGGTATCTTCAGCGGACTGGCGCCTACCCCATCAGCCACGCCGACAACGGTCGCAACAACGCCGTCAACTACGATCCCGACCCCGGAACCGACAACCATCCCGGTACCCTACCCTCAGGCGCGGGCCCTTGGCGAGAAATTTCCCTTTGGCATGGGAAAGGTGGCGAGCAATGGCACCGTGTACCGTTACTGGATCAATGATACCTACCACTGGCACAACGATGTGGATAACAGGTATTACACGGAGACCGCGGCAGCCGGGTACAAATACCTGTTCGTCTTTGTCCAGATGACCAACAGCGGGGATACCCGGGTCTGGTACCCGCCGGCCCGGACCATCCTCGTCCACTATGACGGGACAACGTACACCCATGATTACACCCACTATATCCCGGACAAGGCAGAGGATGACGATGCAAAGCCAATCGAAATCCTGGAGATCCAGTATTTCGGGAAATTGTCGGGTGACGAGTACGTGGAAGACTTCGGTTATTCGCACGGGACGACTGCGGATTTCCTGTACCCGGGCACCAGCAACAGCCTTGACGGGTATATCATCTACCAGGTACCTGGTTCCCTGAGACCGGAGAAAACCTATGTAGAGATCGGCTTCAACGGCCAGGACACCGGCATCTGGAAACTGGCATAACGGAACAAAAAAAGAATTACTGGTCGTTTACCTTTTTTAAGGCAATATCCATTATCCCCCGGTGGATCCGGTAGTAACTGTGGATTCGGTCGATGGGGGTATTGAGCATGATGGTCGTGAGCCGTTCATCGACAAGGATCCGGACACATTCGGGTTCGATCTCTGCAACCGGTGCATTTTTCGGATCGGCCGGCATCTCAGCGGTGATGAAAATCTCATTGTCCGTTTCCACGACTTCGTAGGGAACCTCCCCGTCATCATCGGGAGGATCGGCCCGGAACATCTCGGGATCGCCGCCGGACCCCTGCCGGGTGATGATCGTGTATCCGACAATCCGGGCATGCTGGCTATCCGGCATGTTCTTCACAATGTCTTCCACGATCTTTGCAAGATTGCTGAATACATCGTCGTAGGGACCGCTCGGGTTATTCGGCATGGACACCTCGGATAGTATACCGGTCTTTCTCTCTCTGGACGATTCCCCGCCGCTCAAACGGTTTTATGATCTCCAGAAGATCAGCCCGGGGCAGTTCCGTGACCTGCTCCAGCTCCGCAAGGGTAAGCGGCTGGTGGGAGAGAGCTATTACTACGCTAAGCTCTCGATCGCTTTTGAATAAATCCTTATGGATCTGGGCAAGGTCGTTGATCTTGGTCTCGATATCATGGTTGACCTGTTCGAGATTTGCCAGGATCCGGTCGTGGGCCTGGATCATGCGTGCCAGCATGGCTACCGTTTTCTTGAGCTGATCGTTTTTGTGTTCGTCTTCTTCGAGCGCAGGTGTTGTGATCCGGAGCTCCTTGAGACTGACATCGATCAGGATGTCGTGCGCAAGGTAGTAGTATTTCCGGCGCCGGTCATCGGTCTCGCACGAGAGAATCTCTTCACGCTCCATCATCTGGAGATGATCGATGACCGCCTTTGGCGAGAGCTCCAGGGTATCGGAGATCTCCGTGACAAAGCAGGGTTTCTGCCGGAGCAGGGCGATGATGCGCCTCCGGTTGCGGTTACCAAGAATGTCCAGCAGCCGTGCAACCTCAGCAGCATCGTTCATACTTACATCATGTTAGGCTGATTAGTATTTATATATTGAATTATTTCCCCTGTCACAACCCGGTTATCCCCATTCCACCGCGATATAATAATTATAGCCGTCACTGGAGACACCAATCCCGACATTCCTGAAATCGCTGTTGAGGATATTGGCACGGAAGGTCCCGTCATTGTTCTCCATCGTATCGAATATCTGCTGGCGGGCATCATTTCCCAAAAGTGCCCAGGATACTTTCGGGATGATGAAAACATTGGCAGTACCATACCCACCACCAGTGGATGTAAGGAAGGCGGGCGCTGGAATCATCGCATCCCTGCTGGTCGCAAGGGCAAGCCCTGACAGGCCTTCATCCACCCGGACCGGTTCAAGAGCATTACTCTGGCGTTCGAGGTTGATCCGTGATGCCAGTTCCCCGGCAACTGCAGGACCGGCTTCAGCCATCATACCTGCACTGGCGAGGATGAACGCTATCCCGGCCATGCCGGCAAGCAGCAGGAACAGGGTCACGCGGGAGAACCGTTTCTTCCTGCAGGTCTCCGTGACTATCGTAGTCTGGCGCCGGTATCTCCGGATCGAACAGGTGTCTGACATGTCTGCATCCCGTAGATCCTGGTTGGAGTGCCCCGTGATATATATTCAAAACATCGTGCAGGCACGATGATTGAACCTGCGGGTTCAACTTATAAAAAAGAAGAGCGGCACCGGCAGCGGGGCCGGCCTGCCCGGATCATTGCGCGTTAAAACGGAATTTGCCGGCTGGAACCCGGATCTCGAACCGTACCCCGGTATCCCGCTCCCCGGTCTCCCGGATCGTGATCCCGGTAAAACCCAGCAGCTCACGGATCAGGAACAGGCCCTGTATCGTTCCGCTGTCGTTTGCGATATCAAAGATATTTTCCTTATCCTCTCTCGGAACCCGGTAGCCGGTGTCCTGGTAGAGAAGAAGCAGGTCGTTGTTCTCCAGACGGGCGGTAAGCGAGATCTCTGAACGTCCCGCCTGCCCGTTCCGCAGGGAATTTTCCAGGAGACTGTAAAAAACACGGGGAAGGAGAGGATCGGCATAGATATCCCACCCGTTCACTTCGGAGCGGATTTGCGCCGTATGCTCCGGGAGCAGGTGAACAGCATCGGAAAATGCCTGCCCGACCCGCTGCCATTTCGGTGATATGATCCCCAGCTCCTGCAGGGCACGCATGGAGGATAACTGGTTGCGGATGGATTCGACCGAGCCAATGGTCTTGGTGAAGAACCGCTGCATCTCATCCCGGGAGTTCAGGAGCTGGGCCCGCTCAAGGTGGCTCATGATCACCGACAGGTTGTCGAGAATATCGCGCCGGGTTATGCTGAAGAGGAGGTCCATCTTGAGATTGATATTCTGGTGACTGACATCCTCCGAGATCCCCAGCACGTACTGGGGTGTGCCGGTGGAGTCAAAGACCGGGACAATGATCATGTGGATGATCCCGCCGCCATACTTTTTGCTCGTGATGATCTTGTTCCGGACATCGCTCCGGGAGAGGAAGATCTCAAGATTCTCCTTATGGATATCCTCCACAACATCTGCCGGGAAGAGATCGGCATCGGTCTTGCCGATCACGCGTGCAGCAGGAATCCTGAAGAGCTGTTCGCTGGCCCGGTTCCAGAAGACATACTTCCCGTCGTCTGCCCGTTTGATGAAGATAGCCACCGGCAGCTGGTTGATCATCTCCTGCTGGAATATCTCATCATCCTTTGCTTTCTGGAATGCGGCCTTGAGCGAATCAACCATGCTGTTGATACCCTGTTCGAGCACCACGAACTCGCTGTTGCGGGTCTCACCGATCCGGTGATTGAGATCCCCCTGTGCAATACTATTGACATCCGCAACAATCTTCTGGATAGGGGCTGTCATGCGGCGGGAGAGGAAGAATGCAATGACACATCCGATTATGATCGCGGTCGTGGCCACGAGGAGGTGGTACAGGAGCAGGCGGGTGAGCTGGTCTTCGATGAGCCGGGTATTGTAGGTAATCATCATAATGCGGCTCGGATCTGACCCGTACTGGTCATCCTTGAGGTCGATATAGAGGAAATGCGTTGTCCGGGAATTGGCCGTATCAACGATCTTCAGGTTAGTGCGGGTCTGGATCACTTCATTGAGATAACTCTTCACCGGTTCAGCCGGGGGAGTATTGTTGTCTGACCGGTAGCCGAGGGTATTGAAGGTGATGAACTCTTCAACGTACGGATTTGCCATGACGATATTTCTGATATTCTTGTGATCATCCAGCTGCGCGTTGGCTTCGTCAAACGAGGGGCCCTCAAGCCCAAGTTCAAGGACATACCGGTGATCAGCAGTGGGCATGTAGGCATACTTCCGGTACGTTCCCCTGCCGAGAAATTCATGGACCACCCGGTCAGGGAAAAAACCATCCGATTCCCGGATCTTTGTCAGATAGGAAAAAAAGTACGGGACGTTCTTGAAATCCTGCCCGAGTTCGGGGGAGTACGTGGTTTCAATGATAACACCATTCTCGTCGATAATGTAAATGTCAAAACCCGTTCCCAGCCGTGCCTTGATACCGGCAAGATCCATCCGCGCCGGATCGCCGTCAACACGTTCATATTCCGAGTTTACCGCGGTCAGTCCTGAACGCATCTGCTCGTTCAGGCTGTTATCCACGATGGAGGTCGCCCGGTCGGTAAGACGCACGGCCTCAACAACATTATTCTCGGTCTGGGTCTCGAGACTGCGATATTCACGATCGAAATTATCTTTGGTATTGAGGTACGCGTTGACCGTCAGGATCCCCACGATGCAGATGATCAGCGCAACCATGAAGAGGAGAAGATAAAACGAGAATGAACGGTAGAGTTCCGGGGTTTTTTTCCTTGACTGCATGGATGCCTCTGGTTTCTGCCCGTTGCATGACCTCCCCCGCTACGGCAGAGGATCTCCTAAGGGAGATTTCCCGGCACCCGGTCGCATCTCTCTTTTGGCATCCCCGGGTCAATACCCGCGGATCGCGACAGTGCCGGTTTCTGGTACCCGCCTTCACCCGGATCCGGAGGAGCAGGCATTCCCGCTGTGTCCCTGCCGGTATCGCCATGCGTTTCCCGCGCCGCAGATCCAGGATGTCACGGGAGACGCGTATAAAAACGCGGCTCCGGTATACAGACAGCAACGCGATCTGGTTCATACTGACGGGACATACACCCGGGTATTTGGCAGGATCACCGTTTGCAGGGAGATGTCCGGATATCGTGTAACGACGGTAATCTTACAACTGTTTTAAATAGAGTTTACCATGTTAAAAATAAGATCATTTTAGTTTATTGCATTCCAGGACGATGAGAACAGATCCCGTGCCCAGGTAAAAAAATAATGCTTATTTGAGCGCTTCGGTGATTGCTTCCTTCATCTTCGCATCCGGCTCGACAGCCAGTGCCGCATTCAGCGCTGTATTCACGTTGGTGCCGCCGATAACCCCCAGTGCCCGGACTGCCATCATCCGGACAAACCGGTTCTCATCCTTGAGAAGGATGATCAAAGGCTCGATGGTGTCTGAATCTCCCAGTTCCTTGAGCCCTTTTGCCGCCATATACCGGACATGATCCCGGTTATCCTTGAGTCCCTGGACAAGAGGCTTGACCGCTTTCTCATCAGCAATTCTTCCCAGTGCTTCGGCTGCCCGGTACCGCGTCTCCCACTTGGGCTCTTTCATTGCTTCCGCAAGCGGTTCGATTGCCGCTTTCCCGATCCGCGAGAGGGCAAGGGTGGCCTGCTCCCGCACAGACTTGTCGAAATCCGCGAGCGCCTCTATCAGCGGCTGGATTGCCCGGGGATTATGGGCCTTCCCGAGCAGGTAGGCAGCGTACTGCCGGACCTGGGGATCCGTGCTGTCCCGGAGGGCCTTGACCAGCCCCTCGAGTCCCAGTTTTTCAAGATCGCCGGCATTTTCAGGCTTCTCCGGCACATTTAATTCTGGTACATTGTCATTGGTCATAATTATCCTCATTGAGATATCGCGCGTATTGTTATATAACGTTGCAGGTCAGTCCGGTAACGTAACCGGGGCCTTCCGGCAGCGGGAATCATCAGACAGCACTCACCTGCACCACCATGACCTCAAGTGACTGGGCCATGGAGAGGACACCATGTGCCGTTGCCGGGGGAAGATCCTCGCGGATAAGTATGATCCGGTACGCATCCCGCAGGGATTTCAGGGTCGTATTGAACGCGGGCAGGGTTGCCCGTACACTACCGGTATCGCAGGTATTTTCCAGTTCATAGATCCGGGCAATCTGCCGGCACCCGGTTTCGACAAGGGTTCGGGTATGCATGCAGTTGATGCCAAGCGTACTGAGATCCGTGTTCATCTGATCGGACCGGACCAGCATGTCTTTACTCAGGTCAAGAAATTTTTTCATCTGTTCACGCTCCGGACTGAGCGTACTGACACATCGCGTCATCAGGAAAAACTCCATGGTTGTCGTGCACATCGTTTCAGAGATCCTGCCGGTGCTGGCGTCCTCCCGGGCTCATATGCTCGTCGCAGGGCTGTCACGGTTCGCGGCAATCGCCGCATGGTTCTCCGGTGCCGGGGCAATCTCATCCGGATCTCCTGTTCCTGCTGCACGGCATATCAACCCGTGAACCCTGCACTCCGCTTCCTGCCCTGTATGACAGGCTGCATCCATCGCATTTCTGATGCCCGGGGTTCCGGATGGACAGGTCTCCTGCTATGACAACTCGCACTCTATCCCATCCGTGCCCCCGGCTGATAAAATCGTAAAACCCCCGGGGTTGGATGATTGAACCCGCAGGTTATACTCTTGCTGCAGGAGAAGAGTGCACCTGTCCATCCCCCGGATAAGTGCCAAAAAATTCGCAGTATACGACGTATTATTATATCTCACACAGCGATGGACTGTGTATGAACTACAAGGTCATCGCACTTCTTGCGGTGTGCATCGCAGTCATTGCTGTTGCCGGCTGCACGGGACTTTCTGAAGGGGGATCGGTAAATACTGCCTCACAGAGCGCACGGGTAACATCCTACGACAGCGGGAACAGTATTGCTGAGGAGAAGATGTCATGGTCCGGGAGTACTGCTCCTGCCGTTGCACCCGTACCCACATCCGCATCGTATGGTGCAGGAAACACCGGTATCGAGACAAAGGTCATCAGGACTGCCAGCATCAGCCTTGAGGTCCGGGATGTTACCGGCACGGTTGAACTGCTGAAGAGTCTTGCCGCGGCGAATGGAGGGTACCTCTCTTCGACAAATATTCGCGAGGGCTACAACAACCAGCTGACCGGAACCGTCATGCTCCGGGTTCCGCAGGCTTCGTTTGACAGCACTATTGCCGGCACTAAGGCGCTCGGCACGGTGAAGTCGATCTCGACCAGCGGGGAGGACGTGACAGAAGAATACGTGGATCTCCAGGCGCAGAAGACTTCGTACACCAACCAGCTCGCGCAGTATAATGCGATCATGAAGCAGAGCACCCGGGTGGAGGATATCGTCAAGGTACAGGAACAGATCGACCGGGTGCAGACCCAGCTGGACCGGCTCAACGGGAGGCTGAGTTACCTGGATAACCGCATCGACATCTCGACAATTACCGTGTATCTCGAGGAACCCGAACCGGTTGGCGGGCAGACAGGTCATGACTTCATTGCAACCATCAATGCGGGAATTTCCGGCTTCCTTGGCATGATCGATGCGCTCATCATCCTTGCATTCACGCTTCTCCCGATCATCATCATCGGCGGGATCGGGTACTGGGGATACCGGAGATATCACCACAAAAAAGGCGCTGCACCGGATGCAGTGAGACCTGAAGAGAAAAAGTAATTTTTATTTTTTCTGTTGTTCCAGCAGCATCCGGATCTTCTTGATCTCGTCAAGGATGAGCATGCTGGTACCCGTTGATGCAAACGGGACATCCGCACGCTGCGGAGCAGCCGCTCCCGTTCCTGTGCCATCATTTTGTGAACTGCATGCACGAACAGATGCCCGCAGGATCTCCCGGAGTTCCTCTGCCTGCTCGATAGCTTCGATCCGTATCTCGGGCACGTTCTGGCCGGAGTATCCCGCGGTCTGGATGGAGATCGTGGAGATCCCAAGCCAGCGCATCACCGGCCCCTGCTTAAGGTCAAGATTGGTGATCCGGTTATAGGGCACGATGCCGGTGGTGCGGAACCAGACACCGCGGCGCCAGCGCAGCTCGTCATCATGGAGTTCATAGCCCATGGTATCGTAATAGAGCCGCGTCCAGACCGCGAAGAGGATTACCACCACGACGACCACAGCAACTATCGCTATCGTTATGAACGGGCCAGCCTCTCCAGTGAGCAGGACCGGAAGGGCAATACATGCAAAGAGAAGCGCTACAACGAGGATGAAATCAATGATGAACCACGGGATGAATGCCGTGGACGGCCTGAACGGCACATTACGGGGAAAATGATCTGAACCAGACATGATAATTCCGGACTAGTATCAGCCGGGGGTCCAAAAAAAGTATCGGGAAAAATGGAGGGATACCTACGATACCTTGGTTGTCGTAGTTGTTTTTATCGTTGCAGCCTTTGTCGTTGTTGTGGTTTTGGCGGTGGTCTTTACCGTAGTGATGGCCGCAGTTGTGTTTGTTGCCACGGTTGTCTGTGAGGTAACATTACCTGTTGTCGTTGACGCTGATACTGTTGACACTGTCTCAGGAGTACCACCAACATCTGTCGATATGCTCACTTTCCCGTATGATGCGCTGGTCGAGTCACTCTTCAGGAGTGCCCCGTCCTTGTAAATCGAGACCACGAGTTCGTGCTTGGTGGAACTGTCCTGCTTTGTGAGCGAGACCTTGATCAGACCCGAGGCATTCACAACCTCGTACAGCCGGGAACCGGAATCCTTTACGCTCTGGATATCGGAGGACATGCCATACGTGCCATCATAACTGCCGATATAATCGACCATGACCCAGACACCGGAGACCGGCACCGTGGGGGCGGTGGTTTCTTTGACCGTGATGGAGGCGACACCGGTGTTCGTCAGGGTACCTGAGGTACTGCTGCTCCCACTGGAGGATGTTCCTGACGATGACGAGCTCCCGGCAAGGACACCTGACGAAAGCATCGGGTACACCACAAGCGCACCGGCAGCGATGACGATAATGAGGATGATAACAATTACCCCGGCCATAAGTGCTTTTTTACCGGGCATGAGACCGCGCCGGGTTTTACGCTCTGGTGCCGGTTGGATTGGGGGCATGGACGGTTTCGCAGCGGCCTTCTTCCCGCCGGATGAGAAGATCCGTGAAAAGAATCCCTTCTTTACCGGTTTCTGTACAGGTTGTGCCACAGATACTGGCCGGGAAACAGGTACATGTTCCACCTTTTCCACAACAGGCTGGACGGGAGCCGGTGCAGGCGGCGCCTGAACCGGGGGGATCCGTATGGACGGGGGCGCATCGAACACGGGCTCTGCAGCCGGTGCCGGGGTGTACTGCTGGCGCGGTGCAGGCGGTTGTTGCTGTGCCTGGACGGGCGATACGATCGGTGTCCCACAACGGTTGCAGAATACCGAGCCCACGGGCACCCGGTTCCCGCACCGCGAGCAGAATACACTCGCACCGGACGGGGGAATCTCAGGCTGCCGGGCAGCAGGGGCTGGCGCCGGAGCGGGAGACACGGGGGATCTCATGGGAGTCCCGGTCTCAACAACCCGTTTCACCGGGACCCTCTGGGGTGTGGCTGCCTGGGTGCGCCGTGATGCGATACCCGCCAGGATTATGCGTACCCATTCATCCCGAATCCGGGCACGGTTTCCCCCTGCCTGGCGGGAAAATGTAAGGACCATCTGGCGGGCTTCCCCGGGACTTGCCTCAACCGAGATCGTCAGGATTGGATCCTGGACTGCGTTCTCGCCCGATTCAACATATTGTATTGCCGAAAGCGGAATTTCCCGGGTGGGAATGATTTTTTTCAGCCGATCGACAAGGATCATCCGGCTGCCGGTGAGGATACCCTCAAACGGGATCGCCTTGACAAGGATCCCCGGCGTCCTTATAAGAACCTGTTCGCCATTGTTGAGATCTGGATCGCCCATGATACCACGCTCTTAAGCCTGTTCGGTAGTGGTTGATCCTTACACGGGAAAAAGGTATTTATCACCGGGAATCGGCAAAATCCACGGGAACGCAACGGATCATGACAAAATTACCGTATAAATACAAGGGATTCCGGTAATGCTCCGTTCTTTGCAAGCACTTCCCTGAGCTGGGTTGATGCGGCCATCTGGGATTTAATCTCGGATGATATGGTGACACCGGATTCCCGTGCCCCGGGATCATCCGGCAGGCAGCCGGTCAGTTCTCCGGAAATACCCTGGTCAAAGACAGATTTGATGATGTGGTTCTGGACAAAGGTGAGCTCCGTCATCATCTGCTGGTCGGGAACCCGGGTGGCGGCAAACGTGAACCGGATCGTATCCTCGAGCGGGTGCGGGAATCCCTCGACCGAGAGTTTCAGGGAACACTCAACCTCGAACCGTTCGATCTCGACCTTCTTCACTGCCGAATGTTCGATACTCAGCATGAGTATGCGGTACGGCGGGACCATGTGGATATGATGGTCCTTATCAAGCATGGCGATGCTGGCAGCTGGCATTTTTACCTCTTCAGGATCTTCTGCGCCCGTGGTTATAGCGCTTGTGCTCGGTCTGTCCATCCACCAACATTTTAAATCCACTGTGCCATGGTGTACGATATGGAACGCGGGTACCGCACCTGGGGCCTGTTGGCCGCACTCCTGACATTCGCCTGCACCGTGTCAGCAGGATGTCTTCTGGGGATGGATTCCCCGGCATCCCTGTCTGCCACGATCCCACCGACAGAGACCAGGGTCTCGCCGGCACCGGAAAGTACTCTTGCAACCGTCATGGCTGCTGACATGGCATTCCAGCAAGCCGACCTGCCACCGGATTATATCCTCCGGGACCGGAGCGCCACCGCGTATGCCGGTATTGACAAGATATTCCGCGATCTCGGCTGGAGGCAGGGATACCGGGTCTCGTTTTACCGGCTGGATAAGGATCGGGACGACATGACCCTGATCACGCAGGACATCGGCATATATCCCCCGGAAACCGTAAAAGAGGTTTATTTCCTGGAGAAGGACCGGCGGTGTCCCCCTGAGGACAATGCGACTGACTACCAGGTTCCCTTCCCGCAGCAGGGTGACCGGAGCATGGCGTGGCGGACAACGAGGAGCGGGAGTTATGGCACGATAGTCACCTATACGGTCATATTCACGAAGAAAAATGTGTACGAGCAGATCACGCTGTCCGGCACCAGCACCGATTACGAGATTCTCAAATCGCTTGCACAGACAGCAGCCGACAGGATACAGTAACGGGATCGCACGCCCACTCTTTTTGAAATCTTTTTGTACGATCCAGCAGAATAGTACCTGCAGGACGAGTGAACATGGTTTTTTGCTGCCGGCAGTGCGGGACATGCTGCATGTATCTTGGCGATTATATCGTGATCGAACAGCAGACCGCCCCGTTCGTATTCGCATGCGAATCCGTCTCCACCGGCACACCGTTTACCGCGGAAGTGGATGAGGACAAGCGGGAGATCTTTCTCGATCACACGTTTCCGGACCAGCACCCCCATGCCTGCCGGTTTCTCCGGCCGTATGGCAGTCTCCTCCGCTGCACCATCCACCGTGACAGTCCGGCGCAATGTAAATACTACCGGTGCGTTGCGATGAAGGTCGCCGACAGCAGGGGAATACCGCTCGGCAGGGTTACCGGCGCGCTGGCGCTTCATGCGGACGATCCCGCACTCCGGACCCTGTGGGAAGAAGTTGAACGGAAACGCCCGAAATCCGATACGGAAGCCGAACCGTGGATTGCCGCATTCCTCCGGGACAAAGGATACCAGGTTGAATAGCCCGGAATATTCCGGCTGATTAGTACGGGTTTATAAGCATGGTTACTTTATCTCATACCGCATATACTATACTGGTGATCCGTTCTCCGCAATCAGGAATGGTCCGTGTTTTCGCTATCACCAGGATCTATCATGAAAGAAGCCACAATGAAATCAATCTCCTTCGCACCTCCTGATGTGTTTGTGCCCCTGCCTGTTCATCTCGACATCCTCAAGGCTGTTGCAGAAAAGCAGAGCTGCCACATCACCCAGGTTGTCCAGGCATTGCATACCGTCCACAGCGAGAGCAGTGTCCGGTCCGGTGTCAGGGTCCTCCTCTCCAAGCGGTATCTGGACGGGGGGAAGTCCAGCAGCGAGATTATTCTCCGGCTCACATCCAGGGGCCGTCTCCTGATCCAGCCGGCATCAACCAGTTGATCTCCTTTTTATTACCCGGTTCCGGGTTCATATATCCAACATTTTTCTGAGAACCGCAAAGGTACGTGAACCGACAACACAGTCTCCGGATTGTGGCGGAATACCACCCGCTATCGTTTACGGCATCCATTCCCCGGATCCTGACAGGAACGATCACGGCAGCCCACAGATTTTTTGAACCGTAAATCTTTCCGCAATAAAGAACACGTGATTTTTTTTGCAATGTTACCAAATCGTTTTACCCGTACATAATAATCGACTGTCTATGAAAGCAGTCCCTATAATCGGAATCATTTTTATTGTCATCGCCCTGATCTTCTGCGCCGGGTGCACCGGTGTGCAACGTGCACCGCCACAATCGGCAGTCGCAACAACAACCCCGACACTGGTATCGGAGACAGCAATGATTGCAACACCCGTACCCGCAGCAACAGCCTATCCGGGTACTCTTGCCCTGAACCAGCTGGCAGCCTTCGGAAAGGATGACCGGACCGGCACGGCAACAGTGTACGGCGTCAAGATCCTGCCGAATTACAGCTGGTCGGACCCCTCGTTCAACAGCGTCCACGATCAGCTGCATGCCGGTGATACGTTATTCACTACCCAGTATGGGTACAACACCCAGGAACCTTCACCGGGCAATGTATTCGTCTTCACCTATGTCAGGGTCATCGATACCGGGACAAAGGGCCTTGTTGCCCCATCCGGCAACCAGTTCCTCCTTCACTACAACGGAAAGGACTATGCATACAGTTCCATCCAGGGTGCACAGATAACCGTCGCGAACGGCCTGGGCCCCCAGTATAATTACGAGTACGAAACCGGGGGCCATATTGGGTATATTCTGCCGGGCACGAGTAACGCAAATGAAGGGTTCCTCGCATATGATGTGCCGGCCACCATTGATCTCACCAAAGCAGCGCTCGTGGGCACGCTCGATGCGGACCACCAGGCTGCGTGGGCACTGGTGTGAGGGCTGAACAGGAATCATTTTTTTCCTTTTTTCACACCGTGGGGAAGCTTCCCACGCCATAACCGGTAAAAATCATAAAATCGGTTGGAGATTTACAACAAAATCTGAATCAACCAGAATGAAAACAGTTGAAACGTTCAGAAAAATTTCCCAAAAACGGTTATACGCCCAGGTCGGAATTCGAATCCGAGTCGATTGCGTGACAGGCTCGATGATCAAGATTCAAATTGGGTTTATTTTACCCAAGAAGAATTAGACAGTTTTGTGAGATATCGTTCAAGAGGGATTAACAGAAACACAGTGAACATTATCAAGAAAGTAGGTTCGGAGATATGGGCAATACTAAACGGTGTAATCAATACAGCGACACTTGGTAATTTGTCAGACTTCTTTATCACAAAATGCAAGAGCACATCAGCCCTAGAGAAGTGTTTCAATTACACGCGCGCATTCTTCAATTACCTCTATAAACTCACGATGAATCCTAAAATTCTATCTTACCATTCTATCTTTGAAAGGCCCAAGAACAAACAGCCAATCAAGTTACTCACTTCTAGGATTATCATTCAAGAGGACATTGAGAAGGCACTGAATGCCATAGCAAATGATTCAGAGTTAACAAATGTCAAGAAACAGAACTATCAATCGTCGATACTATTTCTCTCGTATTCAGGTCAAAGAACAATAACCGCATCCAGATTAACGGTAAGCCAATTCAAGGATGCTCTTAACCATAATCCACCAGTGCTAACTGTGGAGGCAGAGCAGGATAAGATCCGAATGGCTCATTATGTTCCGTTACATCCCGTGCTTATTCCTCTTATTGAGAAGATCGTCACAGGAAAAAAGGAGGATAATTTGGTCTTTGATTATCTTGGCTTGCAGAGATGGTTTAAGCATCACCCAATTTCCATGAGTCACACAAAGGGAAACCTTCAGCAAAGAGACCTGCGCAAATTCTTCGAGCAGAAGAGCGATGAAGTTGGGTTCGTGGATGCTAATAAGAACTTTATAATGAGTCACGGAGTGAGTTCGATTAATTGGACGTCGTATAAGCAATTCTTGCCAGAGAATGTCTATAAAAGGTATATAGAGTGTTGGGAGCCGATCAAAATAATTTGAGAGAGGGTCTTATCTAGAGTTTATCTGCTTTTTGTGGATATCTATTGCCGTTTTGTATGAGACCTCCGCCTCTTTATCTCTTCCAAAATGCCGTAACAGATTTCCTCGGTTATTCCAAGCCAAAGCAAAATTTGGATTGAGGGTAATGGCTTGTTCATATGATGATAAAGCTTCATTATTCATTCCAAGATCTAATAGTGCAACTCCCCTATTATTCCACGAGTTTTCGTCGTTAGGATTTATTGAAATAGCCTTATCGTATGATGCAACCGCTTCTGCATAACGATCAAGGTTTTGTAAAGCCTCTCCTCGATAACGCCACACATCAGAATATTTTGGAGAGAGCGCAAGTGTCATATCAAAAAAAACAAGAGCTTCTTCATCATCGCCTTCATTTAATGATAAAATACCTTGATTATTCAATATCGTGATGCAGTTCGGATTGTCTAGCATAGCCATGTTAAGAAATCCGAGTCCAGAATCAGACTCACCCCTCTCAAAACAAGTTTTCGCAAAGAATATGTTAGCCTCAAATGATTTCTGCGCCTCCTCTGCACTCACCGACTTTTCTGGGATGCTGTTCAATTTTGTTAAGAGATCTCCAAAAAAACCCATGATGAAAACATCATATCAATATCCGATATACGTTTTGCTTTTTACTTGGAATGTAACTTTAATTCATAAAATGGAGTATAAAATATTGAGCTATTGCCCCTCATTTTCCAAAAACTTAAATTTGCGTGGACTTTTTCATGTGCATACAAAAAACTATACGCATAGATCAAAATTGTACTCATATATTCAACTTTACGTCAGAAAGTTGATTTTTTCTCATAATTTTGCATAGGCACTTGCTTATTATTTAGCCGACATTTGTCAAACACATTTTTTGCCATAATCCGCCGTAAATACATTATTGATACTTATTGGTTTTTTTTAACTCTGATAGTTGCATTAGTTACATTGAGTTGCATGGGCATTGCAACTAGATCTCAAGACATTTTTACGAGATAGGTTTTATAAAAATAAGTAAAAGTTGCATAATTTCATTGTATAATAACTCACTCTACTTTGTGGATTATGTAAACAGGAGGTTTCATTAGAATTTCCCATCTTGGATTATTCCCTGCCTCCCCACTCCAATATTTTCTTGCTAGGATGATGCTTCCAATCGGGCTGCCGCCCATTAATAATAAATTCATATCAACTTTGATACACTCTTCGCATTTCACAGAATAGATATCGGATTCACCATTTCCGTGTGTTTCCCGAAATGCTTTAGCTTCATTAAGTGTGCTCCAACCGAAGATCGACTGAAATCTTGAGGGGAGTTGTGGAAACTCCATTCTGCGAATAAGTTCAAATGTTAATTCAATTATCGGTATGTTATGAATGAATTGTGCAGGCCCTCTAGGGATATTACATATCTGATTGCCGATTTCAAGGCCTGTAATTTGATCACTTTTTATAAGAGATTTGTATTCGAAGACTAGACCTTTTATGATAAGTCCTTGCTCTAATAGGTATTTTTTCCCGTGTTCTGTTAATCCATTAGGGTATAAATCATTAATCAAACGGATTAAGTCATTTTTTTCAAAAAGATCTGTAACAACCCAAGATTCACAATCATCATAGTTTGAATCGCAGGTGAGTATTTTTCCAGAGGTAAGTTTTTTACTTCGATCAAGATGAAAGAATTCGTTCATTATCACTCATATTACAATTTATTTAACTAATTATGATTCTGATAATCATGCAACTTTTTATATTTCACGTCGATAAAACTGGTTGCATTGGGGTTGTAACTGTATGCAACCTTGTGCAACATTTCTCAATCTCATCTCTATTGATTAATGAGACCTTGGTCTCAGATGAGAGAAGTGTCCCGTTATATCGAAATATCCGCTCATCGGAATTATAGTCAATTCCTGGAACTTTGTTCATCAGTCCACCTTTGTATGATTTATCTGGCTGCTTGATTCCGAATAATGCTCGGAATATCGATCCTTTATTCTTGTTGCATTGGATTGCCAGTTGCGACTGTGAGATCCCTTTATTATCTGACCTGGGGATAGCAGACAATACCGTTTGTTCGTCTTTAGTGAGACCCGTACTTTGTGCCTTATCAATTGTTGACCACAAATTCGCAGCACGATCAAAATCATCCAAATCTGCAATCAGATAACGTTCCTCATTCGTGGCTCGTTGATACTGGTTTACCGCTGCGAATGCTCTGACAATATCACAGAACATAGGGAAGTTACGTCTATTCGAATAATCGTGCCATTGGATATTATCAACAAATGGGATGCTCACATTTACGAGCTCCAATTCTTTCAGATGCTTGATCATTGCGCGACAAACTAATGTCTCATGCGTTAATGATGCACGATAAGATCCCGTTCTGGCTGCATCCTTTTGCCTAGTAAACACCGCCTCATCTTGCTCTTTGCTCTCGTCGACATGCAGTTTGATACAACGATTTAAAACTTGGGGATCGAAAGATGAGCTTACGCTTGTAATCCAAAAGGACTGTCTCGGGGGTAGGCTAACCTTGCGACCCTTATTGGCCCCTTTCTGGTTAATGTCGGTATATGAATGTTCGAAAGCCTCCTGATATTGTGAAGTAGCCACCTTCAGGATGCTTTCCTCCTTTTGAGAGAAACTTTCGACATCGTCCATAAAAATAATGGAGCCAGCCTTTAGTCCATCTGTATAGAAGAGTGCCATTGCAGAACGACTGCCCTTATTAAAATACTCTTGTGGCACCAAGGATCCCATTGCCTTACATGCATCACTCTTGCCTTTTCCACTCTCACCAGATAGATCTGGTTGTAATCCATCCGTATTGGCACAGAGCGAGCAGCCGATTGTCGTTAATAAGAACTCACCTAACTCTTTATCCCCAACGTGAATCCGATTGTACTCTTTCATAATATAATCAATAGGATTTCCACCTCGGAGAATCTTCATAGCTTCTTCTTCGATACCTGAATTTGTTGACGTATGAACGTCACTAGTTTTACATGCTTTTTCGTCTATCTTTTCACTCATTTAAATCACATTATTAGATTGGATTTTTTCAACTGACAATACAAAATGAAAATAACTCAATAGCCTCCGCTACACATACCATACCTTACATCCCTCTCACCTGTGCCCTTCTAGCGACGTGGTTAAAAATAAAAGTCGATACGCGGTGCTATTGTTCGGAGATTTTACCGAAGGAAAGAGCCAAGGCTATCGAAAAATGATGTTACTTAAAACACGAACCAGAAAAATTGTCTAGGTAGTATTTGTTTTATTACAACATAAAACTATCTAATTCGCCCTTTATTTTGAGTTTAGGGGCTGTAATAGCGTAATAAGGCTCTGCTAGGAATTTCATTTTTCCTGTTGCACATTTCTATCAATCAAACATGATTCAGTGCTAATAAGTGCTTATTAGGGTCTTGTAGAGATCTACTTTTGACATTATGATGATCACAAGGGTTCGTTTGCGATAACTCATTTTTGGCCGGTAAAGCTTTATACTAAGATCTCCTTCTAGTTACTATAAGGGTGCTTTATGATAATAGGGTATGTTCGAACTTCTCTTGCTACAGAACATGAGCAAAATCAGATCCAGGAATTGTTAGCGAAAGGTGTTGAGAGAAAACACATATTCCAAGATGTTGGGATCTCTGGATCTATATCTCCGTATGAACGTAAGGGATTCCAAAAGATGATGGACTTCATCAAAGAGAATAATGCCACTCATCTTTACATCTATGAGCTTTCACGTCTAGCGAGAGATCTTACAGACACTCTTAATGTAATACGAGACTTTGACAGACTCGGTGTCTGTGTTCAATCAATTTCCCCAAACGAGACGTGGCTAAATTGTGATCCATCCATTCGCCAACTAATTATCTCTGTTATGGCGTGGTGTGCTCAACGAGAGAGGGAGAACCTTATTGAGAGGACAAAGGTTGGAATGCAAAGAGCTAGGGATGAGGGGAAACATTGCGGGAGACCCTTCAAAGAAATCGATTGGAAGTATGTTGATCTTCTTCACAAAGAGGGAATGAACTACAAGGAGATTGCTGAAAAGATCGATGTCCCATATGTGACGTTAATCAGACGTAAACAAAAGGTGATGTAATGGATTTAATCTGCCAAACGAAGGTAAAACGTATGAGTCCAAAACAGGGATATGTAGCGCCCTATGTGCAGTTCCCTTGGAGTTACGATGAATCATTGATTGGTAAGCCCATCACTATTTACAAAAACGGCAATGTTTTCTATATATCATTAGATTCTGAATCCAAGCCTAATGCATTGGACGCTTCACAAAAGGAGCAGTTTACACCAAGTTTAAACACTAGCGCTGAAAGCCCTAACTCTGATATATCTCGTGCCCTCGTAGATGCACAGAACGGTGAGTGTAAACCTAACGAAAATAAAAAAGATCCTTACTCTACTGAAGAATCCCTAAAAGGTGGACGCCCAGGTCGGAATTCGAATCCGAGTCGATTGCGTGACAGGCAATCATGATAGGCCACTACACTACCTGGGCAATTTTACAGTAATCCCGCCTCCCAGATTCGAACCGGGGACATCGCGGTAGCCGCGCAGTTGCCTGAATCGGCAAACCATACTACAGCCGCGCACTCTACCAGGCTGAGTTAAGGCGGGGCACTGCGCTACTAATGTATGGCAAGTTTCGTATTAAACGTATCGTAAGATCCCCGGCGGTTCCGGGTAAAAAATGCCTGGATTTATCGTAAGGATCGTGTCGTACCGTACGATGCGCTGATTCCTGCGGCAAAAACGGTCAGATCCGGCTTCCCCCCCGGCCTGCACCATACCGTGCCCACAGCAGCAGAGCGATCAGTGAGACTTCAGGTAACCCAGGGCGGTCCTGATGTCCTCGGCAATCATCTGCCGCTTCACCTTTTCGATATTGAAACTGTCTCCGGTATGGGTATAGGAAGGGAGAAACCGTATGCCGTTTTGGACATATTCCTGTTTGCGGATTTTATAGGTAGATCCCGGGGGTATCGGGCTTTTACCGTATTTCTCTTTACAAATATAATTCACCGCTTTGATGGCAAAATCCCCCATGCACAGGATCATCACGATATTGGGGAACTGCTCCAGTTCAGGTTTCAGAAATCGTAACGCACACTCTTTTATGGTCTTTGCAGATACGAGATACCCGGTCTTACCGCATTTGATGGCAGTCGTGAGATAGATACCCCTGCGGGTTAAATCTTCATAATTTTCAATGACAACTCCCGCGTCCTGGAATGCTGTTTTTGTTGTCTGGAAGAAGGCACCTGAACAATTCTCGTAAAAATAATCCGATCGGTTGGCAGGAGGACATTCTGAAATCATGACAATTTTTATTGTCTCGGAATCGAGGTCTGCCTGCGGGAAGATCATCTCCTTCCGTACATCAGCACAGGGATAATCGCAGGTAACGTTACTCTTTTTCATGATGTGCACCAGGACTCAATTATTGAAATTCCGCCAGGACATACCGGATGCTATCCGTATGATGGGTACGACGTGATTGATAGTCAGATCCCTCCGGAATAATTCTGGTGCAGCGATTCTTTAAATAATTCGTATGCCTAGTATGTGGTATGAGTACTCGCAAGGATTTTGCGGGGGATCGTTTTCTTCACCGATAGCCATGCTCGTGAAGAAATAACTGTTTTCGATACCACATTACGTGACGGAGAACAGACCCCTGGTATTGCATTCACCTTTGAACAGAAGATCGAAATTGCCCGCCAGCTCTCCGCAATCGGCGTACATACGATAGAGGCAGGTTTCCCTGCATCTTCGAAAGCCGAGAAAGAGACCGTAGGCGCTATCAGAAAACTCGGGCTTGAAGCGAAGACCTGCGGGCTCGCCCGCTCCGTGAAAGCCGATGTGGACACCTGCCTTGACTGCAATGTCGACATGGTCCATGTCTTCATCCCGACCTCGGATATCCAGCGGGAGAACACGATCCATAAGAGCAGAAAGGAAGTGCTTGAGATCACGGCCGATATCATCGGCCATATCCGGAAGCGCTCGGACCTCTGCATGTTCTCCGCCATGGACGCGACAAGGACGGACTGGGACTACCTGATCGAGGTGTTCCGGACCGCCGCTGACGCCGGGGCCACGATCATCAACGTGCCGGATACGGTGGGAGTCATCTCGCCGTCCGCGATGAAGACCCTGATCACGCGCATCAACAAGGACGTGAGATGCCCGATCGATGTCCACTGCCACAATGACTTCGGCCTTGCAGTGGCGAACACGATCGCTGCAGTCGAGGCCGGCGCCTCGCAGGTGCAGGTGACCGTGAACGGGATTGGCGAGCGGGCCGGCAATGCCGACCTTGCCCAGACCGTTATGATCATGGAGTCGATGTACGGGATCAGGACCGGGATCGCAAAGGAGCGCCTTGTCGAAACCTCGCGCCTCGTATCCCGGTTCTCCGGCCTCGGCATCCCTCCCATCCAGCCGGTTGTCGGTGAGAATGTCTTCTCGCATGAGAGCGGCATCCACTCGGCCGGCGTGCTCCAGAACTCGGCCACCTTCGAACCGGGCATCATGACACCGGAAATGGTGGGACACCGGCGGCGGCTGACGCTGGGGAAGCATGTAGGACATCACGCGGTCCGGCAGATGCTCGCTGACGTCCACATCACCCCGACCGATCCGCAGCTCATGGCGATCATCGAGAAGGTGAAAGCGATTGCCAACCGGGGCAAGCGGGTCACCGATGCGGACCTGTACGAGATCGCCGAGAGCGTGATGGGGATCGAGATCAACCAGAAGATCCTCGACTTAAAGGACATCGCGATCATGACCGGCAACCACGCCATCCCGACCGCCAGCGTCAGGGCCATGGTGAACGGAAAGGAGCATGTCTTCTCCGCGGTAGGGAACGGCCCGGTCGATGCAGCGCTGAACGCGATCCTCGGGATCACCCCGTCGAAACTCCAGCTCAAGGAGTTTGCCATCGAGGCGATCTCCGGCGGGTCGGACGCCATGTGCCACGTGACCATCGCGGTCGAAGACGAGCACGGGAAGATCTTTGATGCCAGCGGGACGGGGGACGACATCGTTCTTTCCTCAGTCGAAGCGCTGGTCAACGCAATCAACCTGATCAACCGGGCGTAAGCCCGGTCAGAAGCCTCACTTTTTATTCGGGTAATCCCGGCCGGGACAATGCATTTTGCAGGAACAGCCGGAAGGTCTGTATAGTCTTCCCGATTCAGGCTGCCCGCTCATGAAATCCTGCGGGATCTCTGAACGGTGCCATGTAACGGTAAACCGTTCAGCAGAACAACTCACTAATGATCGTTTTAATTGCGGGGATCAGGTATTGGAATGCCGGAGGGGTCTCGGCATACATGAGAATTTGAAATCAGGACCTGGATGGTTGAAAAAAGATTTATTCAGCGTTCGGGGCGCTCTTGCCCTCGATGGCTGACTTGATCTGGGTCTGGAGCTGTTCGAACTTACCCTGCAGCATCTTCTCCTGCTTCTCCAGGGACTTGATGCGGAGCTCGAGGGTCTCGACCTTCTCGTTGAGCTTGGCGTTGATGACCTCTTTCTTCTTCTGCATCATGACGGTGCCGACGCTCATGTACATGACCGCATCTTCGGCAGAATCGCTGATCTCTTCCTGAGCGCGCTTTGCTTCGCGCACGGCCATCTCATACTGGGCCTTCTGCTGGAGGATCGTCTGGAGCTGCTGCTGGATCTGCTGGAGCATGCCGATCTGGTTCTGGACCTTGGGTGAGATATTGTTCATAAGAAATTCCTGTAGAGAATATCGGCGCCGTATGCTAAAAAGGGTTATTCCTTTGCACCTGAAGATCGGCTCTCATGAGCGGACGGGTTCAGGACTTTTCTGCAAGATCGGTGACCTCGTCTGCCACGTTCACCAGGCGGAGGTACATGTTGAGCGCTGCACGAAGCGACGAGATATCCTGGGCAGTCACGGTCATGACAAGCAGGTCATCCCCTTCGAGCCGGCATGCCACTGCGGACCTTGGGTTCACCTCGTCGTCCAGTTCCGGCTGGAGCGACCGGTAGATACGCCCGGCATGTTCTGTCCTGAACCGGAATATCGCCTCGTGGTTATGCATAGGGTACCCTCTCCGGGGTATTGGTAAAAAAAGAAGATATAGGTTTTTCCGGGAAACGCCCGGCAGTGCTTAACGGGCTTTGAGTTCCTTGATCGCCGCGCCCCGTTCCTTGAACAGGATCCGGTGGCCACAGTAGGGACACCGGACATTGACGTCGATCTCGACTTTCTGCTTGCACCGAGCACACTTGTAGGTACTTGCCATAGATTACCGTTTATTTCTTGAGCTCATCAGCAGTACGGTCGATCGCACGCTGCGCGATCTTCATGGTGGGAGTCTGGGGCTGATAGGTACCGCCGGCGAATTTGTATCCGCACTTGCGGCATTCCCAGATACCCGTTCCCTTCCGTGCAACCGTATCCATGTCGCACTTCGGGCAGCGGTGAAGGGCGCGCGAAATCTTCTCAATTTCGCATACTCTCTTCCTGACGAACCTTCCATACCTGCAACCGAAACGGCCTGCACTGCCGGTTACTTTTCCCTTTGCTTTGAGTGTTGATTTTACCATGATGGTTACCCACCGATCTGTCTTCTTTTATTTGTCCTCTGCACTAATATACTTGATTGAGGATCTTGACCTGTCCCTCGCCCTTGGAGAGTTTGTTGACAAGGTCGTAGAATTCCCCCTGGATACCAGCGGGGATGCGCACCACGCAGACCCACGAGCCGTCTTTTAACCACTCGTCCTTCTCCATGGTGGATGCCGCGGCAATATCGCCGTATGCCTTTGCTGCCAGTTCCGGCGGGATCTTGATCGCAAGCCGGAGTTCCTCGAACCGGATCGGGAGGAGGGGGCGCAGGGCCTTGACCACTTCCTTCACCTGCTCGTCCACGTGCTTGAACGGGTCGATATTCACCCGCGCCTCTTCCATGGCCATCTCGATCCGGGCAGGCGGGTGCGGGTGGCCGGTCTGGGGGTTGACCGCATTCCGCGAGATGAACGTGATCACCTGGCGGCGTTTCTCCTCCACCATGATCTTACGCTGATCGGCCGTCAGGTGAATCTCGCCCTTCTCGATGATCCTCCGCGCAACCGCGTCGAAGTCCGTGGTGTGGAAGACCTTCATCAGCGCTTCGTCTGAGGCCCGGGTTGCCTTTGAGGCGTTGCCGAAGACATTGAGCGCTGCTACAACATCCTCGATTGCAACCGGCTGGCCCTGGCGGACCAGCGCTGCCTTGTGCGGGTCAACGAGGATCTCGAAACGCTCCCCGTAACTTTCAAGGCGTGCTACAACGGCATGGTCGAGCGGTATCATACGATCACGGCTTGAACTGTTCTACAAACGAGGCAACTTCTTCCCTGCTCATCTTCCGGAACGCCGGGTGCTCCTTGCCGATGACACCGATCTCGACCGTGTCGACATCGAACTTGCCTTCCGTTGCGGAGTGAAGCGCCTTCAGGCCCAGCAGGATTGCATCCTTGATCTCCGATTCGGGGTTGTACTCTTCCTCGAAGACCTTCATTGCCGCAGGGCGGCCGATACCAATGCTGGTTGCCTTGTATTCAAGGAGCGTGCCGGAGGGATCGGTCTCAAAGAGCCGGCTCTCCCCGTCGCTGACACCGGCGATCAGGAGCGCAGTGCCGTACGGGCGGATGCCGCCGTACTGGGTGAGGTTCTGCATGTGGTCGCAGAGCTTCTTACTGAGCGCCTCGACCTCGATCGGCTCATCGTAGGAGACGCGGTTGATCTGGCATTCCACGCGGGCCCGGTCCACGAGCGCACGGGCATCCCCGACAAGACCTGAAGAGGCGACCCCGATGTGTTCGTCGATCTTGAAGATCTTCTCAATCGAGGAGGCTTCGAGGAGTTTTGAGTTGACACGCTTGTCAACGATCAGCACAACGCCGTCCTTTGCCTTGATCCCTACTGCCGTGGTCCCGCGCTTCACGGCTTCACGGGCATACTCTACCTGGTAGAGCCGGCCGTCGGGTGAAAAGACGGTGATGGCCCGGTCATATCCCATCTGGTATTGTGGTTGCATTTAGAGTCTCCAGATCTTCTGTTGTCAGAAACAATCGGCTTGTATTTTTAAATCCCTTTTCAATCACATCAACCTTCTGACCGTCACAATGCACGGGAACGTACTCCTTCCCGCAGAACCGGTACTCCGGAACCGGTGCCTCATTGGCATTCGCAGGGGGGTTTCGTATCGCGGGCTGCATCCGGTCACGGAGGCTGTCGATGGTGCCGGATGCCGCGATGATCCGCAGGGCAATCCGGGTGTCGCGGAGCAGGGTAACCGTGGAGAGCGCGATCGAGAGCTCGCCTTCGGTCCCGCGCCGGCACCGGATTATGGCATACCTGCCTTCGACACAGATGACCGCCTGGACGATTATCGCAGCCATCGCATCGCCCCAGACAGATGTGACGGCATCCGATATTGCATAATAGAGCTCTTTTGGGTCGAGAGGGACTCCCGGGGGATCGACACGGACCAGGAGATACCGTCGCTTATCGCGAAGGGTCGGGGGCCTGACGGTCATTCCACCACCCGGACGGACGGTTCCGGCGTGGCAGTAACGATATCCACACCGGAAAACGCCTTCTCCACATCATACATATCCATGCCGACCAGGGAGCAGAGACCGCTGATCTCCCGGGAAGCGCGCAGGTCCAGCACAGAACGGGCATAACTGGAGAGCGTGAGCGGGAACTCAAACCGGCGCTGGAGCACGAGCACATCGCGGTACCGCTGGATTGCCCGCTGGCGGGTAACTCCCCGGGCCGCTATGAGAACAGACAGGTCGATATCGATCGCCACCCGGTTGTCTGCCGCCATCTTCGCCGTCACGTGATCGAAGGCATTCTTATCAGCAGCATGAACACCGCGGAGGATGTGCACCCCGCGAAGGCCGACAACGCCCCGGTTGAACCCGGCATCCCCGGCCTGCACCGATATCACGCTCGAGGGATCCTTTCCCCGCTTTACCTGATTGATGACATCCTTCATGCCGGCTTTCCGGAGGAACACACCGTTCCTGACCACGACACTGCCATAGGTTGCAGAGGGCGTGTCGATGGCAACGAGGCTGTCAAGTCCCAGCGCTGCTGCTTCCAACGCAAACCTGCGCACCGATGAATCCCCGTTCGGGAACGGGCAGACTGCTGCATCGGTGATCTTCATGAGTGTAACGTTGTGTTGAAAAAAGAATAAGGTTACTTCCCACGGTTCGCGTGGGAACGGATGCTCGGGCGGGTCTTCTCGGTTCCCTTGCCCCGGGTCATCATGCCACGGCCCTTCCGGCCTGCATAGGTCTTGCCGCGCTCTGCACGTCCCCGGTGTACCGGGTCTGCGAGCCATGCAAGGTTCTTGTCTGCACGGATGGCCGGGTGGTGCCCGTCAACGAGGATAACCTCGTAATATTTCCGCCTTCCGTCCTGCCCTACCCAGTAGGAGTTGAGGACTTCCATGTTCGGGAACTTCCTGGACGCGCGTTCCTCAGCAATGCGCTGGATGCTCTTGCCGGGAGTAAGATGTCTCTTACCCATCCGGGCGGAGCGGCGTGCACGGACGTACCGGGATGCCCTGCGGCCACCGCGGCGTACCTGGACACGTGCAACAGCAATGCCCTGCTTGGCCTTGAAGCCGAGTGTGCGTGCGCGGTCGATACGGGTCGGGTGTTCGATCCGGACAACGCTGCCCTCGCGGCGCCATTCCTGCATCCTGTTCCAGAGGAGTTCCTTGACCTCTGACTTATCAGGTCTCTTCCATGCCTCCCTGACGAAGGCGTACATCGATTTTACCATGGTAATCACCTAAGGTTCAGCCCAAAGAGGGCTACATTCCTTGTATACGGGACGCACCCGTATTCCTATATACTACGTTATGGGGGGTATTAAAGGATGCAGGCGCGGACAACTAAATCAGGAGTAACCTAATTGAGAAGCCAGTTACAAGATTTCGTTTGATTTCGAAATTTGTATCACTACTCTTCATCAACTGGTTTAATAGTTCCACACCCACCCGTTTCTTTTAGCCAAACATTCCAGTAAGGAAGTCGTTGAATTAAGAATTTTTTCCGCTTTTTCGAAATATGATTGTTTAAATTAATTGCAATATCAAGATCATGAAGACGTGAACGGCAAATTGCTAAACGGGGTTTTAAAGTGAATGTTGCCGGTACAGAGATTGTTTTGAAAGAGTAATCACCACGGTCATTTTTAATTTTCATGCAAACTAGATTATGTGCTTTAGGATTCGGATTTAACCGATCATAGGTCATTACTGTGACATCATCTTGAGCTAAAAGACTGCGTTTTGCAATAAGACCAGGTTTTACATTCGCTTCAGCTCGACGTCCGAAAATTAAGAGATAGGATGGTCTAAAATTCCTCTTCGTAGGTGTTGCCAAATCAAGTCCATACATTTTTTTAAATGCATCCAAGTTATGTGGCTCCTTAAACCACATTTTCCATTGGAGAATTTGGTCTAATGCTTGCGTTAGTCTTTCTGTCTGTTGACCAGATTCTGTCCACCAGCGTTTGTTTGGAGCTTCAATTTCTATGAGGACCGGTTCGATTGTTGCACTGTTGAGTGAAAGCCACATGAAATCAGGTTTGCGATGGTCGAATGATGGAAGTATAGGTTGCGAGATCAAACCACAAAGCCATGGATAATGTCCACTCTCGCAACCGATAAGATTGAAAGCCCCCGGTACCATTGAAGGATATTGCTCCAAAAAATGTTGCATCTCTTTTTCAGTTGGTGCCGGAGTACCATCCAGAAGTTTCTGCCATTCAGACAGTATTAATTGTTCATAATCTTTCCACTCCATTGCCGGTTCAGGAGGTGTTTCAATTTGATATGTGGGTTTCAAACCAGTCATTCTGTGCACTACCTACTTCAGAAATTGACGAGGAAAAAATGAATAACCGATGCACCTATCACGGTTCCTTATTCCGTTCCAAAAGGTCTATTAATTTGCGATTTTGAACGACAATCTTTTCAAGTTCCTTAAACATTTTTTTATTCGTAACCTCATCTCTGATATCAGTTTTTGTCTGTAAAATCAAATCTGCACCGAATAACAAAACGGCGATCCCTGCACCATATATTGCCAATGAAGCCGCAATCGCAGCCTCCACAGTAGGTATTGAAACTCCTGGTGTTGTAAGTGAAGCCGCTCCTTCTGATAAGGATATTATACTGATAATTAATGCAATACTTCCAACAAAAACAAAAAAGAAAGGCCACACGTATCGACGAATGTCTGTTGATTTTATTTCAGTTCTTTCTGAATCTCCGTGAGTTAGGAGTACATTAGAAGAAAAATCAGGATTATTCCTCATATTCTGGCATGCTGCAATTTTGCTTTGATAAAGTTCAATTTGTGAATCTATAGATTGATTGAAGGATAATAGATCCTCACAAATTTCGTCAATTTCTTCAGAATCCATATATAATATGCAATAATGATTTTCAGTAGATAAATCTTCCATTTTCAAATTATGCTGAACGCCGCCGCCCCCGACGGGGCGCCCCCGCGGCGACCTCAATGGACTATTCCCGTTAGGAACAGGTAAGTGGGTAGCGCAAAACCCGACGAGGCGTTTTGCGCGTAAAGTATCGTTATGGGGATGCCACAGCAGCGGGGGCGATGCCCCCGTGAGCGTTACGAAGTTCTTGTAAGAAACGAAAATCAGGGAGACTTCCCCTTCTTCTTCTCGATCACCCGGATATCGGTAATCCGGGTCACGGGATACTGCCCATCCTTATCCTTCTCAGCTGATTTCACCATGTCCCATACGGTAAGCAATGCCAGAGAGACTCCGGTTAACGCTTCCATCTCCACGCCGGTTTTACCAGTCATCTTGACGACAACGGTGGTCTCGATATACCCGTCGCCTTCGGTAAAGTCGACCGTGATGGAACTGATCGGAATGGGATGGCACATCGGGATGAGAGAAGAGGTGTTCTTCACCGCAAGCGTTGCTGCCACGCGGGCGGTTGCCAGCACATTGCCCTTCACTACCGTTCCCTCCCGTATGGCAGCGAGCGTCTCCGGCCGGAGATAGATCTTCCCTGCCGCTACCGCTTCGCGCACAACATCTCCCTTTCCGCTGATGTCCACCATCTGCGCCCGATCGTTCTCGATATGAGTAAATTTCACCATTCACGCACCTTTCCTGAAGAGCACTGCCGGGATCTTCCCGATGATATCCGAGGCAAGCATCCCCCCGCCCCGCTCCGCGACCACAGCTTCCCCTGCTTTCCCGCTGACATATGCAGCAATGCAGGCCGCATCGAACGCGGGAAGGCGGCAGAGCAGTGCACCGGCGATACCGGCAAGCACGTCGCCGGTCCCTCCCACGGTCATCGCGGGGTCGCCGGTCCGGTTGAACCGCACTTGCTTCCCGTCCGTAATAATATCGATGTGCCCCTTTAGAAGCACCGTGCCTTTGATACCGGCATGCTGCACTGCCCGGGCCCGCCCGGTCGTATCACCGGGAAGCGTGACACCGGCGATACGGGCAAATTCCCCGGCATGCGGGGTATAGATCGTTTCACCCGCAGCGCTGGGAAGGGGAAGACGCAGCGCATCGGCATCGAAGACCGCTTTTTTGCAGTGCGGGGCAATGGCTGTGATAACCGAATGGCTGTCTGCGCCAAGACCGTTCCCGCAGACCACCACGTCCGCTTTCTCTGCTAGCGTGATGAGCCGTTCGGTGTGTTCCGGCCCTATCACCTTCCCCTCCAGCCGTTCATAGATCAGGTCAGGCACGGGCTCGAAGACCGGCGACGCGATCCGCACGATATCCGCACCGGCCCGGAGCGCCCCGAGACCCGCCAGCCAGGGAGCGCCCTGGTACGGCCCTCCCCCGATGATGAGCACCTCCCCGCCATTGCCCTTGTGGGCCTTCTTCGGGCGTGAGGGTATGAGCATGAGATCCCCGGGGCCGGTGAAGCACTCCGCCTCGACCGGGATACCGATGTCGATGACGGTCGATCCCGCCACTTTCGGGCGGTGGAACGCACAGATCTGGTCCGCCCGCATACCGGGCGTCGGGATATCGGCCGCGATGATCTTCGCCTGCGATGCATTGGCCATCGCCACGCAGGTCCGGATCGGCTCTTTGAGGCTCCCGCTCGTACCCGTGCCGAGCAGGGCATCGACAATCACATCGGATTCCGCAAAGAGCGGGTGGAGCAAATCGAGATCGTCGCGGGATGCAAACGGGTGGAGCGCGATCCGCGAATGCGAAAGAGCGCGGAGCTGGTGTTCGCAGGCGCTGCTCTGCTGCCCGTAGTCAAGATAACAGACATCCGTGACCGCGTGACGCCGCAGGTGGCGGGCCGCAACCATGCCATCGCCGCCATTGTTCCCCTTCCCGCAGAGTATGAGCACGCGGGAGGGATTCCGGGCAAGCACATGCTCTGCAAGCCCCCGGCCCGCGCTCTCCATCAGCTGGAGCTCCGTGACGCCCAGCGCTATCGCATTGGCATCCACAGCACGCATCCGCTCAGGGGTGATAAGCCCTGTTTCAGAAAAGCCTTCGGCCGGATCGGGTTGCATGGTTCGTCTAATTCATCTGTATGAACTCCCTAAATATATGGCAATGGGTTTTTGCGATGATGTCAAAGCAGCCGCCGAACAGATCGCGGCAGCACCGGAAATAACCATCATCTCCCACATCGATGCGGACGGCATCAGTTGCGAGGCGATCCTGTCGCAGGCGATCTCACGGCAGGAGATCCCGGTCAAATCCGTTTTTGTGCGCCAGCTCGAACCCCTCACGATGCCGCAGGTCCCGTCCGATTCCTCGCTCAAGATCTTCTCCGATCTCGGCGCCGGCCAGCAGAACCTGATGCTCGAACGGGGTTTTACGGATAAGGAAGTCCTTATCATCGACCACCACGTCAGCCAGCCCTGCGAGCGGGAGTATACGCAGGTGAACTGCCTGCCCTACGGGTATACGCGGATGAGCGCGGCGGGCGTTGCGTATCTTGTCGCAAAGCAGATGGATACTGCGAACATCGACCTCGCCCAGCTCGCGATTGTCGGCAATGTCGGCGACATGATGGCGCGGGAGAAGTGCGGGCTTGTCGGGCCTGCACGGGAGATCATTGTCGAGGACGGAATTAAGCACGGGTCGGTCAGGGTCAACAAGAAAGACCTCAACTGTTACGGGACAGCGACCCGCCCGGTCCACCTGTCACTCGCGTATAATGACGACCCGTTCGTGAAGGGGATCAGCAACAATCCCGAAGGCGCCCGCCAGTTCTTAAAGAGACTGGGGATCCGTCAGCAGGCCCCGGACGGGCGGTGGTATGTCTGGGAGGAACTCTCCGATGACGACCACAGGACGATCATCTCGGCACTCGCCCAGCAACTGATGGCAAACGGGGATAAGACCGACCGCCTGCTTGCGGAGACCTACCGGTTCCCCGGCGAGATCCCAAGAACACCCCTCCGGAATGCCCAGGAATATGCGACTCTGCTCAATGCCTGCGGGCGCTGGTCGAAGCCTCAGATCGGCGGCGCCATCCTCCGGGGCGACCGGGGCACGGCATACCGCGATGCGGAACACATGCTCAACAACCACCGTGCAATCCTCCGCGAGCTGCTCCAGTATATCGTGGATACGGGGGTGAAGGAACTGGAATACCTCCAGTACCTCCATGTCGGCGGGAAGTATCCCGACACGATTGTGGGGATAGGAGCCGGGATGGCGCTCTCGAAACTGAATGCCAACAAGCCCATCCTGATCATGTGCGAGGTGCCCGAGGACCGGAGCCTGACCAAAGTCTCGATGCGCACCACCGAGCGGGTTGTCGAGAAAGGAATCGATCTCCAGAAAGCCCTCTCGGACGCCTCCTCTGAATATGGCGGCGGGGGCGGAGGACATAAGATTGCTGCGGGAGCATATATCCCCAAGGCAGCGGAAGAGGAGTTTGTTATTCGTGTCAACCGTATACTCGGAGAACAGTTTACTGCGGCGGGTCCAGGTCATAGCTGACTTCCAGTTCGGCGGTAATGCCGGACCCCATCTCTTCCCGGAGGGCTGCACGTTCATCTACTCCACCACCGGACGGGTCCGGCAGGTGCTGAACAACGGGGTGCGCCTTGCAACGGTCCGGGCATCGGACGGCCGGCTCACGCTCAGCATCGAGGGGGCATACCGGCTCCGGGCAGCCCTGCCGGCACCGAATTACCGGGTCACGGTCCTCGAGGATGTGGCAGAGTTCATCGCGAAAGGCAAGAACGTGTTTGCCAAGCACGTGACCGCGGCCGACCCGCAGATCCGCGCGGGCGACGATGTCATGGTTGTTGCAGAAGGCGACCGGGTGATTGCGTGCGGCGGTGCGATGATCTCGGGCCCCGATATGATTGCATTTAATTACGGAGCCGCCGTAAAAGTACGGCAGGGATGTGAGAAGGATGCTTCCGGGAAACATCAATCCACGCCAGATGAAGGCGATGATGAAGAAGCTCGGCATGAATGTCGAGCAGATTGAAGACGTGCAGAGTATCGTGATCAAGACCCCGAAGGGCAACTACGTCTTCGACGCTGCGGAGGTCACCGTGATGACCATGCAGGGCTCGGTCTCGTACCAGATCCAGGGAAACCCCCGGTTCGAGGCAGCGGCTGTCGAGATCCCCGCAGAGGATATCACGATGGTTGCCGCACAGGCAAATGTCTCTGAAGAGAAGGCAAAGGCCGCACTCGTAGCGTCAAAGGGCGACATTGCCGAAGCAATCATGCAGCTCGCATCGTGATGATCGAAGAGGGCGATAGGATCCTGCTCGTCGGGGCAGGACGGGAATTCTACATCAAGGCGGGGAAGGGCTCGCTTGGCACGGACAAGGGCCAGCTGGACCTTGCAGCGATTGTCGGGAAGAACTCCGGGGATACCATCACTACGCACAGCGGTGCGGAGTTCACGATCCGGATCCCCCGGCCAACCGATTTTTTCACGCACGGCAAGCGCTCCGGCGCCCCGATGCTCCCAAAGGATATCGGCCTTGTCATTGCCTACACCGGCATGAACCACAACGATGACGTGCTCGATGCCGGCACCGGCAGCGGGATTGCCGCGATCTATTTTGCCGGCGTTGCAAAGACCGTGAAGACCTACGAGGTCCGCCCCGAGTTCTCCACGCTCGCGATGAAGAATATCACGGATGCAAAACTCACCAATATCGAGGCAATTCCCCTGGATTTCCTTGCCGCAACCGGACTCTATGACGTTGTGCACCTCGATTTGCAGATCCAGTCAGAGCACGTGATCCATGCGTATTCCCTGCTCCGGTCCGGGGGATACCTCGCGTGCTACACGCCGTTCCTCGAACAGATGGCGATCGTGGTCGATACGGCTGCCGAGCGGTTTTCCGAAGTCCATACCCATGAACTGATCGAACGGGAGATGATCCGGTCGAAGAGGGGGACCCGGCCTTCGACGAGTGTGTGTCACTCGGGGTATGTGACGATTGCGAGGAAATGATATTTTATGATTTTGCATAGGGAAAAGTGAAAAATTGTAAAATGTATCTTACCCGTAATCAAAGTAAAGATATACTTCCTTTATTTCTTGACCACAAGTGTTTTTGCTATCATATCATGAAGTCCTTGTTTCTTTTCTGTGAATCCAATCATGATGAACCCCCCATATAAGATTACAAGAGATAACAATTTTCCAATATATCGAATGGATGCCTGTTTGAACGTTAATTGTGATCCATCCATATTTGTTACAATCAATCCCATAGCCTCTTTTCCAAATGTTGCCATTTTCGGAGAACTCTCTAAATAAGCAAAATAAGCAAATCCCACTATCCAGATTAAAAAATAGAAAATCAATGGATTTGTTCCAGATATTACAACACAGATAACAAATGGAATAAGCAAAATTAATCCGTCAATTACTGCTGCAGCTAATCTCAGCCAAAAGCCTGCATAGTTAATTCCTAACTCTTTGTTTCCAAATGTTAGTGTTTCACTTGTTGAAGCGTAGTTGTTGTTTGGCTTTAACTCGGAATTTGAGTTGTTTTTTGGGGGGACGGGTCCCGGTGTAAATTTTTGCGATCTCGCTGCAGGATTGACAAATTTAATTTTTGGGTTTTCTTTACTCTGTTTTACAATCATTTGAACTTCGTCGAACGTTGCATCATATATGGCGAGATCCTCATTCTTCGTGAACCGTATCCCCATTTCCCAATTATATGCCTGTGAATGTTCGTGAAGATTCATTGAGGTTATCAGACCTTCATTCTCATTTATGAAACACTTCGCATGAAGGTTTTCACAAACACGAACATCTGCGCTAATTAGACCCCGTAGGAATTGAATGTCATTCTCATCGACATTTCTTTGTGTATTATTCTCGGCTCGTGAAATAACTATAAACTTTATTCCTCGCGTATCTACATTTTTTATATAATTTTTTGTCTGTTGTGGAATTTTGAGGTATGGCGCAACGATATATAGCTCATCATGGGCGCCGTTTATGATTTCAGTAATAGCACCATAGGACATTGCACCATTTACAAATTTTACCATGTGGTATCAATCTTCAATTCAATTCATCAAGGCATAAAATTATGGAATAATACTTTTGGGACGTAGCTTTCAACGAGAATGAAACATCAAAGTTCTTCTCAACTTATAATTTATGAGGCCTTACGCTCAAAACGCCTCGTCGGGTTTTGCGCTACTCACTTACCTGTTCACGTGATTGAAAACGTATGTGAGCCGCCGCGGGGCGTCCTTCGGGGCGGCGGCAGGCATCGCAATCGTTGAGACTTATTCCATTTTTTCTGTACCCACGCGACCCCCCCTCACCACAAATCCTCCTGTTCGCACACATTACAGAAGTAAAATTTTACAAATTTCGCACAAAATCCGGAAGGGGCAAGGGGGGGTCGCGTGGGTACAAGAATATTTTGAACGCCCGCAGCACCATGTCAAAAGACCACATAATCCCCATCAGGGCCCTGCATACAGCGATGGAGACTCCGGTCACAAGGGGCAAAACCCACCGGCCCCGGATCCATGAACCGATCAGCATCTTGTACCCACGCGACCCCCCACTTCATCCGTGCACCGGACCACCAAGGCTTTCTCGGTCCCCCCCATTCTCCTACTCAGGCATCCTGTGAACCGGGGAATTCACCCCACGGAGCAGGACCAGAAGAGGGCAGGAGATATCATGACCCATTTCCGCTCACGACCCGGATCCAAGAGTGCATCGAGAAGGCTGAAACACCCGTTCCCGGACAGTGCGGCATTCTCCGCAGTTGTTCAGGCGCTGCGGCTCAAAAACCCGCTCGGATGCACCTCATACTACGCCCAACGGAGAAATTTCCCACCAGTCATGCCGGTGCGCGAACGCTATACGGCAAAGTTCGTGTACCTTGACAAGAATGGAAAGCAGGTGGGCGCCAGCTCGGAAGTGTACGACTCGGCCGAGGGCTACGAGACGGGCGTTGCCTCCATGATCACGAACATGGCGAACATCGCCGCCCACCGGGGGACGGTGAACCACCTGAAGGAGGCCGATCTCTTCTCCGTCACGCTGAAATGCCACGACCCTGCGGGCGAACTCTATTTCGTGAGCCTTGCCCGCGACCGGATCACGGTCTCGTCCTACACGGACGATGCGATCCGCCGGAAGGTGGAGGAGTGGGCGGACAGCGTGACGGAACTCCGGTGAGGACAGGAAAGAAAAGATGTCCCGGGGGGAGAGCAGGTCCCCTCACGCTTTCTTCTGCGCTGCGTTGCTCCGTTCGATCTTCTTCTTCACGACATCCCATGTCTTCGTGATGAGGAAACTCTCCTCCATGTACCCGATCCCCTTCACGAAGCGCTTCATCGGGAACGCCATGGTCAGGACATCCACCGGGACACAGGGCCGTGCTGACGGGTCGAACATCCCCAGCACGACCTTCGGGTCATCCTTCTGCTGTTCGAGCCTCGGCCAGTGGATGATGGAACTGCACCCGGCCCCCATGGGGCAGATGACCCCGTTCGGGTCGGACTGATCGAAGTTCGCGAGCGTGAAGAGCCCGCTCAGGACTTCAGGGCGGGCAAAGAAGATCACGACTTCGGGATTATCCTTCTCCGTCAGCTGGTCCCAGCGTGTGAAGACCATCTCCTTCCCCTGCGAGGAGATGGGGACATACGCTTTCTCCCAGGCATCAACGATCTCGGGGGTCTGCTTGTACCGCTCCCCTTCGACTACGCCCGCCTTGCCGTGCGAGAGGAAGAACCGGAAGCCGGGCGGGCGCGTACCGGAATACCCGGTGAACACGAGCCCGCCCCCGCACGTGATCGAGCGGGCATCGAAGGCGAGCGGCGTCCCGTTCCGGGCCCGACCGATCTGGCAGATGATGCAGCGGTGGCCGGAAGGCGGCGGGACCTTCTCTGCAGTACCGGGATCGGTCCGGAATTCAAGGGCAAGGGGAAGTTCTGCACCCGGGAAATGCTGCTGCCACAGGGCAGTGAACCGGTCGCGGAGGCTGGTGTCCATACGGGTAATTGACACATTCCGTGATATTAAGGCGATCTGTCAGGATACGGCTCAATAAAAATAGTGATTAGCGGAATTATACGTCCACGATTGCATGCTCGTTCTTATCCCCGCGACCGATACCCTTGTAGACAAACCCTTCCCGGATATATGCATCAGGATCCACCATATTCCGGCCATCGATAATAACCGGGTGTTTCCTGCCGGATACCTTCCGGATCTCCTTTGCATCCAGCGTCCGGTACTGGTGGTGGCCGGCAAAGATGATAACCGCATCGGCACCTTTGAGCGCCACATCTACCGTGGGGACAAGCGGGACACCGGGATACTCAGCCACGAAGGGATCGTGGACCCTGACAACCGCACCCTCTTTCACCAGCAGATCGCGGTACGGCTCGGCGGGTGTGTTCCGGGTATCATCCGAATTCGAGAGGAACGCCCAGCCGAGCAGGGCGATCTTTGCCCCTTTCATCGGCCTGCCTGCCCGTTCGAGCGCCTCCTTCGTGAGCCGGAACATGTGGCTCGGCATGAAGTCGTTGATCCGCCGGGCAAGCACGTAGAGCGACGGCTCGCCGGTCGGGTAATCGAGCAGATCCTTCCCGAGCATCTGGACACCGCGTTCCAGGTGGTAGGTATCTTTCGTAAGACAGTGGCCGCCAACGCCGGCCCCCGGCCAGAGCATCGCCCTCGTGATGCCTTCCCCTTTGAGGCTGTCGATGCCGGTCCGGACATCGTACACGTTGATCCCCATCGCCTCGCAGTAGAGAGCGAGCTCGTTGATGGCGGCGATCTGGAGATCGCGGAACGTGTTCTCCGCGGTCTTCGTCACTTCCGCAGCGGTCGAGGTCATCGGGATAACTTTCCCGAGAGTAAGGACAGGGGAGTAGAGTTCGGTTGCCCGCTTCGTGCTCGTCGCATCGATGCCGCCGACAATACGGTCGTGCTCCCGGATATTGCGCAGGAGCCTGCCGACCATCACCCGCTCCGGTGCATGGGCGAGGGCAAAGTCATCCCCGGCAACCAGGCCGGACTCATCTTCCAGGATCTCGCAGGCAATCCCGGAGGTCGTGCCGGGCGTGATCGTGGATTCGAGCACTACCAGCATACCGGGCGTGAGGTTGCGGCCTACGTTCCGAACCCCTTCGAACAGGGCGGAGAAGTCCGGCAGCAGGTCTTCCTTGTTCAGAAACGGAGTCTGGATCGAGAGCGTGACCGCATCCAGCTCCCGGATCTTCGAGAAGTCCGAGGTGCAGGAGAACTTCCCCTGCGAAGTGACCTTCTTCAGCAGGTCTTCAAGCCCCGGTTCCTCGCCCTTGAGCGGGCTCTCCCCCCGGTTGAGCATCGCGATCTTGTATCCCGAGGACTTGGAGTCACGCTGAAACCCGTATACCTTCTCAAACTGCGGGGCATCCGCAAACAGCGCTGCGGCCGGGATACCCACGTATCCCATACCAAGCACGCCGATCTTCTTTATCGGCCCGCGTTTCCTGATAATTTCTGCCAGTTTCGATACATTCGTCGTCATGATAGGGGTGGTTCAGATTGAAAGTCCGGCCTGGATCTGCTCGCAGACCTGCAGGTTATCAATGGCCTGTTCCGGCGTGATCGGGAACGGACGGTTCTCCCGCGCACACTCGACAAAGGTAGAGAGTTCGCGTTTCAGCGGCTCGAGCTTGTTCACCATCACCTTCTCGATGATGTTCTCCTGCACGTACCGCTCGGCCTCGAACTGGTACTGCCCCGGCTTCCGGTAGATGGTGACCTCCTGCGTCATGAAATCACCCTCAATAGTGAAATCTTCCTCCTCGACATAGATCATCCGGATCTTCTTGGAGGCCTTGCGGCTCGCGGAGAGGGAGACCGGGACCTTCCCGCATTTCATCAGGACACTGCAGACATCCGCATTACCGGCGCTGTGGATATCGGTCGGATGGCCGAACACATTGAGGAGGATGTCGATATCATGGATCATCAGGTCCTCAACAACCGTGCTCCCTGTCACCCGTGCGGAAGCCGGGTTGTGGCGCTTCATCTCCACATAGAGTGGCTTGTTCACGATCTTCCTGATCTCGCTCACCACCGGGTTGAACCGCTCGATATGGCCGACACCGATCGTGACTCCTCCGGGTGCCGACTTCATGAGGTCGATGGCTTCCTTTGCCGTGGCAGCGATCGGCTTCTCGATAAGCACGGACTTTTTCGCTGAAAAGACCTGTTTCACCGTCGCCGCGTGGAACTGCGTTGGAACGCAGACACAGACCGCATCCGTGCCGGCCAGAAGTTCGTCCATGGTGGCACAGACATTAGCGCCGTGCTGGTTGCCAATTGTCTTTGCCGCTGCTTGGTTCACATCAAAGACAGAGACGCTGTCCACGCTCTTGAGCTCGGAATAGACGCGGACATGGTTCTTCCCCATGGTCCCTACGCCGATAATGCCAACATCCATGTTATTTCACCCGGTTGATGGTATCGCAGATATATGCCAGTTGTTTCTCATCCACCGAGGGGTGGACGGGCAGGCTCAGCACCGATGCCGCAAGCCTGGTTGCGACCGGGCAGGGGTCGGGATCGTTTTTGAGGCCGAAGACCGGCTGGCGGGGGAGGGGGATCGGGTAGTGGATCGCGCTCCCGATACCGTTTTCTTTCAGGTAGTCCATGAACGCCGCCCGGTTCATCGGGAACTCGTCGGTCAGCCGGATGACATACTGGTGGAAGACCGGCTGCATGCCCTTTGGCGTGACCGGTGTGACCAGGCCGTTTACAGAGAGGTGCGCATTCAGGTATGCGGCATTCTTCCGGCGCTGCTCATTGAAGCCGTCAAGCTTCTTCAGCTGGACGATCCCCAGTGCTGCCGCCATGTCGGTCATGCGGTAGTTGTAGCCAAGGCAGGTATGGAGATATTTTTCACTCTGGCCATGGTTGATGACCAGCCGCAACCGGTCATTCAGGGCCTTGCTGCCTGTGGTCACCATCCCGCCTTCCCCGGTGCTCATGTTCTTGGTGGCATAGAACGAGAAGCAGGCGAGATCACCAGACGATCCAACCTTCTTCCCGTTCAGGGATGCTCCGTGGGCCTGTGCAGCATCTTCGATCAGGATCAACTTGTGGCGCCCGCAGATCTCCTGCACGGCAGGAATATCGAATGGCTGGCCGAAGATGTGAACACCGATGACCGCTTTGGTCTTTTTCGTTATGCACGCGCTGATCTTCCGCGGGTCGATGTTGAAGGTCTTCTCATCCACGTCCGCAAAGACCGGCGTTGCCCCGCACATCAGCACAGATGAGGCCGTTGCATAGAACGTAAAGGCCGGTACAATCACCTCGTCACCGTGACCGATCCCCGCAGCCATCAGCGCTGCATGGAGGGCTGCTGTGCCATTGTTGACCGCAACGGCATGGGCAGCACCGCAGTAATCCGCAAATGATCGTTCCAGTTCTGCAACGCGGCTGCCGGATGCAAGCATCCCGGATTCGAGCACCGCAGTCACGGCATCAATTTCGTCCCGGCCTATCACCGGCCGCGCAATGGGTATAGGATCCAAAGAATTACCCCGCAAAATATGACAAATACTGAATAAAAATGCGCCATGATCCAATAATAGCGTTCCTGTTACCGCATGGACCATGCAACGCGAAAGATAGCTAATTAGGGCATGAGCACGATATATTCATCAGATATTCGGGAGGGTGAACTGCTGTGCACCACATCATATCTATCGGGGATTTTGACCGGGACGGGATCGACCGCCTGCTGGATCACGCAGGGCAGATCCAGAAGAAAAAGTACGATGCGCATGCCCTTGACGGCAGGATCCTGGCCGTCCTCTTCTTTGAACCCAGCACGAGGACCAGGCTCTCCTTCCAGTCAGCCATGGCCCGTCTCGGTGGCACATCCCTCTCGGTCGGCAGTGTCGAGGCCTGCTCCATGGCAAAAGGCGAGACACTCGCAGATACCGTCCGTGTCGTGAGCGGGTACGCCGATGCCATCGTTATCCGGCACCCGAAAGAGGGGGCGGCGCGGCTTGCAGCAGAGTTCTCCACGGTCCCGGTCATCAATGCCGGGGACGGTGCAGGCCAGCACCCCTCCCAGACGTTCCTCGATCTGTACACGATCCGCCAGTCCATGCCCCTGGACGGGCTGGACATCGCGCTCATCGGCGACCTGCGCTATGGCAGGACCGCACACTCCCTTGCCTCCGCCCTCTCTCTCTATAACGCACGGCTGCACACGATCTGCCCCAAGGGACTCGAACTGCCGGCAACCCTTGCTGCACAGCTTGCCGCCAAGGGGACGGAGATCATCGAGCACGACAATCTCGAGGAGATCATCCCCGATATGGATGTGCTCTACGTCACCCGCATCCAGCGCGAACGGTTCCCCGACTCGGCCTCGTACTTCAACGTGGCCTCAAGTTACCGGATCACGCCGGAACTGCTGGCCGGGGCAAAGAAACGGCTTATCGTCCTCCACCCGCTCCCGAGGGTCGATGAGATCGACCCCCGCGTCGATGCCCTGCCCCATGCCCGCTACTTCGAGCAGTCAAGAAACGGGGTCCCGGTCCGGATGGCGATGCTCATGCAGGTGATGCAATGAAGAACAATGAAGCTGCTGAAAACGAGGGGCTGCTGGTCCGGCGGATCAAGAACGGCACCGTGATCGACCATATCGACGGGGGCGAGGCACTCAATGTGGTCAAGATCCTCGGTATCACGGGCACCACGCAGGAGGCACTCTCCATTGCAACCAATGTCCCGAGCGGCAACATGGGGAAAAAGGACATCGTCAAGCTGACCAACAGGGAGCTCTCCAAGGAGGAAGTGGACCGGATCGCCCTCATCTCCCCGCGGGCAACCATCAATATCATCCGGAACTTCAAGGTCTTCGAGAAGAAAGGCGTGGAGATCCCGACCCTGATTGAGGGCCTTGTCCGCTGCCCGAATCCCGGGTGCATCTCCAATACCCACGAGCCCATCCGGAGCAAGTTCCGGGTCCGGCCTGAAGGAATTCACTGTATCTACTGCGACTGGGTGATCTCACGCGACATCACCAGCCACATCATCTGATCTGCCCGGGGCATCTCCACCCCCGGGAAAACACCTTTTTACTAGTATGGAGATAGCTATACATCCAAACATTCCAATTGTACAACTCCACTACAGTCCGCCTCATTGACGATGAAGTGAGGAATTAAATACGTGTTCAGTGATAAATCAGGTTAGTGATCATGATGAGATCCGTTAAGTTCTTGTTATATGCAGGATTGATTTTCCTGCTCCTGGCCCTGGCAGTACCCGGGGTATCAGCAGCTGATACCGCTAAATCAGGCTACATCACCGTTGGTGTGGCACCGGTAGCACAGTTCGATGCCCACTATGCGTTTACTACCATCCCGACCAAGGTTGAGTTTGTTGACAATTCACTGGGTTCAACCCCGATGACATGGGCATGGGATTTCGGCGATGGCGCAACGTCCACCGACCAGAACCCCAGCCACCTGTATCTCCAGCGCGGCACCTACACGGTTAAGCTGACCGTGAAGAATTCCTACGGTGTCAGCACCGCAGAGAAGAAAGACTACATTACCGTTGGTGTAGCACCCAAGGCGGCTTTTGTTGCAAACCCGACTTCAGGCAGTGTCCCGCTGAGCGTGGGATTCACCGACCAGTCAACCGGCCAGGTAACCACATGGACCTGGGATTTCGGTGACGGAAAGGGATCGAACGAGCAGAACCCGACCCACACCTACTGGACTGCCGGGACCTACAACGTCATTCTGACCGTATCCAACGAGCACGGATCTTCTGATATAACCAAGGCACAGTACATCGTGGTATCCGATGACCTTGTCTCGAAATTTGCCGCCAATCCCGCATCCGGCAAGGCACCCCTTGCGGTGACCTTCACGGACCGGTCCTCCGGCAGCCCGACAACATGGGCATGGGACTTTGGCGACGGGATCACCTCAACTGAGCAGTACCCCAGCCATACCTTTACCAACGCTGGTTCGTATGATGTGAAACTCACCATCACCCGGGGCACCGAGACCGCCTCATCAACCCAGACCCTGAACGTCGGCGGCGTCCCGAACACCGATTTCGTTGGCACACCGACGCAGGTGAACCCCAATGAAAATGTCCAGTTCACCGACAAGTCCGGAAATGCACCGACCGCTTGGTCATGGGACTTCGGAGACACGGCGACCTCTACCCTGCAGAACCCGACCCATGCATACCAGGTGAAGGGTATCTACACGGTCTCGCTGAATGCACGGAATGCAAACGGCAAGGACACCGAGACGAAAACCAGTTACATCAATGTGGGTATGCCCCCAACTGCCGAGTTCATACCAGTCATCGTGCCCTACCAGCAGTACAAGGTGCCAATGACAGTCTCGTTCATCGATCAGTCAACCGCACTGCCAACCTCATGGGAGTGGAACTTCGGTGACGGTGCAACATCCACCGAACAGAACCCCAGCCACATCTATGCAAAAGAAGGAACCTATACCGTCTCCCTGACCGCCAAGAACACCTTTGGTTCTGACACCAAGGTGCGTACAAACCTCATCACCGTAGGTGGCGGCGCAGCCGTTGATTTCACCGCTGACTCGACAACCGTTGGTGTTGGCAGGATTGTCTCCTTTACGGATCTCTCAACCAACAACCCCACGATCTGGGTCTGGGACTTTGGCGATGGTGTAACCGGTACCGGTTCAAACCCTGACCACGTGTACCGGGCAACAGGTGTCTATGACATTACGCTCACGGCATCGAACCCGTCCATGACCAACTCGCGGACCAAGAACCAGTATATCACGGTCCTCTCCATCCCCAGGGCGGATTTCATTGCCGACAAGACACGTGGCGGCGCCCCCATGGCAGTCGCATTCTCTGACAAGTCAACCAATGCACCGACTTCCTGGAAGTGGGACTTCGGCGACGGCGCAACATCTGCTGAGCAGAACCCGACCCACACCTACACGACGCTTGGCACCTACTCGGTCTCCCTGACAGCGTCCAACAAGGACGGTGCAGACACCATGACCAAGGCCAGTTACATCGTAACAACCCTTGCACCGGTTGCTGAGTTCAAGGCAGACAGGCAGATTGGGAAGGCACCGTTCGTTGTCGAGTTCACCGATCTCTCAACCAACGCCCCAACCTCGTGGAAGTGGGACTTCGGAGATGGCACAGAATCATCCGAACAGAACCCCCGCCACATCTACCTGCGCGAAGGCACCTATGATGTCAGCCTCACTGCAACCAACCAGTACGGCAGCGACACCATGTTCAAGACCGGATCCGCAGCCAATACACCAGTAACTGTTGCGGTCACCACCGCTGCTCCGACTGCAGCACCGACAGAGATACCGACCACCCCTGTTGCAACAGCAGCAACGGCAAAACCAACCACCCAGGCCCCCCTGCCGGTGGCAGTTTCCGTGATCGCAGCAGCCATTGCGATGATGGCAATCGCTGTCGTCCACAGGAAATAATCATCTTTTTTTTATCAGTGCATGGTTTAACGATCCGGTAATGTACCGGTTCATCCGTAAATATCCTGAAAACAGGGTTAAAAGTTCCTGGCCCGCCGATTCAGCACGAGGTTGCCAGCAGGTTCCTGCCAGGGAATCAGTGCAGGATATGGCCGTGGATATCGATCTCGCCACGGTAAATACGGGTACTGGAGATCCAGTGATTGTCCTCGGCAAGGACACAGGTGATCTGGTGGATATCGACCTTTCGTCTGCCACTCTCCCGCCGGATCTTGTTGATTTCGACTGCAACGGGAAGGGTCTCTTCGGAGACCACGATCGCATCGAAATCAGATGCAAGAGCGGAACCGAACCGGTCGCTCAGCGGCTCGATCACCCAGTCGACAGGATAGTGCTTTCCGGTAATGTAGGTTATAAGGTCCGCTTTCCGTTCTTCAAACGGGCGGATAGGATGGACCTTCCGGCTGGCAAATGTATCGGTGGTCAGCCCGATTACGACATGCCCTGACTGCCCGGCAAGTTCGAACGACCGGTTCAGGAGGCTCTTGTGGCCGTCATGAAGGGGATCGAACGTGCCTCCTACCATAACCTTCATACTCTTTGATTCTTAATTTCCTATGTTATTATGCATATGGATGCGAAGATCTCCGGCGAAGCGCTCTTCCAGGCGGGCAATGCAACGGTTACAGGGGATGTCACGATCGGTAACCAGGTGGGGATCTGGTTCGGTGCGGTGATCCGTGCGGACAAGGACCGTATCGTTATCGGGGACCGGTCCAATGTCCAGGATAACTGCGTTGTCCATACGAGCAGGGGATTCCCGGTGCTTATCGGCAGCGATGTGTCCATCGGCCACGGGGCGATCATCCATGGCAGCACCATCGGGAACCGCGTGCTGGTGGGGATGGGTGCCATCGTGCTCAATGGCGCAAATATCGGGGACGGTTCGGTTATCGGTGCAGGGGCGGTCGTGACCGAGGGCATGATCGTCCCCGAGCGATCGGTTGTCGTGGGGGTCCCGGGTAAGATCATCAAGCAGGCAAGCGACAGCCAGCAGCAGCACATCCTCACCAACGCCGCATCCTATGTCGAACTCGCAGGTGAATACGCGCACCATGGCTAACATTGTTGTCATCGGGGCGGGAGTGGCGGGTATCCAGGCTGCACTCGATATTGCCGGCCACGGGGTCCATGTAGACCTCATCGAGCGGGAGCCCACCATCGGCGGGCACATGGCGCAGCTGGACAAGACATTCCCGACAAACGACTGTTCGATGTGCATCCTCTCGCCCAAGATGGTAGACGTGGCACGGAACACGCTTATCACGATCCATACCTGTGCCGAGGTTGAAGGGATCGGGGGCGATGCAGGAAATTTCCACGTCACGGTGAAGAAACACCCGCGCTATGTAGACGAATCGACCTGTACCGGCTGCGGGGACTGCATCCAGATCTGTCCGGTGGAGGTCTATAACCGGTTCGACGCAGGAGTGGGTGTCCGAAAAGCGATCTACAAGCCGCACGCACAGGCTGTACCGGAGATCGTGATCCGGGATACGGAACACTGCATCGAGTGCGGGCTCTGCTATGATGTCTGCGGCCCGGGCTCGATCCGCAAAAAGGACGAGGAGACCATACTCACCATCGATGCGGCCAGTATTGTCATCACCACGGGATACGATGTGTTCGATGCCCGGATGAAATCCCCGCTCGGCTATCTCCAGCTGCCGGATGTTGTCACGAGCCTCGAACTGGAGCGGATGATAAACGCCGGGGGACCGACCGGGGGCAAGGTGAAGCGGATGAGCACCGGGCAGGTACCGAAGTCCATTGTCTTCATCCAGTGCGTGGGGTCCCGCGATATGGCGATCGGCCGGCCGGCATGCTCCTGTGTTTGTTGTATGCAGGCGCTGAAGAACGCGATGCTGATCAAGGAGAAGAACCCGGGGATGGACGTGATCATCTGCTACATGGACATCCGGGCCTATGGCAAGGGGTATGAAGAGTACTTCGAGCGGGCAAAGGCTCTCGGTATCCGGTTCTTCCGGGGCATGCCATCCGATGTGCTGCCGGACAGGAATGGTATGGCCCTCCAGCTCGAGAATACCGAGACCGGCGAGGTGACCGTGATCCACCCGGAACTCGTGGTCCTCTCGGTCGGAATCCGGCCTGCGGACGGGGGATCTGCCCTTGCGGAAAAACTGGGCATCGGATGTGAAGATACCGGGTTCATCCGGCCAGTGCATGATGCGCTCAACACGGCCGAGACCCTCCGGTCGGGGATCTACGTGGCCGGAACTGCCACGGCTCCCCGGGATATCCCGGACAGCGTGGCATCGGCAGGCGCGGCAGCAGTACGGGCATGGATCACTGCAATGAAGACGGGGATCTGATTGGACACCTCTGCCACGCTCTGGTGGGACAGTCATAAAGACTGTCTCTGTTACATCGAGCAGACACTCCTTCCGGGAGAATACCGGATCATCGAATGCCGGGATGTTGACCGGCTCGCCACGGCCATCAGACGACTTGAGATCCGGGGCGCTCCGGCACTCGGTGTTGCCGGCGCATATGGCGTTGCCCTTGCCGCCCGCACCTCCCCTCACACTGACTTCAGTAAGGTTATGACGGGTGTACGGCAGGCCGCAGAACTGCTCCGCTCCACGCGGCCAACCGCCATCAACCTTGGCTGGGGGATCGACCGGGTGCTCAAGGGACTCGCCGCGGCCCGCACCTCTGACGAGGTACGCACCATCTCACTCCGCGAGGCGGAGAATATTGCAGCGGAAGATACGGCCTGCTGTCATGCAATCGGCGGGCATGGTGCTGCCCTGCTGCCCGACCGGTGCACTGTCCTCACCCACTGCAATGCCGGCGCGCTCGCCTGCTCCTCGTGGGGAACGGCGCTCGGCGTGATCCGGTCTGCCATTGAAGCAGGAAAGGACGTGAAGGTGTTCTCCTGCGAGACCCGGCCGCTCCTCCAGGGAGCACGGCTCACGGCATGGGAACTGGCGCGGGACGGGATCGACGTGACCGTGATCACCGATTCCATGGCCGCCCACTTCATGCGGGCCGGCGCGATCGATGCGGTGATTGTCGGCGCCGACCGGATCACCCACGATGCCGTCTTCAACAAGATCGGGACCTACACCCATGCCGTCACTGCCCGGTATCACAAGATCCCGTTTTACGTGGCAGCACCGCTGTCTACGTTCGATGCCGAAAGGAATGAACGCGACGTGGTAATCGAGGAACGGGCGCGGGAGGAAATCACCATCATGGGCAACCGCACCTATGTTACCGACAGCGCAAAGGTGAAGAATCCCGCGTTCGATGCAACACCCATGGAGCTTGTCACGGCCATCATCACCGAGAAGGGCGTGCTCCGCCAGCCCATCGATACCCGGTCACACTTATCATTCTGTAAATCCCACTAGTCAAGCACAACGGGCACCCCTCATGGCCTTTGATTTCACGTTCTGGAACAGCCTGATGTATCTCATCGGCGAGATCACCGTCATCATCATACTCGGGGCTGTGGTCATCTCCTTTATCCTCGTCATCATCTCGCTCTACTCCATCCGGAAGCAGAAACTCTACTTCCCGAAACTGATCAAGTCCGGGCTGGTCTTCCTGGAGGGACTGATGAAGGCAATGTTCCGGCTCATCGGCCTTGAGGACCGGGAGATGCTCACCTTTTTCATCAAGATCCATAACACCATGAACGCTGCCGAGTTCGGGCGTATCCGGGTCACTGAACGGGCGGTCTTCATGCCCCAGTGCCTCCGCTCGTCCCAGTGCCCCGCTCATCTCACGCCGGAAGGCCTCAAATGCGTAAACTGCGGCCAGTGCACGGTCGGCGGGGCACGGATCCTGCTCGAAGGGCTCGGATACCGCATCTTCATCGTGCCAGGATCCTCGTTCATCAAACGCATGGTGAAGAAATACCGGCCGAAGGCGATCATCGGAGTCGGGTGCCTGACGGAAGTGAAAGAGGGGATCGACATGGCCGACAAGATGGGACTTGTCGTCATGGGCGTAGTGACGTTAAAAGAAGGATGTGTTGAGACGATCGTCAACTGGCCTGATGTCTATGAAGTGGCCGTGCTGGGAATCGACCCGGCCTCAATCCCCGAGGACCTTCATACTCTTTCCGATTAAATTCCCGCTTTTGATCTTCCCGTGGACGACAATTTCGCCCTGGCTTGTGACGTCACCGACAATGACACCGGGGCGCAGGATCACCCGGCCGCCGGCCCTGACGGAATGGACGCTCGCGTGGTCGAGGATGGCCACATCGCCGCTTGCGGTGAGCGGGCCCTTGATCCGGCACTGGCTCCCGATAACGGCACTCCCGCAGGTGATATCGAGCGCAACGCTGGAGCGGGGACCCAGTTCAAGGCTGCCGGAGATGGTGAGCCTGCCCCAGAAATGAGTCCGGGGTGGGACGACAAAATCGCCGTCAACCCGGACATTCCCTTCAAAATAGGATCCCTTCTGCGCAAAATAGGTAGTTCCTTTCTGAATGAGTGTGGGCATGAATCTCTATCTCTCAGGGTAACTGTGGAGCGATCGGGGGGATAAACTTGTTGCTCGGCAGAGAGGGGTGAAGAGAGTGTTCATAAAATACGTTACTGGAGAAAAATCACGGCAATGACGAACACAATCAGCGAGGCAAACATGCTGTACTTCAGGGCCGATGATGCCCCGGACTCCCGGATGCATGACGGGCTGTCGCAATGCAATGCCCGGAACGCTGCAACAATGAGGATAAGATCCACCATACCGATCATGACGAGGTACGGGATGCCCCACCCCCATACCAGGAAGGGGACGGTACTCGCACATGCCGAGAGCAGGACGAAGACAAAGGCGCACTGCGCAGTCTTCTTCACGCCTATCCGTATCGGGAGCGTGGACGCCCCGCCGGCTGCATCTCCTTCCACATCTTCAGCATCCTTTAACAGTTCGCGCGCCATCATGGCAAGGAACGTCATGACCGCAAGAGGTGTGAGGTGGATGAGCCCGTCAATACCGGTAAAAGCCCCGCCAAAGAGGAACATGCTCCCGCTCAGGTAGGCAACCGCCACGTTCCCGACCACCGGCATGCTCTTGAGCCGGGCCGCATAGAACGCCAGCAGGAGGGAATTGACGATGGCAAAACCGATACAGATCGGGTTCGTGAACACGCTGACAGCAATACCCGCGGCAAAGAGGAAGATCGCGTACCAGAGCGCTGCATTGCGGGAGATCTGGCCGGAGGGGATCGGGCGATCGGCCCGGTTGACGGCATCGATCTCCGCATCGTAATAATCGTTGATCACGTTGCCGGCGGCCGTGATAAGCGTGACAACGACAAGGAGAAGGATAACTGCCGGGATGAGAGTGCCGGTGGCAATGAGGTAGGCCACGACCGATGCAACACCGGCCATCACCGCATTGGCCGGGCGGGTTATCTTCAGGAAACCGGCAGCACTCATTGGATTACACTCTGATCATCAGGCTCATAAAATGCGCGAAAAGGAATGATAACGGGCGAGGGGGGATTTGAACCCCCGGCGTTCAGCTTAGGAGGCTGACGCTATGTCCGGGCTAAGCCACTCGCCCATGCCCATAACCATTGCGGGGGAATATGTATAAGTTTTGCGCGCGGTAACATCTCTGGCACCATGGATCTGACCGAGGCAACCGAAGGCAGGACATCATTCCTTGTCCCGGTCCAGGATGACACGGCCCGGTTCCCGCCCGGTTCCGCCCCGATCTTCTTCAACCGCCGGATGGAGCTCAACCGGGATGTGACCGTCCTTCTCCTCTCAATCCTCCATCCATCCGATTATCTCGATGGCATGGGTGCAACCGGCATCCGGGGTCTCCGGGTAGCAACCGAGTGCGGCATACCGGTCACGATCAGCGACCGGGAACCTGTGGCTATCGATCTGATCACCAAGAATGTGGAGCGGTCCGGCCTGCCGGTCACGGTCATCCAGCGGGATGTCAATGCCCTGCTCTCGGAACAGTCCTTCGATACCGTTGATCTCGATCCTTTCGGCACCCCGGCGCCGTTCATCGATGCTGCAATAAAGGGGACACGAAGGTACCTCTTCGTGACGGCAACCGATACTGCCCCGCTCTGCGGCGCCCACCTGAAAGCCGGGATCCGGCGCTACTCGGCATACCCGATGAACACACCCTACCACAGCGAGGTGGGGCTCCGCATCCTGCTGGGCTTTGTTGTCCGGCAGACTGCACGGTACGACCGGGGGGTTGAACCGATCTTCTGCTATGCCCGCGAGCATTTCGCCCGTCTCCACCTCCACCTTCTCCGGGGCCCGCAGGCTGCCGACGATTCCCTGAAGCAGACCGGGTATATCCACCAGTGCAGGAAATGCCCGTACCGTGAGACTGAGGCTGCCATCCTCTCTTCATCCCGCACCTGCCCCCGGTGCGGGGAGCCGCTCCAGCCCATCGGACCCGTCTGGCTCGGGGATCTCCACAACCGGACCCTGCTTGCCGATATGCGGGCACAACTTGAGGGGATGAGCCTTGGATCCCAGAAGGAACTGGTGAAACTGCTGGACTGCTGTAGCGAAGAACTTCCGGAGCCGGGTTTCTACGATTACCATGTGCTTGCAAAACTGCTGGTCTGCTCCCCTCCGGACATAACAACGGTCCTTTCCCGCATTGCTGCGAAAGGCTACCCGGCAAGCAGGACGCATTTCTCCGGCTATGGTATCAAAACAACAGCACCACTGGAAACGGTTCTTTCAGCAATCTCTGGCAAGAATTCCGAATAACCTGAAAGAACCTGGATACGGGGATTTGAGGAGGAGAGCGGGCCCGGCCGCTTTCTCTCACGGCAGATCCATGCGATCATCAGCAGCGGGAACGAGATTTTTTTTAAAGGCTGCCGGTTTGAACACAAAGTCCCGATGAACCGGGAAATACCTGCAGAACCCCGCAGAGGTATTTGGCAACGCACCGACCGGCAGGATTGTCATAGTGCCGTTCTCTGAATAAAGGAGATAAGACCGGAAGCCCGGAAGGGTCGATCAGGAACGATTCTAACGTTCGACAACAATCGAGAGGATGTCGCCATCGATGAGCCGGTGGGTCAGGCCTATCCGCTGGCCGGGGTGCTTGACAGACGTGCCCCAGATCCGGCCATAGCGGAACTTCTGCACGAATTCCCGGTGAAGCTTATTACACACGTCTTCCACCGTGCTGTTTTTCCGGATGATCAGCGGCTCTTCGAGATCCGCGTCTTCACCCACGGGTTTCAGGTAGACACGCATGAACCCGAGGCAGTCGTAGATGGCATCCTTGAGTTCCTCGGTATGATACCCGGCAGCGGCCGAGATCATGATCGGTGCGCTGCCGAACCGTCCGGTAAGGTCGCGCTCGATCTCCTGATACCGTGCCTTGTCCACGAGGTCGACCTTGTTGACCGCGATGAAAGCCGGGATATAGACCCGGTTGCCCTGCACGGCATCGATGAAATCATCCTGCGTTGCATTCCCGCGGATGAGGATGTCGGCATTCATCACCTTGCTTTCCGAAAGGATCGAGCGCACTTCCTCGATATCCAGGTCCAGTGTGCCAACCGCGTTGAGACGGACACCCCCGTGTGACGATTTCTTGATGGTGATATCCGGCTTCGGGACATTGATCCGGATCCCGGCATCGTACAGTTCCTTGAGGAGGACATCGAAGTGCCGCTCATTGAAAACATCCACGAGGATGATGATGATATCGGCACCGCGGACAACCGCAATGACTTCCTTGCCCCGGCCCTTGCCCATTGCTGCACCGGCAATGAGTCCGGGAATATCGAGGAGCTGGATCTTTGCTCCCTTGTGCTCAAGTGCTCCGGGAACTACGGTGAGGGTGGTGAATGCGTACGCGGCAACCGCACTTGCGGTACCGGTGAGTTTATTGAGGAGCGTACTTTTACCGGTTGAAGGGAAACCCACGAGAACGGCGGTTGCATCCCCGGACTTCTTGACCTGGTAGCCTTCGCCGCCGCCACCGGCTTTCATTGCGCGGTTGACCGCCTCGTCGCGGAACCGGGCTATCTTTGCCTTGATTCTGCCGATATGTTTCGATGTAGCCTTGTTATAAGGGGTTTTGGTGAGCTCATCCTCGAGCTCCTTGATCTGTTCTTCAAGACTACTCATTCCTACATTATTCGTCGTATGTTCGAGATATAGTTGATTGTTCAGGTGAGAGGGCACGGTGGACCGGTTCCTTCGGGAACCGGCCTGGGGTTCACCTGTAAAAAACTATAAGTAACCATATAGCCCATTTTATTAAGCAACTCTGCTGCTATAGTGTAGACCGGCCAATCATGCGAGCCTCTCACGCTCGCGACATGGGTTCAAATCCCATTAGCAGCATTTCTTCTTCTGATGATCTGATTCCCTGAACTGTTTTTCAAATGAGCGGGAGCGAGATTTGCTGACGTAAACTCTCGCATGCCAGGCCATTATCATCTCTGTGAAGGGGAGGAATATTCCCGGATCCCGGGACAGGGCCTCCTTTCTCCGGCAGGGTCTTTCCTCCGGCCTGAAAAAAGACGCTTCAGGAAAGTCTGTTGTTTTCGCAGGTTTAAAACGGAGAAAATCCTTTTTTTGAGGAAATCTCCGGTTTTCAAGGACTTTTGCAAAAGTGTTGACACCGTTTCCAATCCGGCACGGAAGACGATCCCCGTATTGGCAAATGGAGCCCTTTGCGGGCTCCGAATAGTACTATTCTCCCAAGGGGAAGTGCTCCGGCCCGCACGGTCCCTGGCCGGGATTCGGATTTAAAAAAACGGATGAAAAGAAAAACGAAGGGTCCGGGATTATATTGCCCGGAACCGTTTGACAACGAGATCCATTCCCTTCTTCTTGATCTCGACCTTGATGGTGGTATCCTTGTATTTTACTTCATGGATACCGGTTTTTCCCTGGGCGACAAGACGTTCGAGAGCGAGCTTGTCCGACCTGAGCATTCTCTTGAAATCGTCCCCTTCATAAACGACTTTTACCATACTATCCCTCCTGGTATGGTGAACAATTGCTGACCACCCTTATCAATTTTGTGCGATGGCGGTTCCTGCCGTAACGTACAATCCGGCAGATTCCCCTGTATTTTCGGCGTTATATAACCGAAGCATTAAATAGCGCATCCCGGCATAATCCTATACGAGAACTTATGAGCAGGGAGAAGATCAAGGTCCCCGGAAAAGTCTACGAGGAGTTAGTATGCCTCCAGCGTGAGATCCATTTCACCCAGGATCACCAGGACACCATCAAGAAGGCAGAAGACCGCGGGTATATGGGTGCAGCCAACTGGATCCGCCAGCACGAGAAGGAATACAAGATCGGGTTCGCTTGGGGTTTTGAGCCGACTGCTGACGAGCCGGAAGCCACGCTCCGGGATATTCCCGAACCACGATCTCCCCCGGTCAAGCGGACCATCGCCCGTCCGGCACAGACCATGGAACCCCGTGGCAAGAAATCATCCGGCTCGAGAAGTTCCGGCGGCTTTTTCGCAGGGATCAAGAACTGGCTGGGCAAATATTTCTGATATTCTTTTTTTAGAGCAAGGATAATCGGGCAGGACCACCAAGGAAGAGCATATGCCATCCTGTGCTGACTGTATCAGTTACATACCGAGATCAAAAGACCGGGGAGAGTGCCGTATCAACGGTGAGACCATGCCGGATCGCGATGCGGAGCGGTGCCCTTCCCGCACGTTTATTCCAAAGCCCGGAAAATACTAACGCAGGTACACCTACCATGCCACGGGAACTTGACGAGAAAGATATAGCCATCCTGAAAAAACTCGCGCCGGAATGCGGCGAACTGACCTGCTCCGGTTCCGGCCATATGTTCCACTCCATTCTCCCCCCGGTCTCCAACCACTTCTCGGAGGACTCCGAGGACTTCATACGGCGCATCAGCCAGCTGAGCACGGAGGAACTAACCTATATCACGGACATGATCCGGAAGGGAGAAGAGAGCCTCGGATGCCTGCCGGTTGAGGATGTTGAGGCATTTGTCCACCACGTCCATGACAAGATCTCTCCTGAAGTTGCACAGGCGGTCATCTCCGCATACGAATCCGGAAACGAATGTGCACATTGATTGCAGGGACTTCTCATGAAGACCGGCATTGCCCCGTTTCTTGCTGACCTCACAGCCGGAAGCGTAGTGAAACGGCGGGCAGCTGCTGCGGCACTGGGAAAATCCGGGAGTACTGCTGCAATCCCGATGCTCGCTGCCGCGCTCGGCGATCCCCACCCGGCGGTCCGGTGCGAGATCGTTTCAGCACTCGGCCGGCTTGCCGATCCATCCGCTGTTCCCCCTGTCATCCATGCCCTTGAAGATGCCGAACCGGCAGTCAGGGCCGCTGCTCTCGCAGCACTCGGGAAATTAAAAGATCCAACATCAGTCCCTGCGGTTATCCGGCTCAAAAATGACCGGGACGTGGAGGTAAGAATCGGTACCGCAGTAATACTCGGGAAACTGGGGGACCGTCGGGCAGTTGAGCCGCTGAACGAGCTGGCTCACGATCCATTCTCGGAAGTCCGCGAGGCAGCCGAGGCGGCACTCCTGCGTTTCAGGGAATAAACACGAGGGGATGAACGAACGTTCCCGCACCTTTTTTATGCTCATGACCCCACACTACGTGTAACGACATACCGAGGTCTCTTGTATGAATTCCAACAAAACGATCATGGAACATCTCATCGCCTTTTTTTCACTTGTACCAATGGTCCTCTACACGATCGTGGCAATCCTGCTCACGATCATCGCCGCATTTTCCGTATGGGACGCACTCCAGCTGATCGCCCAGATGATCCTGACACGGGACTTTACCAACGGGCTCGTCAATGTCATCTATGCCCTTCTCCTGACGATCACCATCATCGTACTCTTCGAGACCGTGACGGTCTATTTCAAGACCAAGCACGTCGAAGTCCGGGCTCTCCTCATCGCAGGGCTCACGGGCATGGTGCGGCATGTCCTCATCTACAATGTGAGCACGGTGGACCCGGCGGTCCTGTTCGGCACGGTTGCACTCCTCGCAGTCCTGATTGCAGGTATTGTCCTTGTCAAACCGGAATCGCTCGCGTAATTTTTCTTTTGGTACTGCCTGCTCCAATCGCGAGGGTTATCAGGTACGCCCGCTGAAACACTGATTGACAAGGTGGGATCATGCCTGACATTATCGAAGCAGGGGATCTGAAAAAAACCTATGGCCCCACCATCGCGGTTGATGGTATCTGTTTCACGGTCAGGAAAGGCGAGATCTTCGGTTTCCTCGGACCCAACGGGGCCGGCAAGACCACCACGATGAAGATGATAACCTGCGTCTCGCCCCGCACCTCCGGCACGCTCCGCGTTCTTGGCATGGACCCGGAGACAAATCCCGCAGAGATCAAGCAGCGCCTTGGGGTGGTCCCGCAGGAGACCAACCTCGACCCTGACTTCACCTGCTTCGGGAACCTCTTCTACTACTCGCGCTACTTCGATATCCCGAAAGAGGCAGCGGCAAAGAGAGCAGATGAACTGCTGGAGTTTGTCCAGCTGAAGGAGAAGCGGGATGTAGCGGTAGATAAGTTGTCCGGCGGGATGAAGCGGCGCCTGATCCTTGCCCGGGCGCTCGTCAACAACCCGGACCTGCTCATCCTGGACGAGCCCACGATCGGTCTCGACCCGCAGGCCCGGCACCTGATCTGGGAAAAACTCCGGAGTCTCCAGGCACAGGGGAATACCATCGTCATGTCCACCCATTACCTTGACGAGGCAGCCCGGCTCTGCGACCGGCTCGTGATCATGGACAACGGGAAGATCCTGGTGGAAGGCACTCCCGAAGAGCTTGTCCGACAGCATGCCGGCCATGAGATCGTGGAAGTGGAGACGAGCGATGATGTAATCGCGTGCCTTGTCGACCTGAAGATCCCGTTCGAGAAGACCGGCGACATGCTCCAGATCGTTGCACCAACAGATACAGCCCGCGAGGTTGCCCGCACCGTGCTCGACCGGTGCAGGCCCGGCCGGATGATTACCCGGCCTGCCACGCTCGAAGACGTGTTCCTGAAACTGACCGGACGGGGACTCCGGGAGTAGCCATGCCGTCCCTGGTCTCGTTCCCCCGCATCACCCGCCGGGCTATAAAAGTCTGGTACCGGAATATGGTTGTCTTTGTCCGGACCTGGCAGGTGAACTTCTTCCCGCCGCTTGTCGAGGCGCTCCTCTACCTCTTTGCCATCGGCCTCGGCATCGGGACCTACGTGAAGGAGATTGAGGGGATCCCGTACGTGAATTTCATTGCCCCGGCGATCCTCGCTATTGCGGTCATGAACTCCGCATTCTTCGAGTGCACGTACGGCTCGTATGTCCGGATGTATTACCAGAAGAGTTTCGATGCCATGATAGCGACCCCGCTCTCCATCGAGGATGTGATCGCGGGAGAACTGCTCTGGGGGGCAACCCGCAGCGTCATCTACGTGGTCATCATGCTGCCCGTACTCGCAGCGTTCGGGGTCATCTCCCTTCCACTCGCACTGCTTGCCGTCCCGGTTGCGTTCCTCGGAGGCCTGATGTTTGCGGGCATTGCGATGTGCTTCACTTCCATAAGCCCCGGTATCGACACCCTGAACTACCCGGCGTTTCTCTTCATCACGCCCATGGCGCTCTTCTCGGGTACGTTCTTCCCGCTGACGCTGATGCCGGCCTTCCTCCAGTACATTGCCCTTTCCGTGCTCCCGCTCACGCACGTTGTGGCAATCATGCGGATGCTCACGCTGCCCGCGCTCTCGTGGATGATCTTCGCCCACATCGCCTGGATCGCAGTAGTCACTGCTCTCTTCTGCCTTCTCTCCATCAACCTGATGCGGAGACGGCTGATCGTCTGAACAGCCGGTTACCGGTGGAACCGGAGGACGTACAGTATCTCGTCCTCCACCTTTTCCTGCCGGACAACTTCCGATGTGAAACCTTCCGCAGAGAACAGAGTCTTCACTTCAGTTAGTCCCGTCAGGGACGAGACGAGCAGCAGGATCCTCCCGTCGCGTGCAAGCACCCGGGACACACCCGCTGCAAACCGCACGATGGTATCCCGTCCGGACGTTCCGCCATCCAGTGCGTACTCAAGCCAGTCATCGATCCGCTCATGAGGTTCCGTAGGGAGGTAGGGGGGATTGAAGAGAATGAGATCGAATGTCCCCCCGAGCGCATCGAAGAGGTTGCAGCGCACTACGTCAACACCGGCCTTATGCGCACTCATCGCGGCGTGGGGATTGATATCGGTGGCAATGGTGCAGCCTTTTTTCCGCATCTCCGCAGCAATGAATCCTGACCCCGTGCCCACTTCCAGTACCCGGTCACCGGGCCGGACTTCCATTAACGCTGCATCGAGCAGCAGGTACGTGTCAGCCTCGGGCTGGTACACCTGGGATGGATCGTAGTGCATATGGTAGGGAATGGTTGGATGCAGGGTGCAAAAAGGGATTGGATGGTAAGCGGCGGGCAGGTAATTTCCGGCAGAAGATGCAGGATCAATCATTGTATCATCCGCATCAGAGCCCGAAAATGTCCCGGATCTTCCCCGAAGAACCGCAAAATGGTCCATCACGATCATAAACCCACCGGCAGTTTATTTGAAGGAATATCCACAAAATTCATCGAATTTGTGCCACCGGTTCTTCCAACCGGACTCACATAGCGGACATCCATATGGCAGGAGCGCGAAAATTACCTTACAGGAGCGCTGCAGTACCCATGAAAACCCAGGTTGAATATGCACGAGACGGAACCATCACCCGCCAGATGAAGTCGGTTGCAAAGGATGAGGGGGTCGATCCCTCTGTCCTCTGCAATCAGATTGCTGAAGGGAGCGTCGTGATCATGCGGCGCGGAAAACATCTGACCGGTATTGGCAGCGGGCTCCGTACCAAGATCAATGTCAACCTCGGCACCTCAACCGGAAAAGCCGATGTCCGTGAGGAGATACAAAAGGCCCGTATAGCAGAGGAGTTCGGGGCCGATACCATCAGCGACCTCTCGATGGGAGGGGACATCAACGCCATCCGCCGGGAGATCTTTGCCCATACAACGCTGCCTGTCACCACCGTACCGGTCTACCAGGCGGTTATCGGGTACGGACTTAGGGAAATGACCGCAGATGATATCCTCTCCACCCTGAAGATGCAGGCGACGCAGGGCATCAGTTCTGTTGTCGTACACTGCGTGACCCGACAGATGCTTGCTGCCTTTAAAAAGAAGAGACGTGTCCTTGGTATGGTGTCCAAGGGCGGATCGATCACCAGCGCGTTCATGCTCATGCATGACTGCAAGAACCCGTTCGTTGAGCATTTTGACGAGATCCTGTCGGTCTGCAGGAAATACGATATCGTTCTCTCACTCGGCAACACGGCCCGGAACGGATGCATCCATGACCAGAGGGATGCATTCCAGCTGGCGGAGATCCGCCAGAACATCGTGCTTGCCCACAGGGCTCTTGATGCCGGGGTGCAGGTGATCATCGAAGGCGCGGGAGGCCATATCCGCTCCGACCGGATCGCTTCCATGATCCACCGGTACAAGAAGCGGTCACCGTTCCCGCTCTTCGTGGCCGGTCCGCTGCCTACGGATATCGCTGTGGGATATGACCACATTGCCGGTGCTATCGGGGGTAGCGCTGCAGCCGCGGCCGGGGCCGATTATCTCTGTTATATCACACCGGCCGAACACCTCGGGCTCCCGGGCCCGGATGCGGTAAAAGAGGGACTCATTGCGTTCAGGATCGCAGCCCATATTGGCGACACGGTCAAGTATGGCAAAGACATGCAGGACTGGGAAGTTGCCGTGCTCCGGGCAGACCTTGACCGTGAGGGACAGATCCGGTGCGCCATGGACCCGGCCCGGGCACGGGAACTCACTGACGGGGAAAAAGAGTGTACAATGTGCGGCGAGTTCTGTGCGATAAAAATCATGCGGGAGTTCGTTCCCGTCATATCCTCACCTAAGGATTGAGTCGTGGAATGTCCCACGTTCGTGATCAGTGTAATACTGCGCATAATTCCGTTGCACCGCCGCAGGAGAGGTATTTGCATAACAATACGTGCAGAGGTGCATGCAGGTCGAGTACTGCCCGATATCCTTCGATACAATACACCGGCAGGTGTTCCGCTGGCCCGGATCCTTCAGGAACCGGGCCGGATCGGTCGAGGTAGGGCATCCGGTAAGCGTCTGCTGGGTCCCCGGCTCAAGGAATGCCATCAGGGGAACATCGTCGGAAAATTCCGTTCTGATGAGGTCGTAACTGATACACTGCCCCCGGCCAATCCCGTACCGGGAGAGATCCCGCCCTTCCGCACAAGCGGTGAGTGAAAGCCCCCATGCACGGTTGAGCACTGCAAGACCCTCACAGAATTCTGCAACCTCGGGGTCGGTGAATTCACGTGCTCCCCCGCATCCTCCTGCCGTAAGATTCCGCCGGACCTTCGCATACTTCTCTATATCCACGAAACTGAAGACCAGTCTTCGCGTCCAGGGAGCAATCCGGTCACCAATACAGCGGATGCGATCCAGCAGGTCATCAACGGTTATATTACTGGTAAGGATCAGTGGATCGAAACGCCAGACCACCCTTCCTTTTCCGAGCCGTTCCGAGAGACGGATGAAGGTCGCAATCCGCTCGTCCAGGGGGGGCACATTTGGTTCGAAGTGTTCGTTCTCGTAATCGTTGAGGGTATACAGGAAGTAATAGCGGTACCCGAGACGATCGAGGGCATCAAGGGACGGGATGAACGGGCCCGGGTTCTTTGACCAGAAGACAAAGAGCCGGGTATTCCGGAACGAGACATAGACCGGGCTTCCGCCAAACGGGCTTCTCCACTGCACGTATCCCGCCTTCAGCCGTGCCATCAGCCAGTCGCCATAGAATGCCGGGATATCCGTGGAACGGCTGGCAGAGATAATAAGCGGGGCAACTGCCAGAACCGTGCGGACTCCTGAAGGTGCAGAAGAATCGGGAATATCAAGCGGGATCTTCTCCCAGCCGTTCCATTTCATGGCAGGTCACGTGTCACTACCAGTACACCAGCGTACAATGGCAAAAAGAGTTCTGCTTTTCAGGGGATATTCGCAATGGTTGCAAAATCCTCAAGATACAGTTCTTCAGGCCGGCTTTTAAGAATCTCTTCCGGCAGTGCAGCAATCACCCGGTTCACCCATGCCTCGCCAAGCAGGCTGCCCGAGCCGCGAAGGCAGTTCCTGACCGTCTTCCTCCGGTGGGAGAAGAGGGCCCGGACCACGTCAGCATATACCTTCCGGTCATTGATGTAAAAGATAGGATCGCGGGGGAAGATCTTCACGACAGCCGAATGCACTTCGGGCCGTGGCGAGAAGCACTGCGGCGGGAGCCGGAAACAGTGCTGCACTACGGCATAGGTCTGTACCATGATCGAGAGGCGGCCGCAGTCCTTGGTCCCTGCCTTTGCCACCATCCGGTCGGCAAACTCGGCCTGGTACATCAGCACTGCTACCCGGAATCCCATGCCCATCAGCCGGAACGTGATCTTCGATGATGCCGAGTAGGGCAGGTTCGAGACCGTCATCTCGAACGGCGGGATCTCACAGCGGGTTGCATCGCCGTGCTGGAGCGTGAGCTGCCCCTGTTCAATCTCATGAGAAAACGTCACGGCAAGCTGCTCGCAGAGCAGCCCGTCGAGTTCAATCGCATGCACAATGGCGCCACGATCGAGCAGGGCCCGGGTCAGCGCCCCGTTGCCCGGCCCGATCTCAAGCACCTTCTTCCCTTGCACATCCTCAAGGTCCGCTATGCGGTTCACCGCATTTGGGTCAATGAGGAAATGCTGGTCGCGGGGTGCTTTCATTTCGTGGTAAAGAGGTGATACTTGGTGTCCTTGTCCTGGAGTTCTTCGATGATACGTGCCTGGATCATCTTCTCCGGGTGCGGGATCGCCTTGATCCGTGCCGAGATGTCAGTAAAGCTCTCGAACGGCTTCTTGCCGCGGGCCTCCAGGATCTCCCACATCAGCTTCTTGCCGATGCCCGGGAGGAGATGGAGCATGTGGAGCTTGGGCGTAATCGAGATTGCCTTGTTGAAGAACAGGACAAACTCCGGCTCACGCTCCTTCACCACCTTCTCGATGATGAACGGCAGTTCACCCCGTGCTGTCGGGGTGAGCTCCTCGTACCCGATCCGGCGCTTCACGCGTTCGATCTTGTCGCGCTCGGAATCTCCGATATAGACCTTGTCGTACAAGTTAATGACAGCCGCAGGTTTCGGCACGAGCTCGAGAAGTTTGAACTGCTCGAGACCCATGGCCTGGACAACCGGCTCCCGTTTAAAAGTAGGACGCGGGTCGCTGGAGTGCCCCTTCATCAGCACATCCAGTACTATCGCGTTGACCTCTTTCTTCTCCGCCTTCATGTGACACACCTCAGAAGTGTGTGGTTACCAGTTCGATGATGGAATCAATCTCTTCAGGAGACAGCGTGAACCGCTCCTTGGCAAAGATTGCCCGCACTTCATCGCGTGTCTTAGGCATGATGTTGGCAATCCTGTACGCGATCTCGGGCTTCATCTTTTCCATTTTGGAGAGTTCAGTCACCAGATCGCGGGACTTTTCAGGATCCGTTTTGGAGAGCTGATTGGCATGCTCGATACTGCGCCTGAACTCATAGGACATCTCCTTCTCGGCAGCGAGCCGCTGGGATTCAACCCGTAAGAGGACGCTGCGCATCTCAGGAAGCGTGACCTTCTCTTCGCTAATAATACCCTTTACTTTGATGCCAATCACCTGACAGAGAATTTACTTTTGTGCTTTTAGATGTTGCGGTCTTGCAATGACAATCTTGTCGGCGTCACCATCGCGGATGGTGAGCATCCATGCACGGCCGCGCTGACCGATGACCGTGCCGGTCTTTCCGTGGAAGCGGCGGTGGGGCATCCCTTTCTGGATGCTCGGCTCGACAACAACGTGGACACGGTCGCCAATCTCGAACCGCTGGATAACCGAGGTTACCGGCGGCAGGCCGCGCTTTCTCAGTTCTTTCTTGTACTTATACCGTGTCTTCTTTCTTGGACCATTGTGATGTGCCAATTTATTCTCCCTCCTTTGCTCCTTCCACCTGCGTGACGTCGAGGCTGGTGACGTGAGCCGTTCTGTTCAGGATCTCGGCAAGACTTGGACGGGTTCGCCCCGAGTCCCCGGACACGAGTTCTTTGATGTAGAGGCCGGCTTCACCCAGGACTTCAACAATAAATTTGCCGTCCTGTTGCCCCATACACTCGATACCGAGGACTGTTCTCTCGCGGACTTTGTCGGCCCGGCGATGTGCAACCCGTTCGGGCGTGCGCTGGTATATTGTGACGCCCTCCAGGGTTTTTACGGCTTTTGCGAACTCATCCGCAGATAATTCGCCGTCAACCTCGACCAGGATCCTGTATTTTTTATGCGCTTTGTTTGATTTAAGGGTTTCCACCTCTGCGCGGTCAGCCCAGCGTTTTATCGCAACAGAAACGCGTCCTTCTGCAGTCCGGTTGATTGCCTCTTCGAGTTCCGCAAGGTCGATGGAACGCTTCTTTGGAGAGACTACTTCGAGGATGAACGGCCGGCCGGTGCCCACCATGCGGGCATCGATATCCTCGCGCCCCGCGCCATGGAGCACGGCATTCTCTGCGTCAAACGCCTCAATCACCGGCCTGCCGATCAGTTCTTCCACGGAGTCCAGGTATTGGGCACCGGTGAAGTTACACTTCTCGCAGCCCGCGCCATGGCAGGCCCTGCAGTCCCAGTGGGTCTGCGGGATACCGCGCTCGAACTTCTGGTACCGGCCATAGAAGAAGGCCGAGTTGATCTGGACCTCGACATTGCCATTCGACGGGTCGAGGATTGCGACAACCTCCGGCTTCTTGAAATCGACAACCTTGCCGGTCTTTGCCGACACAGCCTTCCCGACTTCCCGGTTCACTTCCGACTTGAAGGGCTCCGGCTCCGCAAGCGAGAGGTCGCTCCAGACCATCTCCTCGTTCTCGGCGATCATGGGAGGCACGCGGCACCCGACAAGGAACGTTGAGTGTTCGATGCCCTTCGTTGCTTCAATAACGCGATCCGCCCAGACCGGTACGTCATCGAAGAAGTTGCCGCAGACCCAGCAGGTCCCTGCGAACTTCTTATACGGCTGGTTCTCGGCAAGGGCAAGCGCAATCTTGAGGCCCCTGCCGCGTTCATCGTTCGAGAGCCCGTGCGAGCGTTTCCCAAAGAAACGCCCGAGGCAGTGATCGCAAGCTTCCCCGTAGGCGAGGATCGCCTTTACCTGTTCGTTCATTTCCATCCGCTCATCCTCCTGTCCAGTTCATTGTGCAATACCGTGATGGTATGATCGGCGTGCAGGCATTTCGGCCCCACCGAATACCGGGGGCAGTCCCGGACCAGTTCGTTCTCCGCATCCGTGAAGTTCAGGTGATCGGAGAGGAGGAATGCACCCGGTAATGCCGGTGCCTTCCGGATATCCTCCCCGTTCTCATCGAGCACGGCAAGCGGCATGTCCTGTGCGAGCCGCTCAAGCCCGCCTTTCCGGATCGAGACCCCGTCAGCTCCCTCGCGGAACTCACTGCCGCAGGGAACATCGATCACTTTCTTGATCAGGGCAGCCGCACTTCTCTCATCCGGCGAGAGCGACCGCACGGACGCACCCGAGAACTTCACGGTCTTTGGTCCCGATGGTGCCCCGAGGAGGACAAGATAACAGTCCACATCCCGTCGCAGGTCGTGCGAGAGGAAGAGCGATGCATTCACGCACCGGCAGAGGATGTCCATCCGGCCCCCGCTGCCCGGCAGGTCATTGATCGAGAAATTCCCGTCCGTCCGGGCAAGGTGCCCGACAATCGCAAACGAGGTCATCTCACTGCATTCCGGAGAAGCGTTTCATCAGGCGCTGCATGTTGAACTTTCCGCCACCCTGGCCGCCCCGCAGCCCCTTGAGCGTCCGCTGCATCATCTTGTAGTACTTGATCAGTTCCCTGACCTCGTCGGGCGTGGCGCCCGCCCCGTGGGCGATCCGCTGCATGCGGGAACTGTTGATGAGTGCCGGGTCGTCGAGTTCGCCCGGCGTCATCGAGTCCATGATGATCCGGTACCGGACCATCTTCGTGCTGGTGACATCATACACGCCCTCGGGCAGCTGCATGTTCCCGAGCGGGAGCATCCCCATGATCTGCTTTAAGGGGCCCATCTTGTTCAGGGCTTCGAGCTGTTTGTACATATCGCGGAGGGTGAACTTCCCCTTCATCATCGCGTTGACATCAACGTCCCCGGGGTTGATCGCTTCGTTCGCCTTCTCCATGAGGGCCTTTAAGTCCCCCATGCCGAGCAGCCGGGAGATGAACCCGTCGGGATCGAACCGTTCGAGATCCTCGATCGTCTCCCCGCTGCCGATGAACGCGATCCCGCTCTTGGTCTCGGCAACGGCCGACATGGCGCCACCGCCTTTTGCAGTGCCGTCCATCTTGGTGATGATGACCCCGTCGATCCCGATCGCTTCGTGGAACCGTTTTGCCTGCTCGCTCGCCTGCTGGCCCAGTGCTGCGTCTATCACGAGCCAGCGGTGGGTCGCCTTTGTCAGGACATTGAGGTCGATGATCTCCTGGATGAGATCGGCTTCCAGCGCGTGCCGGCCCTGCGTATCAACGATGATCAGTTCCTGCTCTTTTAATGCTGCAAGCCCCTCGCGGGTGATCTTTAAGGCATCCTTCTCCTGCGGATTGCCAAAACAGGGAACATTGATCTTCGCACAGAGCGTGGAGATCTGGTCATAGGCACCGGGCCGGAACGTATCAGCACAAATGACCCCGACTTTCATGCCCTTCTTCTGGAAGTAACGGGCGAGCTTTGCCGTGGTCGTGGTCTTGCCGCTCCCCTGGAGACCCGCCATCAGGATGGTCTGGGGTTCAAGCCGGACATCGCTCGATGCCCAGATGAGCCGTACCAGTTCCTGGTACACGATGCGGAGCACGTGCTCGCGGACGTTCATGCCCTTGGGCGGTTCCTCATCAAGCGAACGGGTACGGATCGCCTTGCTGAGCTCCATGACGAGCTTGACGTTGACATCCGATGAGATCAGCGCCCGCTGGAGATCCTTGATCAGTTCATCGACCGCTGCCCGGTCAACCACCGACTTGCCGGCGAGTTTCTTGAGCGCGTCCTTGAGGGATGAGGAGAGGCCGTCGAGCATTATGCACCACCCAGCAGGTCTTCAACAACCGTCTCCGGGACAAAGGGCATGATATCCTCATAGGCCTGTCCCACGCCGAGGAACATCAGCGGTTTTCCAATCGTGTGGGCGATCGAGATCGCAGCACCGCCACGTGAATCCATGTCAGCCTTGGTCAGCACCACAGCATCCGCACCAACGGTCTTGTCGAACTCGAATGCCCGGGTCACAGCATCGTTCCCGGCCACGGCTTCGTCGACATAGACCACGAGGTCAGGTTTCATGACGCGTTTGATCTTCTCCAGCTGGCTCATCAGGTTCGCCTTGTTGTGGAACCGTCCCGCGGTATCGGCAAGGACAACATCGATCTTGTGAGCTTTTGCATAGTCCACTGCATCGAAGAGCACCGCAGAGGGATCCGCACCTTCCTGGTGCTGGATGACCCGGATACCGATACGCTCGGCATGGACAGCAATCTGCTCGATGGCCCCGGCCCGGTACGTGTCGCCGGCCCCGATCACGACGGTGAACCCTTCCTTCTTGAGGTATGCACCGATCTTGGCAACGGTCGTGGTCTTGCCGGTCCCGTTCACACCGGTGAAGAGGATCTTCACCGGCCGCTCGTGCTTCGTGATGTATTCCTTGAGATCGAAGCCGTTGCCGAGCACGTCCAGCAGGGCGATCTTCAGGGCATTGACCACCAGTGCATCCACCGATTCGCCGATCTTCCGGTGCTTCCCGACAAGGTTCTTCTTCACGCTGCTGATGATCGCATCGGTTGCCGGGAGAGCGACATCGCTCTCGAGAAGCGTCATCTCCAGTTCGGAGAGGGCATCGTTCAGGTCTTTCTCCGAGACTATCAGTTCCCGCTCCGTGATGAGAACCTTGACCTTATCGACAAAGGAAGGTGATGCGGGGGCAGGAGCCGCCTGTCCATCTGCCGTGGGGGATTGCGGTGCCGGGGCTGCTGCCGGAACAGCCTTCTCTTCAGATCCGGCCTTTCCTTCTGCTGCCTGGATACTGCCGCCTATCCGGGCACGTGCCGCCCGCAGCTTGTCCCGAAGTCCCCCGAACATGGATCCTATGACTCCGCTTATCCGGGATTCTGGCCGGCAGCCATTGCCTGCTGGTATCCCGACTCGATCCGCTTATTGATTTCATTCATCTGGGCCCGGAGCCGGTCGAGCGTCTCGGCCACCTTCTTCTGCGAGGCCTCCATCTCCATGATCCGCTCTTTGAGGAAATCGATCGCTTCCTTGTTGGAGCGCTCGACAATAACTTCCGAACCGATCGCAAGGAGGACCTTCTCCGGTTCCACGACCTTTGCCCGGACACTCGCCCCGCCACCGATCTGGAGGAGGACCGTCCCGTCTTCAGCGGTGAGCATGTCTTCCAGCGATTCGATAGCCGCATGGGCTTCCAGCCTGCCGTTCTCCAGCATCTGTAACTGCTGGACAAAGATCTCCGCCTGCTGCCCGTACTCCTGCAGGTAGTTCTGGAGGGTCATCAGTTCCTGCTGGTTCATTGGTGCATTCTTATCTGCCAAAATCCGCCACTCCGTAAAATATCCTATTGCACTAGTATTATGACTCCAGATATGTATGTTCTCCACCACAATAAATACATCATTGTAAGGATTGACGAAGAGGAAACGGGCCGCCGGGTGCACCGGATGGCTACTTCAGCAAGGCAGTTTTACGGCGTAATTTTAGTCGCGCTCATCAGTTTATTAGGGAACAGGGACAAAGAGAAGGATAAGCTCATTTGTAACGTGAGCCGGGAGGGTTGTTGTGGAATTCAAAAACAAGGTTCTGATCATCGGATATGGTGCTGTCTGCAAGTGCATGTTCCCGATCCTGCTCCGCCATGTGAACATTCCCCTGGAGAATATCACCATCCTCGATTTCAAGGATAAATCAGCGGATCTCAAGGCCTGGACCACACGAGGCCTCCGGTTCTTCAAGCAGAAGATCACCCAGGAAAACCTTGGCAAAGTCCTTTCCGAATATCTTACCCCGGGCGGCCTCTTGATCGACGAGGCGTGGAACATCGACTGCTGCGAGGTCGTACAGTGGTGCCATGACCACGATGTCCTCTACGTCAACACGTCCGTGGAAGCCTGGGATCCCGAGGCCATCGCTGCCACGGCAAGCCCGTATGAGAAGACCCTGTACTTCCGCCAGATGCGGCTCATGGAACTGACAAAGGACTGGAAGGATGATGCTACGACCTGCGTCGTGGACCACGGGGCAAACCCGGGTCTTATCTCGCACTTTGCCAAGCACGGCCTGGTGGATATCGCCAACCGGATGATCGAGGATAAGATCGCAAAGGACCCGGACCGGATACAGCAGCTGATCCAGGACCAGAACTTCGCCGAACTTGCCATGGAAGTCGGCGTCAAGGTGATCCACTGTTCGGAGCACGACACCCAGATCTCCCGGTCCCCAAAGAAGGTCGGGGAATTCGTCGGGACCTGGTGTATCGAGGGGCTCCGGGAAGAGGGGATCGCCCCGGCAGAGATCGGGTGGGGCACCCACGAGAAGACCCTGCCCCCCCTTGCCATCGTGCCACCGGTCGGCCCCAAAAACGGCATCCTGATCCCCAAGATGGGGATCAATACCTGGGTCCGGTCCTGGATCCCCAACCAGGAGATCATCGGCATGGTGATCCGGCATGGGGAGGCATTCGGTATCTCCGACCGGTGGACCGTCTGGAAGGACGGCAAAGCCATCTACCGCCCGACCGTCCACTATGCCTACATGCCCTGCGATGCCACCATCGCGTCCATCCAGGAGCTCCGGGCGAGGAATTACGTCCTCCAGCCCAAGCTCCGCATCCTGAACGACCGGGAGATCGTCTCCGGTGCAGATATTCTCGGTGCGCTCCTCATGGGGCATCCCTACAAATCCTGGTGGACGGGGAGCATCCTCTCCATTGACGAAGCCAAGAAACTCGCACCCGGCGAGAACGCCACCACCATCCAGGTAGCGCTCGGCGTTGTCAGCGCGGTGATGTGGATGATCGACAACCCGAAGAAGGGATTCTGCCTGCCCGACGACCTGCCGCACGAGTTCGTCCTCGATATTGCCCGCCCCTACCTAGGGGAGTTCTGGTCGGGGCCCTCGGACTGGACACCCATGAAGAACCGCGTGGTCTACTTCAAGGAGAACCCGGAGAACAATTATGACCGCGAAGATATCTGGCAATTCAAAAACTTCTTATTCGTGCAGTAAATCAATCATATAATGACAAAAGTCGCGGTTGATAACAAGAAGAGACGGAAGAAAAAGGAGACCGAAGAGGTCCCCACTCCCGTTCACCATATCGGGCACAGCGGGAAGAGACACCTGCTGGACCTTGCTGCAGAGCACGGCACCCCTATTTTTGTGATCGATCATGAGAAGATCCGGCAGAATTACCGGGAATTCCACAAGCACCTGCCCAACGTGCAGATCTATTTTGCGGTCAAGGCCAACTCCAATGCCGAGATCGTCAAAACCCTGTACGACATCGGATCCAGTTTCGATGTGGCGTCAATGCCCGAGTTCATGATCGTGCACGAGAACTTCAAGCACCTGCCCAAGAAAGAGCAGCAGGAGTTCATCTGGGACAAGATCATCTATGCCAACACCATCAAGCCGATCGATACCCTGAATGCGCTGGACAAGTACAAACCGCTCGTTACATTCGATAACCACTTCGAGATCCTGAAGATCCGCGACCATGCACCCCATGCAGGACTCGTCCTCCGGCTCCGCGTCCCGAACACGGGCTCCATGGTGGAACTCTCCAGCAAGTTCGGCGCCCACCCCGGCGAGGCCGTAGACCTGATCGTCGAGGCATTCGAGAACGGCCTGGTTGTCGAGGGCCTGAGCTTCCATGTCGGAAGCCAGTGCACCAACTTCGAGAACTACATGCAGGCGCTCCAGATCTCGGCCAGTATCATCAAGGAAGTGGAAGACCGGACCGGCCGGAAGATCCGCATCCTCGATATCGGCGGGGGTTTCCCGGTGAAGTACCACCCCGGCATCCGGTCCATCCGGACGCTTGCACGGAAACTGAACGCCGAGATAAAGCGGCTCTTCCCGAGCGATATGCAGATCCTTGCCGAACCGGGCCGGTTCCTGGTTGCCAACACCTGCACGCTCGTTGCAAAGGTGGTAGGGAAGGCAATCCGCGACGGCAAGCCCTGCTACTACATCAACGACGGTGTCTACCACACGTACTCCGGGCAGGTCTTCGATCATGTCAATTACCCGGTCCTTGCGTTCAAGAAAGGCGAGACCCAGATCTCCGCAGTGTTCGGGCCGACCTGCGATGCGTTTGACACGATCACCCTTTCGGCCGAGCTGCCCGATCTCGATATCGGCGACCTCGTGTATTCGGAGAATATCGGGGCATACTCCCATGCCTCGTCCACGTACTTCAACGGCTTCCCGCCGGCAAAAGTCGTGCACATCAATAAATAATGTTCTTCATTTTTCCGGACTCTTTTTGGATCGGTTTTTCTCCCCGCCCCACGATGCTACCAAATAGTTGGAATGCACAATAACCGGACCAGTTATGAAAAGCAGCATCCTTCTCCTGATATCCGGTCTTGTTGTCATCCTCATCCTGGCCGCAGGTTGTACCGAAACCTCCCCGACTTCATCAGATTCTTCTGGTGCGTCTCCCGCAGCCAGTACCGGTGCGGGAGGCATCACGGTGACGGTCAACCCGATGGATTTCGTCCTTACCTCCACGTACGTCCAGCTCCCGAACCTTGACATCACCTTCATCGATTTCACGATCACGAATCCCACAGACACCGCTAAGACGGTCATCGTGGAATCGGAGATCCCCGGCTATACGGAAAAGTCGATCAGTACGGTTGAAGTCCCTGCCCACGGGAACATCACGGTCGGGCAGACCCCTTCCCTCCGCACCAGTGCAATTCCCGTAGAGAGGACATCCGCATCGCTCCACTACAAGGTCGCCCTCGCTGACGGGACACGCATTACCGAACAGAGCGATACCGTCACGATCTACCCGAAGGACACGATGATCTGGGGAGTCGAAGAAGACGGCGAATGGATCGACATGACCCCGTACGTTGCCGCGTGGGTAACCCCCCATGAACCGGCAATCGATACACTCGTGCGCAAGGCTGCCGAGCACCACCCGGAGAAGGCAATGACGGGATACCAGTGCGGGGACAGCTGCACGGATACCGAGTGGGTTGCAGACACGAATGCACAGGTGAAAGCGATCTACATGGCACTCAAAGAAGATTACCAGCTCACGTACATCAACTCGCCCACGGCGTTTGGAAAAGGGAACGTGAACCCCCAGCGGGTCCGGTTGCCAAAAGAGTCCCTGTCTTCAAAATCCGCCAATTGTATCGATGGCGCAGTGCTGTATGCATCGGCCCTTGAATCGATCGGCATGCATCCACACATCATCACGACACCGAGCCACGCGTTCACCTGCTATGATTCGAAGCCTGACGACTCCGGCCGGCTCATCTGTCTCGAGACCACGATGACCTCGGGGGACTGGACGTTCGAACAGGCGCTGGAAGAAGGGACTGAGAAGTACCAGACCGAGATCTCCAACGGGAATTTCAAAACCAATGCATCACAGGATCTCTCCATCACCGATCTGAGAACAGAAGGCATCCTGCCGATGCAGTAGCGGGACACTTTCACTTCCCATTCCAAACTTTTTTTCTGTCGGGAGACGACAGGATAACCATGAGAACGATGTACGTTTACATTCAGGACACGCTCGCCGACTGGGAACCGGGCCATGTCCTTGCCGAACTCCACTCGGGGCGGTTCTTAAAAGACCCGGCCTTACGATACGATACCGTGCTGTGCGGCCGGACCATGGATACGATCACGACAATGGGTGGCCTGCACCTGACACCCGATGAACTGATCGCTGATATCAGGCCCGATGCAGGCGACTTACTCCTCCTGCCGGGAGCAACCACGTGGCTCGATCCGGCACAGGCACCAGTCCTTGCAAAGGCCCGTGATGTGCTTGCGGGCGACGCGGTGGTGGCTGCGATCTGCGGGGCAACATTCGGTCTTGGAAACGCCGGCCTGCTGGACAACCGCCCGCACACGAGCAACGACCTCGCTGCCCTGAAGAATTTCTGCCCGGGGTATCATGGCGAGCACTTCTACGTGAACGAACCTGCGGTTGCTGATCGCAACCTCGTCACGGCATGCGGGGCGGCGCCGGTCGAGTTCGCGTACCAGGTCTTCAAAAGACTTGGCGTTATGCTTCCGGCTACCCTTGAGGCATGGTACGGGGTCTATACCACCAAAAAACCGGAATATTTCTATGCTCTGATGCAGTCCCTTCCCCAGCCTCCCGCTCCCAGGTAACCGGAAAACCCGGGAATACTTTTATCTCCCCAGCAGGATATCAGTCTCATGTTGGGAGGGAGAAGACGATGATAACCATGATTGGAAGGGTATCCCACTACTACCCGAGAGTTGGTGTTGCCGCGATCGTCCTTTCGGACCACATTGCCAGGGGCGACCGGATCCGCATCCATGGACCGCATGATGACCTCTACCAGACGGTGACCTCGATGGAGTACGACCACAATCCTATCGAGGAGGCCGACCCGGGACAGGACATCGGCATTCTCGTGAACGAACGGGTCCACGAAGGGGACCTGGTGTGTAAGGAGAGCTGATCGTCCAAAACCAGGTAATTTTTCCCTTTTTTCGCACCATGGCAACCTGAAATCATAATCCAGGACTCCTGCCATTTGTATTTCCCCGGGGCTCCAGAACATTTTTGTAGATCGGCGGTATTGTTCTATCTATCATGAACTCCGGAGTGCCTTCTCGTGATCTCTGTCCTGTACGTGGATGATGAACAGGGACTCCTTGATATCGGAAAGATCTTTTTGGAAGAGACCGGTGACTTCAGGGTAGACCTGATGGAGTCGGCGACTGCCGCCCTCGAACATTTAAAAACCCACCGGTACGATGCCATCATCTCCGATTACCAGATGCCTGACATGGACGGGCTGGCTTTCCTGCGTGAGGTACGAAAAGAGTACGGGAATATCCCGTTCATCCTTTTTACCGGGCGCGGGAGGGAAGACGTTGTCATCCTTGCCCTCAACAACGGGGCGGATTTCTATATCCAGAAAGGCGGGGCACCAAAGCCCCAGTTTGCCGAGCTGGCGCACAAGGTCCGGCTCTCGGTGCAGCGGCGGCAGGCAGTCGTGGCACTTGCAGAGAGCGAACGAAGATACCGCGACGTGGTCGAGACCCAGACCGAATTCATCTGCCGCTTCCTGCCGGATGGGACTCATGTCTTTGTCAACGAAGCCTATTGCCGGTATTTCGGGAAGCAGCGGGAGGAGATTGTCGGGCACCGGTTTGTCCCGGGCACCCTGCCGGAAGACCGGGAACTGATACACCGGCATATCCGATCGCTGAGCAGGGAACACCCGGTTGCCGAGATCGAACACCGGGTCATCCTGCCCGACGGCCAGATCCGCTGGCAGTGGTGGAGCGACCGGGCCATCTTTGACGACCAGGGCAGGGTTGCCGAGTACCAGTCGGCAGGAAAAGATATCACCGACCGGAAGACCGCCGAAGAGGCTCTCAAAGTGTCGGAGGACCTGTACCGGACGATCTTCAACACAACGGGCGCCGCCACGATCATCACAGCCCACAACACCACGATCCTGCTCGCCAATGCCGGGTGGGAGACACTGACGGGTGTTGTGCGGGAACAGCAGGAGAACCGGATGAGCTGGACGGTCTTCATCGATCCCGATGACGTGGAGAGACTGAAGCAGTACCACTATGCACGGAGGAACGATCCGTCGTCGGCTCCCGGTGTGTACGAATGCCGGATGATCGGCGGTGATACCTCTGTACGCTACTGCATCGTGAACGTCCGCATGATCCCGGGCACTACCAACAGCGTGGTATCCCTCGTGGACATCACCGCCCGGAGAAAGGCCGAGGATGAACTGAGGGCAACGTACGAGCAGCTGACCGCAACGGAAGAGGAACTGCGGGCACAGTATGAGGAACTGGACCACAGCCAGAAGAAGATACAGGAGAGCGAGCGAAACTACCGCTCTATCATCGAGAACCTCCAGGACGCATTTTACCGGACGGATAAGGAAGGCAATATTATTCTCGTCAGCCCGTCCTTTGTCAGGGCGATGGGATATGATTCCATTGACGAAATCATCGGGAAAAATGTTGCCGGATCGTTTTATTACCATCCATCGGACCGGGACGAATTCTTCAGACAGATCTCTGCATCCAGGGAACTGAAAGGATATCGTCTTGCCCTGAAGAAACGTGACGGCTCAAAGATGGAAGTGACGGCAACAAGCCACATTTATTATGACGAGATGGACCGGCCTGCGGGAGTTGAAGGGCTGCTTCATATCCTTGAAGAGAATGAGATGAGATGCGGGCCGACGGATTCACCCGAAGGCACTGCATAACATAAGCAACCGGGGCATTGCCTGAGTGCACAGGCGAATGAGGCCTACCGCTTCTGCGCCACCATCTCGATCTCGACTACCCCCCCTTTGGGAAGACCGGCAACCTGCACCGTGGAGCGTGCCGGCCAGGTATCGTTGAAATACGTGCCATAGACCTGGTTCACCGTGGTAAAATCACTCATGCTGGTGAGATAGATCCGCGTCTGGACCACATCGGAGAACGAGAGCCCGGAAGCACTGAGGACGGCGTGGAGGTTCTCCATGGCCCGGACGGTCTGTTCCTGTGCGCCTCCGGCAGTCAGGTTGCCGGTTGCAGGATCCAGGCCGATCTGGCCGGACAGGTACACGTAATCGCCGGACTCGATGGCCTGGCTGTACGGCCCGATGGGTTCCGGTGCATTCTTTGAAAAGACCGCCTGCTTTGCCGGGTGTACTGCCGGGGGAGTGAGATACGTGGTATATACTGCGCCGAGGAATACCCCGCAGGCAAAGATCAGCACAAGGAGTAGCATCTTCTTATGGATTGTGTTCAGGATCGCACCTACCGTATAGTGTGAGAAGAGTACGCGGAGTTCACGATATACATGTCGGAATCCTGCTGCTGATTGGGGGGAGGGGGGTCTCTGCCATACCCCCCCGCCCGTTTGATTTTATTTTGTGCAGACCCCCCCTGCATGGGGGTGGGGGGGTATCCGGGAGACCCCTCCCCCCAGTTAGCCGGATCATACCCCCTCCGATCATTTTTGAGTAAGCACATGGAAGAGGTATCTCACCGGAGACACCATTCCGGAAGGGGGCCCGGAACGTGTGCAATAGATGTGCAATACCATTTTTGAGGAGGGGGGTGTCCCGCATACCCCCCCTCCATTATTTTTTCAAATCGCGGAGACCCCCCCACCCACATTATTATTGGAAGGGGGGGTACCCCCCAATCTTCAGGAAAGATCGCAGCACCGATCCTTTTTTTAAAAACCTCATCCGGCCGTGACACTCTGACGACACCATGCCACACCACCCGGGTCCGGGCAGCAGGAACAACGCTGATATGCTCATGTTGGGGGGAGGGGGGGTCTCCGGCATACCCCCCTCCCGATTGGATTTTTGGGAGGGATGATCCCCTACTTCACGATTACACTCGCCTTCTCATCGAACGGGTTCTGCCGCATCGCGAGGCTGAACAGGTACGGGTAATGGTTCTTCAGGTACTCCATGTACTTCAGCCATTCCGGCACGAGACGCGAATACACCCGTTCCATATCACCCCTGAGATGGGCGATATCGGTCGGGGGCAGGTTCGCAAGATCGCTCCGGGCTTTCAGTTCTTCAGCAAAATGCGTGACGGCAAAGATCAGTTCCGTGAACGACTCGTGCTCAAAGACCATCGGGTTCTCGACAATGCTGATGAGGAAATCCTCGTTGTTGAGCAGGAACCCCTGTAAGGATTCGAGGTCGGCGCGGGCAGGATCGATGGTGCACTTCGACCCGTCAAGACCTGCCCGGACCGTGCGGAACCGGTCGGCAGTCCAGTCTGCACCTGCTGCCATCTCCTTCTGGAGCCGGGAGACACACGGGTCCGCATTCGCGAGCCGGGCAATGAGCGGGGTGCCGAACCGGGAGAAGAAGATCCCGATCACCATGTTCAGCTTCTCCATCCGCTGCTGCTTCTCCCGCGATTCCAGCATCTCATCGATGATCAGCGTCACGCAGAGCACCTCGATCGGGACAAAGACCAGGTCCCCGAGGAAGTACATGAACAGGTGGTTGGGATCCCGGTAGATCAGGAGATGGATTGTCATCAGGAACAGCGTGACCGTTACGAGCGCAAGAGCCACGAGCAGTTTCCAGCGGGTTTCTTCCTTCATGGGGAGATATCCGGCACGGTATGGGATAAAAACACCGATGAGAACAACGCACGGATAGACTGTTTTGAAGTCGTGAGAAAAGAGAAAAAAATTACTCGGCTTTCACAGCCTTGACGCCGTCTATCTTGATGTAGCGCCGCTTCAGGTTGTGCTTGCTGCCGATGACGGCAAAGGTGCGCTCCTGCGCCTGCCGCTCGTTGGGTGCCTCGATCACTTTCGTGTAGGGCATCCAGTTCTCGCCCATCAGGAATGTGCCTTTCACTTCAAACTTCTGATCTGCCATAATTCATTCACTCCAGAAAACCAAATACATCCTCAATCCTGCCCAGTTCAAACCCGCTCGTGGCATTGCCCGTGAGATACCCTTTCTCGTTAACGAGAAGACCGGTTCCCACGAGACCGCTGCCCATGTTGATCGAGCCTGTTCCGACCGGAATCTTCGCCACCGACTCGATCTGTTCGATCTGACGGTCTGTTGCACGCGGGTGCACGATGATACCCTTGTTCGTGGCAACGCCTGCCATGCCGACGGTCTTGACGCCGCCGAGCACGAGAGGGAAGATCTCGACCTTAAGGAACTCGCCGATCACGTTCATCAGGTCAGCGGGCATGTCCGGGTGGACTGCGGCAAAGGTATCGTTTGCCATGATCACGTTGCCCGCGGCGTTCATCGATTCATTGAGCAGCATAACCTCGCGGTACTCCGCCAGGAGGGCAATCTCCTCTTTCGTGGCAAGCCCCGAGACCACGGCACCACGGCTGTTGCCGGCAACGAGCGAACCGATGATGGCACTGCCCTGGATCGTGGTCTCGATAAGCGTTACATCGAGCGCTTCTTTTACTGCTGCCCTGAAATCCTCCGGTGATTCCGGGGGAATAATCGCGATATCCCCGAGCACCCGGGCAAAAACCCCGATGTTCGGATCGCCGTCGAACGTGATCGTCCTTTGCATCTACGATTCCGGTGCAAGTTCTGCCTGAACCTGCCCGTCCTCCATCTTCATGGCACGGACACGGATCTTTGATGGCGGCTTGGAGCTGCCCCGTGACCATACCTTCTCGTTGATTGCCTGGTCGAGCTTGACATCTTCGCTCTTCATGTGCTTGGCCAGGTACTTCCTGATATCCTTGATCGCACCATTACTCCGCTTCCAGCGGGGCATGCGGCGGGCATCCCTGAGAGGGATTACATAGACATGCTCTTCCATCTTGTCTGCCATTGATTACACCTTCAGCGTGCTCTTGCGCCAGTTCCGCCGTCTCGGGTGCGAAACAACCGCCCTCTTGGTCCTGACCATAACCCACTGGGGCACGCGCCGGTTCTGGTCGCATGCCTTCGCAAGCCGGATTTTCCTGCCTTTGCTTAGTTTGCTCATTTCCGTTCACCTTTAATTAACTTTCCTGCCGACCACAAGCGACTGCTCGTGATGTTGCGGGAACAGGGTTGTGTAATCGAGCCCGCGGGCCCGGAACGCATCCCGGATCTCGGATTCGTAATCGCCGTTCTCGATGGTACCGGTCTCGCCGTACTGGACGACGAGGAGCTGATCCACCAGCCGGTCGACTTCGCGCCTGGGAACACCGAGCAGGGGTCGCACGTACGAACTCCCTGTCCGGCTCATCAGGCTCTGGACCGCCTCGCGGGAGAGCATCGGGACCCGGTCATCAAACCGTGTGCCGTCCCCGACCACGTCATACTCTCCTGCGAGCGATTCCACGGCCGACTTGTGCACGAAGTTGATGGCATCATTCGGATACCCCTTCTCCACGACCAGGTCGACCATTTTGTTCAGCATCCCTTCCTCGAATACTCGTTTTTTTATGGGATATCCCAGCGCGTCTGCCGCAGCCTCAACCGAGGGGATTAGGCGGTCCTGGTCGAACACGAACGTGTTGAGTTCGACCTGGTAATACGTACCCAGCAGGATTGCTGCAAGGGAACTGTCCTTACCGCCGCTGTAAAGCACTCCGGCTTTCATTATTTCCTTGTTATGGAGTAATCCCGTTTGGCTGGCGCGAGCTGCCTGAGCAGCTCCTTGAGCTGTGCATCGGTGATCTTCTTCTGCAACCGTCCGCTCTGTGCGAGCTGGATGAGCTGCTGCTCGACCGCGCCGGCGAAATCCGGCTTGGTGAGCTTGATGGTATTCAGCCGTTCTCTCGCATCCGGCTCGAGAACCTGCATGAGTATCATCTGGATCTGTTGTTTCTGACGCTGCTGGCGTTCGAGCTCTTCCTGCATACCCTGTTGATCGCCAGCCTGCTGTTGCAGCTGTGCCATCCTGCGTCTGCGGATTTCGTTAAGCTCGTCGTCACCCATGCTGTTACCTCACTGGGGGGCTTCAGTCTTTTCGGCTTTCTTCTTTCCCGGTTTCTTCTCGGCCTTTGCACCGTCGGCGCCTTCTGCTGCCGGTTCCTTTGCGCTCTTCTTCTTGCCCTTGCCGTCGGCCTTCTTGGCCTCTTCGACAACCGGCTTGACACGCTTCGGGACAGGTGCTGGCGGGCTCTTTAGGACTTCCAGCGAGAGGTTGTCCAGGAACTTCATTCCTTCAGGAGAAACCCGGCGACCGGTCTTGTCGTGGATGACGAGACCTGCTGCTTCGAGCTGCTGGACAGACTTGCGCAGGATAGACCCGCTGCCCTTGCGGAACTTGTTGGGTCTTGACCCACGGTTCTTGTTACCGCCGTAAAAACTCCGCATCCTCTCGACACCCATCGGGCCGTCGACATAGACGCGTCTCAACACTGCTGCTACCCGTATGAACCACCAGTCGGGATCTTCCGGCGGCATCTCTTTGTGCACACCGGTTTTAGCGAAGGCTGCCCAGGCGGGAGGGACGATCTCCTTCCGTTTCTTGAGCTCCTCGGCGACCCTCCGGATGATGTGGTCAGCGGGGACATCGTATACTGTTGTCATTCTACTACCTCACTGTTGAATAATGAAATAACAGTCTTATGTTATTTGTGAGGATGGTTCTTATATATTTCCAAGGGCAGAAGCCCTGACGGATCGGAGAAAAAAAGGTACGGGACGGGGGAGATCGCGCAGATGTGTTCCTGCGGACGGTCACCGTGATACCAGACTCACTTTCGTCCCCGCTGCATGGTACCGGTCTGGCGCCGTTTTACCGTTGCAGTCTCTTTTGCCGGCGTTTTCGCGGAGGATCGGGCCGGGGATCTGCCAGAAGTCCGGGGGGATGATCCGGAGGGAGATCGGGCCGGGGATGTGGCCGCAGATCGGGTAGGTTCCCTGGTGGAGACCCGTGACCGTGATTTTGCCGGAGCCTTTGCCCTGGATCGATCCAGGGCGGTTACCGAAGCCCGGGCGGTTGCCTTGGCGGTGGCTTTTGCGGGAGATTTCGCGGGCTTTGACGGAGTCCCCGGTGCCCGGCTCTTGTCTGCCAGGACCATCGTCCTGCCCCGCACTTCGACCAGCTTCGCTTTTGCCTGCGCTGCTATCGCCTCCGGGTCAACCTCCGTGTTCTGGAGCCACTTGACCTTGATTATTTTACGTTTCTTGAGCTGGGATGCGATCTCTTCGATCATCGTTTCCGTACTTCCCTGCTTGCCGATCCAGACGGTCGGCTTCAGATCCTGCATTGAGTTATTGTTCGGTTCCGCCATCAGGTCTCACCACGCGGTATCGCGTCTTTTTGTTGCAGGTGCGGCAGGTGACCACGACATTCCCCCGGTGTACCCGCACCCGCATATTGTTGCCCGGGACGAGAAACGCGTAACAGTGGTGGCAGTACTGCCGACGGAGTTCCCGGTCGATCCGGACACGCTGGCGCATTGCGATCTTCCGGGCAAGTTCCACGTAACGGTTGCTCCGTTCCGGGTGCTCGGCGAATGCCCCCTGTGCCTGCACGAAGAGTTCGCTTATGCGCTCCTTTGCGATCTTCTTTGTTGCCGGGTTCCTCGATCTCTCTTTCATAATCCGTGATATGGCTCCCGGTTCTGGTACACTATCAGCGTCCCGGATAATAATCTTCGGGTTCGCCCGGGACCAGGAACGGTTCAGGGTGAATACTTACTTCCGCACCCGGACGGTTCTGCCTGCGATCTCCAGCCGGTCTTCGCAGAAGAGCCGGACCGCTTCGGGGAACGCAGTATGTTCCTGTTCAAGGATGCGATCGGCAAGGGTATCCTCGTCATCGCCATCCAGGACCGGGACGCACTTCTGGAGGATGATGGGGCCGCAGTCAAGGCTCTCGTCAACGAAGTGCACCGTGCACCCCGCAACCTTCACGCCATGGAGTATGGCCTGGCGCTGGGCATGGAGGCCGGTGAAACTCGGGAGAAGGGCCGGGTGGATGTTCACCATCTTCCCCGGGAACGCCCGCACCACCTCGTTTCCCAGGATACGCATGTACCCGGCAAGGACGTAGAGATCCGCCCGTGCTTCCTGCATAGCAGCAAGCAGGGCACGCTCGTACGCTTCACGCGAGGGAAATGATCTGAAATCGATGACCTTTACCGGGATGCCGGCTTTTTCTGCCCGTTCTATTGCATAGGCCGTCGGGTTGTCCGTGATGAGTGCAACGCAGGTTGCGGGGATCGTTCCCGCACCAATGGCATCAATAATAGCCTGGAAGTTCGAACCCCTTCCCGATGCGAGGACTGCAATGCGTTTTTTCATACCCGTACCTCTCAGATAATGATGGATCAGGCCAGACCCGAACCGTTCGTGTTCTCTGCCCGGACAACGATCTTCACCTTCACGATGCGCCGCCCGTGCATCTGCATGACAACGAGCGTTACCCTGCCCTCATCGATCTCCACTTTCTCGCCCGGGTGCTGAGGGAGGTGCCCGAGCCGGTCGATAACTAGTCCTCCTACGGTCTCGTAGGATTCATCGGTCGGGAGGTTAAGATGCATCTGCTCGTTGATGTCCTCGACCCACATCTGGGCATCGACAACAGAGACACCGGGGGAGAGTTCCTGGACATCAGGCTCTTCCTTGTCGAACTCATCCATGATATCCCCGACAAGTTCCTCCAGGATGTCCTCGACCGTCGCGATCCCGACGAAACTGCCGTACTCATCGATGATGATCGCCATCTGGACCCGGTGGACCTGGAGTTCCTTTAACAGGTCATCGATCTTCTTGGTCTCGGGCACGAACATCGGGTCATACATGACCTCCTTGATAGTCGATGATTTGCGGTGCGAGACCATGGCGGCGAAGACATCCTTGACGTTCAGGATGCCGTTGATATTGTCGATGCGGTCGTGGTAGACGGGGATCCGCGAGAAACCCGTCTCGTTGAAGATCCGGATCGCCTCCTCGAACGTCAGGGTGTCCTCCATGAGGATCGCGTCGACCCGGGGCGTCATGATCTCTCTGACGGGGGTGTCGCCGAACTCGAGCACCGAGTAGAGCATGTCCTGCTCGCCCTGCTCGATCGTGCCCTCTTCCTTGCCGACATCGATCCACTCCTTGATCTCCTCTTCCGTGACCGCGGGCTCGGAGACCTCCTTGCCGATACCAAATGTCGGGCTAACCTTCTCCACAAGCCAGATGACCGGGCTTAACACCCGGGAGAGGACGAGGACCACCGGCGCGACCGTCAGGGCAAACGAGTCTGTTGCCCGTGCGGCATAGATCTTGGGACCGATCTCGCCGAAAACCAGGAGCACGATCACCACAAATCCCGTGGCAATGCCGACACCGAGGTCGCCGAACATCCGGATCGCCGCTGCCGTGGCAATTGACGCCGCAGCGATATTGACAATATTGTTACCGACAAGGATCGTGATCAGGAGATGTTCCGGCGATTCCTTGAGGGCTGCCACAGCCTGCGCACCGGGTTTTCCCTCGTTGACAAGCGTCCGTGCCTTGGCACGGGTCATAGCAACGAGAGCCACTTCCGAACTGGAGAAAAACGCGGAGAGCAGGACACAGATGATGAAGAGAAGGATTTCCAGGGCGTCCAGAATCATTGGGTTTCACAACGTGCGGGTGCACGCATATCTCTCCCGCATACCGCGGGAATTTCATACCTATATTCGGGAGCAAATTTAATAAAACCAGCGATTAGTCCATGCATTCGTGCATGAAGGCGCAGTCCTGTGCGAGCAGGGCAATCTTCTCATCGGCCGAGTAGGGCCGGCCGAAGTTCAGGTCCTCAATCTCGAGGGTGAGGCTGCCGGTATAACCAGCGTCCGCAAGAGAACGCATGACGTCTGCCATAACCGGGCTTTTTGCAAGCGGGAGGTGCAGGGTCTTTTTCTCGACCCTGCTGATATGCACGTTCGCAAGACGGTCATGGCAGAGCTCGATATACCGGATCGGCTCTTCTTCGGATTTCGCAAGGGCATGGGAGACGTCGAGCGTGAAGAAGAGCCACGGTTCATCATCAAGGAGTTCCCGCATCCGCTCCGGAGTGCAGAGCAGGGAGTTGACCGCAGGCTCCATGTTCTCCATGCAGACCCGGATAGAGTCGCGCATCGCCGCCTCGCGGAGGACGCTGATATAGTGACGGAAACGGACAAAGTCCGCCTCGCCCGGGGGGCGTTTTGCTGTTCTCCTTCCCGGGTGGACCGTAAAGACGCCCGCACCCATCTGACCGGCGATCTCCAGCGACCTGACGGCATATTCCACCGAGACATCGGCCACAGCAGGATTAATGGAACAGGGGTTGAGGTCGAGGATCGGTGTGTGTACGGTGAAGGTTGTCAGTTCCGGGTGCTCTCTCCGGCAGGCAACCACCTCGTCCATGGGCATATCCCGGAGCCAGAAATGGGGAGTCTCCAGCCAGAATTCCAGCCCGTTGAGTCCTGACCGGGAGACAAACGAGAAGATCTCGGGAAGCGTGTACTCGTGGAAGAACATGCTGGCGACGGAGAACGACACCATGGTAGTACTACTTGATATGCGGTTTTAGCCTAATAGTTGTTGATGGACTGGTTCAATACCCCCGAGGAACCTGCTGCCGCCGGTGCAAGTGCGCCCCTGCTCGTCTCGGAGCTCTCGGCAGTCATTGCCGGGCTCCTCGACGACTCCCGGTTGCAGGATATCCGGGTCCGGGGCGAGGTGACCAACTACAAGCACCATAGCCGGGGACACCGGTACTTCTCGCTCTCGGAGAAGGGCGGGGGATCCACTGCTGCGGTGATCAAGTGCGTGATGTGGAGGTCTGATGCAGACCGGCTCGCGTTCACACCGGAGGAAGGGATGGAGGTGGTGGTCTCCGGGTCTGTGGTGGTATATGCTCCCCACGGCGCCTACCAGTTCCAGGTTAAGAGTATGGAGAAAGCCGGCCTTGGCGAGAAATACCTGCTCGTTGAGAAGTGGAAGAAGGACCTTGACGCACGGGGCCTGTTTGCACAGGAGCGGAAACGGCAGCTCCCCGCATTTCCCGCACGGATCGGTGTGGTTACTTCAGAAACAGGTGCCGTGATCCATGATATCCGGAACGTGATCGGGCGGCGGTATCCGGTGGAGATCGTCATCTCGCCTACGGCCGTGCAGGGCGAGACGGCGCACCACGAGATCGCGGCGGCAATTGAGCGCCTTGCCGGGCTTGTGGATGTCGTGATCGTGGCCCGGGGCGGGGGAAGCTTCGAGGACCTCTTCCCGTTCAACCACCCGGAGGTCGTTATGGCGATCGCTGCCTGCCCGGTACCGGTTGTCAGCGCCATCGGCCACGAGGTGGATGTCACGCTCGCCGATCTTGCTGCGGATATGCGGGCGCCGACACCATCGGCTGCTGCCGAGCTTGTCGTGCCGGACCGGAACATCCTGCGCTCGCAGCTTGCGGAACTGCGATGCCGGATGAGTGATGCCCTGATCGAGAGGGTTGCATGGGTAAAAGAGGAGATCACCGGCCTCCGCGACCGGCTCCGGCCCCAACGGTTCCTCCGGAAACTGGACGAGCGGAAGACGGATGCAGCCGATCTTGCCGAACGGCTCGAACGGGGATTTTCCACCCGGCTCGAACGCGAGCGCCTCCTCCTTGCGGGGATGAGAAACGCGCTGGAAGGGAGAAGCCCCCGTGCGCTCCTGGCCAGGGGATATTGTGTGGTGGAGAAAGAGGGCGCGGTCGTGCGGGGGGTTGCGGGCATTACCCCGGGGGATCGCATGAAGATACAGTTTTATGACGGGAGCAGTCTCGTGAACGTGGAGCGTGTGGATCATGACGGAAACATATGAGACAACGATCGAACAGCTGAAGAAGATCATCGAGAAGATCGAGGACGGGAATACAAGCCTTGACGAGAGCATGAAACTCTACGAGCAGGGTGCGGCCCTCGTGAAGCAGTGCGAGAGCATGCTCGCCGAAGCGGAAGTAAAGATTACCACGCTCAGCCGGGACAGGTAACCGCCAGGGTCACAAGCATCTCTTTTCCCAGGACAAGGTTCCGTATAAGATCGCGTGGGAGCGTTCCTGCAACCGAATCCGAGAGGATTCCGATCGTGCGCCCGCAGACAAACGTGCTCCTGCGCCAGACCATATCTGTCGGGTGGTCAAGGGTCATCTGCGCAGAGCCCCGGGACGTGATCTCCGCGACAATCCCTCCGCATTCCAGCCGGGTCCGCAGGATCGCATCATCATGGGCCAGCGCCTTTCTGAATTCCGGTGAGAGCCCGGCACAGCCCTTGTCCGCGGCAATCCCGATGATACAATTCCCGTTTTCGGTCAGGTGATCCTCGCAGGTCACCTCAAAGGTTGTCGGGTGCGTGCCAAGGACCAGCGGGTGTCCCCGGCACCGGATGATCTCCTGTGCCTCCATGCTTTATCATGTGAGGGTTGCCATTGATATTCAATGTTTATCACCGCCAACTGCCCCGAATGCAACGATGAGACCGAGCATGAGGTACTTGCGGATTCCCGCGATATGCTCGTCCGGTGCACCACCTGCGGTCATCACCGGCGTCTCCCGAAAGAGAAAGAGCCCCAGGCGCTCATGATCAAGGCAATCGTATCCCGCGAAGGTGCCTCAAAAGTCTGTGGGATCGAACTTGCAGAAGAAGATGAATGCTTTGTCGACGACCACCTTGTTGCCGAGTGCGGCGATGATGCCTTCGGTGTCGAAGTAACCTCTATCGAGTGCGGCGACAAGCGGGTGACGCGGGCAAAGGCCCCCGACATCACAACGCTCTGGACCCGTACAATCGAGAATGTCGTGGTCAAGGTCTCCATCCACGATGGCCGTAAGACAATCCCGGTGTACATGGAATGCGACGGTGAACAGCCGTTTGTTGTCAACGAGATGTACGTGGCATCAGGGAAACGGTTCCGGATCTCGCACCTCAAACTCCGTGACGGCCCGCTCATGCGAAAAGAGGGGTGGAAGACGGTAGCCCATCGCATCAAGCGGATCTACGGGGTCCGATTATAATCTTTTAGGCGAATACTGCCCAAATTGGACCACTCTTATTAACTGCTCCTTTTCTCCACGGGCAAGCACTAGATGGAAGCGGTTGTTTTCAGACGGTACTATATATATTACACTTTTACTCACATCGATTTCTCGATGGTAATACCGGTTTATCGCCACCACGGTATTGAGGAGCCCGGGTCCAAGCCGCTCATCGCCTGTCTTGAAAAAGGATACAAAGAGCAATGAACAGGAAACCCGTCCTGGCAATAAAAAAAGATATGGTTTAGGAATTACTTGCTGTGAATGATTTGAGGGTGATTTCTGCATAGGGATAGCCGAACTCCACGACAACACCGTTCGTGTTTATCCGGGTCACATCCCCGAGACGGAGATAACTGACCGCAGTCGAGTTGGTTGCAGTTGCATTCTGGGTCTCAGAAACACCCATCACAAGGGAGTCGCCTATTGAAAGCGAGCTCATGTTCACATGAACCTGCGCAAGATCTTCCGGTGAGAACAGCGCACTCATTGTACTGTTGGTCGATAATGGAATCTTCTTGATCTCACCTGTCCGCATGCCGACAACCCCGCTGCTGATCGCATTGTATTCAGGGTTATAGAGCGCGAATTGCTGCACGCTGCCAGTGTTGGTAGAATAGACATCAACCGGGTAGATTGCCTGTTTTATGGACTGGTTGGCAGTCAGGCTGATATCTTTGCCATACATGATCGCCTGCCCGGCGCCCGCATTCTTTTCATACAGCGTCTCATCGGTTGTCAGGAACGGCATGCCGGATGCATCATAAATGGTGTATTCAAGCACTACTGAATCCCCGGCTTTGACCGGTGCAATTCCGGTGATCCAGTGCGTACCCATGGAAGAGATCACCATGACAAAGACAAACAATACCGCAGCTGCAACAAAGAGAATCTTCTTCCACTTGTTTTGTGCTGCCTCTTTCTTCTTCTTTTCACCCATATTTAACGATCCTCCTTATAACTTCGTGACCACTTGCTATAAACTATTCCGATTTACAGCGTGACAGCATGGGCAGTATAGAAAACAGATATAACAAATTGATACTATCCTGGAGTAACTCATCGGTATTCCGATGGGCACAAGGCAAAAGCCGGTTTCAAGAACGGTGTTCCTGAGGTGACCCTGAACAAGTCAAAAGATGCAGACAGGCCCCGTATCTCTATCGAATAGCGGGAAGTGTCTGCCACTCACTTTTTTTGAACCGTACCGATGTTTTAAAGTGCAGGGCGCTGTAAAGCTGTACTGATGGACAAGAAGAAGGTCAAAGATTACATGACCTATGATGTCGTCAGTGTCGATCTTGCCGGTACTGCAAAGGACGTCATCGACCGGATCCAGAAGACCAATCACGATGGTTTCCCGGTGGTCAGCGGCAGCAGGGTTGTCGGGTATATATCCGCCCGCGACCTGCTCTTCGTCCAGCCGTCCACCCCGGTTGAACAGGTGATGTCGGCAAACCTCATTGTTGCCGACCCGGAGATGGATATCAACGATGCAGCACGCGTCATCTTCAGGAGCGGCATCCAGAAACTGCCGGTGGTTGACGAGAAGAACAACCTTCTGGGCATCATCTCCAACTCTGACGTTATCCGGTCACAGATAGAACATGTGTCCCCGGAAAAAGTCTTCAATTTTATCACAACGCTCAAGAAGTTGTACAATGTGGACCCTACCCTTGACCGGGGTATCGTGCCGGTCAAGGATCTCCTGCCAACCCAGTCGAAGATTTACGAGGACGAACTGGAAGGCCGGGTATACGAGATCAAGAAGGGACTGGCCGAACCGATCATTGTCGTGAAACGCCCCGGCCGCACGATCCTTGTCGATGGCCATCACCGGGCCATGGCAGCAAAGAAACTCGGGATCACGGCACTGGATGCGTATATTATTACCATCAGGGAGGATATCGAACTGGGTCTTGAGCGCACCGCACTGGCCATGAACTTAAAAACCCTTGACGATGTGCAGGTACTCGACTACGCCCGACACCCGCTCGTTGCAATAACGCACCGGCTTGTCAAGAGAGACTGAGTTCAGTTTTTCTTTTTTGGCAGAATGCCTTTTTGTTGACGGGACTCTCCCGGTTGCCCGGCAAAATCAAAAAACAGAGGATATCAGAGGTTATTACGATCCATCATACCGCAGGTCGAACTTCTCGTTCAGTACGTGCTCTTTGACAATGGTTCCTTCGGGTATGACAACCTCCGGCCAGAGCCGGGTCTTGGAATGGACAACCACATGGTTCCGCATGACGACCCGGGGGCCGATCACCGTATCGTTCTCAATGCTGCAGTGCTCCCCGATATGGGTGTCGTTGTCCATGATACTGCCGGAGACCGTGCTGTTCGCCCCGATAACCACCCGGTTATAGAGCGAGGATGAGAAGATCTTCACATTACTCCGGATGATGCATTTCTCCCCGATGCTCGTATAGGGTCCGATCAGTACATTGTCCCCGATAGTCGTACCGGGCCCGATCGCCACCGGCCCGATGACCCGGGTATTCTTGCCAAGGGTGATTGACCCGCCCAGCTGGACGGGGCCCTGCACCTGTGCGCCATGCATCGAGAGATCGCCGATGATGTCGGTGAACTCAATGTCCTGGAGTTTCCACCGCTCCGCATGCCGCAGGGAGTGCGGGCTCCCGACATCCGTCCAGTTCCCCCGGGCAAGCCAGCCTTTCAGGGAGTGGCCTTCTTCCATAAGACGGGGGAAGAGATCCCGGGCAAAATCATACTTGATTCCTTCAGGGATATAGTCGAAAACCTCAGGGCTGCAGACGTACATGCCGGTGCTGGCAAGGTTGGAGAAGATCTCACCGGGAGAGGGTTTCTCCTTGAAACGCTTGATCTCGTACCCGACATCGATCTCCGCAATACCGTATTCCCCGGGGTCATCAATGGAGATGAGACCAATGCTCACCGTGGCCTTCTCCTTCTGGTGTGCCCGGTAGAACTCCAGTAAATTCAGATCGGTGACATGGTCACCGCCAACGATAAGGAAGTCCTGACCATCGAGGTATTCCTGTGCATTCTTCACACTGCCGGCCGTTCCGAGCTTGCACTTCTCATGGACATAGGTGATCTCGGCGCCAAAGAGCGAGCCGTCGCCCAGCGCCTCCTCGATCGCATCCCCCATATAGCCGAGTGTGAGCACCACTTCCCGGAACCCGAGATTCGTCAGGTGTGCAACAAGGTGCTGGATGGAAGGTCGGTTGACAATAGGGATACAGGGCTTGGGCCGTTCGAAGGTGAGGGGGCGAAGACGGGTGCCTTCTCCCCCGCACATGATACACACCTTCATACAGTAGGTTTCGTCCGGGTACCGTTTAAGGCTGATGTTTTCAAAGGGTACGGTCCCGGTTCTCCGGTTTTATATGGTCGCGGGAAGAATACATCGTACCGTTCCGGAAGTGTGCATCATGACCGATGAAGATTACCGTATTTTACCGTCAAGCCAGGGAAAAGTCCCGTGCCTTCCCGACAAGAAAGAACCGCTGGAGAACTGCGGGTTCTGCATCCACAGCAGGGAGTTCCGGGTTGGCGCAAAGTGGGTGAAGTCCCCCTCACTTGCCTATTGCACGAAATGCCGGGTGACCGAGCGGGTGGATTATGCAAAAGCCGATGCCGTGAAGTGTGCTGACCGGCAGGGCGGGGGATTTCACAGCATCACCAATCTCATCAGTTGATCACAGCACCGGCGTTATTCCCGGACCAGCGCCACGATTGCATCCATATCCACATGCTGCTCGAACAGATCGGCGAGCGTCTCGTACGGGTCGGCAGCCGTTTCCGGGATCGGGATAAAGGGCAGCCCTCTTTTCCGGTGCAGGAACGAGAGCAGCGCATTTGCTGCTGAAACGTTCTGGAAGAGCCCGTGCAGGTACGTACCAAACACCAGGCCATCGTCGCTGACCCTGCCATCCCCGTGCAGGGCTTCCCGGCTGCTTCCCGGTTCGGTAACGCCCATGTGGATCTCGTAGCCGGATACCTCCCCCATGGCGGAGAGAATGGGAGAGACATCGCAGGCTTTCCGCGTCACCTGCGTTGTGTTCTTGTCATAGGAAGCAAAGTGTGTGACACAATCCAGCAGTCCCAGGCCGGGGTACGTGCCGGCAACAGACTCGAACCCGGCATCGATCAGGGTGGTTCCGAGCATCTGGTACCCGCCGCAGATGCCGATAACAGGAATGCCTAGCGCCCGTACCCGGCGGATCTCGCTGTCCGTGCCATGCCTGACAAGATCGTTGAGATCTTCGATGGTATTCTTCGTCCCGGGGATGATCACGCAGTCAAACCCGGTAAGGGACGCACCCGGCGCAACATACTCCACGGAAACATACTGTTCGAGAAGCTCGAAGTCCGTGAAATTGGCAATCCTCGGGAGCCGGATCACGGCGATCCTGACGCTGGCTGACCCGGTTTTCTTGTCGCCGATCGAGAGCGAATCCTCGCTTGGCAACGGGAGAGAGAAATACGGTACAACACCCAGCACCGGGACACCACAGAGATCTTCGATCATCGTGATCCCTGATGCAAAGATGGACGGATCCCCCCTGAACTTGTTGATAATGATCCCCCGGACCAGCGGGCGGATCTCATCGGGAAGGAGCTTGATTGTCCCGTACACCTGCGCAAAAACACCGCCCCGCTCAATATCCGCTACCAGGATGAGCGGGATTTTGAGCCGCCGGGCTGGCAGGGTGTTTGCAATATCCCGGTCATAGAGGTTCAGCTCCGCGGCCCCGCCGGCGCCCTCGACCACTACCTGACCGTATTCATCCTTCAGCCTGTCATAGGCCGCAAGCGCCTGCTCCAGCAGTTCGGGGGTCTCCTTGTAATACTCGGTGATCCTGACATCCCTGTACGGCTTCCCGTTCAGGATAACCTGCGAGACGCAGTCTCCCTTCGGTTTGAGGAGGATCGGGTTCATATCCGTGTGGGGACTCACCCGTGCCGCAGCCGCCTGCATTGCCTGTGCCATGCCGATCTCCCCTCCATCCGGAGTTACGAACGAGTTCAGGCTCATGTTCTGGGACTTGAACGGGGCAACCGGGATCCCGCGGCGGACAAGACACCGACAGATGGCAGCCACCGTCACGCTCTTTCCCACATGGGATGATGTTCCCACCACAAACAATGACATATCGTTGGTATAACATCGTGTCCCGGATCATAAAAACAGGTATACTCCGGACCGGATCCTGATCGAAATTCCGTGTACAGCCAGAAATGCCCTCCGATTCAGGAAAAAAAACACATTTTCCGCCAGACAATGCCAAGACATAAATAAAGTGAGACGTAAAAATACATGCAATGATTGGTGGGATTTGCCCGACGTGTGGTCTACCTAAGGAACTGTGTATCTGTGAGGAGGTAGCAAAGGAACAGCAGAGGATCAATGTCAAAGTCAATAAACGCCGGTACGGGAAAGAAGTGACCGTTATCGAGGGACTTGATCCAACTGATATCGATCTTGAAGATCTTTCAAAATTCATGAAAAGCAAACTTGCCTGCGGTGGAACCGTAAAAGGTAATTCCATTGAGCTGCAGGGCAACCACCGGGAACGGGTCAAGGAACTCCTTACCCTCAAAGGTTACAACATGGAAAATATTTCCTGATCAGACGGATATTTTCTTTTTTTCAATTTCCTGCGAGATTTACGTAATTCCGTACTCTTTTTGGAGCAGACGCGGTAAAAAAAGAAAAAATCAGATGAAGAACCGGAAGGTCACCCATGCAATCAGAAGCATGAGCGCCGAGTACTTCAGGCCGCCAATAAACCGTCCTTCACCCATCTGCCCGGCAACAAGACCCGAGAAGAATCCCTGCATCATGGCAGCATGGGAGAAGAGTCGTTTGTACACGAAGATATCTACATTCCCCCCGAAACCCTTTGCACCTGAAGCGCTTGCTGAGGCACCGGCGGTTGCCATCGTGGTCAGGAACGATGAGACGAGGATGGCAATGACAAAGAGGAAGACCGCAAACGAGACCAGCACGATGACCACGTAGATCAGCATGTTATTGGATCGTTCAGACTGGAGGTTGACAACTTCAAAGGTATCTTTTGCTGCGGCCCGCAGCACCTCACTGACATCACCGCCGGCCTTGCTGGCCTTTGCAATCAAATCAACGCTCCTGTCAGCAAGCGAGGTGCCAAGCCCTTTACCGAAATGGTAGAGTGCCTCGACAAAACCTACACCCCATGACATCTCGTTGTCGAGTTTCCGGATATGGGGTGTCAGGGTCCCGTACTCGGACGATGCCACAATATGGACGGCATTGGGCAGGGTCATACCGGAATCATTCATGCCGGCAAGATCCCGGAAGAAGTTGGGCAGGGAATTCTCAAGGTTCTTGACCCGGCTCTGTTCCTTGAAGTCAAGGAGGGCCATGGGAACGATGGCAATCATGACAGCGAACACCAGGAAGTCATCAACGGACGTGGTAGTGAAGATGACCTTCATGCCATAGGTCTGCACCATGAAGATGAAACCCCCGAAAAAGACCAGGAGCGCCACAGGGAGGCAGACGACCAGGATGTTCTCGGGCCGTTCCGTGAGAACCTGGACAGGATGTTTCAGGAACTTCCCTATCCCTTCGCGGTTCTTCCGTTCCAGTTCAATCTTTTCGGTGATCTCGTTGAGCTGCTCTTCTTCGGTAGTGTTCAGGTCGGATCTCCCTGGCCCGGGTGTCTTTACTACACCGGGAGTATCCGGTACCCCGGCTTTACCGGTAACCTTCCCGAGAATATCCTGTATACCCATAATCAGGTCTCCGGAGTCATGGTACTGATCATAACCACAAATGCAACGCTTCCCAGAGGTATCATAAGGTAGATGACCGCATAGAGGAACATCGGATTATTGTCCCCTGATATCACCGACATGATGGACTGGAGGATGATCAGGAACAACGTTCCTGCGACCATGGCCGTGACATAGGATTCCGAGATGAGCGCCAGGGTATCGAGGAAGAGTTTCTGGGTCTGCCGGTTCTCAAGGGCATACTGGTCGGCCTTGATCCGGAAATACTCCGTCAGGTTGCCGCCGCTCGATATGCTCGCCATGGCACCCTGCAGGAATTCCTTCATCCGCTTGCTCGGCGTACTTGCGGACACCAGTCTCAGGGCGTCGACGAGATCCCTGCCGAAGATATCGATCTCGCGGGCCACATACCGGGCTTCTACCGAACTTTCCCCATAGATCGGGCTGTCGCCCAAGAGGCGGAACACCTCTGCCGGGGTGATACCGGCGGTGGACATCGAGGTGACATAATTGATTGCATACGGCAGGGTTGCATCGATATTGCGCTGCCGGTTCCCCGCTTCGATACCAGGATACAGAATGAATGCGGCATAGGTAATCCCACCGAAGATCAGGAGAGAAAAGATCGTGATGAGAATCGTACCGATCACCAGGCTGTGGGCTGCGAGCGGGACAATAAAACCGGGAACCGCGCCCTTGTACTTGATCAGGGCGGGAAGTTTCAGGATCCAGGAGAACAAGCCGATTACTACTGCCATGCAGAACCCGACAATGATGGAACTGATAAACGCCGTGGAGAGGTAGACCTCAAACGGTGTCTTGAGCCGGGCGGATATCAGGTCGTTCTTGAGCTGGGCATATTCCTCCCGTTTCCCTTTCATCCGGTTGCCAAGGAGATTGAAACAGAGTCGCTCGTAACTATTCATACAGGTCTTTCCGGACTTTCTCGATGACGGCCTCGGGGTCGCGGTGGTAGGAGATCAGGATCTTTGCCACGTCCTTGTAGTGGCGGATCTTCTTGATGCGCATCCACTCCAGCACTTCCTGCCGGCGTTTCAGCTCCTCGCGCATCCGGTTCTCGCTCCAGCCTTTTGCCTCCATAATCTCCTCGAGGATATAGGACTTGCCGGAGTAACTGATCTCATCGGTTGCCGAACGCCACTTGAAGACCTCGTTCGTGATCAGCTCGTTGGTCCTCGGGTCGATATCGAGGATCTCAACGATCTGCTTGTTCCTCCGGATCCGTTTCCCGCCAACCCGTGCCTGTACCTGGATACAGATGAAGTCAAGGGATGAGAGCATGTTCCGCGGCACGTCCATGGGCGGGTTCTCGATACGGTGCACGACACTGGCTACCGAGTCCGCGTGCGTTGTGGAGTAAGTCACGTGCCCCGTGCTCATTGCCTGGAAGAGGGTCTGGCATTCCTTGCCACGAACCTCCCCGACAATGATGTACTCGGGACGCTGACGCATTGCAGCACGGAGGAGTTCATACATGTTGATCTCGCCCCGCCCGGCAGAATCGAACGAGTCACGGGTGACACTCGGGATCCAGTTCGGGTGCGGAAGCTTCAGTTCCCGGGTATCTTCAAGCGAGACGATCTTGGCCATCGGGGGGATGAAGAGCGAGATGGCGTTGAGGGCCGTGGTCTTTCCCGATGCGGTGCCGCCCGCAAAGATTGCCGATTTGCCGGTCTCTACCGCAAGCCAGATGTAGGCGATCGAGAGCGGGGCAAACGTGTGCCACTCGATGAGATCCGTTGGCGTGATCGGTTCGTCCTTGAACTTACGGATGGTGAAGGTGGACCCATGGGCGGTCACTTCGGTGCCAAGAGTCATCTGGATACGGGACCCGTCCTGCATGGAGGCATCGAGAATCGGTTCGGCAATGGAGATATATTTCCCGGCACGCTGGGCGAGTTTGGTGACGAATGAGTCCAGCTCTTCGGAGGTGTGGTACGCAAGCGTGGTCTTCATCGATTCATAGCTGGCATGGAAGGCGAAGATCGGCGTATGGACACCATCGCACGAGATATCCTCGATATATTTGTCGTGCATGATCGGATCGATCAGGCCGTCACCGAGGAAATCCTTGTGCATGTTGTAATGGAGTTTCTCTTTCTGTACCGGGGTAAGACGGATGCCATAATCCTGCAGGATCTCATTTGTTGCAGATCTGAGCTTCTGCCTGGCCTCCTCACGGGAGAGGTCTTTGGTGTTAATATCAAGCGTCTCGAAGAGGCGTTCCTTGATCTCCTTTAACAGGTTCTTCTCAGGTTCCGTAAGGACCGGTTCGAGCACATTGTAGGTATATTCGTGGGTGGAGTGATCATAGGTGATCCGGACATAGGCATAGGGCTCGTTGACCGGGTACATCTCCATCTCCTCGATGCCCGCCTTGGGAGCAAACGCGAGATCCACAAGCGCCCCGTGTTTCCTGGCATCATACTCCTCTTCGGTGGTCCGTATGGCTGCAAACAGGCTGGCAATACTGAATTTTTTTACCGCGGGTTTGAGGGTTTCCTTGTCGCTGAGTGCCGTATCCGCAAGATCCAGATCATGGAAACCTGCCGTTGAGAACTCCTTTTTCCAGATCTCAGCAAACTCATCCGGGAGCTCGCCGATGCCGGTGCTTTCAAAAGCATTGATGCGGCTGTGCAGTTTGAGTTCCTCGATATGGAATGTTGCACCCTTGGGCAGGATCAGGCCGGTAATGTCGGAGATCTGGTCAACGGAGATGATCTTCTCATCAGTAACATCCTCGGATTCTGAGAGGGGCTCATCTTCCTGGACCGCCTTGGCTTTTCTTGCGAGTTGTTCCTTTTTGGTGACGATACGGGGATCGTCATCCCGGATCTCAGGGAGAATCTCTTTTTCCGCTGCAGGAGACGGGGTCTCTTGGGATGAGGGGGATGGGTCTTCCGACAGCACGTCCTTTCGGGCTGCGGGAGGTTGAGATGGAGCGGATTCAACCGGGGTCGATGAAACATTACGGACAGGAGCCGGTGCAGGAGGTTCATCCTCCAGAAGATCATCGAGATTCAGAATCGGCGGGGCTGCAGGTTCCGGCAGCGATGCTTTTTCCGGTGATGATATGCTGGAGGGATCCGGCTTTGATACAACCGGCGCACCATCCTTTGAAGCGATGCCCAGTTTTTTCATGAGAAGCGAGAAATCCCCCCTGGCTGACGGGGATTTGGGCACGGACGCGGGAGCAGGCGGTGCAGGAGTTACCGGGACAGAAGGAACCTCTTTTTTCGCATCCGGCTGATTTGGTTTCTTCTTTCCTCCGATCTGCTCCAGGAGACCGTCCACATCGCCGAACGAATCATCATCGTCATTACCCAAACCTGATCCCTCCAAAGTACTGTTCGCAATCCCCAGACATCGTTATTTCCCTGTCTTTTCTCCAGGGAGACCGGATGATCTGTACATACATACTGGCATTCCCTGAACCGGATGATGGTCTTTTATGAACTATAGTCACCGGTTGCGAACCCACATCAATCATGGGGTCCATACATCTCCCTCATCCGGCACTCTCCTTCTGGATACTTCTGAGCAGCACCCTGATTAATCCGAGCTGGGCATCGGACGAGGTGAAGAGGCAGAGATACAGGTCACCACACGGAGCGATGATCAACTTGTTGCTGCCGGTCTCAAGGATAAGCTGATCGAGATCGCCAATCCCCATCTCCTGGGCAACCTTTGTCCCGGCCCGCACGAAATCCTCTGCAAATGCCGCCACATGCTCGAAATCCTTGTCCCCGTACGACTGTACCGGGAACCCTTCAAAGAATGCTGAAACTGCAAGTACTCCCGGCAGGCTCATGATCTTCCGGAACCTGGCCTCATCGGGGAGACGGGGGGTAACCGGTACCGGGGAGACTATCTTGTTCACGGAAGGGGATGGCGGAAGAGACGACACCGCTGTTTCTTCTTCGGATGGAAGTATCCTTACAACAGAGGGGAGGATGAGTCCTTCTTCCCGGGATATACTGATCGCCCGGGAGAATTCCGAGGGATTGTAACTCCGCAGGCTGAAGATCTCGTCATCCCCGCTGTCGGTGTCAAACGAGATATGGGAGAGGGCCGCATTTCCTTTGAAACTGCCCTGATCTGATCGGAAATACGCAGCAAACAGGGTCCCCTTATCGGCAAGGACAAATCCCTTGCCTGACCCGGACTCGACCTCAATGGCCCCGGTGAAAGACCGCAGTTCCCGGGCGGCATCCTCGTCACGAGGTGTGGAGATGGTTCCTCCGTCAGTTCCTGCGGGAAATTTCATAAAAAATGGGGATCAGAGCGCTGCAACAATTCTCTCTTTGTTCTTCTTCAGTTCGTACCGGATCCGCCCGACATTTGCCGAGGTATCGGCCACCAGGGCGATGAGTTCATCCGCCGATAAGGGGGATAAGAGGATCGGCCCTTTTTCAAGTTCCACCAGCATCTGCAGGAGTTCGCCCTTCCCCAAGGTATTTCCCATGGCCTCGGAAGTTCCCAGACCGGTCGATGCCATGGCGCCGAGAGCCTCAAGATCCACCTTTCCCGAGACAGCACTCTCAATAACAAAGCCGTCCCGTCCCACCACTACGGCAGCGGATACTCCTTCCACTTTAAGGAACTCTTCTAATAATGGTTTTAGCATATACCCACCGTGATATAAAAATATCCTCTTGTGTTTCATCTATTAATAGATTGTTTTTTAATTTTACGGAAAATTGAGTGTATTTAAGGATAATCACGCAATGTAAGAGGATATCGTTCGATCCTGAAATAAGTATTGAAGAATACCGCTCTGCCCCCAGTACTTCACTCAATGCCTGCCCGAACCAAAGAAAAGTTACGATCCAAACCGGCAGTGGGCACCGGATATGGTCACTCTACAGCAAACAAGCCAGCCGAATATTCAACCATCTTCCAGAAACATTGCGACCCGGTACCTGCCGACTATCCACTATTCACAAAGCATATTTCAGGGACGTACGGGATTCCTGCAATTCGTCTGGATTAAGGTATTCTCCAGAGCATATTTTTTCAAGCAGACCCTGCTGAAAAATGTTCAATCGCGATCACAGGGTGTAAGTTAACGAACCGGTTACCGGTTAATTAACCGATAATTCAATTGAATAACCGACAATATTTTGCAGTTTCCGGCGTGTTGTGAGGGATTGATCTACCAGACCCTGCCTGAAAAATTTTGAGTAGGGGTCGAGGGGGTGGTTGAAATTTTTTTTTGCCCGGTAGAAAGCATTTCGATATGCTAACGCTCCCGGGCTTATATTGCACTCGTTGAGCGAGGGTCTGGCGGTGTACTTCCCGTGCGGACAAACCAACGTGATTCACGTAAAGACAGTCGGAAATTTTCTCCCTGACCTGTTGGTCACGGGCGGTAAAATATCAAAGTACACCGCCCTACCCCCCCAAGCCCCTCCCATTTCCGAGCCGGATTCATGCAGTTTTACGGGATGACTGAAGGGATTGTCCTGGCTCCGGTGGGAGCGGGGGTCGGACGGTGTACAAACAGGGTGCATGACAGATGCCCTATCAAAAAGGGATTTCTCCAGAGTTTTTTTTTAATCAGGGATCGATTGCGATGCTGATAATGGTGTAACTATTCACTCAGGTTTTTGGCAGGCAATGTACATTACCAGGATTCACGGAGGAATTATGAGAGAAGTACGGGCCCCATAATTTCTGTGAGTACGAACAGGAGGATCGCCCTGCCCATTTTCATATGCCGACATCAATAAAAAGAAACTAAATAGGAGAATATCGTAACACCCTAATGAATGCAACTCCCGCGGGGTACCTTCCTTGAGATCCGGAAGAACATATCCATAGAGAGCATTATTGCCGAAATGGAACAGAAGAGGTTCACCGGTACGGGCAGCATCTTTTCCGGCCCGGTCACAGCAACCTTCGTCTTTCGGGAAGGTACCTGCATCCTTATAAAGTTCCGGGGAAAAGGCGGGGACACCGGGTGGGCAGAGATGCAAACTGCCCTCGGAGAAATGGTGGATGTGATACTTGCATCGCTGGACGAGGCTCAACTCAAACTCTCCATTGAGTTCAATCCAACCTGTAAAATCGTAAAAACGGGTACGATCGGTGCATCTCACCCCGGGAAGGCACGAAAAATCCCGGCTGTGCAATCAGCAGCATTCCCGGTTGCACCGGTCCAGCACCCCAAAACCACAATACCGGCACCAGCAGCTCCTGCATTCCGCAATAAAATTCCCTTATCAGCAACACCCTCCGCGACCGTGGTACACCGCCGCGAACCAGTGAATGCAGTTCCGGAAGCCAGGACTGAACCAGAGAGTGCCGCAGTTCCCCCCGTCGATGATGATCTCGAGAGCAATATCGATGCGCTGGACAGCATGGACCTTGATCACGTAACAACCCGTATCCGGAGCGACTGCAAGAATCTTATCAAGCAGCTCCAGATGGATCATCTGATGGAACGCTGACCCGTTTACCGGAGTGGATCGTTATTCCTGCCATACTTCCTCTTTCCGATTCGCTGGTGATCATCCTTACACTGGTTGTTATACTTGCCATCATTGCCGCAGCAATGCTCCTTTTCCGTGCACGGTCCAGGAAACGGGAAGGGCCCCGCCAGAACTTTGCCTACCAGCCGGAACTCAGACCGGTATTCCCCCTGGCAAAACGGACTGCACCCGAAACGAATGTCCCGGTCTCACCTGTACTTCCTCCGGTTAAACCGGGTAATGTTATTGATGGCCAGACCACGATAAACGGGAGCCTGCGTGCCCTTGCGGTGAAATACTCCCTGGACCAGTTTACCATCGCCACATCCGACGGGCTCCTGTTTGCTTCAAGCGGGGGAACATCTGCATACGAGGATGCTGCACAGTATGCCGCGCTGTATGCCAGCAGTCCCACTGACGAATCCGGGGACATTGTCCTTATCGGACTTACCCACCAGGGATCTGATCTTGTTGGAATTGCCCGTACAACGCTCCAAATCCCCAGGGAAAGGCGCAGGATGATTGCCGAAGAAACCCAAGTTATTTTAAACTGGTGGCTATAAAACGAATATAAGAAGGAGCAGACACTGGATTATGCAGTTCACCGATCACGCATCGCAGATCAGGTCACCCCATGGTTAAGGTATATACCATCGCTTCCGGCAAAGGCGGAACAGGTAAGACCATGGTGTCCGTCAACCTCGGCACCATGCTTGCCCAGCTGGGGAAAGAGACCTATCTCATGGATGCCGATATCGGTATGGCCAATGTCGGCCTTATCATGGGGCTCCAGGATGCCCCGGTCACCCTGCACGAGGTGCTGGCCGGAAAGGGAAAGATCGATGATGCAATTTATACCACGCCGGGCAACCTCAAGGTGATCCCCAGCGGCATCTCTCTTCAGGGATTCCAGCAGGCCGATCCTGAGAAGATCCGGGATGTGATGAGCGAACTGGTCAAGCGATGCGAATTCCTGCTGATCGATGCCCCGGCGGGTATCAGCAAGGATGGTGTCGTCCCCCTTGCCATTGCCGATGAAGTGATCCTTGTTGTCAATCCGGAGATCTCCTCTATTGTCGATGCCCTCAAGACCAAGATCCTGACCGAGGTTGTTGGCGGGCATGTCCTGGGATGCATCATTAACCGCACGGACCAGGAAAAGAGCGATGTCATCACCAAGAAGATGGAGAAGGTCCTGGGCGTCCGGGTAATCGGCATCATCCCGGAGGATGCCAATGTGCGGCGTGCATCATCTGCCAAGACCCCGATTGTTATCAAGTACCCGACATCGCCGGCGTCACGGGCGATAAAGAAGATCGCATCGGATCTCGCAGGTATCGCATACAAGGAAGAGAAGACAACGGAAGCAAAAGAAGGATTCATCGACCGGTTCAGCCGGGTTCTGTTCAGGAAGAAGCCTGAATAATTCATCAGGTATTTTTCCCTGCCACGTTAACCAGCGGCAGGTTATTTCTCCGGCAATCCCCATCGCGAAGACCTCGGGGTTGCAGGTATACCGTTTTGGATACCTTGCCGGCTGTTATTTTTTAATCGCAGCCATCCGGATCTGGTCGAGGGTCTTTTCCCGGACATGCATGAGCACCCCGATCAGTTCGTGATTGTCATCCTTGATAGGGCGCACCGTAACCGATACCTTACGGGTCTTGCCGGTCGTGGTCACGATTGCAGTATTGAATTCATAGGTGACAACGAGCATCTGTTTAACCACTTCGGGGACCGGGTCAGGGACTTCGTCCCCGCTTGTATCGTTGATGATCATCATCACCTTGCGCCAGTGGTTCATCAGGATCTCCTTCTCCCCAAGTTCAAGAAACCGCGCCGCATAGGGGTTGAAAAAGACAATCCTGCCCCGGGTATCCAGGACGAAGACCGGATCCATGATCATCATGAGCTTCTTTGGTTCGCCGATCGGCGGGACATCAAAGTATTTCTTCCGGATGCCATGGTTGTACAGGGCCAGCTCGACATTCGACGAGAGATCCTTGTCGGAGAACGGCTTGAGGATATAGCCAAGCGGCTGGGCATTCTTTGCGCGTTCCAGCAGGGTATCGTCGCAATGGGCCGTCAGGAAGACGATAGGCATATGGAAGAGCTGGAAGATGAACTGTGCCGCGGCCACGCCATCCATCTGTCCTTTCAGGGTGATATCCATCAACACGAGATCGGGTTCCAGTTCAGCCGCCTTGAGGATCGCTCCCTCGCCGGAATCGATCTTCCCGACAACACTGTACCCTCTCCGCTCCAGCATGGTGGTGATCAGGTTAGAGATGATCTCATCGTCTTCAACGATCAGGATACGGGGGATGGATACCATGGGAATCAGGGAAAAGTTTTATAAAAATTGGTGGAGATGCTATTTAAAAAAATTGGATTTACTCCTTTTTATTGGTAATCGCAAAGACACAGTGCTCGTCCCCTTTGGACTTGCACTGGATCTCTTTTGCATCGACCCTGATCCCGAACGATCCCTCGATGATTCCGGCGAGCAGGCCGGCAGTGCAGTAACAGACATTCTTGCCGATGTTCCCGAAGGATTCGGACTCGACCGTATGGGAAAGCGTAATGGTCCTGGTCTTTGATGCCTCGTCCCAGTCTTCCTTGACGAAATTGAACCAGCCCATCTGGGAGTAGAAGGCAAACGCCATATCGCAGATGGTCTTGGGATTGATCTTTTTAAGTTTCTCTTCCATTAACGTGCCGTAGACCATGTCTTCAGGGATTCCGACAAAAAGGATACCGATGATCTCTCCTGCGGAATTCCTGATTGGCTCATATGCCACGACCATCTTTTTACCAACAACATCTGCAGTGCCGTAATAGGTCTGCCCGTTCTTGATCACGGCATCGTAGACAATGCTTGAAATCTCGGTCCCGACAGCCCGCTTGCCGTCAGCGCCAATAACGTTGGTAGATACACGGATTGCCTTATCGCCGATTTTCTGGAATACGGTGGCCTTGCTGCCCACTTCCTTCTCGACGGAATCAACAACCTCGAAGTTATCGTTGACGATATGGCTGCCATACGCAATCTTGCCTCCGGAAACTGAAGGCGCCCCGAATGCGGTGAAACGGCTGTCCAGCAGGGTGAGATCGTTGTCAAGTTTGGTCCTTGAGAGGTCAAACGAGACACTCATCTTCTTGTAGTGCTCGACATTTTCCTTGCCCATGTCCTTGTATGCACGATAATTGACACCGCTTGCCGGCGCCTCTCCCATGGTCTTCTTCAATGAATTGGTCATGGACGTGAAGATGAAGCGGGGCATCATGACCACCGGTTCATCCATGAGGGAGATCTTGCCCTCAAGGGGTTTGTGCTCGATAAACTCGGTGATGGCAGATTCGCCCTTGACAATGGCTTCAGCCTTGAACCTCCAGCTCGCAGGGACCCGGTCGGCAACGAACTCGCAATACTCGTCGCCTTTCGCATGGCAGCTCTTCTCAAGACAATACCACGACTTGCCGGTCACTGACATGAGGACTCCTTCGATCCAGCCCTGGTGGACGCCACAGACTGCCATGTTCCAGTCCTTGAGCACCACGGACTCAAACGTGTGCTTGGTCCTGACGACGATCCGCTTGTCACTGGCCGAAACCAGCTCAAACGGGGCACCCCAGCCCTGCTGGTGCTGGAGCTTGAAGACCAGCATCAGGAACTCTTCGGGTTTTAATTCCATGCCGAGCTTCTTCAGCATATTGTTCAGCCCGACGGAGCCCGCCCCGACTGACCGGAAGAGCTTGCGCACCGCTTTGACGGCAAGTTTCCGGTTAAGATTGGCCTCGTACATCTCATAAATAGCCTTGATAAGATAATTCGGGTTGCCGGCTGTTTTTACCCCGAATACCGAGTACGTTCCCGCAAGCGGGTCGAGTTCGATATAGGGGACGATGGTCTTGTCGCCTCTGATCAGCGCCTCAAAATCTTCGCGACCAATCTTCATGAATCTCAATTCTGGTATTATTCAATTAAAAGGATTTCGAATTGTATTTTACAAAGTAAATAGTTAAAAACATGATTTAATTAAAAAATGACAGGGGTCAAACCTTAAATACTGCCTGGGAAAAATCGACTTCAGAGATCAATTACCTGGTCCGGTGATGCTTCAGTGAATTGCACAGGGAAGGCCCGGATGCTCTGGCTGCGGTTCTGTACAACGCATTCATAGATCCCGAACAGTATCCGGAACCCCACGCTGCCATCGTCGAACGTCACGTCGCTGCCAACCACCCGGCCATCTTTCCGCATCGTAACGCGTACACCTTTCTGCGGCTCCCGGTCCTTCATAATATGGAGGGTAAGGTGCCCGATCGCCTCCCGCTTGATACCAATTTCTTGGATTTCATGCGTACTGCCCCGTGTCAGGTGATTCTTCTCGAAGATTCGGCATCCCATAACCAGGGCCTCGACGATATCCTGCTGCACTTCACAGAGCGTAAACGAATCCATATGCGTGAGCGGCATGACCGCCCGGTCCCCATAGAGCTCCCCCTTTGCATCGATGTAGATAGCTCCATCCGGTTCACCGCTGACAAAGGCAAGGCAGGCAATTATCCCGGGCTCCGGTGCAATGGCAATACCGCTGACTTTGTCTTTCATGGCTGCCTTCAGCAGATCGGGAAGCGGGAAGGTGCCCATTTTTTTTGCATTTTTAAGAACAGTATCTATCAGGTCCTGAATATCCATGAACAGACTCCACCGGTTTTCAGTCAGTGAATGCCCAAAAACCCGTGATTCATACGCATGGTGATATGCGATACAGGATAATATATAATTACGGAAGCTTTACGGGCGTTTTGAAAAATCGCCATACATAAGTGTTCCAAGAAGAGACAGTATACCGGATCTATGGAACTGTTCTACCCACTCATCATCTCGGCGATCGCGGTCCTCATTACGCTGGTCTACACATCGTACCTGGACATCCGGGATCGCCGCGTGCCGTTCATCCACTGGCTCCCCATGCTCGCCGTGGGTGTAACCTGCACATCGGTATTCCTCTGGCAGCAGACGGCAAGCATGAGCCTCGTCACCGGGTACCTTGCGCTCGTGGCAAGTTTCCTGTACGCGGACTATCTCGATAACCGGGGCCGGACCGATTCATTGGGCCTGACCGGGTATTATGCAAAGTCCCGCATCTTCTGGTACCTTGCCCCCGTACTCATTCTGCCGGCGCTGTCATGGTTCGTTCTTGCCCCGTCGGTGAATATCCAGCTTATTCCCTGGTACGCGATGTTTGCCGGGGTTTTTGGGTACATCTCCTGGATGGAGTACCGGGGATGGCCGGAGGAGCCAAAGAAGAAGGGGAAACAGAAGGATGCACACCGGGAATCGAACGTAAGCGAAGTACTGACCCGCTGGTATTTTGTGCTGATTGTCCTGATCTTCGCGATCACCTCCGTCCTGATGTATGGCAGTACCGGGGGGTGGGGCACATCAGCCATCGTGATCCTGCTTCTTGCAGTCTTCTGCGGGGTTTTTTACACCTTTGGCCGGATGCACCTCTTTGGCGGTGCTGATGCCTGGGCGCTTGTTTTCATCTCGCTCTGTGTGCCAACCTTCCCGTTCACCCCGCTCCTTGGCACCTCCCCGATCGGGTTCCTTGCATTCTCGGCGCTGATCAATGCCCTCCTGCTCAACCTTGTTGCACCAGTAGCAATCTTCGTCATCAACATTGTCCGGGGCAACCGGGCCCCGCTCATGTACCTCTTCTTCGGCTTCCCGGTCAAGGGCTCGGCAATCCAGAACGAATGGGGTTTTGTGATGGAGGAGTTCGAAGAGAAGGAGGGTAAGGTCAGCAGGAAATTCATCGGGTTCTTCGATTCGATCAGGAGGATGTATGCCGGAGAGGGAAGGATCTATACCAAGGATCTCCGGGAGCACCCGGAAGAGTTCACCCGCGAACTCGCGACATACAAAAAAGCCGGCACGGTCTGGATCTCCTATGCCGTGCCGTTCATCATCCCCATCACCGCAGGATTCGTCACTGCCGTGATCTTCGGGGATTTCCTGTTTGTGATTATGAAACTGGTTACCGGAGGAATCTAGATGTTACCCCTGAAATTTGCCGACGGGCTGATCCCCGTCATCGTACAGGATGCACAGAGCCGCGAGGTACTGATGATGGCCTATGCAAACGACGAAGCGGTCCGCCTCACGCAGGAGACCGGCTTTGCCCACTACTACAGCCGGAGCCGGAAGAAACTCTGGAAAAAGGGAGAGGAGAGCGGCCATTTCCAGAAGGTGCTGCGGATCTTTGCGGACTGTGACGAGGACTGCCTCATCTACGAAGTTGAACAGACCGGCGCTGCCTGCCACACCGGATACCGGACCTGTTTCTACCGCACGCTTGACGGTACCGTGATCGGCACCAAGGTCTTTGACCCTGAAAAAGTATACAAGAAACCCGGGCACTAACAGTCCGTCCCGCCCGGTTTTCATATTCTGATTTTACCTGATCATTCCCGGATATCCCGCAGTCATCGTCATGCTCTCACATCCCCTCATGTCATACCCTGCCCGGACACGAGTGTGGACTGTCCCGGCACAGGCTGACGCCCCGGGAGTCCTTCCGGCCAGACCTCCTTTGAGAGCGCAAGCAGGCAGAAGAATGCCGCAGCCTCGACCGGGTCGGAGAACCGGGCCAGTTCCGCATCGGTCCGCTGTTCCAGGATATCCGTGATATACCGTCCGTAGGGCTGCTCATGGATCTTCAGGGCCCGGGTGGTCTTCTTCCACCGGAAGATCAGCGGGTCCAGTTCCGTCCGTTTCATACTGTTCACCGGATCCCCGTTGGAAGGGTGGGCAGATGAACCTCCGGCATGCAGGAGGTGAAAGTGTGGTCCCGCCCTGCCACCGGGAGTGCCGGGGATAGCAGAACCACCCGCACAGCTACGAGACGCTCAGGGGATCGAGTTCAAGCAGCCCGTATTTCTCACGGAGATACCCGAGTTGCCCGTAGTTGAAATCGTCAAGGTACATCCCCTTCTCGTCCCATTCGGCACTGTTCAGCACCGCATCAAAGGCCTGTGCATCGGTATACTCCTCGCTGATCTGGTCAAACGAATCCCCGTCAGATATCCGGATGATCTCCGGCCGCGATCTGAGTTTCCCGATACCCGCGTACGTACCATTGTCAAATGTCATGATGCTGGGCGTGGTAGTCTCGATAAAACAGTAACCGGATCCGTCGATACTGTACTGTTTCGGGCATTTAAGCCCGAGCGCCATGTGGTGCTCCGGGTAATACAGGAGAAGGGCAGTCCCGTATCCCATCTCTGAGAGGACATAGGCCATCAGGATCGATTTGTCCTCGCATTTCCCCATATCATAATACAGGACTTCATACGGGTAGAGCGTCCGGGTGGTCTCGGCATAGGGAATATGCTGGATCAGGCTCACGGCAATACGGGCCCGCTCGGGACGCAGGGTGCTCCGGTCGTTCAGGTTCTCCACGAATGCATCGAGATAGGATCTCTGGACGGGATCGCTGACATACTGCCGGTAATAGACTTCAAGCGTGGAGAGATTGTAAAAGTCCGTAGGGCGATCGGGATACCGGTCCCGGAGGTAATCCCGCACGCCGTCATAGGTGGTGTAATACAGGAACTGCGAGCGGCTTCGTATCGCATACGCGAAGGGCTTCTTCTTCCCGCCGGTCTCAAGAACATCCTGCGGGGGTATCGTGGGTTCTGCCGTAATAACCGGGGTTGCCGTGGCAGGGCCGGGGGGTACCGGGGAGGGTGTTACGGTCTCCGTCTCCACGATAACAAACGACGTCATGGTGGGGGACGATGCCGGCACCGCAGCATCATTGCCACGGGGCATGATACACCCGGCACCGGCAAGGAGTACGATAATAAAAATCAACAAAACCCGGTCTGCCCATGTCACAGAATACGATACGTGGACGTGCAATAAAAAAGGATAGTGCCTCCTTCTGCCTGCCGATCGCCGGGAGCAAACAGGAATTTATTTTATCCGCTCTGCGCAATAGTGACCTGACGATACATGAAACCGGTCAACGTATGTCCCCGATGCAATCGCAGCACGGATCCGGCCAATAACCACTGCCCTGACTGCGGCTGCCCGCTGGGCACAGTTCAGCCGGTTTCCTTTCCGCAACCCTTCCCGGAAAACCGCGGCGGACCGGACACTGCCGATGATAAACCCCTCTTCTCGGCCAGACCGGAAGCACTGAGTTTCATCGGGAAATATCTCATGGCACCCATTGCGATCTATCTTGTTATCGCCTGTGTGGCCATACGCTGGCTGCTGGACGGGATGTACCTTGCAGCATCCTCAGCCGTGTCCTCATCGATCCCATCCCTTGCTCCTGCTGCAACAACCGGGTCGGTTGCAGGGTATCCTGATGTGATGACCCAGTATACCTCAACGGTCAGCCAGTACTCGAACGGGATCAACGATTCAGCAGCGCTCACGATCCTGTTCATCGCCCCGATAGGGATTTTCCTTGCGGTGATCGCGGCAGGCTGGGCGATGCGTAATGCAGCAATGTGGACCGGGCCGTTCATTACCCTTGGCCTGAGCGCCATCACGGCGTTCGTACTTACGCACGGTTCGGCAGGCCCGGAGATCTCCGGAACATTCATTTCAGTCCTGTTGCAGTGGATCGCATTCCTGGTCCAGCCATTCAGCATCGTTGCCACGGTCATCGTACTTGCCACCACAGAGAAATTCCGGCAATCAATCACGTATACCATCACCAGCAACGGGATTTACATCCGGGGAGGAGTCTGGAAGCGGCAGGAGCACATGATCCCTCACCACCAGATCGGGAGGGTGGTGCTGGAACAGGATTTCCTTGGTGCTCGGTACAATTACGGGACGGTGATCGCGCAGAGCATCACCCGCTGGGGTGCAGAGACATCGTTCAGGGGCGTTGGTGCCAGCGGGCAGAAGGATAACCTTGGTGTCGGGATCGGGTATGCAAAAGGCAGGGAAGAGGCTTCGCGGTATCCCCTCGACTGCCTCTTCGGCATTCCCGACCCGCAGAAGGCCCGGCAGATGCTGGAGACGTTCATGTGCAGGCCGATGGCACGCGAGGAAGAGCAGATCGCTTACCTCAAAAAGATCTACGAGAGCCATGCGGGTATGCCGGGCCCCGGACAGGTCACCAGGCCCACCGCCCCAGGGGGGAACTCGTCAGGCACGGATCCAACCAAACAACCGGGTGCGGTAACCTGGATTACGGAAGAGGATCTCCCGGATTCCTGTGCCTGCGTTATCTGCGGAAGAAAGGAACTGCCCCACCACATCGGGAGCGACAGGCGCTGTTATTGCCACGAGCATATCAGCACCGTCCGAAAGGAGAACAGGCGCCGTTCCTGAAAACCAATCCTGAAAAATATTTTTAAAATTCAAATCTACCGGATCACCTCTTGCTCTGCCGTTCAGAGATCCTTCCGGTGTGAATGTACCTGTCCCTGAGGGGGTCTTCTCATGCGGAGAAAACCAAGGGCACCAACACCCACAAGGATGACCACACCAACGATCACGAATATATTGGATGATTCTCCCTGCGAAGATGCTTCAGATGTGGCTGTGACCTCCGGTGTTACAGCAGCCGGGGGTTGTTGCATGGCAGCCTCGGTGGCTGCAGGTGCCGGCGTCCCGGTCATGGTTGCGGAGGTCGAACCATCAGACATGACAATGATGAAACTGCTGGTCGTTATCGTCCGACTCCCCCCTGCATTGCTGGCAATCAGGGACACGGTATAGGTACCCACCGAGGTATACCGGTGCTTCGGGTTCTGGAGCGTTGATGTGTCACCGTCACCAAAACTCCATTCCCACGAGGTCGGAGAATGCGTGGTAGTGTCGGTGAACTGGACCGTGAGCGGGGCAGTACCGGTCATGACATCCGCCGTGAACGAAGGGGTCGGGGGAGTGACGGCAGTCACGTTGATGTAGTCCGCAATCGAGGTGGTGTTGCTGCCTTCGGAGTTTGTTGCGGTGAAGACCACGGTATAGGTTCCTTCAGCAGTATACGTGTTCACCGGGTTCTGTTCTGTTGAGGTCCCGCCATCCCCGAAGTACCAGTACCACGAAGTCGGGGAATTCAGCGACGTATCATTGAACTGGACTGCCATCGGGACGGGACCGGACGTCACGTTGGTTTTGAATGTGGATATCGGTTCAGTTTCATCCACTGTGATGTAATCCGTCTCGGTATCCGTGTCGCTGCCGCCGGAATTTGTTGCGGTCATCGTAACAGTATAGGTACCGGAGGTCACGTACTTGTGGGACGGATTCTGCAAGGTTGAAGTCCCGCCATCGCCAAACGACCAGACCCACGAGTTCGGGGAGTTGGAGGAGGTATCAATGAACTGGATCGTGAGCGGGCACGATCCCGAGGTCTCGGTAGATGTGAACGAGGCGCCCGGGGATGATGAGGTTGACGATACCGTGATATAGGCCTCCTTGGAGACCGTGGAACTCCCCGCGGTATTGACTGCGGTGAGTGTTACCGTGAAGCTTCCGGTGCTCGTGTAGGTGTGGGTCGGATTTTGTGAAGTCGAAGTTCCGCCGTCACCAAACGACCATGCCCAGGTGGAGGGGGAATTCGTGGAGGCATCGACAAACTGAACCGCGAGTGGCTGCGTTCCCGAGGTGATATTGGCGATGAATGTCGCAGAAGGGGATGATGCGGACTTGCTCAGGGTAATATACCCGGACTTGGTGGTCGTATCGCTTCCGTCAGAATTGATTACGGTCAGTGTGACCGTATAGGTGCCTGCTGAAGTATATGTATGTACCGGGTCTTCCTCCGTTGACGTGCCACCGTCGCCAAATGACCATGTCCACGTGGAGGGACTGTTTGTCGAGGTATCAATGAACTTGACGGAGAGAGGGATGCCCCCGCTCGTGATGTTTGCGGTGAGCGATGCGTCCGGTGCGCTGGCACCGGCAACTGCCGGCAGAATTAAGAGCCCGGCAGCAAGAAAAAGGAAGAGCCACACGGTTTGTTTCATACGAGTCATCCAGATAAATAGAAGGTAACCGCCCCGGTGAGAGGGTAACTATTGCCGGGACGGTGATGATACCTGATACTGCACCGGGGTATATATTTTCGGTGCATCGGGGGAGTGATGCCTTGATCGCTACAGGTGAATAATTGAACCCGGATGGATCCTTTATCCGGAACGCGGTTATTTGCGTTTTTCACGGGGAAAATTGCGGTGGCGTGTTCCCTGATAGGAAAAAAGTGATGTGAGATGTTGGGGGGTTACGCTGTCCCTGCCGCGTCATAGACCTGGCAGAGGTAGCGGGCCACAAAGATCGAGTAGGGTGCAAGGATGATGAACTCCACCACGAGGCCCAGCATCGGTACGATCATGTTCAGACCGCTGATGACCGCGAAGAAGATGACCTGGACGATGATCAGGACGATCATGGCAATGATGTAGGTGCCCCAGCCGATCTTACCGATAGTCTCAAGGATGGCACCGAAGTTGAAAGCCTCACCCATGCTGCCGGTCCGTGCAAAGCGGATGATACCGATGGTGGCAAGGAGCCCGGTGATGATGGCAACGATCACGAGGAGTATGAAGCTGATGATGGCTCCGGTGACGAATGCCATCATGGCTGCCGTGTTCATCGTTGCAATAGCTCCAATCAGGCTGCCAGCCAGCAGAACGAGGATAATTATACAGGGAATAGCCCAGATGATGCTGACGATCGCATACTTGATACCGTCAATGATGAGGGTGCCCCACCCGTCTACTTCCGGCGCGGGCTTCTCGCCACGGAAGACCTTTAAAACGTACCCGAGCAGCGGAATCGTTAAGAGAATTGTTGCGATAAGGAACAACAGCCACTGTTTCCACTTACCAATCACTGAATCCTTTGCATAACCAAAGGAGTCACCAAGAACACTTCCGTAATCCATAACTGTGTTTCACCTTGTACCGATGTCCGGCGTATTTCCAATACGGCTCATATCTATAAAAAACCGGCAGGAGTAATTTCACTGGTGTGCGATTGGGCAGGTAAGAAATCTAACTTCTCCTGAACTCCCAGTACCCCGGAAAAGGTGTGGTTCACCCTGCCGATTGCCATTATTTTATAACACTGGTTGGAGAATCGTTGTGCTCATGTGATTTCCAATCAGCCTGCTTCTGTATCAATGCAGATTGAACAGATTATTTATGTACATGTGGATACCGTACAGCCGACATACATACCGGTAGAAGACGAAGGGCAGGACCTATATAGTATCAGCAGTTGTCAAGTTGCATGGCCAATAAGGATTGGGAATGGGGTTGATTGCGGTTAGCAAGATTATGCTCCAACGAGGTCAAAACACCTGGGAATAACCGGCACCAGAAAAAGGAGTTTGCACCTACCGGTGCTTTGTCGTCGTGACCGTCGGGGTAATCACAACAGACTTGTACATGTTTTCAACTTCCAAAGAGTTTGGGGAGGGATTCTTAAAAGCAAAGATATAGATCGTTCCGTCCACATCCGTGAAGATGTAGGATCCCCGCATAGTTTTAGTATCAAAGTCCATCTGGTAGGAATCATAACCGGAAATTTTGAGCTGATAATTATGCTTGGTGATGGTAATTGAACCATAACTCTTCTGCAGCGCAAGTGTTACGAGATTGAAGTACTGCTCAAAATCCGTGACTGTGTTCGGGTCGACATCAATGCTGAGTGTTGTATAGGCGGACGTGTCAGGGTTTGTCCCATCGGGATTCTGTTGCCCTGACGAGATGTCTGGAGAGTAGAAGTTGGCGATGTTCAAGGTAGTGCGCCCGTAGTCACGCAGGGCAAGTTCCGAGATCTCTTCTTTCTGCCAGTCAGCCGGATATGAAACGGAAACGCCATCAGCAAGATTGGCTTTAACAAGCTGAATCTGGGTCTGGGCGGGAGTCGCTGTCGCGGCAGTTACAACCGGGACCACGGTTGTTACGGTCGTACCGATAGACGCCAGTGACCCAGTGGATTGGGTAGGGGAAGTGGTGCACCCAGCAGAGAATACGCCACATGACAGGATCAGGATCCAGCACAGTACGGGAAAAACGCGAGAGGTAGTAAGGTTCATGTTATCAACGAGAAAATGCTGTATTTTGTTATTAGAATACCGATTTGCATATTAAAGACCAATCGTCGGGTAAGCTCATTAAATATTCTAAAACAGAACGAACGCAAGTGCGGGAGCGGGGTGTATCGATCGCATGTTACAACCAACAGGAACATAACCGATCGTATTTAACATATTCCCGGTAGTATAACCAATCAATGAAAATAATTCCATTCATTATTTTCTGCATAATCCTGATCTCCGGATTAGTATTCAGTACCGGGTGTATGTCTTCAGTACCTGCGGGCAATGTAACTGTGGTCACCCGGACACCTGCAGCTCCTGAAACCCCGACAGTTTCTCTGCAGGTTACCACTCTCGCGAGTGAACCGGTTCCTGTCGCAACCCCCACACCATCACCTGCCGCCACAACACCCGTGATTACTCCTGCGCCAACAACCACCTGGATACAAAAATCATCCATCACCGAAGCAGCCAATGACCCCTATATCGTCATCCTGGAATTCTCGAAGGATTATTTCAGATCGGACCTTCCCGACTGCGGTATGAGGATGGCATTCCCGCAAGTGGCAAACAACACGGGATACGGCATCCAGGAACCCAATACCCGGCTGGACGCATACTCAAAAGAACAGATGCTGGCATTCCTGAAGGCAAATGCCATGCCGTATACCTCCGATCTAATGGAGGTTGATCCGTACATCGCCAACTATGTCGATACCAACAACCTGGGGGGTACCAGTTGCATGGGAACGGTTACATCACCGACATGGAATTTTGTCAGGATTGATGCGACCATCATGCCCCGGAATGCCAGGCCAACGAACTATGACATCGGCATCAATATCCGGTCCAGGGGAAAAGTATCTGCGCAGCTGAGACTGAACCGGACCCTGATTCTTGACCAGCCGGTTATCTATGAACTGTATGTCCCGGTAAAGACTGTGGAGATGGACCGGTTCGATAGCCTAGAGATGGTATTCCATAAGAACGCATGAGCGGGTTTCTGACAATCCCCTTTGTTGCCGGGACACCCGGGATGCTGCTTGCAAGAACTCATCGAAAATGGCAGGTGCATGACAGCGGCCTTCAGCACAACATTAACACGGATTAAAAAAAGGGATTAGAATTCCATACGGGGATCAGAGATCCCTTCCCCGTGATCCGGAATAACCCCGGGGCGGCCTTCTCCTTAGGATCAGGATCACGATAACCACAGCGATCACAATAATGAACAGGGCTGGGATGAGCCATGACGGAGTACCACTCAATGACCCGGTTCCGGAAGCAGCAGGAGTCTGCGTCACTTCGGGTGCATTTGTGGGCCCCATGGTCATGACTTCTTCAGTAATGGCTGGTGTGGCAGTCGGCAGGGTCGTTGTACCCATAACCGTGATGCGGCCCGAAGAAGTGTAGGTGTCGCTTCCCTGGGAATTGGTTACTGTGAGGACTATCGTATACGTGCCGGCGCTGTAATACGTATGAACCGGATTCTGTTCTGATGACGAGGATCCGTCACCGAACGTCCACTGCCATGAAGTGGGCTTGTTTATCGAGGTATCGGTGAAGTGCACGGTCAGCGGTTCCAGTCCGCTGGAAGTGTCAACAGAAAAGGATGCCGATGGGGTGACCAGTGCAGAGACGTTGATGTACTTTGGCCTGCTTGTCGAATTGGATCCCTCACTGTTCTTTACGGTCAGGACGATCGTGTAGGAGCCCTTGTCGTTAAACACGTGCAGGGGGTTCTGCACGGTTGAACTGCCCTCATCGCCAAAATACCAGCTCCAGGAGGTCGGGGAGTTATTGGAGGTATCGTTGAACTGCACAACCAGCGGCGCAGTCCCCGAAGTGACATCGGCTTTAAAGGAGGCGATTGGAACTGCCATCTCCGCGGTAATGTAGTCGGGTTCTGTAGCGGTGGAACTGCCCTGGGAGTTCGTGGCGGTCATGGTGACCGTGTAGTCTCCCGCTTGAGTATACGTATGGGTGGGGTTCTGGGTAAGAGCGGAATACCCGTCGCCAAACGTCCAGAGCCAGGATGTCGGGCTGTTTGAGGAGGTATCGATAAACTTCACGGTGAACGGGATCGTTCCCGCGGTGGTGGTTGCCGTGAACGATGCATCCGGTGCAATCGCTTCTTCGCTCACAGTGACATACGAGTCTTTCGTCACCGTTGCACTGCCACCGGAGTTCGTGGCGGTCATCGTCACCGTATAGGTACCCTTCTTCGTGTACGTATGACTCGGGTCCTGCTCCGCTGACGTCCCGCCATCACCGAATGACCAGGCCCATGAGGTCGGGTTTTCCGTCGAGGTATCAATGAATTTGACCGTCAGGGGTATTGCTCCGGTCGCGCCCGTGGACGTGAATGACGCCACCGGGGATGCATTGGATTCCGTGCAGGTGATATAATCACCCCGGCTCAGGGTATCACTGCCGTCTGCATTGGTGACCGTGAGGGTGACCGTATAGGTTCCCGTCTTCGTGTAGGCATGGGTCGGATCCGAGTCTACCGATGACACACCATCACCAAACGACCAGAACCATTTGGTCGGGGTATGGGTTGATGTATCGATGAACTGCACGGCAAGGGGTTTATCCCCGCTGGTATGGTTCACTGTAAACGATGCATCCGGCGCAGTGGCGCTTATCACCGGTACCAGGCCAATGATCATGACAAGAAAAAGAAGGAAACACAGCCAGAGTGTAATCCCGTCTGCCCGGTTCAGCCGCAGGTCGGCCACCGGGTTTTTTGAAACGGTGAGATGTTCACCAGATCGAGATAGGTAATTCGTAATCAAATCCCTCCCACAGAATGTACTATAGAGGAGATTAGTAATGATCTTCTATAAAAAAACAAGAGTTCTTTTTATCATATCCGGATGGTTACCCAACCACAACCCTGATATTATTGGCATGATCAGATTTCCGGAGATTTGTTATCCGGATCCAAAAAGTGAAAAAACCATTACATTCCGGAACAGGTGCGGAGCTTCGAGCCAATCCAGGGAAGGAAATCTTTTTTCCGGGACATGACACCGTCAAGGTGAACCGGCAGGGATTTTCCAAAAACCATATGGAGCAGATCCGGGTCCGCTTCACCATAACACTCGCTCGAATTATCCATCACGCTGGTAAAGAGGACAAAGGCAAGATCGGCACCCCCCGTTGTCTTCACCTTCGCGAGTTCTGCCTGGATCTCCCGTGCCCGTTCCTGGTTCCAGGCAAATGACGGGACCATGACCTGCGAGATGAACACCTTTTTGCCGGACAGGTCGAAGACCTTGGTATCCCGGGCAAGGATGGTTGCAAGGGATGCCCCCGAGAGATCCATGCCCCGTTCCAGCAGGGCGATACCCAGCTGATCCGGATTCTCCCCGGAAACCTGTGAAAGGTACTCCACAGCCTTTTTATCACGGGAGGTGGTCGTTGACATCCGCAGGGCAAGGGTATCCGACAGGATGCCGCAGAGAAGGATCCCGGCAACCGCTTTTGAGGGGTTCTGCCCGGACTCTGATAATTTCATCGCGATGATGGTCGATGTCGACCCGACCGGGTCGTTGAGGAACCGGATGGGTTTTAACGTGGTGATGGTCCCGAGCCGGTGGTGATCGATGATCTCCACGATCTCTGCCTCCTCAATCCCGCTCACGGCCTGCGAGGATTCATTATGGTCAAGGAGGATGACCGGTTTCCGGACCTCGTCTAAAAGCGTTGTCCGGGTAAGAACACCGGCAAGCGTGCCTTCCTTTGTCACAACGCAGGCAGCCCGGAATTTCGATGACGTAACCACTTTTCTCGCCCGGGCAAGCGTATCATCGAACGTGAGGACCGGAACTTCCGTCTCCATGACCTCCCGGGCCGGGAGGGAGAGGTTCATCATCTTGCCGACACCGAATGCATCGAGATCGGTGGAGAGGACCGTAACTCCGCCTTTTGTTGCGGCTGCGGATACCCGTTCGCCCACGGGTGCGCCTTCCGCAATGATCAGGCAGGCGATCCCCGCAGAGATGAGGGCGAGCTGGGTGGGCTCATCGTCCCCGACAACAGCGATATCGTTCTTTGTCATCTTCGCAAGGGTGACATGCAGGGCGTCGATGGCGATGTAGACCCGGCCTTCGAGCGTCTCACGCGAAGAGACGATGATCTCCGCGCTGAGTATCCGTGCAAGCGTCCCGACCGGAATGGGCGTGACCGTCAGCTCGGAGAGGTGGATCTTCCGGATATAGGCATTGGCAAGCGCATGTTCGCCCACCATCCCGACCGGCCGGTCCGCGGAATCGGTGATGACAACATTGCGTATCCCTTCCTTTGCCATCAGCGTCGCGACATCAACCGTCGGGACATCCTGCGGGAGCGAGAAGACCGGTTTGTAGGTAATATCCGAGAGTTTTGGTTCAACCGATTCAACGAAGACCGGCTCTTTGACGCCGAACCGTTCGAGCATGTACCGGGACTCCGGGTTCAGCTCGCCGCACCGGGCCGGGATATACTTCCCCGGCTCGGCCATGTTCAGGAACTCCGCGTACCCGATGACACTCGCGATGCTGTCCGTGTCAGGCTGGCGGTGACCGAAAAGGTAGATCTGGTTCATAGTGCTGGTTCCTGCTGTCCAGGATTTCTTGCTAACTGGTGGGTTGTCCCGGGTCTTAACGTACGGGGAGCCGGGGAAAACTGCGGCGCGATCTCCTGCCGGGCAATACTGCCATCACGGAGAACCGGGAAAAAAGGATCAGGGAATCCGGAGAACCGGACAGAGATTGCCTTTCTGGTTGATACTGTACGTAGCAAGGATCGCTGCATCGTCAAGGTTATTTTCCCGGATACCGATCCTGCTCAGCTTGTCACGAATAGTTTTGATCTTTTTTAAGGAGTACTGCATAGGATAGATGCATACTTGGCGGGTGACACGATAAAGAGATGTATAAAAACGCCGGGTCCTGAGGTATTACCCATAATTAACGGCAGTAAACAACCTCATGAATGAGTTCAGCGCCCACCTGGCGAACTCATGTATTCATATCACGGCCGGGAACGTATCATAACGGAACCGCGAAATCCCCTTAAAAAAGAAGCACTACAATCCAAAAAACGTGATCGGGAATTTCCCGGATACGTTACTGCGAATCCTTGTTCTTGAGCAGGATCTTCGCATCCTCTGCATAGTCCGGGTGGATCTCCTCTTTCACCACGAGCGTGATTATCAGGATCACGATGCCCAGCACGACAGACAGGATGAACGCGATATCGAACCCGGCAGAGAGCACCTCCATCTTGATATTGACCGGGGATTTCGTGGTCACATCGTAACCTTTGGCAACCGCGATGACACCCGCGATCAGGATCGCGTTGAAGGTCGCGATCCCGAGGGACTGGGGAGCGGTCCTCTCCAGGCTGGTCATGCTCGAGATCATCCCCGCCTTTGCCTTTGAGACCGCCATCATGATCATCGTCGTGGACGGACTGACCATCAGGCCCATCCCGAAGCCGATCAGGGCAAGGGCGAGGATGACGAACCCGGTCGAGGTATAGACATGCAGCTGAGTCATCATGACGTACCCGATGACAAGGGGAATGGCTGCCATGATGCAGAGCCGGCGCGGCCCTACACGGTTGAAGGTCGCGCCCGCAATGAGACCGGCAACCATCATGGCAAACGAGAGCGAGGTCATGATCAGACCGGCAGTCGAGGTATCGTAGTTGTGGACATATTCCAGGTAGAAGGGCAGGAGATAACTGATCCCGGACAGGCTGAAGAAGACCAGGAAGAGGAGCAGGTTTGCGAGGATGAAATTCCTGCTCCGGAAGATGCGCAGGTCGAGCAGCGGATCGGCACTCCCGAGTTCGTGCCGGGCGAACCAGCCAAGGGAGATGATCGCGAGTGCTGCAATGCCAAGGATCACCGGGGAGGTCCAGCCGAACACGGAACCTTCTGAGACAACAAAGACCAGCGACGCAAGCCCGGCAAACGCGAGCACGGCACCTGCCCTGTCAAAACTGCCGGTGCGCTGCACCGGGACTGACGCCGGGATGACCTTTGCCCCGAGAAGGATCGCAACAATCCCGACCGGTATGTTGATGAAGAAGATCCAGTGCCAGGAGAGGTACTGGGTGAGGATGCCGCCGATGGTCGGGCCAAGGGCCGTGCCGAGTGCTGCGAGCATCATGATGATGCTCATTGCCTTTCCTTTCTGCTGCATGGGGACATAGGTGGAGATCATGGCAGCAGCCACCGCCATGAGCATCGCTGCGCCAACGGCCTGGAACATCCGGGATCCCACGAGCGAGGGGAACCCCGCAATTACCTCCGGGAGGAAACCGCAGAAGAACGATCCGAGCGTGAAGATGGCAAAACCGGAGATGAAAATTTTCTTGTACCCAATCGTATCCGAGATCTTCCCGAACACGAGCACGCAGCCCACCATCACCAGCAGGTAGGACGTGGCAACCCAGCTCACGGTGCTTGTCGAGACATTGAATGCTTCGGAGATGGTCGGGAGTGCGATATTGACGATCGTGCCGTCAAGGCTTGTCATGAACATGGCAAGCGAGATGGAGAAGACGAGGAGGCCAAGACCCTTCTCGTTCCCGCGGGTATCCGGGTTTTCCATTCTCAGAGGTTGTTGATGATGACAGATGATGTTTGCGGATTGAATTTTGGAGGGAACAGGAAGATAACGGGGTTATCATCAGCCGTGTGCAGAGGATAACGAACGCAGGGCAACGATAACATCCTGGAGTTACAGAACCGCCCTGATCCCATTTTAATTTTGCATGCGACAACCTTAGGGTGATAAAATGGACCTAATAAACCGGTCCATATCCAGACGGTTCTGATCATCACGACTGCACTCGCTTTCGAGATTCAGTTCGCAGGGATCGGGTCCTTCCCGGTGTTCGTGGCTGCCACCGGTAATATGAGCATCACACGTGGACATGTGAGGGCATTGCACACAATCTGAAAGTTTTTTTCGGGTCATGGAGGGTTCGAGATCAGAATTCCGGGCAAGACCTGATATATTGGGAGAATCTGCCATGGGAAAAATATCACCAGGAACTGCAATACCTAAACCCTTGGGCATCATGAATCCGGTCTGTCTTTGTTGTCGCGACAATAGGAGGTTCAGGTAATCCTGGGATAAAAGACGGAGAGACAACGGGGATGCCAGAGGATGATGAGGGAATCGATTATATCATTAATTCGTTAATTCCGGTATACAGGAAACGGGCTGCAAGGAAAATTATCCCATTACAATTGTTATCGGATCAAATCCTGTGTCGTACCTGATCTCCGTAATCGGCGCATTTCTCCACTCACGGTTCGGTATCATCTGGGCTGCCGTACAGGTAGTTTTTATTTAGAGTTCCGGCTGAACAACGGTTCGGTAAACCGGGAAAACCGTGAGCATTCGTACGGGGTCACCGGGAGGGTCATCCGGAAAAATCCTCCGCGTGGGTGAGAATCTCATACCCGGGGAATCCGTTCTTTCACAAGGAGGATAAGGTCACTGAGGTCATGGCACAGGTTGAGCTCTTCCGTGCTGATAAAAATCGAGAGTTCCGTTCCTTTCCTGAGAAGCACAACCGGGAACGTGACCGGGCGGGATCCGAATTCTGATAAGAACTCATCGCGGTCAAGGGTCCGTGACGGAATTGCACAATCTTTTAAGAACCGTTTCCACTCCTTCTTCATCCCCACCGGGCTGTTGGTCATTATGCTGAGAGTGCAGGGATCCGATTTGGATGAAACCGGATGAGCCGAGGAATAGTCATGGAGTGACTGGAGTACCCCGCTGTCAAGATTGTGGACGAACAGGAGGGTCCTGGAATCCGGCATACACGAGTCCTCTCGCGGTTTCATGTCTTATATGTTGGCATGCTTCCCAGGAGGAAACGGGGGGATCTCCGGCATACCCCCCATCATCAGGAAATATATTTACACAGACCCCCCCTCCCTTTTATTTTCAAATCGCGGAGACCCCCCCTGCATGGGGGTGGGGGGTATGCACCAGACCCCCCTTCGATCACGGCCGGTCGTTCTCCCGGTCGGATCACACGGGAGCCGGGCCAGGCGCACTCAGCCGTCGTTACCCGGGTACATTTCGAAATTGCCGGGCACGAAATCGTATCGCATTGTGCCGGCCCGGGTGGGGGGGTATGCGGGAGACCCCCCTCCAAGTATTTTTTGGATGAGGAGAAAGGAGATCCAAATAAGGGGACGATACATCCGTGCGGTACCGTCTGGACAGGTTCCCCGATCGATATGCCTATGTATTACCCTTGGCATACCGGGCATACATGACAGATGACGTTGTCCATGATCATGCGTTCACCTGCCCGCACTGCGGGCTTCGGTGGCGCACCACAGAGACCGGCCCGAAACTGCATTGCAAGAAATGTAACCGATGGTTCCCGAACCCCTGGGCTGAACCGGCTGTGGTGCAGTAGCATCACCGGTATCTTCCAAACGCAGGGCTCACCGTATAGCGGGAGCCGTCAGCATATTCTCAACAATGAGGACGAAAGAGAACACCATTTTAAAAAGGGACAGTATGCCTATCGCCATAATCCGGGAATAATAATGTAATACATAAATAGAGACTGGGCTTATAATTCCTCATGAGATTTAAACAATTTCTGGTGCTCCTCTTCCTCATATCACTCATCGGCACAGCATCTGCATTCCAGCCCTCCTCCGGGGCACTCCCAACCTCTGAAAATATCACCTCCGGGTCCCCGGTGACCTACAAAGCGGTTATCGATTTCCCGCCACGCGGGTCCGAGGGGACATTTCCCGCAGATCATAACCTGGTTTTCACGACAAGGCTGGAGAACCCGCTCTGGACCTATGCACTCATCCTTGACGGCTTCAGGAATCCAGACAAAACGGTCACGGCCGAACAACTGACCCTGAGCGGGTTTGAACTGAACTACCCGGCCAATGTGCAGCAGTCGGTTGTTGTTATCGTGAATGGCACCGCACCCGAGGTAAGCAGGGTAACGATGACCAGCATCATGGATACATCTGAACGAGATGATGCCGGGAAGATCATCCCGAATACCTCGCGTTCGGACAGCCAGATCCCCATCTATCCCCGGGTGACGACAACCCCGGCACCGGTCCCGACAACGATCCCGACGACGCAGAAGGGGAGCCCTGCCCCGATTGTAATTTTCTGCGGGATTGCCAGTGCGTGCGGGATTGTTCACATCATCGGGAAACGACAGTCAGCCAGTTCCAGGGAGTGAAACAATGGACCGGAAAATCTCTTCGATTCTGATCGTGGTGGCAGTCCTGCTCGCCATCGTCACGGCAGTGGCAGCCCAAACCCCTGCAGCCGAACCGGGAAGTGTGGTCGTATATGCAGTGATTCCCGAAAGTGCACAGGCAGACCCCGTCTTCCAGTTCCGGAATGGCGATACGATCAACCTCACGGGCACCAACACCGGTTCCCGGACAACCTATCTCTTCCTCACCGGGCCCAACCTGGACGAGGGCGGCGCACAGATCCAGAGTGATTACCCGAAAGGCGCCCCGGTCACTGATGGCGATGCCTCCACATTCGCGACAGCGGCCGTGGGAGCGGATGGCCGCTGGTCCTTTTCATGGGACACGGGAAAGAGTACCGTTGCTCCCGGGGCGTACACGGTGTTTGCCGTCAGTAAGCCGCATGACAAAAACCACCTGGAATATTCCCCCTATGGCACGACATCAGTCGTTTTAGTAAAACCCGGATCGCCCGCAGCGGTCAGTCCGGAAAAACTTATCCTGGAAGAACTGGTCACCATGAATCCCGGCGGGCCTGTTACGTCAGGAACCCCCGTGACCGTGACATCCTCCATTAATTTTGTACTGACGGGGACGGCAACGACGTTCCCCACGGATCATGACCTGGTCTTCTCCACAACACTTGACAACCCGCAGTGGTCATATACCCTTGTCCTTGATGGTGTCGAGAACAAACGGCCTGCCATGCCCGGTACGGTGCTGGACCTGAGCGGGTTCGAACTCTCCTACCCGGGGAATGTAAACGAAGAGCGGGTTGTGGTTACGCTTCAGGGTACCGCACCGGCCGTGCGTGAAGGCAGGACAAAAAACGTCGTACAGATATCCGTTGTGGATAATTTCGGGAATGTTGTCCCCAATAGTACCGTAACAAGGGAGCTTACCGTTATGCCCCTATACGGAGTAACACCGCGTGAGCCGACTCTCACTCCGACAACAGCGCCATTGATGCACCCATAATTTACCATCACTTTATCCCGACGGTACTATGCAGAAAAAAGTCCTGATACTTACTATTATCCTGATCAGTATCATCGTAGTCCTGGGAATTGCGGGCGGTTTTTCCCTATACGGAATCTTGTTCCCTGCAAAGGATCTCCCCTCAGTACATTCTTCATCACCGGGAGATCACCTGGTGCAGGGCCAGAAGATAATCGATACGAATTTTGAGATTCAGGAATGGAATCTCAGTAAAGTTCACAAAATGAATATGACTATGATACTCCTTAATCGGGATGATTTTGCAGATTTTCCCGAGTTTGCGAGATCCATGCAGGGGGTAAATAACGATCCCGCTGCATGGAATTACGGTTCACGCGTTGTAACCTGGTTCCAGGGGAACGAAAGTGACCTTTACCGGTTTTATGATGCAGCATGTAAAAACAAGACGCGTGCTGAATGTTTCCCCTCTTCACCGTCTTCGAATATCATGGACAGTATTACACGATCTTTTCTGACAGGATGGGATCGCACCGGCTTGCCGGCTGCGAACAGGGAAACTACAACTGTACAGGGTGATGACGTAAATCCGGTTCCGAACATACAGGACAGATGACGTTGTCCACGATCACGCGTTCACCTGCCCGCACCGCGGGCTTCGGTAGCGTGCCACAGAGACCGGACCGAAACTGCAGTGCAGGAAATGTAACCGATGGTTCCCAAACCCCCGGGCTGAACCGGTTCCGGTGCAGGAGCATCAAAACTCTGTTCCCGTCGATCGGGGTTCCCCAATCCCAATGTATATGGGATCATGACAGGGAATGTCCCGCATGGCACTCAAAGACCAGATTATGGAAGTGATCGGCGGCCCGCATACAGCCGCTGTTGCAACAGTGGATGGGAAGCTGCCGGACGTCCGGTTCATGGTGCTTACCGGTTTTCCCGATATGACCCTTGTCGGGGCGAGCCTGAAGGCCAGCAAAAAGGTCGGCCAGCTGAAGAAGAACGCTGCGGCAGCTCTCTCGATCTGGTCGGGGAAGGAACTCTCCGAACCATATGTCGAGATAGCGGCAAAAGGAACGATCCACGAGGACGTTGCAACGAAGAAGAAGTACTGGATCCCGATGTACGAGCAATTCTTCAAGACACCCGAGAACCCGGATTTTGTCGTGCTCGTATTCAAAGCGGGCGAGATCACGTACCACGGCAAAAATATGTCAAGCCTGGAAGTCTGGAAGCGCTGATACGGTTACAGAGTACCCTTCTGGTAATAATGAAGCGGCTCTCCGGTATTCTCCTGTAAGGGGAGAGGAAGATCACATTTCCGGGGCCGGTTTTACTGACCCGCTCCTTATCAAGGTCTCTTACAACCTGTTCGATAATGCCCGGCAGCACGGGGGGACAGTCACCCGCATATCGGTATCCCATCGTCCCGCCGGCACCGGACTCGTCATATCCGTTGCTGATGACGGGGCCGGCATTTCCCGGGAAGACAAAACGCACCTGTTCGAACGCGGTTTTGGGAAAAATACCGGGCTCGAACTTTTCCTCTCCCGGGAGATCCTGTCAATCACCGGCATCACCATCAGCGAGACCGGTATCCCGGGGGAGGGTGCTCGATTCGCGATCGCGGTACCGGAAGGAATCTTCCGCAGGTAATGCGGAGCCCCGGCTGCTCCACCGGTCCCGTAGATGGCTTTATCACTTCCCGGATAAAATCAAGCGTTATGGCTCTCATGAACTGGAACGAAGACCTGAGTGTCAGGGTAGGGGAGATCGACAGCCAGCACAAAAAACTCATCCAGCTGATCAATACCCTGCACGATGCAATGAAAGCCGGACAGGCAAAGCAGGTGCTGGAGACGACCCTGCAGGAGCTTGCTTCCTATGCGGTGTACCATTTCCAGGCCGAGGAGAAGTACATGCAGCAGTTCAAGTATCCCGGTTACCTCAGCCACAAATTGAAACACGATGCGTTTGTTAAAAAGGTCACCGGGTTCCAGGCGGATTACCAGGCAGGGAAGCTCGGGCTCTCGCTTGATCTCATGAATTTCCTCAAAGACTGGGTGACTACTCACATCAGGGAGACGGACAAGAAATATTCCGACACGTTCATCAGGAACGGGCTGAAGTGAGGGATACCGGCACGGCCCCTCCAGACGCCCCATGATCCCTGTTATGGGTGGGCTGTGCTCCAACCGTTGAGGGACGTAGGGGGATCCATGGATTTTGACATCCCCCAATCCGGGCTCATTTCCGCCCCGGATCACCCTGTTTTTTTACATCACCGACAGTATTGCCCGGAAAAACGACAGTATTGTTTTGGGATTCGTTCAAAATACCCCCGGATTGGCGTAAATCCAGGTAAACTGTGCCCGGACAATGACAGTATTTAGCAGTGTTCCAGCGGCCGATCGCCCCCAAAACCGGCTTCCCCCTTTTTGCACATGCACACGCGAAAATCACCCAGCAAAAAGAAGCACGTATTCGCATTCTATAGGCAAATCGGGGGGTGCCACCGGGTGTCGGAAGTGGCGAAGAAGAGGCGGATCAGATCCGGAACGGATGTTTCACGTCGGAGAATTTTGTAGGGGGGTGTTGTCAGACAGGTTGTGACGGGGGGTCTCCGACGGAGAGGGAGAGCCAGGGGGAGCAGTAATCAGGGAATTGTTCCGACAGATGGGGAGATGAGGTGACGGAAGAGGATACCGGGTAGTACCCGGTAGTGCAAATCCGTATCACAGCACCGGCAGGAACCACCCGGCGATGGAGGTCACGATCCAGATGAAGACCGCGATCACGAACGCCCGGAGCCAGCCGATCGTGTATAGTTTCTGCAATGCCAACAGCCAGACGATCCCGGCAATGAATGCCGGCAGCAGCCCCTGGCCCAGCACATAATAAAAGATCGTGTACACGGCGGTGCCGATCAGTGCAGCGAGGACGGCCGTGGTCAGGCTGTCCTTTGCACCGAAGAGTTTTGCGATATAGTAAATGATGACCGTTGAAATGATCAGTGCGACAACGAAGGTCAGCACGGTCGAGACGTTCGATACCATGTAAAGTGCTTGTGCTTTTTGCAATTAATCCTGTCGTGGAGGTATATTCATTGGAGCGACGCATCGTACCGGGAGGAGGAATGAAGGGGATTTGCAGAGGAGCGGACAGAGGGCTTGAGGAAATCTGCCAGGTGACCACTCCTTATTCCCACGAATCGGATACGGAAGAACTCAGGAAATCACCATCGCCTTCGTAATTTTTCTGTTATTTATTCATCCATTCCTCTGTGCGTGTGCAGTTGAATGATCCATACGCGAACCAGATCCCCTTTAGCCCCGTTTCTTGTCTCTAGTTTCCCTTGCAGGAAAAGGACGGAAATATCAGCATGTTATTAATAATAAAGCACAATATTTTTCTCCAGAGCCGGAAACAATGAGAGAGGTCATTTTTTTAATAATTGTCGCTTCATGTCTGTTCGTCATCCCCGTTGCGATACAACCGGTCTCGGCATCCCTTAACGGGAGCCCGGCACAAATCATTAGTCCTTCTGCCGTCACCATTGCCACGTCCCCACCCGCAGGAGGATCCTTTATCTTTGGCGACAAAATCCTGTTTTCCGGTACCAACACCGATTCCAACAGGACCTATCTCTTCATCACCGGACCCAGTCTTCTGGCTGCCGGTTCACAGATCGAGAGCAATGATTCGAGAATCTCGCCTGTCACTGACAGTGTCGGATCCACATTCAAGATTGTCCCGGTCGGGACCGACCACCAGTGGACATGGACTTGGGATACCCATAAAGTGCCCCTGAATACCGGGTCCTATACGATCTATGCGGTCAGTACGCCGCGTGACAAAACGCACCTGGGCAGTGCGATCTATGACAGTGTGGCAATCAATATCACAGAACCAGTACTCTCCGCATCAGTCAGTCCAACGGCAGCGAAACAGGGAGATACGATCACCATCTCCGGGAGGGCGACCGGAAACCCGGGACCCGGTATTGCCATCTGGGTGATTGGCCCGAACTATTCAGACAGGTCTGTTGTCGGACAGGATCCTGACGGGTCCTTTTCCCTGGGTATCGACAGTGCAGCCACCCACCTGCTCCCGGGGAATTATCATGTGTTTGTTGAACACCCCTCGGCCGATGACGCGTTTGATTTTGACCTGAACGGCGATTACCTGTTCAACAACAGGATCCGTTCAAACATATTCACGTTCCGGGGAAACGGGAGACTCTATGGAGAGGCTGCATATTCCGCATTTTCCGCCGCGGTCAATGGCCCGAAGAATGATGACCTGATCGTACCGGTCTCATTCACCTTTGGGACACCCCCGGCAACCGCTGCCGCTGCATTATCCAATTCCCCGTCGGTTAACGTGACGTATTTCAACGGCAACGGAACCACGGGTTCCGGCACCAGGATCGTCAATAACAACACCGCAGGACCGGCAGCTGCCGGCAGTTCACCGACCCCCATCCCGGCAGAGACCGTGCAGGGAGTGCCCGGCAATTCTTCCGGTAATATCTCACCCGCAGCGAACTCCGGTGGCGGCCTGCCGTACGGAATCCTTGCGGGGATCTCCGGCATCGTCCTCCTTGGAGGTATCGGCGGTGCGATAGTTCTCTCCAGGAAAAAGAGAAACAACACCGTTCCGGAAAATTCTCCTTGCGATACGCTCCTTCTCCCGGAGGGGAAGGCGGGACAGGGGCGGACGGGAGATACCGGGATTGCTCTCCCGGTAACCCTGGCAGCAGGAGATCCTGCATCCCCGGCGTCCCCGATGAATGCGTTTCCCGAGGAACTCGCGGGTAAATACACGCAGATCTCCCCCATCGGCAGCGGGGGATTTGCCATGGTCTATTCCGCGTACCGTGTAAGCGACAACCGGAAAGTCGCCATCAAGATTCCCATCAGGTCGAATGAAAGGACCGGGAGGTCCTTTTTGCACGAGATAAAGGTGTGGGAGACCATGCACCACCCCAATATTGTCGAAGTGACAGCGGCAAACATTCTCCCGGTTCCCTATGTCGAGATGGAATTTGTCGCCGGGTCCCTCGATACCCTGGCAAAACCGGTGCCGGTCCTCACGGCAGCCCGGATTATCCGGGGTATTGCGGAAGGGATCCGGTATGCCCATGCACGCCGGTGCATTCACCGCGATATCAAGCCGCAGAACATCCTCCTCACGGTTGAGATCGTGCCGAAGATCACCGACTGGGGGATCAGCAAAGTCCTTGAAGAAAATACCAGGAATACCACGGTTGCCGGCTTCTCTCTCTCGTATGCGGCACCGGAACAGATCGCACCGGAAAAATTCGGCAGTACGGATGAACGGACGGATATGTACCAGATTGGCGCGGTCTTTTACGAACTCGTCACCGGCATGATACCGTTTGATGACGCGAGCATGATGGAGATGGTCAATGAGATACTCTATGACGATCCGGTCATCCCCTCATATTTTAATCCGGATGCAGCGGACGTGGAAAAAATTATCCTGAAATGCCTTGCCAAGGATCCACAACAGCGTTACCAGTCAGCCGATGAGTTACTGGATGCCCTCGGGGGGTACCTGGGTGACCATGACACGGACCTCCCTGGTGACGGGTCCTGAAAGAACCTCTTCTTTGCCGTTTTATAGACCTGCTGGCCCTGCCGGAAACCCGGGCGTCCCGGCCGTAGGAGGGGGCCTCATCAGGTACCCGGGGGGATGATCACGAGAAGTTTTGCGCCGGTCGTTCCCTTCGACAGTTCGATAAGATCCCCGTCATGGAGGGGAACATACTCGTTCTGGCCGAGGGGGGTTTTGTTGATCGTGGTGCCCCCGCGGCTCCCGCAGTCCTCGATGCACCAGGTTTTTTTGTTCCGGACAAGCCGGGCATGGGGCCGGGAGACCCGGCTCACGGAGGAATATCCCTGCGACAGGACAAGGTCCTGTCCGGGACTGACCAGTGCCTGTTTTTCAGGATCGGTCCTGCCAATCAGTATGATATCGTGGGAGAGGGAGAAGGCCATCCCGTCATCCTGCCCGCCAAGCACGATGAGGACCGGGGCATTTCCGAAGAGTTCGCGGGAGACCATTTTTCGTGTCTCGTCGATCTTTTCGGATATATCGTTCCTGACAATATGCATTTTCATGTGGGAGAACAGTCCCAGATTGCGGACCATCAGTTCAAGCCCGCCGGGCACAAGGGAGTATTCCCAAAAGAGCTGGACGCCTTTCTGCCGGGGGTCCGTGATCCCTGCCTCTTTTTTGATCACCCCGATCTGACAGAGCCGGTCGAGATGCTTTTTCGTATTCTCATAACTGGTCTCGACCTCCTGCGAGATCTCCCGGGTTGTGCCGGGTTTTTTCTCCAGGCATTTCAGTATCTTAAGCCGGGTGCTGTTCGAAAGGACATCGAGGTATTCGGAGAGTTCTGCAAGCGGGTCCAGGTCTCCGAGACCCTCGACCGTCCGGAACTTTTCGCCCGGGTCATTCTGATGTACCCAGGTCCTGCTACCCGTTTCCCTCATACCCACTCCCTCTTTCAGCATATGCGTTCCGGAGTTATATCTTCTTTACCGGGTTGCACCGGCCGGTTCAGGGCTGAACCGGGAAGTTCAACCCATAACCCCGGTTATATGAGGCGCTTATTATCTTGCAGGAAAGAGTAGATCCCGTGAGGGGTATGAGAAAAAACCTGTTCGTTCCTGCAGCCATCTGCCTGTTTCTCCTGACTGTCATTGGTCCGGCAGCAGGATTAACCGGAGATGGCGGCTCCGTAACAATCGCCGCGCCACAAAGCGGGATGTATACCTGGGGAGATATCATCACATTCTCCGGTACAAATACGGATTCCGGTACAACGTATCTCTTTATCACCGGACCCGGCCTGAACATGAACGGTGCCCGGATCCAGAGCATGCACCCGGACCAGTCTCCGGTGAGCGATGGCGATGCATCTTCGTTCCAGGCGGTCCCTGTCGGACCAGATAACCGGTGGTCATACACGTGGGATACCCGGAATGTTCTCATCGGGCCCGGTACGTTCACGATCCATGCTGCCGGAGCGCCACGGGATCTGGCCCATATCAACAGAACGAATTCCGACACGGTATCGTTCCTGAAACTTTCGCCGGAAAACACGGGAATGCCGACGGGTATGATCGCATCGACCGGCAGCAATGAACCCATTATCATAACCCGGCCGGAACGGCAGAGTATTTCGGATAACGATATTCTCCCGCCGCCTTCTGTTGTCAGGGAGGGAGACAGGATCAGGATCTCCGGTACGGTAAAAGGCAACCCGCCTCCCGAACTCGTGATCTGGACCACGGAGTGGGATCCCGATCCGGTACACGGGGGCGGCGGGTCCGGCTGGGGATATGTTTCCCCGGATCCGGCAGGGAACTATTTCACCTACATCATCGACAGCAATGCGATCAGCCGGATAGAAGCCGGCAATTATCATGTTGTCGTCCAGCACCCGATGCAGAACAAGGTCTTTGATATCACCCCCAACACCAACGGCAACGAAAATAGCATGAACTCCTGGATCTGGAACAGGATGCTCAAAGAGAACAACGATGCAAATGGTTCAAAAATCTTCATGATGTATGGTCCCGGGGGCCTGCAGGGTGACAATGCCTACAAGGCGCTCATCGAGGCGTTCAAAGATCCGAATGTCGATGATATTATTGCGATCGCTCCCTCACCGTCGGTCACTCCAGCCGGGGTAACAACAGGGGAAACGTCCCGGCCGGTGATCGTAAACGACACGGGAGAAACGGGAGAAACAGCAATCACGCAGCCCCGGAATGAATTTCCCTATGCAGAACCCGCGGCGGGATCCTCGTTTGAAGTGGACTCGGTCGTGGTCGATCCAACGGGGGACCTTGCATCCGGGATCCCGGTAACCGTCTCGTTCAGGGTGAACTTTTCGGAGACCGGTAACGAGACCTTCCCTTCGGCGGACGTTCTGCAGATGTCAACCGGCCTGGAGAAACCCCGGTGGGAGTATTCTCTTGTCCTTGACGGCGTTGAAAATCCCCAGCCGGATTCAGCCGGCCGATTATTGAGTGTCAGCGGATGGGTGTTGTCCTACCCGCCATCAAACGGCGAATGGCTGAAAGTAACGCTGAACGGAACGGCACCCCGCGTAACATCGTCCGCAAACGTCACGCTGTTCACGGTGACGGAGGTCGATCCGGCCGGCAATCCCATCCCGGGATCCGATTTCATCCTTGCCGCCCGGATTAATCCGGTGACCGATCAACCGGCCCTGTCCGGGACCGGCGTCCAGGCAATTCCAGCCGATCAGGTTACAACTGCCGGGGAAACTATGGCAATGGAAGGATTTTCCCGTCTGAATGTGATTCCTGCAGGTTTCTCTCCGGTTAACAATGAAAACTTCCGCGATATCATCGGGTGCGTCTGGTACAATACATCGGTATTCACTGCGGTATCGGCGGGGAATTACTCTTCCGCTTTTGCGAAGAAGGGTGCAGTGATAACGAAAGAGCAGGCAGAAAAGATCGCCAGGTCCGCGTTCCCGCAGTATTCCCCCGACCGTATCGTGATGGATTATTCCGATATCTCCGTCAACTCCCGTTGGTGGCATTTTGACATGCGTAAGGGCGACCAGCAACTTGTCCTTGGCACGCTCGATGCGAATACCGGCGATCTTACCGAGTACCAGGTTCCTTCCCGGTACTGGACGGGTACTCTGGAGGTACCCCGTCTCGCCGCTGTATCCATGGAGATTGCACAGCGGGCTGCGGAGAACGAGATCCGGGAACGGAATGGCGGACTCCCCTTAACGCTGGTCGATTCGCAGGCTGATTATGACGGCACCTACTTCTTTGATTACCGGAGAATCATTCAGGGGGTCCCCAGCAACAATAACGGTATCACCATTACGGTGGATCCGGGGACCGGTAACGTCGTCAGGTACTATAAGGCATGGTACACTCCGGAGAATGCGGTCGCAGCGCAATCTTCCCCGGCCATCTCCCGTGACGAAGCAACAGCGCTTGTTGAACGGCATGCCAGGATATGCCACCCGGAATCGTCCGACAGTTTCAGGATCGTATCTGCGGACCTCCGGTGGATGGATATCTACAACCAGGATCAGTACCTCCCATCGCCCGGCGTCATCCCGCTTGGCTGGTATGTCCGGTTCGATGATACCGCGATCCGGGCACAGGATTACCCCGACCCGGCCGAGGGATGGGTCGATTCAGAGAACGGGACCCTGCTGTCGTTGCACTACATCCACCGTACCTGATCGGGCCTTTTTTCCGTGACGCGAAGGCTGAGAAGGGAGTGTCCCGCATATCCAGATCTGATTCTTTTTAAAAAATGCTTCCTCCTGTGAAAAACGAGGGATACACTCTTTTTACCCTGTTCTCCGGCTGCACCGGCCATTTCAGGGCTGAACCGGGAGGTTCACCCCATAACCCCGGATATTTTGGGTGCTTATTACCTTGCAGGAGAAAACGATCCCGGGAATACTTATGAAGAAAAACCTGTTTGTACTTTTCGCAGTATGCCTGTCGATCCTGGCTGCGATAATCCCGGTCGCGGGATCCACCGGAGACGGAGGATCCGTAACAATCGTCCAGCCCAACGAGGGGGCTTATTCTATCGGAGATACACTCACGTTCTCCGGTACCAACAACGCTTCCGGTACAACGTACCTCTTTATTACCGGGCCCAACCTGAACACGAAAGGATCAGAGATCCAGAGTACCAATCCGCACGATTCTCCCGTTACTGATGGCAATGTATCCACGTTCCTCGCCATCAGGGGTTCTCTAGGTAACACATGGTCCTGGGAATGGAATACGAAGAACGTGCTCATCGATGCCGGAGTGTACACGGTCTATGCAGCCAGTACACCACGGGATTTACCGCATGTCAACAGTACGCGTTTCGATACGGTTACCTTCATCATGAAAAGACCGGCAAACGCTCAAGTGGCCGCCATGGACACATCCACCAGTGGGAACCCGGCAGGAACCGGAAGCAATGCATCCGTAACCATAACCCAGCCTAAAAGCGGGAGGTATTCCATAGGAGATACGGTCACGTTCTCCGGCACCAACACCGGTTCCGGTACAACGTATCTCTTTATCACCGGGCCCAACCTGGACGCGAAGGGAGCACAGATCCAGAGTACACATCCGGGCAACTCCCCCGTTATCGACAACAATGCATCCACGTTCCTGGCAGCCAGTGTCGGTGCGGATCACCAATGGTCATATACATGGAACAGCCAGAAGGCCCTCATTGATGCCGGCATGTTCGAGGTGTTTGCAGCCGGTTCGCCCCGGGATCTCCCTCATATAAACGACACGCAGTACGCCAGGGTCTCCTTCATCATGGCGAGGCCGGCGAACATCGAGTCCCCGGAGGGCAATCTCTCGACACTCTCGGTTGTCATGAAGGGAAACACGATCACGATCTCCGGTACCGCAAAAGGCAACCCGGGTCCCGGTGTGGCCATCTGGATCATTGGTGCGCCGGGTTCCGGCATGGCGGGTTACGCAGACCAGGTAATTGTCCACCCGAATCCCGCCGGATCCTATTCCCTGGATCTCGACAGGGCAACGACCGGACTGGAAGATGGCAAATTCCATGTTGTCGTCCAGCACCCGATGCTGAACAATGTCTTTGATATTTACCTGGCCAACAATACCGCAGGAAACACAGCGGACGGCTGGGTCCTGAACCGGATGCTCAAGGACAACACCAATGCAGATGGTACACGCGTATTCAAGATTCGCGGGGCCGGGAGCCTGCAGGGCAACGATGCCTACGAAGCGCTTGTCCAGGTATTCGAAGATCCGGCTGTCGATGACACGATCGTGATCTTCCCCTCAACCGTTAACCCGGCCGGATCCGGTGATACCGTACCCGTACAATCGAACCTGGTTTCGGAAACACCGAACCCGTTGACCAGCGGACAGAACACAAAAACTACAGCATCCGCCAACCTGATAGACCAGGTCTGGGGTTTCCTGTCAGGAGTTTTCTAAAAGGGAAATACTCTTTTTTGGCCCGAAGCCAGCCGATCGTGTACAGTTTCTGCAATACCGGCAGCAGCCCCTGGCCCAGCACGTAATAAAAGATCGTGTACACAGCGGTGCCGATCAGTGCAGCGAGGACGGCCGTGGTCAGACTGTCCTTTGCACCGAAGAATTTTGCAACGTAGTAAATGATAACCGTTGAGATGATCAGCGCGACAACGAAGGTCAGCACGGTCGGGACGTTGGATACCAGAGGAGAGTGAGACCGTGTGTGCAGCGGGTCCCCAATCCAAGAGTTTATCGTCCCCCAGTCGATCTAAAGGAACATGAAAGGTTCATCGGTTCTCATGGTAATGATGGCAGTTGTCGTCCTGATGACGGCTATAAGTGGTTGTACGAGTACCAGTAACACGCCGGTTGGTCCGGTTGGTCAGGTTGAAAACACTCAGGCGGTCACGTATACTCCAACGCCGACCCCCGCAGTTACCCCCCTGCCGACATCCGCACCAGCCCCGGAACCGGACACGGCGGCAATTGCGGACACGGCATTTTTCAATGCGGCTAATGTATGTTTGGCTGCTACCCCTGTTATCTCCGATGTAACCACCCAGCTGGCGTTTACCACCTGCATGCAGAATACTCCGGACCCGAAAGGGGTGTGTGCGGTGAACTACAAGTATAACATCCTCAAAGCGACAAAAGATGACGCTACCAGTGCGGGATATGCAAGAGAGAACAAGAGAATTCCTCTGGTACGGGACGCATACAACAGGAATTTGTCCTACAATACCATGACCGATACTGTCGAGGAATGCAGTCAGCAGCGCCTGGGTGTCCCGATCTGAGGTACCCGGACGTTCAGGTACGCGTGCGGGGATCCGGGCTGCGATATGGAACGGCGATGCCGGGAGCTGGCATGCAGGGGGGTATCCAGCATACCCCCCCTCCCTTTTATTTTCAAATCGATCAGACCCCCCCACCCCCATGGGGGGGAGGTATCCGGCATACCCCTCCCCCCCTCCGGCCGGATCAGACCCCCCGTGATCATTTCTGGGAAGCCTTCGAAACGACCGCTCCCCCGGACCTTGGATACACGGGCCTGAAAAATCCGTGTGCAATAATGCACAGTTCCCATTTTTGAGGAGGGGGGTGTCCGGCATACCCCCCCTCCACTTTTTTTCAAATCGATCAGACCCCCCCTGCATGGGGGTGGGGGGGTATGCACCAGACCCCCCTTCGATCAGGGGCCGGGGGGTTCCGGGAAATCACCGGTAGAGCCGGGTCTGCCGTCTGTACATCTGCTGAGGCGGGGCGTTTTTGAGCCGGGGGGTATCCGGGAGACCCCCCCCCCACGTACGGGAGGGGGGGTCCGCCATCACACGATAAGATACATCATCGTTGCACTGCTATCCCTTTTGAGAATCTTTTGCAGCGTGATACTGGAGTACAAATCATGACGAACGAGCAGAACAATTCCCGTGGTGTCTACCAGATTCGTATCTATGAGGTCGCGCCCGACAAGAAGGAGGTCTTCCATAACCGGTTCAGGAACCACGCAATGCGGATCATGAAGCGGTACGGTTTCGAGTTTGTTGCGCTCTGGGAAAGTACGTCGGTTGTGGACTTTGAGTTCATCTATATCCTGCGCTGGCCTGATGTCGCGACAATGGATCGCCAGTGGAAGGCATTTCTCGCGGACGAAGAGTGGATCGCTATCAAGAAGGAGACGGTTGCTGAGACCGGGGAGCCGGTGTTGAAGGTGACGGGGCGGGTGATGAGTGAGATGGGGTATGGACCGGGGTTTAATCTAAGATAGTTGATCCACTTATTGAGAGAATGGGGGGCGATTGGGGGATACCCTTATTCAATTGAAGGTGAGAATTCTAAAACCCTGTTAATACAACGATCCAAACTATCTGAATTTTCTTTTGCTTTCATCGGATTCCAATATCGCGAAATATAAATTAACATACGTTTGTTATACCCTTTTCCGACAGTTGACGTTCCTTTCGGCAAAATATCAGTTTGAATGTCTTTTTTGCAATGTTTTCCGATGATATGAAAAAGATATTTTTTTGCATCATATAACAATTCAACATCTTGTCGAATTTCTTGTTTTGGTACTTCAAAATATCTTGAAAAATTTTGGGTATCGGCAATTAACCAAGCTTCTACTTCGGGTACTGCAATGCGAAAAAGAAGATTATTATGTTTCTCTTTTCTCAGCCATGTTCTTATTAAATTTGGAGCACATGTATCGAAATCTAAATCTGAGAACACAATATATGGTGTGACTTCAGCAACTTCATTGAAGAAATTGATATTTTCTTGAATGTAGTTTCTTCCTCTTTTTTTGTAAATTGTACCTATTTCCAAATCAGATCGCATAGCAATAATTTTTTTTATTGTTGCCTCGGAACAATCATCTTCACAAACAATATTAATTGGAATTTTTTCCATTCAAAACTCCAATAACGTTAATTGTGTCCCAATATTTTTTGGAGATATTACAGGGAAAATGGCATCTGCCGGAAGCATTCCACTTTGTAATAATTTCCGAATTTCTCTAATATCAGATGCTAATTTTATATCCGTTCCTTCATGCGTGGGATTAAAAATAATAATTTCATCCCCTCGAATTCCGGAATATGATAATAATTCCCAACTATGCGAACTGACTACCACTTGGCTAGGTTTTGTTTTTTTCTTTTGAATTTCATATATAATTGGAACTAAATTTTGAATAATTCCAGAATTTAATGATAATTCAGGTTCCTCAAGCAATAGTAAAGAATCCCTCGTATCTAAAATTGACCACAAGAGTCCAATAAGCCTTAAGGTGCCATCAGAAAATTGATCCTCTCTTTGTTTTCCCGCTTTAGGCCGCCAATGATCATAATGAGCTTCTAAATGTGGAAAGCCAAGTTCATCTTTTACAAAAGATAATTCTTGTAATCTTGGAACAGCAATTCGTAGAGCATCCTGAATCTTATCTAAACGATTTTTCCTTAATTTCGGATTTGTTTTCGCCAAATATTCAAGAAAATGTTGCCCATATGGATCTTCAGGAATTCCCGGGCCGGAGAATGCTTGAGGATTTCGAATTAATTGAGGGATTACATGAAAGTACTTAAATGTCTCAAAATATTGGAAAATTGGACGAAACGCATCATTAACTTGCATTTGTTCGAGATGCGTCCGCGATAATTTTTCTCGATCTGATTTATCTTTATCATCAGGTCGGTTTAAAATCCGCTTTCCCTCTTTAACAATAACTTCTGAACGCACCAAATGTTGATGTTTTCTGCGGCCTTCTTGCATGATCCGTAGAGAATAAATCCACGTTGGTGATTGGTCATATCGTTCCCCTAAATGGATTTCAATCTCAATATCTGGATATCTTCTCGCGGACAAACAACGAATTTTGGACATTCCCCCACGAGTGGTAATAGCTTTTTGAAGGCCAATTACGACAATATCATGTAAAAATCTAAAAATATCAATAAAATTGGATTTGCCAGATGCATTTGGACCTATTAAAAATGTGATATCTTGAAGAGAGATATCAACATCCTGAAAATTTCTCCAATTTTTCGCTTTCAAACGAATTACTTTCATGAAAGAAGAACTCCAGTTGACTACCTTTTAAAATAACAATACATAAAATTATGTAAATTTTTTGGAGATTTTTGTTAACCTAAATAGCCTCACATAAAAACGATAGGTTAAAATCGAAATTATCGTTTCTCGAAACGAGATTTTTTTTACCCCTCTCAAAATTTACTAAATCCCCCTACTCCATTCTCATAGTTCGGGACCGCAACTCGAAAATTTTGACAAATTTTTTCGTGCCTCATTCTTTCAGGATTTGACACCACCTTTGCCTCCCCTTACTCTTATAAACCCTGTGGTACTATATCTACCACATCAACGATGCTGCATCGTTGAATAATATGTGCTGCACGTCGTAACAACGTAGCTGGCACACAAACAGGGAGCGCGTGCTGCGTTCTCCCACGAGAATAGTATAGCATACCATAGAAGACCATAACGAAAGAGGATATCATATGATTTTAGTACCAGATACCAGCGTCCTTATTGACGGGCGCATAACATCGATGATAAAAGCCGGTGAATACAAGGGTGCAACAATAATCGTCCCGGAAGCAGTGATTGCTGAACTCGAGGCGCAGGCAAACAACGGGCGCGAGATCGGGTTCTCGGGCCTCAACGAGCTCCAGTCGCTGTGCAAAATGGCCGAAGAGAAGACCATTGAACTGAAGTTCTCCGGTATCCGCCCCACGCTTGAACAGGTAAAGCTTGCAAGCGGCGGCGAGATCGACGCGATGATTCGCAGTATCGCCATTGAGAACAAGGCACGGTTCATCACGAGCGACAACGTGCAGGCCGAGGTGGCCCGGGCCAAGGGGCTCGATGTCATCTACTTAAAACCCCAGGTAACCGATTTTGTCCCGCTCGCCATCGACCAGTTCTTTGACGAGCACACGATTGCGGTGTACCTTAAGGAACGGATCAGCCCGATGGCCAAGAAGGGCTCCATCAACGACATGAAACTCGTGAAGATCCGCGACGCTCCCACAAGCGAGTACGAGCTCCGGATGATGGCCCAGGAAATTCTTGAGCGGGCGAAGAGAGACCCCGACGGCTTCATCGAAGTCGAGAAGCGCGGCATCACGGTCGTCCAGATCGGCTCCATGCGGATCGCCATTGCCCGCAGGCCGTTCTCGGACGGCATGGAGATCACCGCGGTCCGCCCGATCGTTGACGTGACCTTGAAGGACTACACCAAGTCCGATATCATCACGAAGAGGATCACGAGCGACAAGCGGGGCATGCTCATCGTCGGCGCCCCGGGTGGCGGCAAGACCACGCTCGCCCAGAGCGTTGCAACATACCTCTCAGAAAGCGGCTTTGTTGTCAAGACCATGGAAGCCCCACGCGAACTCCAGGTCCCGGACCAGATCACGCAGTACACGATGCTTGACGGCAGCATGGCCAACACCGCCGACGTCCTCCTGCTCGTCCGCCCCGACTTCGTCATCTTCGACGAGCTCCGGAAGGCCGAGGACTTCAGTGTCTTCTCCGACATGCGCCTGGCCGGCCTCGGCATGGTCGGTGTCATCCACGCCAATGGCGTGCAGGACGCAGTCCAGCGCTTCTCCGACCGGGTAGACTTCTCGGTCCTGTCGCAGGTCGTCAACACCATCATCTTCCTTAAGCAGGGCGTCATCACGAAAGTGTACGACGTCGCGTTCACCATCAAGGTCCCCGAGGGGATGGGCGGCGAGGTACACCTCCGGCCCGTCACCACGGTCACCGACCACGAGACGGGCGAACTCGTGCTCGATATCTTCCGGTACGATGGCCAGACCATCGTCATGCCGGTAATGGTCGTCCCGCAGGCAGCAGCGGTCCCCGCTGCACGTTCAGGGATCCAGGTGCAGAACGTTGGCCAGCCGGTCAACACCCACGAGTCCATGCGGGCACCGCAGGCAACTCCCGAACCCGCCCGGAAAGAGCGGGAGAAGGAGAGCGACGAGCGGCCCGGGTGGAAACTCAACGAGAAGGAGATCCAGCGCGAGATCGGGCGCTACTCCGACGGATTTGTGGACGTCCAGATGCTCTCCGACACCAAAGCCGTTGTCTATATCGATGACAAGGATGTCCCCGCCGCAATCGGCAAGGGCGGCAAGAACATCTCCGCCATTGTCAACAAGCTCGGCATCGGGATCGACATCAAGCCCCGCTCCGAGTTCGACCGGCAACAGGTCCAGCCCAAGAACGACGAGGAGTTCAATCTCGGCGGAGGCCTGAAGATCCAGACCGACAAGAAACAGCTCACGATCGTTGCCCCGGGCGAGAGCGGCAAGATCGTGGACGTCTTTGCCGGCAAAGAATACCTCTTCACCGCAACCGTGAACGAGACCGGCGAGATCCATCTTGCCAAGAATTCCAGCATTGCGCAGGAAATGATCCGGCGCTATACGAACAATGAGGTCATCAAGTTAAGACCGGTATAATTTTTTCGTGGATGGTGCATGTCTGTGAGCCAGTTCGATCTATCTGCATTCGAAGAAGAAGCGCACGAGAAGTGGACACATTCTTTTGAGTCCAACCCCTCGAAACTCGAAAAGTATTACCTGAACGTTGCCTTCCCGTACCCGAGCGGCGCCATGCACGTCGGGCACGGCAGGACCTACATTGTGCCGGACGTTGTTGCACGGTACCAGCGGATGAAGGGAAAACAGGTGCTCTTCCCGATGGCGTTCCACGTCACCGGGGCACCCGTAGTCGGTATCTCGAAACGGATCGCCAACAAGGACGAGAAGACGATCCGGCTGTACCGCGATCTCTACCGCGTTCCGCAGAATGTTCTCGACGAGTTCACCGACCCGCTGACGATTGTCAAGCACTTTGCCAACGAGTACCAGCGGGTCATGACCGCCTGCGGTCTCTCCATTGACTGGCGCCGCCGGTTCATCACCGTCGACCCGACCTATTCGAAGTTCATCGAATGGCAGTGGAAGCACCTGTACGAGGCAGGGCACGTGATCAAGGGTGTCCACCCGGTGCGGTACTGCACGGTAGACGACAACCCGGTCGGCGACCACGATCTCCTTGAAGGCGACAAGGCCGAAGTGATCAAGTTCACGCTCGTCATGTTCCGGTTCGGCGACGCGTTCATCCCCTGCGCAACCCTCCGGCCCGAGACCATCCACGGGGTTACGAACCTCTGGGCCAACCCGACGGTCACCTACGTCAAGGCGCTCGTGGACGGCAGGGCCTGGATCATCTCGAAAGAGGCGGCCGAGAAACTCGTCCTCCAGGACCACACGGTCGAGATCAGGGAAGAGATCAAGGGAAGCGACCTTGTTGATAAGAAGGTCAGCCACCCGCTCTGCGGCGAGGTCCCGATCCTCCCCGCGGAGTTCGTGGACCCCGACATGGCAAGCGGCATGGTGATGAGCGTCCCCGCCCACGCCCCGTTCGATTACATTGCCCTCCGCGACCTCCAGCAGGCAGGGAAGTACACGACCATCAAGCCGATCCCGCTCATCAAGGTCGAGGGATACGGCGAAGTCCCGGCCCAGTTCGCAGTCGAGAAGGCTGCAATCGCAAACCAGATGGACAGCCGGATGGATGCCCTCACGCAGGAGATCTACTCCGCGGAGTTCTCGAAAGGCAAGCTCTTCGCACAGTACGGCGGCAAGCCCGTGAAGATCGCCCGCGACGAAGTTGCCGAACTCATGACCGAAAAGTACGACTCGGTCGTCATGTACGAGTTCGACCAGCGCCCCGTCATCTGCCGGTGCGGCAACCGGGTCAAGGTCAAGATCCTCCATGACCAGTGGTTCCTGAAGTACAGCGACCCCGCGTGGAAGCAGGAAGTCTCGGACCACTTAAAGGACATGGCACTCGTGCCCCCCGAAGTCCGGGTCGAGTTCGACCGCACGGTCGACTGGCTCAAGGACTGGGCCTGCACCCGCCGTGTCGGCCTCGGTACCCGCTTCCCGTGGGACAAGCAGCAGCTGATCGAGCCGCTCTCGGACTCCACGGTCTACATGGCGTATTACACCATCGCCCATAAGATCCGTGAGATAGACCCCAAGCTCCTCACCCCCGAGGTCTTCGACTACATCTTCCTCGGGAAGAAGTCAGACGATCTCCCCCAGAAGAAGAAACTCGACGCCATGCGGGAGGAGTTCCTGTACTGGTACCCGTACGACTTCCGGTTCTCGGCAAAGGATCTCATCTCCAACCACCTGACCTTCCAGATCTTCCACCACTGCACGGTCTTTGAAGGACAGAAAAAATTCCTCCCCAAGGGCATGGTCGTTTTCGGCATGGGCCTGTTGAACGGCGCCAAGATGTCCTCGTCCAAGGGCAATGTTTTCCTGCTCGAAGACGCGGTCAGCGAGTTCGGCGGCGACACCGTCCGTATGTTCCTGATGGGCAGCGCCGAGCCATGGCAGGACTTTGACTGGAGGAACGAGCTCGTCCTCTCAACGAAAAAGCAGATCGAGCGGTTCTACAACACCGTGATGGAGATAAAGGACGCGAGCGGCGAACCGCACGACATCGACCGCTGGCTCATGAGCCGGCTCCAGGAGCATATTGCCAGGACCACCGAGGCGCTGGACAACTTCCAGACCCGACAGGCCCTGCAGGAGGCATACTTCGGGATCGAGACCGACCTGAAGTGGTACCGCCGGCGCATGCCGAAGGATTGCGATGGCAGCAGGGATCTCCACACCCTCTGCTCGGTCTGGACCCGGCTCCTTGCCCCGTTCATCCCGTTCACGGGCGAACACCTCTGGAAAGAGATGGCAGGAGAAGGACTCATCTCGTTCGCCCCGTGGCCGGTTGCGGACAAGAAGCTGGTCAACGAGAAGATCGAGCTGGCCGAAGAACTCCTTGCCCGGACGGTCGAGGATATCGAGTCGATCCGGAAGCTGATCCAGATCACGCCCAAGTCGATCACCATCGCCCTTGCCCCTGCATGGAAGCACGATATCTTCCGCATGATCGCAACAGCGAGCGACAGGAACAGCGTGATCAAGGAGATCATGAAGGACGAGAACATGCGGAAGCGCGGCAAGGAAGCAACCGATGCAGCCAAGCAGTGCACGACCCTCATCCACCGCCTGCCCCCGTACGTGGTCGAGCCGCTCGCACGCGAACCTATCAACGAGAAGGCAGTCTTCGACTCCGCCAAGGCATTCCTCGAACAGGAATTCGGCGTGCCGGTCCACATCGTTGAGGCGGAAGGAAGCGGCCTGGTCAAGGCACTGACCGCACTGCCGTTCAAGCCGGCGATTATTATTGAATAATCAGACATCCCTTTTTTTCAATTAGCCGGTTTTCCTGACCATTTTCCCGTGCATCAGACCGGAATATCCAGCGGATCTTCCATGCGTATAACCGCGAGGTTCCACAAATAAGATAACCCGGTGCATGATACGATTCATGGATATTCCATGCGCACCGGCTTCCTGAACAGGTATCTGGCAGTAGTTCTCCTTCTCTCCGCATGCCTCGTTGGCACCGCGGCCGCAACAAGTCTCGGGATCGACTGGAAACAATCCCCGATCCTCGCAGACAATGTTTTCTCCGGGGTCACGATAACACCGGATGCATCGAAAGTCTTTTCCGGGGGCAGCCAGCTGCTGGTCCGGAACTGGGAGGGGGATGCACACTGGGGCGGGCAGGTCGGGTTCATTGCTGCCATGAGCGCCGATGGCCAGTACATTGTCTCGAGTTCGGGCAGCACGATCACCCTGCTGAACACCAGCGGCTCGCAGATCTGGTCGCGGAACATGGATGGGCAGATCAAGGCCGTTGCCGTATCGAAAAATGGTTCCTTTGTCATATCCGCTGACGACAAGGGCAACTACAACTCGTGGGCCACCAACGGTGACTTCTATGGCAGGAACAAGACCGATATAGTAAAAAAGATGGCCATCGCCCCCTCGGGCGACCTGGTGGTTGTTACCACGGATGCTGGAATACGCTTCTTCGCGCCCGACCTTGAGCCGGTCTGGACCGACCCCCGTGCAGGAAGCCTCGACGATTATATCCAGATTGCAGATGACGGATCTACCATCATCACGGCCGGGGGTTCCCGGGTCTCCTCGCATACCCGGAAAGGCCTGCTGAACTGGCAGGCCGAGGTAACCAAGGATACCATCAATGATCTGGCCTGTAGTGAGGACTGCTCGCTCATCGTTGTCGGGAGCCAGGACAATGCCGTCCGCGGCCTTGACCGGTACGGCAAGACCCACTGGACGTACTCGACCGGACAGTGGGCAAACGCGGTGGCCACTTCGAGAAACGGTGCGGTTGTTGCCGCTGGCGCAAATGACGGTACCCTCTTTGTCTTCGATCACAACGGTAATCTCCTGACCAAGCGGTCGTTCGACAGCCGCATTCAGCCACGGACACTGGCAGTCAGCAGGGACGGATCGCGGATCGCTGTTGCGGACCAGTATTACCTGTACGGGCTCACCCTCACCGGGGTCAGCGGTTCTGATGCCGATTCCGATACGATATTTGTGGCCGCATCGCTCAACCCGGTGCCTAAGACCACGGTAACAACAGTTGCAACTCTGGTCCCGGTTGTTACTGGTACCGTATTGGAGACGACAACTGCGACACCGGCTGCAACAAAACAATCACCTGTTGGTGTATGGATCGTTCTTCCGGCCGTGGCCGGTGCGTTCTCCCTGGTAAAACGATACCGGCAGTAAATGGCAGGTATTCATCTCAGGTTCTGTCAGGATCCTTGACGATCCGCTCCGGCTACACGGCGCAGTAAAGATCTCAGGGATCTTCATTTCCTGTGTCACACGTTCTTATCGGGGGCTGAGGTGACCCGGTATTTCGTTGGTCTGCCGGTAATGTAATGATACTATGGTGGATTCCAAAAGGTGAGATCGAATCCCACCCGTGTTGTAACCGGTGAACAAGGAAACACCAGCGGTTCCCTGCTTTAAAAAAAGATCAGAAAAATTTTATTTTCACGCCACCGGCCCGGAAATACCCGAAGGGCATGTGGACCCGGTCCCCGTAGGCTGATTTCAGGATAGTGACAAACCGGTCATCTTCTCCGATACGGTATTCGGCCTTGCCGGCGCTGGATTTGATAGTCATGGCGAATTCGCTGTAAGCCGCGTTGGTATCATCCGATAACAGGCGCAAATCAATCGCGGAAACTGCTGCGTTTTCAATAGCGGTATTGCCGGGCGTCTCTTTTAAGACTGCATCAGGTGCCATGGACTCATACCGCCGTGCGTACTGGAACTGGGCTGCCATCTGGTCGCCCATGATACCGAAGAAGCCCTTGCCTTCGGCTTTGGCCTTTGCCTGTGCTTCGGCAATGGCTGCATTCAGCATCGCCTGGGTGAGCCGGGAGAGGATCATGCGCCGGTTCGTGATGACGATGTTGTACGTATCATACGACATTCCCAGCATCTTCATCTTGCGGGCATTGGCAATTACCCCGATAACCTCTTCGCTACCCGGGGCAGCGGCCGGATCTGCGGGGGCAGGGGATGTACCGGATGCCAATACATCGCAATTCCCGCTGGTCTTCTCATCCGGGCTCATGTGAGTACTGCAGGCCGGAACAATTGGGGTGCTTGCCGATGAAACAGCCGCTGGTGCAGGTACTGGGGAGGCTTCTTCCGATAATGATGCCCCGCAGTTCCTGCAGAATTTTGCATTGGGTGCTACGCTTTTCCCGCATTCAGGACAGAACGGCATGATCAATCACGTACCCTCCGGTTCACCACCGGAATTAATGAGCCTTCCTCAAGGGTAACGCGCGAGCGGTAACGACGGAACCGTATGGCTGCAATCACGAGGATACCGATGACCAGTAAAAAAAGATCATGAACCGTGGTCTGGACGGCCAAAAATTCACAACCATGAACCACCGTGCTGACGCCATAGCCGGCCCCGGAACGGACCGGGATCCGATACACGGACAGAACGGTCACCACAAAGGGGGGAAATGTGGGGCATACCACGCCGGGAAAAGGATTTAATTCCCGGCAGTACCGCCCCACCGGATGACGCCGGGGTGTAGAGAACCAGGGAGTCTTTATTCCACGCTCTTGGCCCGCTTGACCCGTTCCTTGGTGGAGAACCCGGTCACCCCATCGAGAAATTTCCGGAACCGCTTGTTGGTGTCGATGATAACCTCATCGCTTGCACTGATGTCCGATTCCGTATCGATGATGACGGACTTCCCTCCGGCCCCTATGAACACATCCAGTCGCTTCAGCGCACCGAACACGACCCGGAAACCCTTGTCGGTCTTCTGGGGTTCAATGCCGAAACAGGCTTTCAGTTCCGCGGCAGCCAGGGACTCAAGATCTTTTGTCAACCCGCGTTTTATAGGATACTCTTGCATACACTTTTTTAGTACTTTTGTGTATGTTAATCTAATGACGGCAGAGACTCCTGAGTGTTGTACAAAGATCCTCACCAAACTGGGTTCTGTCCACGAAGACCTCGTGGAGATCACCCAGAAGCGCGATCTCAATATCATATCCAGTCCCCTTTCGGAGAACGGGGCGGTCCTCCTGGGATTCCCGGGAAGCGGGCTCGTGGGCACCATCGCCCTCCAGTACCTGGTCGACCAGCTCAATTTTGAGCAGATCGGTTCCATGAACTCCCGCTACTTCCCGCCGCTGGCGATGATGAACAAGGGACTCATCAACGATCCTGTCCGCATATACGCTAAAAATATCGGCGATACTCCCATCACCGCGATCGTTGCCGATATCCCGATTGCCCCCCCGATCTGCTACGAGATCGCAAGCGCCCTGATAGGGTGGCTGGAACCCTTCAAGCCTAAGGAAGTCCTGACCATTGCCGGTATCGTCACCAATGAGCCGGAGAAACGGGTCTTTGGCGTTGCCACGACACCGGAAGCACTCCAGCGGATCCAGGACAATACGCTCGTCCTCCCGATCGGGAGCATCTCGGGGATCGCGTCCAGCCTCCTCACGGAATGTAAGGCCCGCACCATCCCTGCGATCGGGCTGCTGGGAGAGACTATCAATGCTCCCGACCCGCGGGCAGCCGCTGCCACAATCGACGTGCTCAACAAGATGTACAACCTTGCCCTCGACATCCAGCCGCTGATCGAACAGGCCGTGGAGATCGAACAGACCATGGGAAAACTTGCCGAAGAAGTGCAGCAGTCCGCGGATACGACTCCCAAAAAAGACCTGCCGATGTACGGGTGACCTGACATGAGATGCGCCGCACTAACCAGCATATCGCCTGATATCATCAAGGATCTCAGATCCGGCAGGCCGAGAACGATCGAATTGCAGAGCACGCATAACATCGTGACCATTGCCGGGGTTGAGCCGGGCGAGGACAAGCATATCTTCATGACATCGATCGATGTGGAGGATCTCTCTCCCGGCGATTCCGGGATCTGCGTATTCCTTCTCTCCACTGCCATCTCCATGAAACGCGTGGTGGAGTTCTCGCACGGGGGCATGGCATACGAGGAGAGGGAGCGCATGTCCGCGCGGGTGCAGGTGAAGTTCTGCTCTACCTCCGTGATCAAGGAAGTGTTCCACGAGAGCCTGATGAAGCCGACCGAAGTCGAAGTGCTCAAGTCCTCGTGTTACCACGCGGGATGAAATAAAAGACACGGAAAAAATTTCTTTTTTATTGAGGCCCGGATCAGTGCCGTTTGATCACGACTAAGCCCATACCCACCGCACCAATGATCAGGAGCGGATCGAGGGGGGATGAAGCCGCTGTGGGTGTATCGGTCGGCCACGGTGTCGGCACAGTTACCGTTGATTTGACCTTCGTTGTGGTCAGATCATATGTTTTCACGGCAGCAACCGTGGCGATAGTCTGGACGGGAGTCGAGGTCCTGACGGTTGTCACGGTTGTTGCGGCCGTGGTAGCGGTTGTCTCCGTTGCATCGAGATCTGCATCTTCATCGTATTCCTCCCCGGCCGTCACATAGACAACATCGGTCCAGTTCTCATACCCTGACTTGTAGATGATAACATCGTACGAACCCTCTTCGAGGTCATCAACGGTCAGGGGGGTTGTACCGTAATATTCCTCGAATATGTATACCTCAGCGTTGGAAGGCGAGGAGGTGAAGTAGATACTGCCATTGACCACCGAGGACTCCAGCTCAGCAGTCAGGGACTGCGTGCTGCTGTTGACGAGCAGGGTCGAGGACCAGTTCTCGTAGTCGTCGAGGACGAGCACGATCTCACGCGATCCATACCCGATGGTGAACGAATCGTTCGTGTACCCTTTCTTTGTCCCGTCGACATAGACTGTTGCCTCGGGGGGATAGGAGTAGAAGTATACCTCACTGGTCAGGTTGGTGAGTGTCACAGTATCTATCGTCGAGGTCAGGTTGTCGGTGACGTACGCGGTGTTCGAACTGGTCTCATACCCGGTCAACATCAGCTTGACGGTATGCGTTCCTGCTGTTACGCTTTCGATGATCCCGGGCGTGTACAGGCCGGTAGTCGAGTCATCCAGGTAGATCTCCGCTCCTCCCGGAGATGATGCAACAGAGATGTTTCCCACCGCGGATACCGACGCCGGGAGCACCACTGTAAGGGTCATGATCAGGCCGATATAAACGAGAAATTTTTTTATCATACGTCTTCCATCCCGCATATTAAGCGACGTGAAATGGATGGAATCAGGATATATTTTGTGTATATCGCCTGGGTTAAAATAATCAGAAAACCGGATTACGATTATCCCAGACGGGCAAGGTATTTCCCGTTACCAGTCCGGATGAGCCGGCAATCATCCGGAACGGGATTACATCTCATAAATAATGTGTAGTCATACCGGAGAATAGTTCAAAAATATTCTCCCTGACGCACAGGGCAGAGTTTCTCTTCCATCATACAACCCTTGAGCAGGGATAACAGACCGTGACAGGTTTCATCCGATCGCTTCTTCATGAAGCAGGATGCCTGCGTCTTAAAAAAGTTAGTATTTCCGGTGGAGCGCCAGGATACCGATACCGATTGCAGCCACCACAAACGCACCTTCAAGGGGCGATTCTTGTGTTGTTGTCGTAGGTACAGGTGTTGAACTTGGGGGGGTCTGCTGCTGTTGCATGGCGCCAGTATTCTGGGGTGCTTTTTGGGTAGTGGGTACGGTTGTCGGAACCGTGGTCGGCACGGTTGTCGGTGCGGTTGTTATCGCAACGAGATCTGCATCCACGGTTGTCGTTCCTCCGGAGGTTACCTTGACAAATTTTCCCCAGTCAGTATAGCCGGTCTTCTCAATCAGGACTTTATGGGAGCCCTCGGTGAGTTCATCAACTGTACAGGGGGATGTTCCATAGTACGTGCCATCTACATAGACAGCTGCACTGGATGGCGATGAGGATATGTCGATAGTACCGAGCTGGTCCGTGGTAACCTCAAACGACAGCCCGCACTTCCGGGTTCCAGCGGAATCCAGGACACAGACCTTGTAGGTATCTTCGTCAATATCATCCAGGTCGAAATATCCGGTGACTTCGGTGGAATCGACATCATCGACACTCGCAGTCACGTTGTCGTAATCGGAATTATAGAGATATACCGACTCGACATCGGAGAATCCGGTACCGGTAAGGGTAAATTCAACGCTCTCGTTATCGGTCTGGCCGGTGACAGGCGAGATGGAGGAGAGGGTGATCGCATTTCTCAGGCTGAATCCGTCGACCTTGACGACTTCCGAATCATCCTCGTTCACGACAACAAGATCCCAGCTGCCGGTCTCTTTTGATGACGAGATCGAGAACTTGCAGACGATCGTTGTGCTGCTCAGGGATGAGACCGATGCCGTGATGTTGGACTCGTCATCCCGTATGAGTTTAACTTTCACGGAGCTCGTGTTAAAGTCAGAACCGGTGATGGTGACTGTTGTTGATGTTCCAAGATATGCTACGGACGGGCTGATGGATGAGATGGATGATGACTCTGCACTGGCAGGAAATGCCATGACAAGCAGCAGGGCCATAACCAAGGAAAACCGTATTACGAAAGAATGGTTCATACTTTACTCCCTCTGGGGCTTATAGGAGATACATCAGTAGCCGCCAAGGGATAAATTCAGTTTGTGGGAAATGGGATTATTTTAACGCCGCGGTGTAATATATTGTCCGAAGGGGTTACACTATCCCGATACGAAGATACTTCAGTAAAATCTGTTGAAAAAAGGGGACTTGATTCCTAATGGATAAACCGGGATCAGTGTTTCCGGACCGCGATCAGGGTAAATCCAATAGCACCGACAACCACCAGGGTACCCACCGGAGAGGCGGCAGTAGTCGGCGTGTCGCTTGGCCAGGGTGTGGAGGTTACTATGGTGGACTTTCGGGTTACTTTAATCGTGGTCGGTGCGGTGGTCGGAACTGAGGTGGCGGTGGGTGCGGTTGTTATCATGTCGAGACTGGCATCCACAGTGGTAACGCCACCGTTCGTGACTTTTACACTTCTCGAATAATCAGTGTACCCGCTTTTCTTGATAATGATCTGATGCTTCCCAACATCAAGATCATCAACGGTGATGGGGGTTGATCCTATGCTTGAACCATCTACATAAAGTGTGGCACCTTTGGGGGATGACGAAACGTCGATGCTGCCGACAGCGTCGGATGTGATCGAGAATGAGAGATCGCATACCGTAGTCTTAAAATCGTCCTTGACACACACATCATACGTTGCTTCATCCTTGTCCGTCAGATCGAAGGTCCCGGTTACTTTTGTGGAGGATACGGGATCAACACTCGAAGCAGAAATATTGCTGTATTCATCATTATAGAGATAAAAACTGGAGATATCTGACAGACCGGTACCTACAATGGTAACCTTGACACTATCGTTGTTGGCCCGTCCGGTCTTTGGGGAGATGGAGGTCAGGGTGATTGGGGACCGGATGGAGATAGACACGGTATTACTCGATTCAGATTCATCATCATTAATAATAACAAGCTTCCGGGTCCCTGTATCAACATCATTTAATTTGGAACTGCTGAACGTGCAGACAATCTCTGAAGTGCTGATGGAGGAACTGGTTACAGAAACATTCGAATCCTCTCCGGACTCCATGAGGAGCACCTTCGCAGAACTTGTATTGAAATTACCGGTGATTGTCAGCGTATTGGGAGATCCCTTATAGACTACTGTCGGACTGACAGACGAGATAGTTGACGAGTCGGCAGTAACGGGCACTGCCACGAGAAGCAGAACCATCAGGCACAAGAGAATTTTGAGAGATTTCATAGGTACAATCCTCTTTTTTTTTAGTGAAGAACATGCGCCCTTAGATCAAATATATTTTACCAAATTTATTTGCCATTCCAACCCGGGGGTTTTCCCGGATTTAGTGAAACAGATTAATTATCCCAAAGCGCGAACGTTATAGGCACACAGCCGTGGGCCTGTGGCTTAGCCTGGACATAGCGCCGGGCTTCTAACCCGGATGCCGGGGGTTCAAATCCCCCCAGGCCCGTCTTCTGTTTTACCACCATTCCTTCCAGGTCTTGCAGATGGTATCCCCTGCACATGAGAAATTGATCATGATACCGGAAATTCGTCGGGTTCTCAGGGCACGGGTATACTGACATTAATTTCCTGAAAACGGGGACACTCCATTTCGGGGGAGAAGGATCGCCGCGCCCCCCAGTGCCAGAAGCCCTGCCATCACGCCCGTAACCGGAGCATAGGTCGGGGCAAAACAGCTGGCAGCAATAAACCCTGTCCCTGCAATGAGCAGGACAATACCTGTTACCGCAAGAAGGAGAAACGCAATGAATCGGGCAGGTGTGATCCCTCGTTCGGCCGGAAAAACCTGACGATGTCTCGGAAGACCCAGGTACCACGCCGCGATTACTACCACCAGTGCATACGCAAATACCCACTCCGATAGTGTGGAGACTTCACGCCAGAACGAATACATGACATAGTCCGGATGAAGCTCATTCGGGAACGGCCCCATAAGGGGATAGTACCAGGCAGCGGGACCATTCCACATCTCGTCGAGAATCTGGTGGGAGAAGATCGCACACGCACATGCCACGCCAAGGAGGGTATGCCGGTATCGCCAGAGGAGGAATCCCAGTACCATCGCGATACCAAAAAAGAACAGGGTATGCCCGATTGTCCTGCCGGCTCCCAGGATGCCGGGGAACAGCAGGGCAAGCGGCTTGTCGAGAAGATCGGGCAGAATTGCACTCACGATGCAAAGGGGAAGTGCCCGACGGTCATGAGACAGGTGCCAGAACCCAAGGCCAATAAGGGCACCGAGAAATGCATGGGCGAAGACAAACATAACAACCCTTTTTATGTAATGAAAAATTACCTGCGAATGTTCATTGGAACAGGAAAAACAACAACCCGTTTTGCATCATATCGTCCGTCCGTTACAACGGAAATAAAAAAAGAAAAATTACATCTGGTCCTGCCCGCCTTCGGGCTGGCCATCTATCGGTTTTTGCAGGATCTGGACATCTGCGACATTGTGCTGGCGCAGCGCCAGTTTCTTTGCCTTGAAGATATTTTTGCCTTCCTTACCGATCGCAATCCCGCGGTCCTCGTCACGGACTTCCACGGTTGCGGTCTTCTGGTCTTCCTCGCCCTCGAAAAGAATGGAGGTGACCTGGGCCGGCAGGAAGCAGTTCTTTAAGAACTGTTCCACGTTGCTGTTGTATTCCACAACCTCGATCTTCTTGCCCATGACTTCCGAGGCTTTCTTGATCGAGGCACCCTTCTTGCCGATTGCAAGCCCCATGTCGCCGGGGTTGATGACGAAGATAAGTCTCCCGTTGCGGTCATCCACAACGCAGTCGCGGCTCCCCGCACCGGTCAGGCTCTCGAACTGGGAGATCATGCGCATACAGTCTTCGGTCAGTTTCACTTCGACCATAGCAGGCCCCCTTCTTACGCCCTCTTGAGAGAGAGAATATCTGACTCGCCGGGAGTCACGATGGCAAGGGTGCTGACCATGAACGGCTTACCGCAGGCTTTTCCGAGTGCCACGCTGGAGCCCTCGAACGTGTGGATGAAGAGATTCTCATAGGTGGAAAGTTTTGATTTGAAGTCGGCCGGGCAGTTGCCGGCAACGACTATCATCTGGGCTTTGCCTTCCTTGATGCACTTTTCAGTGTTGTTCTGGCCAAGAATTACATTTCCTGTCTTGATTGCTCTTCTGAGTGAAGCATTAAAATCCATATACAATTCCTCGTAAGTTTCCTAAAGTTAATTGTCGTGTTGTCTGACTGCGATCAGTTTTACATCGCCGGTGCCGAGCTGGATCGGCTGGCCGACAATGACGTTCTCGGTCACGCCGCTCAGTTCATCAACTTCATTTGCGACGGCCGCGTCAAGCAGGTGGTTGACGGTCACTTCGAACGCTGCACGGGAGAGAACACTCTCCTTCTCGCCGGCGATACCGTGACGGCCGATCTGCTTGACTTCGCCTTCCATGCACATCATGTCCGAGATGAGCATGATATGCCGGACATCAACGGCGATACCCTGCTCGTTGAGCGTGGAAACCGCTTCGTGGATGACGGCGTTTCGCGCAGCCTCGATACCGAGAACCTGCGCAATCTCGCTGATGTTATTGGTGCGGGTCCGTGTGGTGTCCACGCCAACGACATCAAATACGTCTTTAAGGTTGGATCCTTCAGTATAAAGTATATACTCCCCGGTCTCTTTCCTGACGACGACCCGGAGGATGTCATCAATGCCCTGCACGATCACGTTCCTGACGTGCTCGGCGAGCTGGAAGAGGTTCTGGTAACTCTCCTTGTCCTTGGGCGAGAAGATGATCGTCGCAGTTGCTTCGTCGATGTCGTGCTCGAAGTCACGATAGTGACGGCGATCGCGGATCTTCTTGGGCGCGACTTCCATGATCTCCGCGGGCGAGATCTTGCGCTTGTCGCAGACCTTGGTGTTCAGGTGGACGACCACGTGCATGTTCTCCATATCCGTGGTGATGTCACCGAACTCGTGGAGCGGGGCTGCCTCGATCTGCCAGCTGACTTCTCGTGCCTTGTCACGGTCGATGCCGAACTCGGGCTCTAAGAAGACTGTCATGGTCGGCGTACTGGGCTCTTTCCTCGCATCCATGATTTCGATGAGACGCGGGAGACCGAGAGTAACGTTGATCTCGGCCACACCAGCGTAGTGGAATGTACGCATTGTCATCTGCGTGCCGGGTTCACCGATGGATTGTGCCGCAATGATACCGACTGCCTCGCAGGGCTCGATCCTGGTGCTCAGGTACTCGGCGTTGACACGATCAAGGATTTGCGTGAACTGCGCGTCGGTGAGTTCCTTTTCGGCAAGAAACTTCCGGAGCTGTTCTTTTGTCTTGGGGGGGAGGGCTGCTGCCTCGACTTTCTTGTCAAACTTTTCTGCGAGCGGCATCTTATACCTCCTCCTTGAGGATAGCTTCAACGATACCCTTCACATCGACCGGGTCACCGAACGCACTCTTGGTCGGGTCGGTCCCGTCCTCGCCATATTCGAACTGGATGATCCTGCCACCGGTCGACCGCACGGTGCCGTCGTATGCGACCTTGAGGTCCTGCAGCGCGTTGATCATCCTGCGCTGGAGGTAACCGCTCTGGGATGTACGAACTGCCGTGTCGACGAGACCTTCACGGCCACCGATGGCGTGGAAGAAGAACTCGGTCGGGTTGAGCCCGCCCTTGTAACTGTGCTGGATGAACCCGTGGGCATCCGAGCCGCGGTCGCCCTTCTTGAAGTGCGGAAGCGTCCGGTCGTCGTAACCTCTGACGATACGCTCACCACGAACGGACTGTTGGCCGATACAACCGGCCATCTGGGTCAGGTTCAGCATCGAACCACGGGCACCGGAGACTGCCATCACGACAGCGCTGTTCCCAAGACCGAGGTGGCGGCCTGCAATCTGACCGGTCAGGTCTCGGGCCTTCCCCAGCACCTGCATGATCTGCATCTCGAGAGTTTCCTCAATGGTACGCCCTGGCATAGGTTCGAGCTGGCCGTCTTCGTAGATCTTGATACGGCGATCGACATCGAGCGCCGCATTCTTTAAGACCTCGTCGATCTGGCCGTACTCGGTCTTGGAGAGGTCTTCGTCATCGATACCGAACGAGAACCCGTCGAGCATGATACCGCGGATCGAGAGTTTGGTGAAGTCATCGATGAACTTCGTGGCCCGCTTCATGCCCTGCTGGCGGATGATACGGTTGACGATCTGGCCGTCGAATGCACCGATTGCTTTCTTATCGATGGTCCCCATCTGGAGCTGGCCGTCGATGATGCGCACGTATGCATCACGATCGCACTTTTCCTTTTGACAGACATCGCAGTTCTGGCATGACGTGGCCTTGAAGACCATGTTGAGGCTTTCCGGAAGGATGACCGAGAAGACCTGCTTGTTGCTCCAGTATTCAATGCCGTTCTCCACCTTGCCGGGCGGGGGCATGTGCTCGATGCCGGTATAGCGGAGGAGGTAGAGCGCATCTTCCTTCTTGAACCAGCGCAGCTCATGCGTCAGCATGAAGATACCCGAGACGTGGTCGTGGATACCACCGATGATCGGACCGCCGAAACGGGGTGACAGGATATTTTCCTGCACGGCAATGAGAATGGTTGCCTCGGCCCGCGCCTCTTCGGTCTGCGGGACGTGCATGTTCATTTCATCGCCATCGAAGTCGGCGTTATACGGCGGGCAGACTGCGGGGTTGAGCCGGAAGGTCCTGCCTTCCATCACCTTGACGCGGTGCGCCATGATGCTCATCCGGTGCAGCGATGGCTGACGGTTGAAGAGCACGACATCGTTGTCGCGGAGGTGGCGTTCGACCGTGTAGCCGGGCTCGATCATGTCGGCGACGGTGTCGAGATTGTCGGCACCAAGCCGGAGCCTGCGGTTGTCCGGGCGGATGACGTAGTTCGCACCGCACGGGGCATTGACATCCGGGCGTTCCGGGCCGGTCCTGACGATCTGCCGGAGTTCCTCGATATTGTAAGCGGTAACCCGGACAGGGATTGTCATCTCGTTGGCTACAGCGCGCGGGACACCGACCTGTGCAACGGAAAGGTTCGGGTCGGGCGAGATAACCGTACGGCTGGAGAAGTTCACACGCTTACCTGAGAGGGAACCTCGGAACCGCCCGTCCTTACCTTTCAGACGCTGCGAGAGCGTCTTCAAGGGCCGGCCGCTGCGGTGGCGGGCCGGGGGACAGCCTGCGACTTCGTTGTCGAGGTAGGTGGTGACGTGGTACTGCAGGAGTTCCCAGAGATCCTCGATGATCAGCTGGGGCGCACCTGCATCCTGGTTCTCCTTGAACCGCTGGTTGATACGGATGATATCAACGAGCTTATGGGTGAGATCGTCTTCCGACCGCTGGCCGTTCTCAAGGATAATCGAGGGGCGCATCGTGACCGGAGGAACCGGGAGCACGGTGAGGATGGTCCACTCGGGACGCGCGACGTCGGGATTGATACCGAGGGGGATCAGGTCCTCGTTCGGGATCTTCTCCATCCGGGCGCGGATGTCGGCGGGAGTGAGCTTGTGCTCTACTTTCTTGCCGTCTTCCACCATGACCTCGGAGAAGGTGGTCGGTTTCTCGAAGTTGATCTTGAGCTGCTGTTCACCGCAGTGCGGGCAGACGCGCTCCTTCTTGACATCCTTTTCTGAAAGGAGGTCTCCCGTCTGGTCGTCTTCGGTACCTACTACCTTCTCGACTTCCTCAGGGCTGAGCAGCACGCGGCCGCAGGCACGGCAGGTGACACGCAGGAGTTTCCTGATGAGCCGTGTATACCCGACGTGGATGACGGGCTTTGCGAGCTCGATGTGCCCGAAGTGGCCGGGGCACTCGCTTGCCTTCTGGTCGCAGGTCTTGCACCGGAGACCGGGGTCGATAACCCCGAGGTTTAAGTCCATGAGACCCTGGGGATAGGGGAACCCGTCATCATCGTAGGTGTCCGCCCAGATGATCTTCCGGACGCTCATCTCACGGATCTCCTTGGGGGAGAGGAGGCCAAATTCAATCTGGCCGATTCGTTTTGGGGATGGCATGTTACACCACGTCCTGTAATCTCAGTCTGGGTGCTATACCCATGCTCTTCATCTCGTCCAACAGGAGCTTGAACGCGTAACTCATCTCGACCGAGTAGATATCGGTCTCGTTACCGCAGGCAAGGCAGCGGGTCATGTTACGCTTGCGGTCGAGCATCGCAACCATACCGCAGTGCGCACAGACATATTCGTTAACCTTATCCGACTCATCGAGCAGGCGTTCCTTCAAGGCCATGGCGGCGCCGTGGCCGATCATGACATCACGCTCCATCTCACCGAACCGGAGACCGCCTTCACGCGCACGGCCTTCAGTCGGCTGGCGGGTCAAGACCTGCACCGGTCCACGGGAGCGGGCGTGCATCTTGGACGATACCATGTGGTACAGTTTCTGGTAGTAGATGACACCGATATAGACATCGGCCTTGAAGGCCTTACCGGTGAGGCCATCATACATAAGCTCGCGGCCATTGTGCGAGAAACCGAGTTTCTTGAGCGAGGCACGGATGTCTGCCTCACTCTCGCCACCGAAGGCGGTGGCATTGATGCGCCGGCCTTCCAGAGAGCCAACCTTGCCGCCTATCATCTCAAGCATGTGCCCGATGGTCATACGACTCGGGATTGCATGGGGGTTGATAACGAGGTCGGGTGAGAGACCTCCTTCTGTGAAGGGCATGTTCTCCTGGGGAGTGATGAGACCAACGACACCCTTCTGCCCGTGACGGGATGCGAACTTGTCGCCTACTTCCGGCACACGGAGGTCACGGGTCCTGACTTTCACGAGCCGGGAACTGTTCTCGCCTTCGGTGATGATGACCGTGTCGACGATACCATGTTCGTTGCTGCGCATCGTGACAGAGGTGTCGCGGCGCTTCTCGACAGCAATGAGTTCCCCGGAGGGTTCTTCGAGGAACCGGGGCGGGGAGGTCTTGCCGATCAGGACATCCTTCTCGGCAACAACGGTCTCGGGGTTGATCACACCATCCTCGTCGAGGTTCTTGTACGAGTCGGCACCATGGGCACCGGCAACGTCCTCTTCGGGGACTTCGATGCGGTCGATCTGGCCACCGGGATACCGGCGCTCTTCACCTTCATAGGTCCTGAAGAAGTGGGACCGGCCAAGGCCGCGCTCAATCGAGGCCTTGTTGAAGATGAGCGCATCTTCAATATTGTACCCTTCGTACGAGAGGATGGCAACCACGAAGTTCTGGCCTGCCGGCCGGTCGTCCGATCCAATCAGTTCCGAAGTCTGGGTGTGGGTCAGCGGTTTCTGGCAATAGTGGAGCAGGTGGCCACGGGTGTCCGGGCGGAGCTTCATGTTGGCAGCGCCAAAACCGAGCGCCTGCTTGACCATTCCTGCACCCATCGTGACACGCGGGCTGGCATTGTGTTCCGGGAAGGGGACGTGGGCTGCACCGATACCGAGGATCAGAGAGGGGTCGATCTCAAGGTGGGTGTGCTCGGGCGTCACTTTCGTGAAGTCCATGGCAATGAGGAGGTCTTCTTCCTCTTCTGCATCGATGAACTCGATCATGCCCCGCTGGACGAAGAAGCTCATGTCGATCTCCTTCTTTGCAAGCCGGGCAAGATCCTCATCGTTGATGAGCGGCTCACCGTTCTTTAAGACGATGAGCGGGCGGCGGGCGCGGCCGCGGTCGGTCAGGATCACGACATCGCCGTTGTACTCCTTGTGGGAGACGTTCACTTCAGGCGAGATCGCACCCTGGCGGCGCATGGTACGGATATTGGCAACCAGGTTCTTCGGGTCGTCCACGAGACCGATCAGTGCCCCGTCAACAAATACGCGTGATTTCTTGCTCATGATTCCCCCCGGATGTGCTCGACACCAAGGTTGTGCAGGATGCGCGTGATTTCTTCCTCGTCATCGACACCCTTGCTGATCTCCACCATCTGGGCGAAGTTTTTCACCAGACCACAATTCGGTCCTTCAGGGGTCTCGCTCGGGCAGATCCGGCCCCACTGGGTCGGGTGCAGGTCACGGGCCTCGAAGTGGGGCTGTGACCGGGAGAGCGGCGAGATCACACGGCGGAGGTGCGAGAGCACGGCCATATGGTCAACGCGGTCGAGAAGCTGGGACACACCCGTCCTCCCGCCCACCCAGTTACCGGTGGCAAGCGGGTGGAGGAGACGCTCGGTCAGCACGTCAGCGCGGACTGCGGTCGCAATCGAGAGGTCGCGGTGACGCATGCTGGCGCGTTCGAGCTGGTACTTGATATCACGGGTGAGACGGTTGAGGGAGATACGGAACAGGTCCTCCATCAGGTCGCCCGCGAGTTTCAGGCGCTTGTTCGAGTAGTGGTCCTTGTCATCGATCCTGCGCTTGTTCAGCACAAGGTCGAAACAGGCCTCTGCCATACGCCCGAGGAAATGGGCCTTTGCAAGCCGGACCGAGAGGACTGCTTCCTGGTAACCCTCGTCGCCTTCCTTGAGGTTCGCTGGCATCGAGTAGTTGAGATGCGGGAGGAGGTAGTTATCCAGGACGAACTCCGCGCGCTTGCGCTGGTAGTCCTTGGTCTGGTTCGGCGCCAGTTTCTTACCAACATACATGACACCGCCGTCAACCGAATCGCACTCGCTCTCTTCCAGGTTCTGCATCATGAACGTCAGGATATCCTCGTCGCTCGAGACTGCGTTCACGACCTCCTGGTCGTTTGTCATGCCCAGTGCCCGCATCAGGTCCACGAACTTCAAGTGGCCGGCAACGGACGGGAAGGAGACCTCGAGGAGGTTCTTCTTGTTCCGCTCGACAACCACCAGTGCGCGGTACCCGCGGAACTGGGAGAAAACCTTTGCCACGTAGATGCGCTCATTGTAGCGCTCGGTGAACTCGGTCATGATCTTGTTGGATGCGAGATCCTCTAACGTCATGAGCACGCGCTCGGTGCCGTTGACGATGAAATAGCCACCGGCATCAAACGCATCCTCGCCATGGGAGACGCGCTGGGCGTCATCCATGCCATAGAGGTTACAGGCGAGCGATCCAACCATGATCGGGAGCTGCCCGATGGTCGTGACGATAGGCTCCTGCCGGTCTTCACCGTGCACGAGCGTGAGTCCCAACTGGATCGGGGCCGCGTAGGTCAGGTTGCGAAGCCGTGCCTCGCTCGGGTATAACTCTCCCTGCGAACCGTCAGCCTCCCGCACCAGCGGCTTTTTCACTTCAATCGTACCGAGTTCCACCCAGACCGGGTCATTGTTCCTGCCCCGGTTCTCGATGTCGGTCTCAATGACCCGCTGCTCGTTGACCACTTTCTGAAGATTATGCTTAAGGAAATAGTTGAAGGAGTCAAGCTGGTGGCGCGCAACATGCTCCCGTGAAAAATATGCCCTCGATAAAATACTTCTGTCAATCAGACTGACCACCCCGGAATTTATTTCTTTGGTCTCTTGACCACGAGACGATATGCCTCGGCCCTGCCAGCCGTATGGCTTGCCCTGATAATTCGGATTACATCGTCAGCTTCCGCGCTGATCGTCTTTACTGCAGGATCGTCGTGATAGATTTTCGGTAATTGTTCGGTTGTAATGTTGTAGCGCGTCAGGAGTTCGGAAACCTCCTCCTCGCTCATGATTTTATGATCCGGCACCATCACGTGGTCCAACACATTCAGTTTGGTGCTCAATGAATAACCCCCTCACAAATGAACAGATTTCCTCTCAGATGCATCACCGCAAAAAACCCACGAAATACTCGTGGCAACGGGCCCGGAGGGATTTGAACCCCCGACCACCTGGTTAAAAGCCAGGCGCTCTACCGAACTGAGCTACGAACCCACTCTGTGCTCTACAGACCAAGATGTACAGCATTATAACAATGACAAAAAACTATTTAAATATTATCCAGGCTCAGATGCCACTTTTTCCAGCATACATTGCACCAATCTCATGACTCCTCCGTCCTGACATGATGTTTCTCATTGATCTCTTTGAGACGCTGTTCATCCGTACGTATCTTAGATTCCAGTTTTTCGATGGCGGCGAGGTCTTCCGCCGGGGCAGCGCGCCCGACATTGTTCATCCCGCATGCCTTTTTCAGGACGCAAAGGAGGTTTGTGTCCACGTCAATACTCTTCCGGAGGGCTGCGTATTCCTCAATTAGTGCCGAATCCACACCGGCATCTTTAGCCACCTGAGACTCCGCTTTCACATCGCGTCGCCGTGCAAAGATCTGTTTTATCGCCTCGAGGAGCTGGGTCGGATTGACCGGTTTTGATACGAAATCCTCAATATTGAGACAGTGCTGTTGGGCTTCCTCTGGCGTGATCTTCTTTGCCGAGAACATCAGCACAGGCAGATCCTTCGTTTCCGGGTTTGCCTTGAGCCGGTCAAGCGTCTCCCACCCGTCCATCGGCTCCATCATAATATCGAGCAGGATGAGATCGGGTTTGACCGTGGCAAGGAGAGCAAGAGCTTCATCGCCACCATGCGTAGCAAGGGGATTGAAGCCTTTGCGTTTCAGCAGGGCAACGAGCCCGTCCACGATATAAGGACTATCGTCAACAATAAGGATTGTATCTTCCACGATCTCTCTTCCTTGCCACAAGGATGGTGTGCGCAGATGGCCAGACGGACAGGCATATCCCATCCGATCCCGATTTGGGTTAATATATGCCTGCACAGTATAAATTGTGTATGAAAGATTAGACCGGTGTCGTGATTGACGGGGTGCCGGAGAGTTCTCCTTTGATCTGCTGGAGACGGGTTTCCTGGAACTTGATGTTCATTTCCATGCTCTTTATTGCGCGGGAGATCTCGTCACTGACCCGGACTTTTGAATCATTGTAATTGTACGTAGTCTCCAGGATCTTCATGAGACGCTTGTTGACATCGATGCTCTTGCTGAGACGGGCGTATTCTGTGATGATCTCGTTATCGAATCCCGACTGCTTTGCCATCTCCATATCCGATTTTATGGCATGGCGGCGGCTGAGTACATGCTCAATGGCATCGTAAAGTTCGCGGTGGGTGATGGGCTTTAATACATAATCCTCAATGTAGATCCCGTATTCCTGCGCCTCGGAGGGAGTCAGTTGTTTTGCGGTCAGCATCAGGACCGGGATCTCCTTTGTCTCCGGGCTCTCCTTGATCCGTTCAAGGGTCTGCCACCCATCAACGGGTTCCATCATGATATCCAGCAGGATGAGATCCGGAGTGACGGTCTTTAATATCTCGATGCATTCCTCCCCGCCGTACGCGGCAACAGTCCTGTAACCTCCGCGTTCCAGCATGGTCACAAACACATCTACAATGAATGGGCTGTCGTCGACAACAAGAATTGTATACATTACATAGCCTCCGCGATCTTCTGTACAACCGGGAGCAGTGCAGCATGGACGGATTCCTGATCTGCGGAATCCGTAAGGATCATGGCAATCAGAAAATTCTCCCCGGCACCCATGACAAGAACCGTGGAGTCCTGGCCCCTGACACTGACAGACGTCATCGATTTCATCTTGATGATGCTGCCAACGGATTCTGCGGATGCAAGGATTGTTGCAGAGAGGGCCCCGAACCAGGGTTCATTGAGATCGCGATCAAAACTTTTACCAGCTATGATCCCGTCCCGGGATACCATCGCACACGCTGCAACCCCGTCAATAGATCGAATCGTTTCAATAAATGCAGTAATTTTTTGTTTCAACATGCTGCTGCTCCCGCTGCATTACCCTGTGTATTTGATAATACCCGGTAGAACCATAAATACATATTCTTTTTTGTCATGCCCAGATATCCCCGTTTCGGTAAAAAACCCGTCATTTCTGGTTATTGGGAGATCCCCGTTACAGAAGTTCCCGGTTTACGGGGGATTCACGGCTGCCGTCACCGGTTCCATGAAGATAGGAATACAAATCACAGGATATCGGCCATTATTCCAGACGGTTTTCACGTTCCTGTCATACATTGGCGTGAAAAGGAAAAACCAGCCCAAATCATATCCATAAGGATATATATCATTTTATCCAACCAGACGCTTCGGGAATCCTGATGATCCGGGCATATACCATCACTTCTGGCAAAGGCGGGGTAGGCAAAACCACCCTTACGGTTAATCTCGGAATTTCGTTATCCCTTCTCGAACGTGAGACCTATATTCTCGATGCGGACATCGGTATGGCAAACATGGCCCTGATCCTGGGGATGGACGATGTCCCGGTCACTCTCCATGAGGTGCTGGCAGGAAAAGCCGATATCGAGGATGCAATTTATGAAGGTCCCGCCGGCCTCAAAGTCGTACCGAGCGGGATCTCGCTCCAGGGATTTCAGCAGGCAGACCCGGATAAGCTCCGGGACGTGATGCACAAACTGGTGGACCGCTGCGAATTTCTCCTGATCGATGCACCCAGCGGCATCTCCAAGGAGGGTGTGGTCCCGCTCTCTGTCGCTGACCAGGTCATCCTGGTAGCCAACCCGGAACTTGCATCAATGGCTGATGCCCTTAAGACAAAGATCCTCTGCGAGGTAATGGGGGGGAAGGTCTATGGCGCTATCCTCAACCGGGCCGGCATCGAGCATACCGAGATACGGTCCCACAGTGTAGAAGATGTCCTGGGCGTCCGTGTGATCGATGTTGTCCCCGAGGACGCAAACGTGCGACGGGCAGCAGCGTACAAATCACCCTGTGTTCTGAAGTACCCGACATCCCCCGCAACCAAAGCGTTCCGACGGATTGCAGCCCAGATTTCAGGTGTCGAATATGAGGAGGAAGACGCCGGCACAAAGGAAGAGGGGTTCGTTGATCGACTCGCGCGGGCAGTGTTCCGGTAACGGGCGGGGGGAGTGATCATGGCATACGAAGGCTACATGCTGGTATTGTTCGGGGGGGTCATCGTTGCCCAGCTCTTTATCATTTACCTGATGTATGTCAGGATCCGACAGTTATTACAGGAGGTCGAATCCGTTGCCGGCAGGATCCGGGTCACGGACACGGAACTGGAGAACCTCATAAGCCGTGTTGAAGAATTCAAGCGCGGAAAGATCTGATCCTTATCTGATCCATACAGGGAATTCCCCTCACAGTAACGATCTGCGCACGATAAGATACATAAGTGAGATCGACTAATAGTAAGAGAGCGGGGCCATAGGGTAGCCTGGCCATCCTAGGAGACTGGGGGTCTTCTGACCTGAGTTCAAATCTCAGTGGCCCCATTTGTGTTGTTTTTTGGTGCACCGGTATGAAAATTACTGATACCTGTGTTGACTGTCTTCTCTCCCGTATCAATCTCGAATGTTCACTCTGCGGAGCGGATGCCGCTCTTGCGGCTGAAACGGAAAAAGAGTGCCGACAGGTGATCGATGAACTCCGGGATCTCCCGCTCAGCCACCCGCAGGTCGCCAGCCGCATCCACCGTAGGGCATATGCCCTGCTGGAGAACCCCGACCCGTTCGATGAACTCAAGCGTTCCGGCAATCGCCAGGCTGCAGAGGTGTGTATGCAGGTACGGGGCCGTCTTCACACATTCAGGGATTATGTGCACGCAGCAGTGATTGCCAATATCTTTGATTACGGCGTCAAGGGTCATGCCGTTACCAGGGACTTTCTTTCGTTCTTCAACGAGGAGATTGAAAAGGACCTGTATATCGATGATACGGACAAGATCCTGCCGCTCTGCTCCCGCGTCGTGTACTTATGCGATAACTGCGGGGAGATCGTCTTTGACAAATTATTAATCCAGTACCTCAAATCCCATGGCTCGCAGGTAACCCTCGCGGTAAAGGAATCCCCGATCCTGAACGATGCAACGATGGAGGATGCACGTTCCCTTGGGATGGACCGCATGGTCGATCTCCTGACAACAACCGGGGGTGGTGCAGAAGCGGAGATCGGTATTAATATGGACCTCATCCCTGACAACCTGCGGCTTGCGATCGACAACTGTACGATCATCCTCGCCAAAGGGATGGCAAACTTTGAATCCATCTCGGAGATGGAGAACCTTCCTCCCGTAGCATATCTCCTTGCCGCAAAATGCAAGCCGGTGGCCGATGAACTTGGCGTACCGGTGGGTGTCAAGGTAGCAAAACTGCGCCGAGATTAGCGTACCGGGTTTTCATGATCTCCCGCACTTTGCGGGTCAGCGTTCAGCAGCGATCCTGCCGCGCCGAAGCAGGGGCCACCTGGTTTCGACCACACGGTTAATAAAAACCCGGGAATTTATACTATACTTTTATTCTCCGGCAGTCGAAGAGTTATCATGGTACTTCTCGAAGGAATTGCCCTCGGCTGGCTGCTGATCGTCATCGGTGCTGCCCTCCTCCTCGTGGAGGTTCACAGCCCGGGTTTTTTTGCCACCGTACCGGCAACAGTCCTGATCATCTTCGGTATCCTGCTCCTTCTCGGGATGGATATCTTCAATAACGGATGGGGCGTCGTTATCGGTGTTACGGTTGCAATCGCTGCCGCCGGTTTCACCGTCTGGATGTACAGCCGGATCACATCGGACGAGAGCCCCACGACCATCAGCCGCGACTCGCTCGTGGGAATGGAGGGGCGCGTGATAAAATCCGTTGATCCAAACACCATTTCCGGGAAAGTCATTATCGGGACAACAGAATGGAGCGCCCATTCAACCGGTTCATCGATCCCCGAAGGGAAGAAGGTAAAAGTCGTGGACTCCGAAGGGGTCCATATTGTTGTAGAAGAGGTTGCATAACATGCCGTTCATTGATACGCTCATTGTCATATTTTTGATTCTCGTTATTGTCGTAATATTCGCAAAAGGTGTCGTTATCGTCCAGCCGTACGAGCAGGGGCTCCAGGTACGGCTTGGGCAGTACGTAGGACGCATGAATCCCGGTTTCCGCTGGATCGTCCCGTTCGTCTCCGATGTCACCAAGCTCGACCTGCGCACGCAGGTCATCGACGTGCCGAGCCAGGAAGTGATCACGAAGGACAACTCCCCGACCAACGTCGATGCAATCATCTATATCCGGGTGATCGACCCCGAGAAGGCATACTTCGAGGTCTCCAACTACCGGCTTGCAACCGTAGCGCTCGCCCAGACAAGCCTCCGTGGCATCATCGGTGACATGGAGCTCGACGAAGTCCTCTACAACCGGGACGTCATCAATACGAAACTCCGCGACATCCTTGACCAGGAGACCGACCAGTGGGGTGTCAAGGTCGAGCGGGTGGAGATCAAGGAAGTGGACCCGGTCGAAGCGGTCAAGAACGCAATGACCGAGCAGACCGCTGCCGAGCGTGCACGGCGTGCTGCCATCCTCAGGGCAGATGGGGAGAAGCGCTCCGCCATCCTCAAGGCAGAAGGTCTCCGCCAGAGCATGATTCTTGAAGCAGAAGGCGAACGGCAGAGCAAGGTCCTCAGGGCAGAAGGGGAGCGGCTCTCCAGGATCCTCCAGGCTCAGGGAGAAGCGCAGGGACTACGCATTCTCTCCGTAGGGGCTGCACCGCTGGACAGGAAGGCAATCACCGTGCTCTCGCTGGACGCGCTCAAGTCCATGGCAAACGGGCAGGCAACCAAGATTATCTTCCCGTTCGAAATTTCCGAGCTGATCCGTCAGGGTGCTAAGTTCCTCGGTGCAAAAGACGAATCAGTTGAAGAAGTAGCAGGACGGCCGGTCATGGATGACAACATCCTCGGTGTTATTCCAAAACAGGATACCATCGATGCGATCCTCAAGGATATACAGGACGCGGTCCCGAAAGTTTCCGAAGATGAGCTCAAGGACACCAGCAAGCGGAAAGTCGCACCGCTGGAAAAAGAGCCCATAGTATAAGTTCCCGACCGGGGAACAAATTCCTTTTTTTAGTTCATCTGCCCCGGAAAAATCCCTGAATAGGTCTTTCGCTCCCGGGGGGCATGTACGTATGCACCACACCTGATGCATCCCTCCCGTTGCGGTGTCACAACAGTTCCTGTTCCGGGGTAATCGGGATGCGCCCCCCACTCATGTGACCGGTGGTGCAAGAGGGGGAATTCGCCCAGTTAAAACGTTGTTCTCCAAAGGTCTCCAAAACACTTCCCCGTTATCCGGTTACGGTTTGTCCGGTGAACTGCAGAACGATTACACCGGTGTTATAAATCCAAAAAAAGGTTGCAGAATTTCAGTTCCTTCACATGTGGAAGAATTTAGGCAGGAGGAAGATCGCGAGGATAACCACCAGCATCACGTAGCTTACACCGGCAACCACGTACCCGGAATACCGGATCAGCCCTTTCTTATCGAGAATGCGATCGATCCCCTCTTTCATGATATACCCGCCATCGAGCGGGACAAGGGGAAGCGCGTTGAATGTCCCGACCACGAGGTTCCACCAGCCGCACCAGAAGAGAATCTGGATAACGAGCCAGAAGTATGGGAACGGCACGTTCCACATCACCGAGCTGGCTGTATCGTTCATCAGGATCAGGAACGCCCCGTACTGGCTGGGATCGAGGATCACCCAGATCGGGATGGCAAGGAGGACGAGGAACCCGATGGGACTCATCAGGGTATTGAAGATCTCCTTGATCCGGCTGGCATCGTAATACGAGACGCCCATGAACCCGCTGGTCTTGTTGCTGACATCAGCAGGCCATGCAGCAAGGGTAAAACTGTAGGTTCCCGGAACGCCATTGTGATCGACAACGAGCGTGGCGGTGTCACCGGGCTTTGAAGCATCAAGGATTGCTGCCACCTCATCCCGGCTTGAGACACTGATGCCGTTGACTTCCTTGATCACCGAGTTTGCCGGTACACCGGCAGCATAGGCCGGGGAATCCACGTACACGCCGTTGATGAGCGGGGTGGCGAGCGGAACTGCAAGACCGAGCAGGGCAATCAGAACCACGAAACAGGCAACGCCCAGAACGATGTTGTTGGTGATCCCTGCACCGAACATCCGGATCTTGGGAAGGCCTTTTGTCTTCTCCTGGTCCTCTTCATCCGGTTCAACAAAGGCGCCGATAGGGATGACCGGCATGAGGATGCCCATGGTCCTGACGCGGATGCCTTCAACCCTGCAGAGGATTGCATGCCCGAACTCGTGGACCACCATGGTGAGGATCAGGCCAAGGAGGACAGCAAGGGTGAGCGGGATGAACTCGTTCACGCCGGGAATTGCAAGGACATTGCGCAACTCATTTGCCGCAGTAGGTTCCGGTTGCTGGGTAACGGTAACCTGGAGCGAGAGGAAGAGCATCGCGGTCATGATCACCGAGACAACGATCACCATGACCGCCCCCATCGTGCCATAAAACCGGAAGAACCGGGGATACCGGGCGAACCAGTCGAAAAAACCTACACGGTCTGTCCGGATCGCCATAATGGGACCGTAAAACGTGATATTCTTCTCCCACAGGTGCCGGGATTTGATATAATACGCCAGTGCAGCATACGCCGCAATGATCACGACCGCAACTATGAGCCAGTCCATTACTATTTATGGCCGTTTGTTTATATTAAAACAGACACTTGAGGATACATTGCAGGAACGTATATCCGCAATATCAGAAATCAAGCAGGCTCTTCTGGGTTTTTTTTGCAAGGATCGCGCTTACCGTCTTCCAGCTCTTCCGGGCAATGGGCGGGGGTACTTTATGTTCATCGATCCAGTCATTGAGGAACCGAATCGTGATCGGGTCCGAAGGATACCCGCTGCCGATATCACCATATTTCTTTGAGAGGGTGACGATGGCCCGGTCCCGGGTCACCTTCGCGATAATACTGGCTGCCGATACCACCGGGAACTTTACATCCGCATGGTGTTCCGAGACGATCTCGCATTCCCGATCGAGATGGCTCTTCACCATCTCGGCATACCGGAAACAGTTGACGTCGCACGCGTCAACATAGGCAAGAGAGGGTGACAGGATATTTATCACCTGGGCGTGGGCCCGGGCTACTGCCGCATTCAGGGTCATCTCTTCCCGCACCGCATCGATATCCGGTGCATCGAGCCTGACGGCTGCAACCCTGCACCGCTTTTTGATCAGGGCATAGAGGCGTTCACGCTCTTTTGGCGAGAGGAGTTTTGAGTCCTTCACTCCAAGGTCATCCAGCGCATCTTCAGAAGACACGCCAACGGCCGCTACCACCATCGGGCCCAGGACCGAACCCTTCCCTGCCTCATCAACCCCGCAGATCACATGAACCGGTTGATGCGCAAAATATTTCAATGGCAATGATGGTAACCGGTAGGTATGTACATCATCATCGTAGGGCTTGGCGGGATTGGCAGGAACCTCGCCAAGATGGCAGTCGAACATGCACATACCGTCGTTGTCATCGACCAGGATGAGGCGCGGTGCAGCGAGCTGCTCGAACACTACGATGTCATGGCCGTGACCGGCAATGCCACGGATAAAACCGTTCTTGAGGAAGCGGGGATCGACCGCTCCGATGCCCTCATCTCAACAACGAACGACGACTCGGTCAACCTGATGACCTGCTGGCTGGCCAAGAAGTTCCGGGTGCCCAATGTTGTCGCCATCGTCAACCAGCCCTCCCACTCCGACTTTTTCAAGGAGGTCGGTGTCCGGATCAGCGAGAACCCTGATGAACTCGTGGCAGCCCGACTCTATTACTGGACACAGAACCCCCAGCTCCAGCAGCTCGCCTCGATCCCCGGCGGTACGATCTTCGAGATCGTAGCAGAGGCAGGGGCCCCCATCGTCAACCATGAGATCCGGGAACTCAAGGTAAAGGATTTCGTCTTCATCGCGATCCGCAGGATGGGCGGGGAACTGATCATTCCCAGCGGCAGCGTGAAGATCCAGGCTGGCGATACGTTTACGGTATTCACGAAAAAAGAGGCCGAGGATGACTGCCTGCGTCTCCTCAACAAACAACTGAAAAAATCAACGGAGTGAGGCCGCAAGGGCGCCCAGGTCCAGCATCAGTTTCGGGTTTACCCGGATAATCTCTTTTACCAGCGTAAGAGTGGAAAACTCTGTAAGATCGATCTTCGAGACCGAGTGGATGATCTCGTTGAGTTTGGTATCGGGCTGTTTTATCAAGTATTCCTTGATGTGGTAATTACGCTCAATGCCCTTACCCATCTTGGATGCACGCCATGCCTTGTCGTAAGCCATGAGCGCCTTCTTGGAGACATCGCCCCTGCCGATACAGTCCGCAGCAGTCTGTGCCGCAAGCTTGCCGGTGAACATTGCATTGTAGATGCCGCCACCCGTGAGGGGGTCCACGACTCGGGCTGCATCACCGGCGATCAGGAGCCCGTCTGCAACCGTGCATTCAAGCGGGCGGCAGACCGAGACACCACCGGGGATGAACTCGATGGTCCTGCCGTGGGGGAAGGTCTTCTTGACGAACCGGTCGAGGTAGTCCTTGGCGCGGTGTCCCTCCCCGCTCTTCTTGCCGGAGATACCGATCCCGACGTTGGCTGTATTCTTACCCTTGGGGAAGACCCAGAGGTAGCCTTCCGGTGCAACCTCGTTTCCGAGGTAGAAGACAGTGGAGAACGGGTCGATCTCGATGCCGGTCATTACGTACTGGACCGAACTCATGATCTCGCGAACCGGGACGGTCGTGTCGATCCCGCACCATTTCGAGAATTTCGATTCAACGCCATCGGCAGCGATCACAACTTCTGCCCTGACATTCGTGATCTTGCCGCCGTGTTCGATCTTGGCGCCCTTGACAATACCGTCTTCCATAATCGGAGCTGCTGCACGAGACTTCACCGCAACATCCGCTCCTGCCTCGGCCGCTTTCCAGACCAGCTCACGGTCGAAGAACTTCCGGTCGAGGATATAGCCTACCTTGCTGCCCGCCATCTTCGATGAGAGTTGCATCTTGTAGCCGTCCGGGGCAACGACCGTTGCACCGGTCATTTCGGCAGAGATCCAGCGGGGATCCGGTTCCATGAACTCCAGGAGGGCTTCCTTGCCCAGTCCCTCCGCACAGCGGACCGGGGCACCGATTGCCGGGCGCTTCTCTACGATACAGGCAGAGAGGCCTTTCTCGACAGCAGTCTTTGCTGCGAGAGCACCGGCAGGTCCGCCGCCGATGATAAGGACGTCATACCTGGTTTTCATGCACAACCTCCAGGGCCCCAAGCGGGCAGACCTTTGCGCAGACACCACAACTGGTGCAGTTCTCTTCAACGGAAAGATACGCATCGATCAGTTCGAGGGCACCCTCTGGACAGACCGATACGCAGCATCCGCAGTATCCACAGATATCCCGATGTACTTTGAGCATTGAGAGATCATGTTGGCGTCATCTTCCATTAATATTTACGATTACCGCGAGTGGAGGGAACCACTCATGCACGGGATACAATTCCGGAGAACCTGTCAGTTCATTCAGATAACCAATCTCGCGCGCTGAAATGTCCGGTAACCTGCCCCGGGCCGGGCGGAATACCTGTTGCCACATACCCTGATAGACCGGCCTGCTCCCCATAACCTTCTTTACTCCCTGCTGAAATAGGATCTCTGGCTGTATCGTTATGGCAGGTGAAGAGCCCCGGTTTATTCCTGTTGATGACCTGATGGAAACGCTCCATACCTCATGGCAGGGTCTCTCTTCCGGGGAGGTTGAATCCCGGCGATCATCCTTCGGCCCCAACACGGTGGTGAAGCAGAAAAAACTGGCAGCCATTCGCCAGTTTGCACGCCAGCTGAAAAACCCGCTCATCATCATCCTTCTTCTTGCCGCGATCCTCTCGATATTTCTCGCGGAGCTTGTTGATGCCCTGATCATCATCGTCATCGTGTTCCTGAGTCTCTTCATCGACTTTTTCCAGGAATACCGGGCGGAACGGGCTGTAGAACTCTTAAAAGAAAAGATCTCTACCATGGCCACCGTGATCAGGGGCGGGGTCCGGCAGAATGTGCACCTGTCAGAACTGATACCCGGGGATATCATTGTCCTGTCCGCGGGGGATATCGTGCCCGCAGATGCCCGTGTCATCCTTGCCCGGGATTTTTTCGTGGACCAGTCGGCACTCACCGGTGAATCGTTCCCGGTAGAGAAAACAGCACAGGAACGGCAGGGGATGGAACCCGATCCCTCGGGCAGAGAACAGTACCTGTTCATGAGTTCCCCGGTTATTTCCGGCAGTGCAACAGCGGTCGTCGTAAAAACCGGGATGGCAACCGAATACGGGAAGATTGCAGAACGCCTGACTGCCCGGCCGCCGGAGACTGAATTTGAGCGGGGACTGAAGCAGTTTTCCTTCCTTGTCACCCAGATCATCTTCATCCTGGTCATATTCGTTTTTTTCACCAATGCCTTCCTTAACCACGGGGTGCTCGATTCGCTCCTGTTCGCGATTGCGCTTGCCGTCGGCCTTACACCGGAACTTCTCCCCATGATCCTGACAGTCAACCTCGCGAAAGGTGCACTCGCAATGTCAGAAAAAGGAGTGATCGTCAAGCACCTGGCCTCGATCCAGAACTTCGGGAGCATGGACGTGCTCTGCACCGATAAGACCGGGACGCTGACCGAGAACCGGATCACCCTGATATATCATGTGGATGCCGAGAGGAACAACAGTGAACAGGTACTTCTGTACTCGTACCTGAACAGTTTCCACCAGACCGGCCTGAAAAGCCCTCTTGATGAGGCAATTCTCAAAAAGAGCGGTGTGGAGATCGGGCAGTACCGGAAGATCGATGAGATCCCGTTTGATTTTATCCGGAAACGGATCTCGGTCGTGGTGGAAAAGAATGGCGACCGGCTCCTGATCGCCAAGGGTGCGCCCGAGGAGATCCTGAAATTATGTACACGGATTTCACGGGGGAACGGGGAAGAGCCGTTTACCGGTGACTGGCAGAGACAGGCTGTTGCACTCTACGACTCGTTCAGCGGGGAGGGGTTCAGGATCCTTGCGGTCGCCTCCCGGAAGATCACGGATACAAGAACAACGTACAGCGTGGAGGATGAGACCGACCTTACCTTCCACGGGTTTGTTGCCTTCATCGATCCTCCCAAAGAGACGGCCCACGAGTCACTCCTGATGCTGCACGAAACCGGCATCGATGTAAAGATCATCACCGGAGATAACGAACGTGTCACCCGCCATATCTGTGCCACGCTCGATTTCCCGGTCACCCGGATTATTGAGGGAAATGAGATCGCCGGCATGGATGGCGACACCCTTGCAAGCGCCGTCGAGCAGGCGAATATATTCACCCGCGTCTCGCCGCCGCAGAAAGAACGGATCATCAGGGCATTGATGAAGAACAACCACGTGGTCGGCTACCTGGGGGACGGGATCAATGATGCCCCTTCGATCCGCGCAGCCGACATCGGGATCACGGTGGACAACGCGGTCGACATTGCAAAGGAATCTGCAGATATCGTACTGCTGAAAAAAGATCTCCGCGTGCTCCGGGACGGCATCCTTGAAGGGAGGAAGACGTTCGGGAACACGATGAAGTACATCATGATGGGGACCAGTTCGAATTTCGGGAACATGATCAGTGTTGCCGCAGCTTCACTCTTCCTGCCGTTCCTCCCGCTTCTGCCGGTTCAGATACTGCTCAATAACCTTCTCTATGATATGTCTCAGTCCACCATCCCGACCGATACGATTGACGGGGAGTATGTGCTGGCACCAAAACGGTGGGATATCGGGTTCATCAAAAAATTCCTGCTCGTCTTCGGGCCGGTCAGTTCGCTCTTCGATATCCTGACCTTTATCACGCTCCTGTTTGTATTTCATGCACCCATGGAGTTATTCCGGACGGCATGGTTCCTCGAATCGCTCTGCACCCAGACCATCATCATCTTCGCCATCAGGACCACGAAGGTACCGTTCTATAAGAGCCGGCCCAGCAGGTATCTTGTCATCAGCAGCATACTCGTTGTCATGGCCGGGATTGCAATCACCTTCACTCCCATAGGGGATCTCTTTGGTTTCGTCCCGCTTACTCTCCCGTATTTCCTGGCGATAGGTCTGCTCGTGACCGGGTATATCGTTGTGGTTGAGTTTGTCAAAACATGGTTTTACCGGGACACTGCCAGCCACGGGCATACAATGCGTGAGGAGTAAACGCAGGGTGCAACGGGAACGAGGACGGGAAAAGAAGTACAGGAGATCAGGACCGATCCGGGTGGGTGAAGTGGTCGACACCCTTTGCGATATCGTCCGGTGTCGCGTAGACGATGGCAATGTCTCCTGCCAGGAGCCGGGACTCCCCACTCAGAGCGGTGATCATCTCCCCTTCCCGCCGGAGGGCAAGGACGAGCAGGCCGGTTCGTTTCCGCAGGTTGTAGTCCCCCAGCGTGGTACCGGCGAGCAGCGAACCGGGTTCGACCGTGAATGAGGCGATCGTCATATTGGGGATATGCCGCACGAGATCAGGAAGTGTATCTTTGAGGGGATTCCTGCTCCGGAGCATCTGGTACCCGTCAGCACGGACATCGCTGATGAAGGACTCGATCTGGTCCCGGGGAACAAAATACTTGTGCAGCACGACCGTGAAGATCTCGATCGAGGTCTCGAATTCCTCGGCAATCACCTCGTTGGCGCCGAGGGCATGCAGGTCATTTGCCTCGCTCACGTACCGCGTCCGCACGATGATCGTGAGTGCCGGGCTGAGCTTCCGGCAGAAGTCAACGATCTTCCGGGTGGCCACAGGATCATTGATCGCAACCACGGCAATCCGGGCCCTGGGGATACCGGCATGGACCAGTACCTCGCCGGATGTTGCGTCGCCGAAAATCACGGATTCACCGTCGTCCCGGGCGGCCCTGACAAGATCGGGATTGAGTTCGATGATCGTATACCCAATACCGGAACGGGACGCGGCCCGGGCAAGGTTCCTGCCGGTGACCCCGTGCCCGATGATGACAAGGTGATCGGTCTTCGGCAGGATCTTTCCGTTCTCTTCAGCTATGCACGTGCCATGTACCACACGGGAGAGCGAGGGAACGTTGCAGAGCCACCCGGTAAGTGGCTGGCCAAGACCAAGCACAAACGGTGTGGCCGCCATGGTCATCAGGGCAACGATGAGGAACAACTGGTAGGTCTCTGCCGGCAGGATACCGGCATCGAACCCGCTCTGGGCAATGATGAACGAGAACTCCCCTACCTGCGCAAGAGACAGCCCGGTCATCACGGCGGTCCTGAGGGGATAACCGAGAGCAAGCGGGGCAGCAGTTGCAAGCAGCGCCTTTGCGACAATGGCAATGACTATCAGGAAGAGAACAATCCAGAGGTTTGCTGCAAGGAATTTGACGTCCACAAGCATTCCGACAGAGATGAAAAAGAAACTGGTGAAGATATCGCGAAACGGCAGGACAATACTGGTTGCCTGGTGGCTGTACTCCGAGCCCGAGATGATCAGGCCGGCAAGCAGGGCGCCGATTGCAAGGGATATGCCGGTGAACGAGACCATCCATGCAACGCCGAAACAGGTCAGGATGATGACAAGGAGGAAGAGTTCCTGGTTTTTGGTCCGGGCGATCTCGTGCATGAGGCGGGGGATGACCCATTTCGCCAGGGCAATGAGGATAAGAACGATGATGAGATCGTTGATGACAAGGGTGATGAGGGCGTCCGGGGAGAGCAGGGGCGTGGAATCAAACTGGGGAATGCTAGCGAGGAACGGGATCGCCATGATCATGGGGATTGCCATGAGATCCTGGAAGATCAGGATGCCGAGCGCGATACTGCCGTGCGGGGAGTCCATCTCCCCCCGCTGGTGGAGGATCTTGAGGACGATGGCGGTACTGGAGAGGGAGAAGAGAAATCCCATCAGGATCGCGATGTTCACAGAAAGGCCCATGATCACGGCCAGGCAAAAGAAGAACAGGAACGAGAGGGCGACCTGGAGTGCGCCGCCCACAATCGCGATGGACCGGATCTTCCAGAGATCCTTGAAGGAAAACTCGAGGCCGATGGTGAAGAGCAGCAGGATGATACCGATCTCCGCGAGGCTTGCAACCTGTTCCTGCCCCTTGATGATGGAGAGCCCGTAGGGACCGACAATTGCCCCGGTCAGGATGAACGCAACAAGCGGGGGCACCCGGATCCGGTTGAAGATCATCCCCACGAGAAGGGCGATAGCAAAGACGATCAGGATGTTTGCGATCAGGCCAAGTTCCACGGGTATCTCCTCCTGAGTACGTATAGGAAACCAGGCAAGGATAAGTATTTTCCCGGTATCCCGGGCAGGGACCGTAACTCAGGGATTGCGGTTCTTTAAAAACACCGCTCAGATCCGTCAGGATAGCCACTACTTCCCTTTCGGTACTCCGCTCTCTTTTCCGCCGAAGTGGATCGGGCAGCCGGGCATCTCGTGCCCCCCGTGCTTCGAGACCCAGACAAGGAGGGGAACCAGGTGCTCCCGCAACTCCCTGCCATCCGGGGTCAGCGAGTACCGGACCGTTGGCGGCGAAGTGTCCTGCACCCGTTTATCCACAAGGCCGATCCGTTCAAGGTTCTTCAGCGTGTCCGAGAGCGGTTTGGGGCTGATGCAACCCAGTTCGCGCTTGAGTTCGTTGAAGCCTTTCTCCCCTTCGTTGCCGAGGATGGCGATGATCAAAAGCGCCCACTTCTTGGCCACGACATCGAGCAGGCCGGTGAGGGGACAGAAGCAGATGCTCGTCTCCCGAGGTGCAGGTTTCTTCATGAATACTACCTATCCGTAATGGAACGTTTCGGCTTTTTAACTATTAAAAAAATACTACCTATCGATGCATAACCACGCCCATCCTGCCAGTGAAGAACCTGGCAGCCGCCCGTCCGGAACGTCCCTGAAGATCGCCATCGCACTCACTGCCGTCATCTTCCTTGCGGAACTTGCGGGAGGGATCGTATCCGGATCCCTCTCTCTGCTGGGCGATGCAGCGCATATGCTGCAGGACGTTGTCGCGCTCCTGCTCTCCCTTGGCGCAATCATCATTGCCGCACGACTGCCAACACCCTCGCGGACATTCGGCTATCACCGCGTGGAGATCGGGGCGGCAGTCGCAAACGGGCTCTTCCTGATCGTTATCAGCGGTGTCATTGTCTATGAAGCCGTGGCCCGGTTCTCCCATCCGCAGCCGATCAACAGCACGATGATGTTTGCGGTTGCCGTTGTCGGCCTGGCTGCCAACCTCGCCGCAATGCATGTCCTTCACGGGAGCCATGACCTGAACGTAAAGAGCGCGTTCCTGCATGTGCTGGGCGACACCCTCTCGTCAGTTGCGGTGATTGTCGCTGCACTCTGGATCGCGTTCACCGGCCAGACCATTGTCGATCCCATCCTCAGTATCGCCATCGCCATCCTGATCCTCTTCTCGTCCCTCTCGCTTCTGCGGGAGGCATTCTCGATCCTCCTCCAGTTCTCGCCAAGGGATGTCAATACGGAAGAGGTGATCCGGGATATCGAATCCGTGGACGGTGTTAGCGGGGTTCACAACGTCCATCTCTGGAGCCTCTGCTCGAACATCAACGTGCTCGATGCCCATATCTGGTGCTGCGAGACCGATGCACGGCAGCTCGAAGCGATCAAAGCGGAGATAAAACACCGGCTGGAGAAGTACCGCATCGGACATTCGACGCTGGAGTTCGAATGCCGTGAATGCGGGGACTGCCGACGGATCCAGGAGTTGCGGGACTAACCCGTTTCCATCAGGCATTCCGGGACCGCTTCAGAATGAAGGGCAGGAAACGGATCCCTCCCCATCACCTACAATGAGAACGTGCCGTACTTCCCGCCGCCACCCGGGTGCAGGACAACCGTCCCGTTCCGCAGGGCTTCGATTGCATCCGCAACCTTCGGGTGGACGGATCGGATCTCTGCAACCGGGATATCGATCAGTACCGCGATCTCGTTGCCGAACGTGCTGATGAACGAGGCATAGATCACCTTGCACTTCTTCGTGTTCGGCGATGACGCCCCTTCCATGGTCTGGATGATCTGCGCGAGCGGGATGACGCGGAGATAGGGAGGGCGGGGCCTTGCCTCGCCACCGCGCGAGAGTTCCTTTGCCCGGTCGGACACTCCTTTCTTGATGATCCCGCCATCGGCCGGGCACTTCCACTGGTACTCTAGTGCGTCTTCAAGGGAATACTGCGTGTAGCACCGCGTGCACGCCGTGCGGTTGTACTTCCCTTCTTCAGGGAAGAACCCGGCGTTCATCTCGATCGCTCCTTTCCTGATGCTCGCGAGCACGCCTTTGGCCGTGCGCTGATCAACGTGAATCCGGTTGAACTCCCGCCCGAGCTTGTCGGGATACGGGCTGTGGGCATCCGAATTCGTAAGGAAGGGAATATCGTACAGGTCGGGAATCGCCGCGCCATAGGAACTGTCCGCGGAGAGGCCGAGTTCGAGGAAATCGATCTTTGCCGCTCCATAACAGGCAGGGACGGAATCGAAGTACGCGTACATCGCTGTCCACGGGGTGAACGCGTGGGCGGGGCCGACAAGTGCCCCCACATCGTGGGCTGCATGTGCTATCTCCTCCCCGGTCAGGTAGACGTGGGGACGACCGGCAGTCACAAAACTCTTGCACGTTCCTTCCAGCAGGTCGCGGAGCTGGTCGAACTGGGCAAAGTCTTCGGCAAGGATCACGTGGTGGACACGGTTCTTGTCCTCAATCTCTCCCTGCGGCACAACCACGATGCCGGCATTATTTGCAAGGAACGGCTCCCATCCCTTCAGCCAGTCCGGCTGGAGGGCATCGCCCGTCCCGATCACCTGGATGCCCTTGGTCACGCAGCCGTTCAGCAGCTGCTCCGGCTGCATGAACCGGGAGACCGCAATCGAGTACGGGGAGTGGATGTGGAGATCCGCAGTAACGGGCATGGATAGTAAGAAGATTGCGTTTCGCGGGATTTAATAATTCATCCGGGGGAAGTGACCGGCTAGCGGTGCCGGAAATAAAATGAGCCTGGAACGGGGATACTCCCGTTAGTCCACGTTCAGGAGCCGCCCTTTCAGTTCCCTGGCCCCCTCTTTCTTTGCCTCCATCAGCGCCGAGATGACCGCATCGGAGAAGATCAGGGCCATGGTCTCGAAGTGCGTACCGAGGGGGGCGAAGGCCGCGGAGGCCGAACGGTATTGCCCGGTTACCTGACGCTTTTCAAACGTTGACGTATCGCCCCGGTAATACCCGGTAAGGTCGCCGAGATTCACCACGCAGTCCGCGAGCCTGCTCATGCTCGATTCCGACGATGCAGTGATGAGACAGACGTTGCCCCCCAGTCCCTTGACCGTGTTGGCATAGGTCACCATGGAGTGCGTCTCGCCCGATCCCGAGAACACGACGAGGGTATCACCAGGCTTGAGGGCGGGCGTGATCGTCTCCCCGACCACATAGACGTCAAAGCCAAGGTGGAGCATCCGCATGGCAAACGCCCGTGCAATGAGCCCGGACCGGCCTGCACCGGCAACGTAGACCCGGTTGGCGGTCAATATCTGCTGGAAGAACGAGGAGGTCTCAGCCTTGTCGAGCAGCGCAGTGGTCTTCCTGATCGACTCTGCCATCTGTTCCATGAAGAGGGGTATATCAGCAAATTCTTCGGTCATGGGTACACAGGCATGTTTCGTACCGGGCGATATGAGGGTATCGGTAAGGGGGTCTGATGCGGGTCTGCACACGGGATCCCACACAGTTCGCAGGCAGCAGATGGGGGGGAGGGGGTCGGACACCTTATTAGTCATTGCCGAAAACCGGGAGATCGGATAAGGATCAGGTCAGAACAACAGGACATTTTACTATTGTTTGGTTTACAACCGGATTGAAAAAAGTGGTCCGACCCCCTACACAAGATTTTCATTTAGTACCTTTTTTTCCAAAAAACACGACGTAAAAAAATGATAGCAGGAACATAATGGTGAAGGGGGTCGGGCACAAAAATAGGTTTCCCACTGCCCGACACAGAACATCTGCCTCCATCCAAACCCTCATCCCCTCCGGCCACCAGAACACCAGTACAATGACACAGGCCGGTATGGTGCAGGTTGGCGATGCTGCCCGGAACTTCTCATTAAAAGACCAGAACGACAAGACCTTCGATCTCTACGAACATGCGGGGAAACGCGTGCTTCTCTCCTTCCACCCGCTTGCATGGACGGAGTTCTGCGCTGCCCAGATGAGATCCCTGGAGGACACGCGGGATGTGCTCCTTGCGAACAACTGCATCCCCGTGGGCATCAGCGTCGACTCCCGTCCCTGCAAGCAGGCCTGGGCACAGAGCATCGGGATAACAAACACCCCGCTTCTCTGCGACTTCTGGCCGCACGGAGCCGTTGCGCAGAAGTACGGGATCTTCCGGGACGAGAACGGGTTCTCAGAGCGGGCGAATATCATCGTTGACGAGAAGCAACAGGTTGTGTTCGTGAAGATTTACCCGGTGCACTCGGTACCGGATATTGGGGAGATTCTGAAGTTCGTACAGACCCATGCCTGAATTTACGAAAAGAGATCTTTTGATGGGGGACGCCTATTCCGCCCCGATTCACCCGATATAACTCAGTTCCTCGTCTTTCCCTTTCTCGCCCTCGACCATGCTCTCGATCGCCTTTTCCATCTCGGCGGCACGATCGTTCAGGTTCGTGGGATCGACCGGGACATTGATGAGCTTCGATAACACAGCGAGCACGTTCGCCGCTGCCATCGGGTCCACGAGATACCCGCTCGTCTCCCCCATAAGGCAGATCGCGTCGATGCCCCGTTCTGCGGAAAGGCCGAGGATGAGACCGGCGGCACCGATGATACCACCACCCGGCTCGTCGCGGTCGAAGGTGACACCCGCGGCTTCGACCTCTGCGCGGAGTTCTGTGCGGTTCATTGCACCGAGCACCCGGGGCCCGTTCACGAGATGGCCTACACCGAAGCCGCCGAGCGTGTAGATCCGCTTCACCTTGAGTTCCACGGCAATATCACAGTAGCAGTCAGAGAGGAGGTAATGCCCCTCGTTCGATGTGCTCTGGTGGTCGCCGACCAGGAAGATGATATTCCTGCCTTCGGACTGGTACAGGAAGAGCTCGTTGCGTGCCAGCCTCGCGAGCCCGTTCTCCTCAAGGATCACCTGGGGGGGGAAATAGATCGAGTGTATCTCGCCGATCTTCTCTGCCGAGAGCACGTGGATCATGTACTCGGCAACGAGTTTCCCCACCTGGCCGATGCCGGGCAGGCCCTCGATGAGGATCGGGTCAGCCAGGTTCTTATCCTTGAACGAATCGAGATACCGGACAGTGATGTCCTCAATCATGGTTTGCCAGCCTGCGGTATCTGCCATACTTGTCTTCAGGAGAAAACTTTGCCGGGTGGGCGACACCCGTAGGCCTGCCGCATGCGGGACAGGTTAAAGAAAGGGTATAGATATGATCTGCCGGGCACTGCCGGATACGACCGCTCATTCGCGTTACTTCCCGGACTTCGGTTTCTTGATGAGCTTGCCCTCGCCACCGGCTTTTTCCAGAACAGCGATAGCTGCATTGGCTGACTTCTCGATCGCTTTCTCCGCCGCCTTGTAATCAGGTGCCTTCACCTTGATCCGGTACGTGGGCGCACCGAGATATAACAAGTCGATCTCGGCACCGGCGGTCTTTGCCGTGCTCGCCTTTTCAAGCGCCTTCCGGATCACCTCAACGCCATCGGGCCGGGTCGATTCGAGAATGAGATGCCCGGTCACTTCGACATGGGGCACCTTCACGCTCTCCTGCGCCACGTGAAGGAGAACCTCGGTAACCTTCTTTGAGAAACCTAGTTTCTTCAGCGTGGGCTCGGGGTCGATAACGATATCCTCGAAAACCGGGTAAAATGCCCCGTACTTCTTGTAGATGACATCCTCGATCTCGGCCAGGGATTCCCCGGTCTGCTCCGCGACAAAACCAAGCCACTTCTGTGCCTTGGACTCGTTCTTCCACTCGCGGATCTTCTCGCGGCGCTGGTGCTCGTTGACATCCTTTAAGGAAAGATCAATGTGACCACGCGTCCGGTCAACGTTGAGGACCTTGCAGACGATCTTCTGGCCCTCGCGAATGTGGTCACGGATATACTTGATCCAGCCTGTGGCGATTTCTGAAATAGGGATGAGCCCCTGTCGGCCGCCATATTCATCGAGCGAGACGAAGGCAACGAAGTCCTTGACATTCTCGACCGTGCAGACAACCAGTTCCGCTTCCTGGGGCCATTCCCTGTCCGCCATGAGGTGACTCACTGGAGCTCTTGGACGATTTCAGCCTTGATGTTCGCACGTCCACCGGCAGGGGTGGCAAGGTCGCTGCCACAGACAACGCACTTGACAACCGTGCTGGCCTTCTCAAAGATAACCTGCTCGTTCTCGCAGTCCGGGCACTTCACTTTTAAGAATTTGCTCCGGTTTTCCCGTATCTGGCTTACCATGTTTAACTCACTCCGTCAGCTCGAATTTTGCTACACGGTAACCCTTGCGCAGGTGCGCCTTTCCGCAGGTGACACAGCGGTACCGGACATTGATCTTCTTCGTGGGCTTGTCGCCACCGGGCACTTTCGAGAACTTACCCATGTTGCCGACTTTGCCTCTCCGGGCTTTCTGCCGGTCAATCCAGTGGAGGCCGGTTGTCTTGCCCTTCTTTACTTTCTCGACCTCGTGTATCTGGTGGGTTCTGCAGAACGGACAATAGGTCGTAAATTTTGCTGGCATCTTCATGAAATTTTCACCGATAATCCTGAAATCGAATACCTATATTATTTACAGAGATTGATATTTAAGACTATGTTGCGATCACTCAGGACCGCAGCGTTCCGCTCAGGAAGCGTCACTATATCTCCTTTTGAGAGGGTATAAATCCTCCCATCCACACCCAGGAACGATTCCATATCCTCAAGCACCCGGACAAGGGTACAGGGATGAGTGATAGGGCCGGGACCCTTCTGCGCGACAACAGGGAGCGCCTGCGGGCCCGGCGCAGCAGGCTCATCTGCATGGGAAACCGTTTCGGGCTCCCCGTCCTCATCAGCAGGGTCAGGAACACCGGTAACCGGCACGACCCTGGCAACGGGCGGGGGACAGGCCGCAGTTGTAATGGGTGCATGGGGCAGGTTCTGGAGGAGGATGCCCTGGCACTGTTCGACTGCTGCCGTGCTCTGCTCGAACATCTCCCGCTCGGCCGGGATCATCCGCTTCACCTCCTCGCGGTCATAGTAGTTGCCCTCGGCATGCATCATCGTCAGGGCAATAATCTTCCGGGTCCTGATGGAGAAGATGTCCTGCAGGGTCTCCCGGATGGCGAGCGTCTCGTCGATCAGGGAGCGTGCCTCGTCCGAGAACGGGTCCTCGAAAGCATAGACCTTTTTAGTGATTGCCGCGAGCTCGGCGTGCCCCTTGTCGAAGATATCAGGGGCAACGGACGTGAGCCTCCCGGTCTCCCGCTCGGAGAGGAGGATGCTGCGCAGGTCATCGAGATTCATGGTCAGTCCCGGTATTTTTTATATTGCTTTATATATTTATGCAATTTCCGCTATGCCGCGGCAGCAGAGAAAGACTGCCACCGCTTCCGGTACTGTAGTGATGCCCTTTTGGATCTCATAAGTGCTTCCGAGCATCGGCATCCTGAGGGGGAATTTTGCATCAACCCTCACATCCCGCATGCCGAATACCACCGCTTCGGTGAGGGGATCGAAATCGTGGAGTTCCCGGAACTCAAGCGGCTGGACCCGCATCCCGCTCCCCCCATGGAGCGATGTCGGCAGACGGATCAGCCGTTTGGTATCGGTCGTTACCGGTTCGTCGGCAAGCGCTGCCCGGTTAAGGAGCCGCTTCTTAAACTCTCCTTCCTGCTGCGAAACAATGATGCCGAGCGCCTTGTTCTTCAGGATCATGCCGGATGGATTACGCACGATCTCTCCCATGATCTCTTCCCGCTTCTTCAGGAGCGTGGTGGCTGAATCCTTGCCAATGCCTTCGATAGCGGTGAGGTGGGCCAGGGCCTCGGGCTCCGGAAGTGTCCCTACCCAGCCAAGATATTCGAGGAGCGCCTCGCGGTACCGCTTCTGCCATCCCGGGGAACCTGTGAGTTTTCCATTCAGCATGGCAGCCGGGTCGATCCCGATCCCGCAGATATAATCGATCAGCTCCCGGCGCTCGGCACTGCCCCACCCACGGAACGCGATGTCCCTGATATGGACATGGTACCCGCGGCCCCCCGAGAAAACGAGCGATATCGTCTTTGGGTCCATACCGAACTCGCTCGTCAGCATAACCAGAAGTTTCTCCGTCTCTTCCTTGACCCGGGCAAGCATCTGGTCATATGCACCCCGCACGATATGATCGGCATCAAGATCGAAGATCAGGTCGGCCCCGCACCACCCCTTGTCGGCCATGGTGCCCGCATCGGGCTTCTCGTAATACGCGGTCGAGAAATAGGCATGCTGGGGGATGAGATTCTGGATATAGGAGGTGAGGTCGCCGCTCCCGGCAAACGCTATATGCCTGCGCATCCGGGTCTCGGCAGCGCCCGGGTTGAAGAGGATGAAACCCCATTCGCGCTGCTCAATCGACGGAGGCGAGACAATAACCGTCTTCTTGTAATATTCGGTAAAACGCTGGCGGATGAATTCGGTTGTGGCCGGGTTCACGATAACCCCTTGATCATATAAGGACCTCTACGTTCATAGCCCTGCCTGCGGTAATAGGGGCGGACTCCTATGCCGCTCATGATGGCAAGATAACGGTATCCTTTTTCTGTGGAAATCTCCTCTGCCCTGGCAAGGAGCGCCTTTCCATAGTTCCGGTGCTGCCATTCCTCGGATTCTGCATCTTTTCCCACCGGGACGAGGCTGCCATACACGTGGAGTTCCCGCATGACCGCCGCACCTTCGAGCTCGGACCGGTATACCTGCGACGGGAAACGGAGCCGGGCAAAGCCGATGAGGGAGTCGTCAGAGACGGCTGAAATGAAGTGCTCTGTGCCGCCGCACGCATCGTACCGGAGGACCTGCATCTCCGCTTCAGCGAGGGATGGGAGCCGGCCGATCTCCCGGCAGCGGATGCACCTGCAATGCTTGCCCTGTGCCTTGAGCCGGTTCTGGGCAAGCTGCCGGAAGTTGGAGTGCTTGGAGCCGGCCACGATCAGCTTGGCCGGGATATCGCGCTGGATCCGCTGGAGCCGGACGAACTCCGGGATGATCGACTTCCCGTACGCGATCAGGTCAACGAGCTCATCTTCCCCGTACGGAAAATAGCCTCCCCGTTTCCAGAGATCCTCGATCTCCGAGCCCGGGGTGACGAGCGTGGGGTAGATCTTCAGGAAATCGGGTTTGAACCGGGGATCCGAAAAGATCGTCTCGAACATCCGCCGGTCGGCCTCCATCGAGGACGAGGGGAGGTTGGGCATCATGTGGAACCCGACCTTGAGCCCTGCATCGCGGAGGAGGGTGTTGGCCTCCACCGAGTCCGCCACCGTGCACCCGCGACGGTTGAGGGCGAGGATCGCGTCGTCCGTGTGCTGGACACCGAGTTCCACCTTCGTGACGCCAAGGTCGAGCATCCGGTCGATGTGCTCCCTCCGGCACCAGTCCGGCCGGGTCTCGAAGGTGATGGCAACACAACGGGCTGATGAGTGCTCGTTTGCCGTTTCTACATCAGATACAGGGAGTGACTGCGGCGCGGGGGTTCCACCCGGGTAGGTATTCATGGCTTCGATGCACCGGGAGACGAACTCCTCCTGGTACTCCTCCGGCCGGGCAGTCATCGTCCCGCCCATTACGATCAGTTCCACCTTGTCCACCCGGTGGCCGAGGATCTCGAACTGCTCCAGCCGTGCCTGCACCTGCCGGAACGGATCGTACCCGTGCTCGCGTGCCCGCTTTGCCGCGGGTTCTTCGCCCGTGTAACTCTGCGGAGAATGAAACGGGTGATCCGGCCCGCCCGGGCAGGGCAGGCACTTGCCGTGGGGGCAGGGATACGGTGACGTCATCACCGCAACCGGTGCAACACCGGACAGGGTACGGGAGGGTTTGACCATCAGGATCTTCCTGAGGATCTCATGTTCCTCCGGTCGTGCAGCGGCCAGAATTGCAGAGTTCTTCGGCACCGCATGCAGGCGGTATCTCCGGCAGGTATCTATCTTGGCGGCAACAATGGCCGCATCGTCAATGACATCCTTATCCAGGGTGAGGATGCGGGAGATAATCTCCCGGAGTGCTGGTTCCTCATCCATAACGGTTAATGTTTGGCCGCAGCTTTCTGGGTTGCAGTCTCAGGAGAATAGTTCGCCACATGCACGGGGCGGTGGTGGATATGGGTGACGATCTCATCACCGAGCGTAAGAAGAGCATCCTTATGGGCTTTCTTATCCTTGTGAATATGAACCGGAGAGATCTCCATGGAATTGTAACGGTCGGTTTCGATCTCCTCGTTGGTGACGCCTTCATAGTACTTCTTGATGTGTATCATCAGCATGTGTAAATGCAGCAACTCTTCCTTTTGCACACTATCACCTTTTCCAAGAAGATCCTCATTTGTGGTGCAGATATATTTTATTGGTGAGGTTTATATGACAAAGTATGCGGCACGTGGGATCTTTGGTTGGGCTCGCAATTGGGGACGCGATGGGTGCGCCTTTGGAAGGATCTCGAAAACCTGAAGCGTGGGTGGCTCAAATGCTGCCCGGTGGGCGCCATTTCCGGAAGAAGGGGGAAGTGACCGATGACACCATGCAGGCAGTTGCAATCGCGGAATCGTTGGTTGCATGCAGGGGATTTTCTGAAACTGACATAACCGGGAGATTATCCGATTCTTATATAGTACGGCCTGAATGGTTTGGTCCTACATCAACGTTGTTCTTTGATCTTGTCAGATCCGGGACCGTGCCGCACCAGGCTGCACGGCTCGTGCATAGGAGAAACCATGGCAGCCGGAGCAACGGGAGTGTCATGAGGGGGTTCCCGCTCGGGATCTTCTGTCCGTCACCACAGGTCTGTGACATGAGCCTCCGGTGTTCTGCTATCACCCACTATGACCCGGTAGGGGGCCACTGCTCCGCGTTCCTGAACGTGATGGTGAGCGACATGGTGCGGGGGGCTTCCCGCGGGAAAGCATTCCGGCACGCCCGCTCGCTCTGCATGGATCCGGAGGTACACACCATGCTCGGGAATTACCAGGAATATGAAATTGTCCCGGGACTTGATGCGGTGCAGTGCTCTCACGCGGCACTTTCCTGCTTCATGGAGTCACGGACGTTCGGACATGCTATCCTCTCTGCCATCAACCTTGGCGGGGACACCGACACGGTGGGTGCATGCACCGGGGCACTGGCGGGGGCGTATTGGGGACTTGGGGCTGTGCCGGAGCGGTGGTACCGGGATCTTGAAGGGTATGAGCAGCTGGTGCAGCTGGCCGGGCGGGTGTGGAATGCACGGGTTGATCGCGTGACATGAAAATGAGATTTTTCCTGATGGGTGCCGGATTTTCATTTCAGGCAAGGTCCGGCTACAATTTTTCAATCAGGGTTTGATTGATCCGGAACACATTTTCGATCGGGATCATGATCGCGATAAAAATTGGTGATTGGGTAAAGTCCACCACTAACCCATGGTTAGTATTGAGCCAATTCAGGTTTTTTTTAGATTTACGCTCCAGAGAACACAAAAATACAGCCCCCCTCTTGCGCCGCCAGTCCCCCGAGGGGGACGGGGCGCTATTAGCGATACCTCGGCATTACCTTAATTGGGGACACACAGGTACAGGTAATACGGCACTATCGCAACCGGGGGATGCCCGAGCGGCGGGGGCGGAGGCTTGCCGGAGCCCCCAGGAGCGGTAATGAAAATTTTGTTTCAGGTTTATCGCACTTTTGGTGGATGTTACACAATCACCCAAAAATTTTCACAACAAGGTCTCAGTACGTCTCTTATTATTCCTCAGTGAATCCTGGCACAGTGAATCCTGACAGTGTATACAACCTGCCAAAAACCTGAATGGATAGTTACACCATTATGAGCATCGCAATCGATCTCCGGCAAAAAAATTTGCTCTGCAGAAATCATTTCGAAATGCTAACGCTCCCGGGCTTACGTTGCATATATTGGCGGGGGTCGGGCGGTGTACTTCCAGTGCGAACAAACCGATGTAATTAAGGTAAGTATTATCGGGAATTTTCCCCCGGATCTGTTGGTCACGGACGACAAAGTATCAAAGTACACCGCCAGACCCCCCCAAGGCCCTCCCATTTCAGTGTCGGATTCGTGCAGTTTTACAGGATGAATGAAGGGATTGTCCAGGCATCATGGGGGAGGGGGGGTCGCATGGTGTACAAACAGGGGGAATGAGGAATGTTATTTCAAAAACGGTTTTCTACAGTGTAAAAAAATTTCAACCACCCCCTCACCCCCTGCTCAAAATTTTTCAGGCAGGGTCTGGTTGATCGGCAAATTACCTCACGTCGGCAAATCAAAAATTTTGTAGCATGTACATGCATTTTGTAGCATAATTACCCGATTGTAGCCTCATCAACCAACACCTCATGATCATGATTGAAAAATTTTCAGCAGACTCTGCTTGAAAAAATTTGCTTGGACAGTGTCGTTCAGCAGGTACCGGATGAACCGATCATGCATCAATCATATAACCGAACGTGTCAGAACGATCTTCCGGTGTTTTACTAAAAACAATGATACTCGCCTCACCGGTTCCCAGATTTGTTATCGAATGGGCGATGGATGGGGGGATATGCACAATGCGATAGTCTTTTTCTGCAGTGTCCAGCACTATTTTTTCCTTCTCTTTTGTTCTCGTATCTTCAAGAGAGATAAGAATCCTCCCGGCAGCAAGCGCAATCCACTCCTCTTTTTTCAGATGATAGTGGTTTGCCCGTGATCTCCCGGGAGATATGGATACAATATAGGTGTGAACACCGCAAAACGGGTGATCCGGATAGTTCATCGAGATTATCTCGGCAAGCCAGCCATCATCCCGTATATGTTTTGTCCGGTTCAGCGATTCGGAGATCATAGGGGAACAAAGAAGGATGTATCCGTGACATTACGCCGGCTTAATCTCCACCAGCTTCAGCGATTTGCCCTTCTCGCAGATATCCGATGCATTCCCGAGCACATCGACAACGATATACTTCTCGCCTTCAACCACGCCATCGGGCCGGCAGAGATCGTAACTCCGGCAATTGTGCTTGTTGCAGGAGAGTTCCGGCTTGATCTTGGAGTTGATGATCGCCATCTCGGGGCTGATCAGGAGCGTGATCGGGGCTTCCGTCACTTCGACGGCGGTTGCCCCGTTGAAGTGGACCTCGCACTCGTGGTGGGTGCTTCTGACGGTCACGATCCGGTACTTCCTGCCCTTCTGGAGATTGTTGCAGGCCTTCTTTACCTTGCAGGTTCCGCAGCCGGGTACTTCACCTTCGTAGATGAACTCCGTGCCCGGCTTTGCGAGCACCGTCCCGACCAGCGTCACCTTTGTCTTCGTGTCTGTCATGTGCGCCACCTCACTCCCGGTAGAGCATCTGAACGAGTTTCTCTGCCGATTCCCGTGTGAGCCCCATATCGAATATGGTAAAGCGCTCGGGACGGATATCCTTTGCCATCAGGAGCGCCTCCACCGCGATCGCATCGTCAATGCCCACTTCAGCCGGGGTCACCGGTGCACCGATGCTCTTCAGCGAGGCACGGATCCCTCTCCAGTCCCCTCCGTGCAGGTACATGGAGATTATGGTGCCGATCCCGCAACTCTCCCCGTGCAATGCCTTGCCCGGCGCCAGCCGGTCCAGGGCATGGGAGAATTTGTGCTCCCCGCCGCTTGCCGGGCGGGACGAGCCGGCAATGCTCATCGCTACCCCGCTGGAGACGAGCGCCTTGGTCACGATCCAGGCCGACTGTTCCTGGTGAGGCTTGATCAGGCCGGCGTTCTTCACCAGGATCTCCGCGGTCATCTTCGAGAGAGCAATCGCATACTCGCTCACCTCTTCGCCTTTCACCCGGTGGGCAAGCTCCCAGTCAAGGATCGCGGTATAATTCGATATCACATCAGCGCATCCCGCTGCGAGAAGCCGGTGGGGGGCTTGTGCGATAATGGCGGTATCGGCAATGATGGCAATCGGCGGCTGCGCTTCCAGCGAGGAATGCCCGCTTTCAAGGGAGACCGAGGCCCGGGCCGAGGCAATCCCGTCGTGCGATGCCGCAGTAGGAATAGAGAGGAAGGGCCGGTCAAGGTTATAGGAGACAATCTTAGCGGTATCGATCACCCGGCCGCCACCAACCCCGATGAGGAAATCGGCATTCGCTGCCGCCGCTTCGGCTGCCTTGATCACCGGCAGGCTGATCTCCTCTGCAAAGAACGGTGTTACCGTATGATTCCCGGAAAGGATCTCCCGGACCCGGTTGCCGGCGAGTTTCATGGTGCTCTTTCCTGATATGATGAGCGCAGTCTTCCCGAGTTTCAAGTCATCGCAGACCGCGGGGATCTGGGTGAGGACGTCGTGGCCGATCACAACATCGCGGGGCATCTGCATCCACCGTGACTTGTCAAAGACCCTCTCTTTGAGTAATTTTATTGCATCTGCGCTCATTGTGATCATGGATGATTAGTGATTTCATATACAAATACTACATCGATCCCATACGCCTCGGGCAGCCCTATAACGTAGTTGACACGCTCACCTACGCCATTATCCTGGTTGCGGCCGTCTACCTCCTCTACCGCTGGCTGACGACATCGACCTGGCTTGCCGATATCGGCTTCAAGATCGATGCAACGTTCATCCTGTCCACCCTTCCCTACGTGGTCCTGGGCGGGGTCATGCGGGTGATCGAGGATACCGGCATGATCACGGGAGATTTCAAGTATCTCCTCATCACCCCGCTCATCTACTTCGTCCTCTTCTTCTATACCGTCGGTATGCTCTTCTTCTCCCGCTACCTGACGCTCAAGGGGCTGACGAAGAGCTTCCTCACGTTCTACTTCTGGGCAGGTGTGATGACCGTTGTTGTCGCCTCGCTCGTTCTCGTGGCATGGGGCATGAACCATAACGGCATCGACCTCTACGTCCTCTTCGCGATACTCGCGATGGGGACAGTCGCAGCCAGTCTCGTCTGGGCGTTCATGCGCTATGTCTGCAAGTGGGAGTATGTCACCGATCCGCTCTACATCACCCTGCTCTTCGGCCAGCTCCTCGATGCCAGCGCCACGAGTTTCGGGATTGAACTCCACCCGGCCCTTCAGTATACCGAGCAGCATGTCGTGGGATCCGGCCTTATTAATCTCACGGGCACGGCATTCGTGATGTATCCCTTAAAACTCGTGGTCCTCTTCCCGGCCATCTATATCATGCAGTTGTATCGCAAGGAAGCGAACACGGCATTCTGGCACCTGGTCCTGCTCGCGATGATCGTGGTCGGGTTCGCACCGGGCATCCGGGACATGCTGCGGATGGTCCTGTATGTCTGATTCCCCGCTGGCGAATGCGCTGATCATTATCCTCCTTCTCTTTTTTACAACCCTGTGTGTCGGGTGGATTGGATCAGCGCAGGACCCTGCGGTGGGCGAGAACCTCATGAAACTGTTTGAGAAAGAGGTTGCAGGATCGATGTCAATAGAGAATCCCGCTGATATGTGCGCAAAACTCTTTGCCAACAATCTCGGGGCATGCATCCTCCTCTTCCTTGGCGGCGCCTCGTTTGGTATCCTCACAATCTTCATCATGAGTTTAAACGGCATCGTGATCGGGGCGATCATGGAGATCGTCCACCTGGAACACCCGGCCATCTACGTAGCCGCTGCGCTCGTCCCGCACGGCATCTTCGAGATCCCGGCATTCATCATATCGGGCGCCCTGGGGATCCTGCTGGCCCAGTCCCTGATCGCGGAGTGGTATGGTGACGGGGATACCGGTACCGATGCAAAACAGTATGCCCGGATCTTCCTCCTCTGGGTTCTCCCGCTGATAGCCATCGCTGCGTGTGTCGAGGCTTTTATTACGCCGGTGGTCATACATTTAGTAGCTTAAGAGGACTTTCATGGACGACGAAGCAGGCACCCTGCCGCCAAAGCAGGACTTTTCCGGATGGTATAACGATATTCTCTGGCGGGCAGAGATCATGGATGTCCGCTACCCGGTCAAAGGGCTGTATGTATGGTACCCGTACGGGTTTGCAATCCGCAAATACGTGTACAACCGGCTCCGCGAACTGCTGGATCGCGACCACCAGGAGACGCTCTTTCCCCTGCTCATTCCCGAGCAGGAATTCATGAAAGAAGCCGAGCACATCAAGGGCTTCGAGGACGAGGTGTACTGGGTGACCCATGGGGGCAGAACCCCGCTCGATGTCAAGCTCGCCCTCAGGCCCACGAGCGAGACCGCGATCTACCCGATGTACGCGCTCTGGCTCCGCTCTCACGCGGACCTGCCGATGAAATATTACCAGATCGTCAACACGTTCCGGTACGAGACAAAGCAGACCCGGCCCCTGATCCGACTCCGCGAGATCACCTCGTTCATGGAATCGCACACGGTCCACGCCACATGGGACGAGGCCGAGGCGCAGGTGGAGTACGAACTTGCCCTGACAAAAGAGTTTTATGACGGGCTCTGTATACCGATCACCATCTCGAAGCGCCCGGACTGGGACAAGTTCCCGGGCGCCGATTACACGATCGCTGTGGATGCAATCATGCCTGGCGGTAAAACCCTCCAGATCGGCACGGTCCACCACCTGGGCACGCACTTCTCGAAGACATTCTCCATCAACTACGAGGATATAAACGGGGAGCAGCAGCTGGCCAACCAGACCTGCTACGGGATCTCGGAGCGGAGCATTGCGGCCCTCATCAGCATGCATGGCGACGACAAGGGCCTCATCCTCCCGCCAGCTGTTGCACCGATCCAGGCCGTCATTGTCCCGATCACGATCGGGAAGCGGCACGACGACGTACTGGCAGCAGCAACGAAACTGGAAGCGGACTTAAAGGCAGCCGGCTTCCGGGTGAAGATGGATACCCGCGACATGCGCCCCGGTGCGAAATACTACTGGTGGGAACTCCGGGGCGTGCCGCTCCGGCTTGAACTGGGCCCGAGAGATCTCGACGGCGGGAAAGTGATGGCCGTGAAGCGGACGGGCGAGAAGAGCCAGATCGAGCTCGCAACCGTTGCGGACGGCGTGACAAAGGTGCTCGCCGAGATCACCGGATCTATCCGTACAAAGGCCGAGGAACATACGAAATCGCACCTCTGCTCAGTAGACACGATGGATGCGCTCAATGCCGCGCTGAACGATGGAAAAGTCGCCGTCATCCACTGGTGCCGGGAGCGGGGCTGCGGTGATGCTATCGAAGAGAAAGCAACCTCAAGTATCCTCGGCACTGAAGTCCGTTCTCCCTACGTTGCATCAACGGACGGGAAGTGCATTATCTGCGGGAAGCCCGGCAAGGCAACACTGGTCGGACGGACCTACTAAAAAGGCGCCTCAGACCGCACGATTCCACGAGACAAACAAACGATCCATCATCCTTTTTTCTGCGCCTGATCCTTTGCGTGAATGGACAGATCGCCGGGCATTCATATTCACCCAGGTATGCGCTGGTTTTCACGCTACTTTCACGATCCCTGATCGTCTTATATCACCTGAAAAAAGGGTACAGGCCGTACGGGTATCACAGGGGAGTGAGAATATTGTTCTCCTTGATGATGGTCGGGGGAGCGAACCTCCGTATCGTCAGGGGTACTGCTCCGTCAGAGGTTCTGACAACGAGGGTCATCATCCGGTTGGCGGGAAGGTATGCCTTGGGATTGATACGAATCGTGAACTGCTCCTGATCTTCCAGCCGGTTGTTGGTATTGCCCACCTGGTTTTTCACATCCAGTATCCCCCAGTATCCCGTAGGGGGATCTCCCCGGTAGCCCTCCACCGGGAGAATGGTTTCGGTCCGGATCGTATCCGCATAGAATATGGAGATCTTCTCCATATCTACCGGCTTTTGTCCGGGGGCAAGTGCCACGGTTATCGTGATGGTATCGATCGTACCCCCGGGAATGCCATCACCGGTGACATCCCCGACAACGGTCAGTACCTGGCCGGGTTGCACAACATCCGTTGGAGGCGGAACCGGGACTGAGGAGTCCTCATCCGTGCAGCCGGCTATAAGTACCGCCGCAATCAGAATACCGACCACAAGATATGATTGCCAGTTCACTGCCAGAAACACCTGCTTATGCTGCGGATAATCTGGGCAGGGCTCTTATAAAAACATCTGCACCGGCGAAGATCCGGATATGTTGCCACTCCCGTAATACAGCCGGAAAGTATTTCATGCATAATAAAACCGGGGACCTGGGTAAAACAGACTACTGAGACCTCATCTTCATTGGGGTGGTCGGCGGTCAAGGTGCTGTTCTATACGATCCAGTCTGGCCTGGAGCTGCTCATTCTGCCGGTTCTGCTCCCGCAGGACTTCCTTTATTTCAGCCAGATCTGTATCTCTGGCACCGGTCGGTTTATCCGATCCGTCATCGGAGGACACCGGGGAGAGTAGTTTATTTGCAATAAAACCAGCCAGGGTGCCAAAGAGGCCGACACCCATGGTCATCACACCAATACCAATCATCCGTCCTGCAGAGGTCACCGGGTAATGATCACCATATCCAACGGTTGTGATGGTGACATAGACCCACCACATGGCATCGGAGGCAGTCGTGATGTTGGCATCAGGGGCTGACCGTTCGGCCATCAGGACAAGGAACGCCCCGCTCTCGATCACGAGCATGACACAGAAGATCACAATGAAGAGAACGCTCTCGGCCCGGTGTTTCTTCAGCTGGCAGATAATATACCGGGTTCCGTATTTGTGAAGAAGCCGGTACGCCTTGAAGATCCGGAACAGCCGGAGGATGCGCAGGGCCGGGATACTGGCAAGGAGATCCGCCCACCCCCAGTCACGGAAGAAATAGTGCGTCTTTGATCCTGCAGAAAACAGGCGGTAGAGGAAATCCGCCAGGAAGATGATCGTCAGGAAGAAATTGATGACCACCAGGACATTGAGGGCATCGCCATCGATCCCGGGTATCCAGGTGATGAAGAGGTTGATGACGGAAAGGACAGAGACGAGGATGATGAAGATCTCGTAGCCGGGATCCTTCATATCCTGCATGTCAAGGTTTGTTCCCGTCCCGTCATCCATGGGAGTGTCTCCGGTTCACTGGTACTGGTATTCCGACGCCCGACCTTAAAAGGGAGCAGGATCCGAATCCATACGTCTGCCGCAGGCCGGTATTACAAGGGGATGAACACGTTGTTTTCCTTGAGAACTGCGGGAGGAGCGATCCGGCGGATCGTCAGCGGTGTTCCGGAGGGAGTCCTGACGACAATCGTGATCATGCGGTTTGCAGGAAGGTATGCTTTCGGGTTGATTCGGATCGTAAATTCTTCCTGGGCTTCAAGCCGGTTATTGGGTGCACCCGCCTGATTTGCCACATTGATGATTCCCCAGGTACTGGTCGGGGGATCACCGATGTAGCCCTCTACCGGGATCAGGGTCTCGGTCTTGATGGTGTCGGCATAGATAATGGAGATCCGTTCCATGTCAACCGGTTTTTCACCGGGCAGAAGTTTCACCGTAAACGTGAGGGTATCGATTGTACCCCCGGCTATGCCATCACCGGTTACATCACCGGTAGTGGTAATCACCTGGCCCGGCTGCACGACATCGGATGGCGGGAGGACCGGCATATCGGGCTCTTCATCCAGACAACCGGCACACAGTATCACGGCTGCCAGCATGCCCATCAAGAGAAATACCTGCCACCTCACTCCCTGTAACCCCGGCCTATGTGTTGCGGATAAGATGAGTGGGACATTTATAAAAAACATCTGCATCGCAATTCCGGCCGGATATATCCGGCAATCACCGGAAGAACCGGAACGGTTTTCATGAGAACGCGGACATGGATTCCCCTTCGGGAAGATCGCTATTCTGACCTCGCCCACGGACAGTCCAACTGGTCGGTAGTCAGCGAACACCCCGGGCAGGTTATCTTCAGAAGATCCTGGTCCGACAGGGGATTTCACAAAAAGAAGAGCCCGGCATAGTATCCTGCCGGCACCACAACAACCGGCAGGAAACCGGATTCCGGAAGGGCGGGAATAATTTGCCAAAGTATATGATACCGCATTTCCACAAAAGTACCGCATGGAACGGATCACGGCCATTGTCCGGGGACGGGTGCAGGGTGTGGGATACCGGCACTTTGTTGAAACATGTGCCCATGCCACTGGTGTGCACGGGTACGTGAAGAACCTGCAGGACGGGTCCGTGGAGATGGTTGCTGAAAGTTCCCCGGCGTCCCTTGCAGATTTTGTCCGGCTCGCCCATGCCCGTGACGATGAGGTGATCCAGGTGGAGCATATTGCCGTCACCCCGGGACAGGCAACCGGGGAATACCATGGTTTCCGGGTAGAATGGTAATCGTGCGGGATAAAAAAAGGCTCTATTACGACCAGTCTGCATGTCATTATATTTCCACACGGTTTTTGACCACAAACCTGTTTACCCCCTATCCCAAAACTTCTAAGGGTATTATATGTCAATTACCAACGTGAAATCGGGGATTGCTGTAAGACTTTTTTTTGTTCTGCTGCTGGCATGCCTGATTGCAGTTCCTGCGGTTCCTGCCGCAGGCCCGGGCAATGCATCACTGATGACCCTGTCGGAAACAGATCTCAATATCACGTACAACGGCTCTGTTGGTGATCTGGTGGACAACGGGTACCGGGCTGAACCAACACCCATCACGATCTTCCGGGCTGAACTGAACCAGAGCACGCTGCCCGGTCCGCGTGACATGGGATACGGACCAAGCGTTATCGGGCTCTCCATCGACCCGCGGGTGCTGGCCGTGATCTTCGCTGTCATACTGATAGGCCTTGTGCTCTGGTTTGTCTGCTTCCGTGAAAAGGGCGGAAAGAATGAGTGAGATGCCATAACGGCAAGATTCCTTTTTTCGCCGTGCATACGAGTGACCGGTCCCCCGGCTTTTTTACCTGATGCAGGACAATGATAGTACATCAGGTGAGCCGGGAGTGAATGGAGACGACGAATTCAACGAACCGTACCTCCCCGCACGGTACCGTCAGAAAGTGCGGGAGAAACAACAGCGGAGACGACAAAAGAAGATCCTCATTGCCGGCATTATCATTGCCGTTGTCATTGCAGTTATCTGGATCCTTGCCGGATTTTTCCAAACGGTATCCCTGGCACCAGCGGTTACATCCCCGGTTCCCGCAACAACGCCGGTGCCCGCAGTTACGACCACTCCCGTCCCTGTCGAACAAAGCACTCCTGTTCCAGCAGCAGTACCCGCAATAACAACGGCTTCTGTTATCACAACGCCGGTTCCTGATGAGACCGCTTCCTCTGCAACAGGATATATCATCGCTCCCGGGGTACCGGTCGATTCCACCGGAAGTGCTCTCTCCCTTTCGGGCGCAGTCGATGTACTCAGAAATTATTATTCCGAAGAGGACTATACGATCACAAAAGTGAATTATACCACAACTTCCGTCGGCAGCCTCTTCGGGTTTACCATTACATCCACAACCGGGGGATCTGAATCCACAATCTTCATCGATGCCGCAACCGGGAAACCCTATGCTTTCGGGCAGGAAACCACCACCATCTCTGAAGATAAGGTAAAAGGAATCGCCACCTCCGCATTTCCTGACGCGGGTGCCAGTACCATCAGGACCTGGTATTACAACAGTCCCGACAAGGGAGGAATCTGGATGTTCATCCTTGCCTCCGGCAATACCACACTTATCACCGGCAGCCTTGATGCCACAACAGGCGAACTGGTCTCGTTCAGGAAGAAGATTCCCTCTTCCGGCCGCAGGGAAGAACCAACAACAACCCTGGAAAAAGCACAGGCAACCGCCAGCCATTATATCAGCGAGAAGAATGGGGGAACTCTCCCGCTCAACCTGACCTCATCCCGCTATGAAGCATGGGGGACACCATCGGCTCCCTCCGCTGGCCAGTATCTCTTTTCCTGGGAGCGCCTCTACCTCGATCACCCAGTTGACACCGATGGGATATCTGTTACAGTAGACGCGGAGTCCGGCGAGGTAATCGGGTATGACAAACAATGGTCAACGCCGGATTTCGCGTTCTCCCGGTCCGTGGACCAGACAATAATCCAGCGGGATGCAACATTTGCCGTGATGCAGGAGGCAAAGAAGCGGTATCCCGACTCCGTCGAGAGTATCCGGGTCCTGTCAGCAGAACTGCGCTGGAACAACAACCATGATCCTGCCACCAGCCAGCTGTCGGGCACCGTCCCGCTGGAATGGAAGATCGTGTTCGACGATGCAGTAATCCGGGCGGATTCTTCGCTCCCGATCGGGACTGGATGGGTCGATATCCAGATGGGGAACGTAACGGAAATGCATTACCGTCACTAAAAAATGGGTGTTGGAAAAAAGGGGAATTAACACCGGTCGCAGACGAACTCAATCAGGAGATCGGTCTTGCGCATATCGCCACGGATCTGCTTCTTCCCGCCGCGGAAGAACCAGTGGTGGCATTTTGCACAGTATTTCGGCCGGATCCGGTCCAAGACTCTCATCGGGATCTCAAGGACAAAGGTGGTCCGGTCCCATTCTTCAGGCGGCTTCTCTGAGTTCTGTCCGTACGCAGCCACAAGGTCCATGATCTGGTGCGGGGGCACGCCGAGGTCAACGAACTTCTTGAACACGAAGTAGTTGAAGATCAGCCAAGAGAGATCGGAGCGGTCGAGGATTCCCTCATACTCCCCAAACGACTCCTCGAAGTCCTCGAGCGTGCAGCCGCACAAGGGGCATTTGCCGCCGACGAGTTCATCGAGGAAGACCTCTTCCTGGCACCCCGGACAGGTGGTGTGCGGGGACTGCATGCGTGATGTCATTATTTCTCCATATATGGTGTCTGGGTATTGGGTATTCGTGCGATGCCCGGGATGGGGCTTGTGCAGATTTTTGATTACTTAGTATTTACCGGGTCTGCACATAAGGGTATCACCAGTGCATGTTTACTCCGATAAAAACATAGTGGTCGGGGAAAAAGGGATGAAAAAATATCAGTCCGCAGAGGGCTCGGCCGGCTCCATGACCAGTGAGCCGTACACCACTTTTTCCAGCACCTGCGCCACGTACTTGATCTGCATGGCCTGTTCCAGATCCTCATTGCGATGGATATCGGCATAGAGCTGGAGTCGCATCAAGGAGAACCGGAACCGGTCGAGTGTTTCGTCATCGAGCTGCATGGCCTCCCGGTAGATCGGTTCCAGCAGGTCGGGAAATGCACGCGGATTCTCAAGGGCGGCAACAATTGCCGTGTAGATCGGGAGGGGGGTTTCCTTACCGGAGAGAATCCGCAGGTAGTCCATTGCTTATCCCTCAACGACTTTGATGAGCGATTCCATGACCGCGTCCACGCTCTTCCACGTGGGGCTGTCGGCACGGCGGATGATGAACGGGCGGCCCTCGTCACCGGCCTTGCGCATCTCGATGTCGAGCGGGATGGACCCGAGGAAGGGAACCTTCAGCTCCTCTGCGATCTTCTTTCCTCCACCCTTGCCGAAGAGATCGATCTCTTCTCCGCAGTGGGGGCAGATCATGCCGCTCATGTTCTCAACAATGCCGATAACGGGCAGGCTGAGCTTTTCTATGAACTTCGCGGACTTCATGGCATCCAGGGTTGCGACATCCTGGGGTGTGGTGACGATCACGGCACCGCGGACATTGGGGGCAAGCTGGGCAATCGTCAGCGCTTCGTCACCGGTGCCCGGGGGGAGGTCAACGACAAGGTAGTCAAGCGATCCCCAGTTAACCTCGGAGAGGAACTGCTGGATTGCTGCCATCTTCATGGGGCCGCGCCAGATGATCGGCGTGCTCGTGTCGGGAAGCAGGAAGGCCATTGAGATGACTGAGAGCATGCCGGTGACATGGACGGGCTCGATCTTGTCGTCCATCATCGCGAGCTTGTGCTGTTCGATCCCGAGCATCTTGGGAATGTTGGGACCGTGCATATCGAGGTCGAGGAGACCGACCCTCTTGCCGTGGTTGGAAAGGGCGTACGCAAGGTTGACTGAGACCGTGGACTTGCCTACGCCGCCCTTGCCGGAGAGAACAAGGATCACGTGCTTGACATCCATGTCTGCCTTGGGGGGAAGGCCTTTGGCACCGCCTTTTGCCGATGCGCAGGTGCTTGCGGTCGGGCAGCTCCCGCACTCGTTCTTGCACTCTTCATCTGCCGGTTTCTCCGGGGTCTTCGGGATATTTTTCTTCACCATGAAATGACTCCTGTAATCAGTATGTAATCGTATCCATTATGCGCACAAGACAATAAAGATGGTGAGTTTGTGACAGGGCGCGTATCATGATGAGGACAGCCCGTCATTCCTTTATACAGTCAGTACCGGAAGAATACGGTTTGAGGTCGAGCAGGGGTGTACTGTCCAGCGCATCGAGTCCCCGGACCACGAGTCGTGAACCATCCCGCCTGATAAGGTCTGCAACGGCAAACCCGATCGGGTTTGGCCGGTCAGGAGAACGGGTGGCAAAAACCCCATGCTCTGTCCCGGAGCCGGGCGGGGTGGCTTTCAGGGTCATCCGGGATGACCGGTCAAGCCAGTACAGCACAATCAGGTGGGGGTGATGCTCGATGTCCTGCAATCCATCTGCATATTCGAAAAAGATCTCGATCACCGATTCCCGGTCCGAGAGCCGGCCCTGGCGGGGGGCGTCTTCGCGTTTGAGATACGGGGAATGGATCACGCCAATGGGCTTCAGATCCAGGGAATTGCCGGACTCGTGCATCATATCCATGCACTGATGCATCGTGCTTCCGGTATTAAATGCGTGCCGAAATCCACGCCACAAAAACATTCAAACCAGTCACGCACCCAGTCCCTTGTATGGAACCCCTAATAATCTCTCTCGACTTCCTCGAGTTCCCCCCGGCTCATACCTGCGATGGCGAAAACATCTCGCCACGAATCCGGCTGAAGGGCCTTGCCGCGAAGTCGGTAGCGGTGATGGTCTTCAACCCGTTTGAAAAGTCCTGCTGTTCTTTTACCCCGTGGATATGCTGGAACCTCCCTCCGATCCCGGTCATCCCGCCCGGCATCCCCAAAAAAGGTACGGTCATGGAACCGGTGCCCGCGATCCAGGGAATCACAGATTACGGTACGACCGGGTATACCGGACCCTGCCCACCGCCCGGTGCGATGATCCGGTACCAGTTCCGGGTGTACGGACTGGATGCCATGCTCGGGCTTCCGGCCGGCGCAGACAAGCATGCCCTCATTGCAGCGATGAAAGGACATGTTCTCCAGTATGGCGAGACGGTCGCGATCTGCTCCCGGTAACCGGTGGAATTCCTGAAAACCAGAGGAGGCCGCAATGCACACGGCCCAATATGGCAAGACATACAACCCCTGAGGCCGGCAGCCCCCGCAGGGTGATCCGTTCATTCGTCATGCTTAACATCTTCGGGCTCCAACCGACCTTCCATGAAGAAACCGGCGGGAAACCCGGATCCTGGCGCAGGACTTTCGTCCGCTATCCGCGCAATGACCGGAAAGCGCGAGGCGCTCTTGTCACCCCTCGCCACCACCAGCGCCGATGCCGTGCGGCGTCTTGACCGGGTCCCGGAAGATATCCGGACGCCCTACTCCCGCGATGCCGACCGGATCATCCACACCCGGGCATACACGCGTTACATCGACAAGACCCAGGTATTCTACCTTGTCGAGAACGATCATATCACCCACCGTGTCATTCATGTCCAGCTGGTCTCGAAGATCGCCCGGACAATCGGGCGCTGTCTCCGGCTCAACGAGGATCTGATCGAGGCAATCGCCCTTGGGCACGATATCGGCCATATCCCTTACGGCCACTTCGGTGAGACCTGCCTTTCCACCCTCTGCGAACAGCACGGGATCGGCACGTTCTCCCACAATGTCCAGAGCGTGCGGTTCCTTGACCAGATCGAGGACTGCGACCTGACCATGCAGGTACTGGACGGTATTCTCTGCCACAATGGGGAGGGGGATGATGTCCGGATTGCTCCTGAACCGCTCGCGGGCTGGACTGTGTTTGACAAGAAAGTCCAGGACAATGCCGACGGCAGGCGTTCCCATTCACCCATGACCCTCGAAGGGTGCGTGGTCAAGTTCGCCGACACCATCGCCTATATCGGCAGGGATCTGCAGGATGCCCGGGACGTGGGGCTCATCAGCGATACCACACAGATCCCGGTAAAATCCCGGGAGGTTCTCGGGAGCACGAACCGGGAGATCATCAATACCCTTATCTACGACCTGCTGGAGAACAGCGATACCGAAGATGACGGGTTCATCTCGTACAGTCCCACGGTCGAAGACGCACTGATCTGCCTGCGCACCTTTTCGCGGCAGAATATCTATAATAATCCGAAACTGACCTCGGAGCGCGGGAAGATCGAACAGATGTATGCCACCCTCTTCTCCTCCTACCTCGCAGCCCTTGAAAAAGAGGATACGACATCAAAGATCTATACAGACTTCATCAGAACCGGATGGACCAACCAGCGTTACCTGGACACTGCAACCCCGGAGGAACAGGTCCGGGACTTTATTGCCGGTATGACCGATCGCTATTTTGCAAAACAGTACGAGGAGTGCGTCATCCCCCGTCGGGTTGAGGGAAAATTCAGATGAATCCAGACGGGGCTAATCGCATTTTGACTTTGGCCCGGTCCAGCCGGTGAACCCGCAGTAGATACAGCCGACACCCTCGCAATGTTTGCAGAGGGTCTTCGGAGCCGTTACAAGCACCGTCCCGGTCTTGTTGCAATACGTGCAACCGATACCCTCACAGTGCTGGCAGGTCGCGGGTTCAAACGTCTTGGCAGGTTCAGTCATTTCACACACCATTCTTTAAAAAAATCAGTCCTCATCCTCATCAAGATATCCCTGCAGGGCATCGATAAGTTCGGTGGCTGACTGGTAGCGCTGCGCCGGATCCTTCTCCATGCATTTCATGATGATCTTCTCCACAGCTTCCGCATCCGGGTTGTACTCCGAGGGTGCAACCGGCTGCTCCCGTAGGATCGCATTGCCCACCTCGACGATGCTCTCGCCGCCGAACGGAATTGATCCGGTCACAAGTTCGTAGAAGACCACCCCGAGCTGGTAGATATCCGTCCGTTCGTCCGTCCTCCCGAACTCCGAGGGAGAGACCTGTTCCGGTGCCGCATATGAAAGAGAGAATCCTGCTACGCTCGACTTTTTCACATCGGCAGCAAGCACCTTGCTCATCCCCCAGTCCGTGATCTTCGGCACGAGATCCTTTGTCAGCAGGATGTTGTGGGGTTTTATATCCCGGTGGATGAACCCATGCTCATGGGCATACCGGAGACCTTCTGCAACCCCGGATATAAGACGGACGGCTTTCCAGACCGGCATGGGTTTTTCAAGGGCTTCGAGGGAGCTTGGGACAAACTCCATCTCCACGTAGGGAACCGGCAGGATATTGACCGCACAGACCTCGACGATATTGGGGTGGCGCAGCGTCTCCCACGCGGCGATCTCATTGAGGAAACACTTTCCGGTAACCTCGTCAAAACTGATCGGGATCTTGACCGCAACAAACATACCGTCGGTCTTGCGGTACGCGGAGAAGACCCACGCGATACCTCCCCGGCCAATGAAGTTGATCTCGCGGTACTTGTTCTCCAGTTCGCGGGGGAAATAGTTCTTCTGGTCGGTCGCTGATGGCATGGGGCTGGCCATCGTCGCTTCTGCGGATCCCCGTGAGGTTCCGCCGGATGGCATCGTGACGAGTGCCCAGGTCCGTTCAACCGCAGTCTTCAGGACAAGAGCCGCTTTGGAGACCGCAGGTACCGGTGAGGGGATCGCCAGCCCGTCCTTATCCCGCGAGAGGAAGAGCCAGCCGCCAATACCCGCAAGCGCAACACCGATAACGATCAGTGCAACACCGGTCAGGGGAATATCCTGCCAGAACCGTGAAATCGGGGCAGCGCTGCCGGGAGGCTCGGAGGCCGGCCCCAGGGGGGAGGTGGAAACGAGCTGGGGCGTCCTGGTCGGGAACGGACTTAACGAATCCGCGGGTTTTTCCGTGGATGATGCAACCGGCACCTGCGAACCGGCCGGGCTTACGGTCTCCACGGAACTGACTGCACTGATCCCGGAGTAGTACTCCAGCGGGTCCATCAGGGGAAAGGCATCGCTCGTGAAGGGGTTGGTGCCGTCAGCGATCTTTCCGCTGTCGATGCCGGTCACGTACGCCGAATCCCCGATACCATCGCCATTTTTATCCTTTCCGCGGTAATCGTTCCAGTAATTACCCATCCGGTTCTGTCCCGTTTTCCCGAGATAGGTGTAAGCGTACGTGAGCGCCGTGCTCCAGGTGGTACTCGGGCTTTTTGAGACTACGTTCTGCGTGTTGGAGAACTGGTTGCGCGAGATTATGTTGGAGCGCGAGGTTTCATCCAGCGTGATCCCAATCGCATTATCCTTGACGGTGTTTTCGTCGATCTGGTTACCGCTGGCTGATTCAAGGCTGATACCGACCCGGTTGTTGCCTGTAATCACGTTGTTGAGAACAGTATTCTTATCCGAGGACACAATCGTGATCCCTTCAGCATTGTTCCGGATGGTATTATGCCGGAGGGAATTACTGCCCGAGGTGAGCTTTACGCCGCTCCCTGATACGCTGTTCTGGATGGTAAAGCCCTGGATCGAGCATCCGTCCGCCAGGATCTCGACGACATTCCCGGCCTTTGAGGGCGCTATGACCGGTGCACCGCTGCCGGTATCAACACCGATCAGGGTCAGTTTCTTATCAAGTCGGAGATTTTCCGTATAGGTCCCGCTCTCCACCCGGATCGTATCGCCACCGATTGACCAGTCAATGGCATCCTTGATACTGCTGAATTCTGCACCGGTCGGCGCGACCGTATGGTCACCTGCCGCTACGGGCAGGCAGATGAGGAGACAGGCGAGTGCGATAATGGCAAGTACGCGTATACTGCGGTACTGCGGGTTCATGATATGTCCTTTGGATAAATTCGTATGATCCGGTAATGAGTTTGGATGATTAATAGGCATATGTTCGTCTTCACCAAACGATCAGTCTGCCTCATGTGTTCCCGGGAAGGATAACGAGCAGTTTCACACCGGATATTCCTTTTGCGAGTTCAATCAGGTCGCCATCATGCAGGGGAGCCGGGGTATTCTTCTCCAGTTTGTGATTGTTCAGCTGGGTACCGCCGGTACTCCCGGAATCCTCGATATACCAGATTCCCTTATCAAGGGTGAATTTCCCGTGAGGGCGGGAGACCCGGGTCACCGCAGTATACCCGTCAGAAAGCACGAGGTCGCCCTCCACCCGGAAGGATCCGGGATTCTCCGGATCATTCCTGCCAATTGCCACCGTGTCATGCTTGAGCAGGAAGACCTTGCCGTCATCCGGGCCGCCAAGCGCAATCGCAGCAGGGATATTGCCCAGCACTTCTTTGGAGAGCGTACCTTTCACTTCATCAAGTCTGCGCGAGATCTCGCTGCCAAGAACCTGCACCCGGGTATTGGAAAAGAGCCCGAGATTCCGGATGATCGCTTCGAGTCCCCCGGGGACAAGAGAATATTCCCATACCGGATGAATACCCTTGGAGGTGGGAGCGCCAAGCCCGGCCTCTTTCTTGATGACACCGATACTCAGGAGCCGGTCGAGATGTTTTTTTGTATTCTCGTAACTGGTCTCGATCTCCTTTGAGATCGCACGGGCATCACGCGGTTTCTTCTCCAGGAACTTCAGTATCCGGAGCCGTGCGCTGCTCGAAAGGACATCGAGATACTCCGATAGTTCCTCCAGGGAATCGGATTCATCGTGAACAATGATTGTAGGAGATTTATCAGCAGGATCCATAGCGCTCCACCACGGGATATATACAGAATATATTGGTTACTGGAAGATAAGGGCATGACGGTTTATATTTTCTCCTTATACATTCACGCATAAATACACCCGCCAGGTTTGCCTGTTGAACTCCGGGGTTACACACATCAACCAGGGCAATTCTCCTTATTTAAGAACTGTTGCGGGTATAGTATGATACAAGGTGATACACCAGACAGATTCGGCGTGTCACCCGACCCATCAATATGAGGAGAAAACGCACTATGAACAGCGGTATCGTGATGATTGGATTTGCACTTGTCCTGCTCTCGGTCGGACTGATGGTAACCCCGTCCGCCGCGAACGTCGCGGACATACCCTGCAGCACCATCTGCGGGTGCACAGACATCTTTCAGGATACCAGCACACCAGGGGGAGTAGCCGGTATAGGACTACATGCTGAAGAGACCGCCACTCCCGTCCGTGCTGCAACCAGTCAGATCGCTCAACCATGACACGTGTTGCCGGACTTCATGCGAATTCCTCCCTCATGCCACGCACCGATGATGAACACCCGGATAACCACGTATATTCCGGATTCGCCGCACACGGATCGGGAATATGCCCTTATATGCAAGAACACGCCCCATATCACCGTCAGACCTGTCGGTGAATCTTCATACTTAGTCTCCAGAGACCCGGAGGCTGCCATGCCCCCGGGATCATACATCATTCCCTATCTCTTTTTTTCCCGGCAGCGCATCCGTTTACGTTTCACGTTTGGACATCTCATAAATCCCGCACCGACCTTTGGCACGGCGCGATCTGCATGAGGATATGTACGTAGGTCACGCAGTCAGGAAAAGCGCGAGCAGGCTAATGAACGGAACTGTGCATCACCAGGCACCGAAAAAGGATTCTTATTTGATTCCTAGTTCTTTCTCTTCAGGAACAGTCCGCAGCAGAGACCGGTGATACCGAGTGCTGCAACCGCCGTCATACCCGATAGTGGCGATTCCGGCGTGGCTGCCGGGAGAACTGCTGTTGTTACCTCTACGGTGGTTTTGGCAGTGGGCTTGGCAGTGGGCCTCGTTGTTGCCGCTGCAGTCGTGCTGACGGTAACAGCCGTTGTCACCGTATCCACTGCAGGGATAGTGAGACGGACGTTATCAATGGTTCCCGTGGCATACCGGTTTGTCATGCTGTAGTCCCCGATAGATCCCATGTAAATACGTTTCATTCCATGGAGATCCTCAGCGGAGGTTATATAATACCCCCAGATCTCGCCGCCACTGGTCTTCTCGTTGACCTTCATGCTTACCACACGCTGGGCCTTGTTATAATCAACGGTAATATGATATGTCTTGTTGAGTTCGTACTTCACGGTCGAACCATCATATGCCGAAGTGCCGCTGGACACGGTATCTCCTTTCTGGCTGTTGACTTCAGTCATCTTGTTCCCGGGAGTGACCAGGTGAAGCCACATGATCTGCCCGAACTTGGCATTGGTAAATTCCGTCAGCACATTCGGCCCCATCTCGGGATTCATTGCATCTCCGGAAAACCCGAGACGGAAGGTGGTTCCTTCGTCAACATGGTTGAGGACCAGATCGTATTCTAACGTGAACGCTTCACCATCATAATTGTCCACCGGTGTATAGGCATAACACCCGGTAGCCGGTTCAATCGAAAAATGATACATCTGGAGGCCGGGATCCCAGTAAAAATAACTGCCACAATTCGTCACCCATTTGGGATCGCTTGAGAACGAATTCTGGTATAATGCTTTGCCCGATGTTACCGCGGTGACCGTGGGACAGACCACTACCAGCAGGAGGGCTGTAATAACGAGAGAGAACGTGAGGGTTCGCAATTTCATGAGATAACTTCCTGGATTTTATTGAAGGGGATTTCCCGGACAGGATCTGTACAGGGAATATGCCATATATTAAAGTTTATTATCGTATACTTACTTTGTCCCCGATTCTTAATGATATCGAAACAATCGGGTGAACCGGGATATATTTATGTTAAACTCGCGTAATATTTGAGAGCAGCAACGCATGCGTGCGATAATAGTCTAGCGGTAGGACAGGAGCTTCCCAAGCTTCTAACCCGGGTTCGATCCCCGGTTATCGCATCAGTTCTATGGAGTCTGAACCTGAACACCTGGCAATCCGGATTATCGCCGAGAACCGCAGGGGAGTCCTGCGGGACATAGCAACGGTGGTTGCCAACCATGACGCTAACATTGTCATGATCAACCAGGAGGTCTTTGATTCCGGCCCGTACTGCGGTATGGCCGAACTCTATTTTGAGTATGACTGCGCAGATGCGAGCGATCACGACAGCCTTGTCAAGGATCTCAATGACATTCCTTCCGTAAAGGAAGTGAAGGCCTACCAGCCGTTCGGCAACATATTCGGGTCGCGTGTGATCATCATCGGGGGCGGGGCACAGGTTGCGCAGGTTGCTCTCGGCGCGGTGAACGAGGCGGACCGGCACAATATCCGTGGCGAACGGATCTCCGTTGATACGATCCCGCTTGTCGGCGAGCGTTCGCTGGCCCTTGCAGTGGATGCGGTTGCCCGGCTGCCCCGGGCATCCATTCTCGTGCTGGCCGGTTCGATCATGGGCGGCGACATATCGAAAGCAGTGGACCGCGTGAGGGATGCAGGGATCCCGGTCATTGCCCTCAACATGGCAGGCACGGTCCCCCAGCATGCCGATCTCGTGGTCACCGACCCGATCCAGGCCGGGGTCTTTGCCGTCATGCATGTCAGCAGCAAGGCGGTCTTCGATATCAACCGCGTCCGCGGGCGGGAATTCTGACATGGATATCATCGAAAAGGCTGTCTCGGTACTGATGCACGATGGCACGGTCGTCTACCCGACCGAGACCGTCTATGGCCTTGGTGCGGATGCATTCTCAGATGAGGCGATCGCGAAAGTCTACGAGGCAAAGAGCCGCCCGCTCTCCATGCCCATCTCCATTGCGGTATCCGATATGGATATGCTCAACGCGGTTGCCCGGACCGAGACCTGGATGCAGAAATTCTTAGACACATTCCTTCCCGGGCCGGTGACGGTTATTCTCCCTGCCCGGAAGTGCGTTCCGGCAATCCTTACCGGGGGTACCGGAATGATTGGCATCCGGATGCCATCCCATCCGCTCGCAATCAGACTCATCACCCGGTTCGATGCTCCCATAACGGCAACAAGTGCCAACCTCCATGGATCAAAGGATCCGCAGACACCGGAGGAGTGCACGGTTCCGCGCGAACTGATCATTGACGGTGGACGGCTGTCCGGCATCCCGAGCACGGTGGTTGACCTGCAGGGAAAGCAGATCATCCGGAGCGGCGCCGATATTGACCGGATCGCACGGTTCCTGCTCACCCTCTGAGGTTCCCTTACCATGATGCCCCCTCTTCGCCTGCGTGATTTCATTGAGGATAACGATGGCTGGCTCTATGCCGTCTCCACATATGACAATGACGACAGGATTGGCTGCGTGCTCCGGTACGTGCCCGACGAGAACGGGACACGGGCCAATGCATCCGGCCAACGCTTTACCAAGTACGATTTCGAGGAGGCATATGCCCATATTGCCCGGTACAAGCCGCAGTATGCCGGCCTTCTCCACCGCATCCCGAAAGAAGACGTGAAACGGGTGCTGAAACCGGATCTTGAGATCGGCCATATCGCCGCTACCCACCCGCGAGTGGAAAAACTGGTGAACCTCTTTTCTCTCCCGGACGGGGCCGTGGGCTGTACCGGTTCGCTTCTCTGTGGGCTGGAGAACGGGGGTTCTGACATCGACATGGTGGTGTACGGGAAGCACTGGTTTACCGCACAGGCACTTGTCCGGCAGAGCATCCATGACGGGAAGATCGAGGGGCTCTCGGACGCAATGTGGCGGAAGGTGTACGAGAAGCGCAAACCGGAAATCTCGTATGACTCCTTTGTACTCCACGAGCAGCGGAAGTGGAACCGGGGGCAGATCGAGGGAACGTACTTCGATATCCTGTACACGCGGTCCTATGAAGGGATCCGGAGCGCACCATCCGGCAGGGGCACGGTGCTCGGAAAACAGACAATCGAGGCGAAGGTGACGAATGCCTCGCTCGCGTTCGACAACCCCGCTGTATACGAAGTGGAACACGAGGAGGTATGCCGGGTGCTCTCCTTCACCCATACCTACAGCGGGCAGGCACTTGCAGGAGAGAACATCGAAGCCTGCGGGGTGCTGGAACAGCATGGCAGCGAGCAGTGGCTGATCGTCGGGACTACCCGCGAAGCCCGCGGAGAATACATCATCTCAAAGACATTGCTCGGGCAGTAACCCTGCAGGAAAACCAAAAAAAGAGAGAACAGATCAGGTTATATACAGGCCGCCCGTCACGGCGGATTCAGGAACAGTATATGTCTTCCCTGTCCCTTCGATGGTGTATACACCATTCGTTTTCACGTCCCCGGAATTGCCACTTGTCGCATACGGGACAACAAATTCCCCGTTGATGCTCTCCTGCCGGTAGGTGAAGGTGCGGCCGGTATTGGTTACCACCGGCACGCTGATGATCCCCTCTCCCCGGATGTGCGCCCCGGGGACATATTCGAAGACCTTGACAAACCTGACATCAACAGACTCCGAGTCATAGACATTTGTCGGCGATTCGTGGATCAGCCGGTAATGACGCAGCGCGGGAACCGTGTCTGCCGGTTTCAGGATGTTGTAGCTGTACAATCCTGCACGGTACCCGACAGCACCGCTGGTATTGAACTGGGTTAGCATCCGTTCTGCTTCAGTCGCGTTCAGCAGCCCGCCACTGACAATCACCGGTTGTGACAGGCCGGTTACCGATGGATCGGCATATTCGATGTAATAAGCGGCTGATGCATTGGTCATAGAACCGTCGAACGTATGCAGCCGCGATATCATCGTGTGGTAATATGCCGGCTGAACGAATCCGGTGGGATCCAACTGCGAGGTATTCTCCTGATTCGGCATGAGGAATACCTGGATAAAGGGAGAAAGGCCTGCAGTGCTGTTGTGCCAGGTGGCCATAGCGTGAAATTTCCCATTGATGACATCGTCCATCATGATGTCCGTGATCACGTACCGGGTGCCGTCATTATCAAGGATCCGGTTCGCTTCCTCTTCCGAAGTTGCCACAAAATAGGTGGCCGAACCATTGGGGCCGGCAACTCCCTGCTGGAACGGGTTGGCATTCGGGATGCGTTTTGCTATGAACGAGATCATGTGGCCATAATCCCACCACGACATGACCCCATATGCTGAATTGGGAGACTGGTAGGTCTTCTGGTCATAGATCGCCAGGTAATCTACTCCGGTCTCTGGCGTGTTGTTCCCCAGCCATTCGAGGGATTCCTTCCAGTCAGAATTCATGTTGGTCCCGGCAGCCGAAACCATGGTATAGGCAAGGGTAGCCGAGGTATACACAAAGAGCAGGGCAACCAGAGAGACAATGAGCAGGAGGGCCAGCCGTAGGTAATCCGGGCTATGGGAGAGATCCACTGGTTTCTTTCCTTGTTTACCCGGCTTCTTCTTGAGCGAATCCTCCTTTGCCGGTTCCGCGGATCCGGGGTTATGCGAGGTTTCTGAGATACGGGAGGCAATTCGGGAAAGGTCGTGCCCGGATACCTCCACGACAAACGTTACACAAATTGCAGAGAGGAGCGCGATGTTAATGGCAAGATAGTACTCGTACCGGATATGCTGGCATGTTGACAGGAGGATAACCAGCGACCAGACAAGGGAAAAGATATGATGGGGGTGTTCGTTCCGGATATTGCGGTAGAGAATGACCAGTACTCCGCCAGCGAACAGAAGGAGTCCATAGTTGAAGGAGCCCCACGCATGATCGTATGACCATCCCATGGCCTCCAGCACGGTGTTGGTTACTGCGTACTGTCCGAAGAACGAGAAGAGGCTCGAAATGAAGAGCCCGTAGAGCGCCGGGATAAAAATGTAGAGGAGGGAGGTAGAAAGAATCGCACACCCGGCCAAGATACCGGGATAAGTATAACGCGGTTTTTCCCGGAGGAATCGGGCAAGGTACCAGAGCAGGCAGGTCCCGGCTATGAGCCCCAGGTACGCGATGATATGGCCGATGGAATACGTGGACAGGTCAATGCCTGGGCTTTTCAAACCAAACAAAAGGAGACCGGGGATCGCTATGCCGAAGGTGACGCCGTTGATGAGGACGAGGTAGTCGCTGGACCGGCGCCGGTAAAAATCGATAATGAACTGGATAAGCGTAAAGAGGGCAACGATCATCGCAAACAGGATCATTGTCGGCATGACAAACAGGCCGAGGAGGTAGGCAATGCCAGAAAAAACAGAGACTATGAGAAGATTCCGGTAACTGCTGCGATCGCTCAGATCAACCGGGCTGTTCTTTCCCACGACGAGGGCATAACCGTACGTAAGGCAGAAAATAGTGGAAAAGAGCACTTCTGCAATATGGTGATCGATGTACCCGTAATACGATACCGTGAAAAACTGGCCGAATACGACCGCGGTAAACCCGGAAGCAAGGAGCCCGGTCTTCCAGTTGCCAAAGACCCTGCCGGCATAATACATTGCAACCACCGTGGCAGCGGCCAGGAGCGGCGGGACGAGGAGTGCAACAGAGATGATCTCAGGACGGGTGGTGGCTCCTGCGAGAAGACAGCAGATCGCAATAATGGTGGGCATGACCGGGCCCCAGTAGATCGTGCTCCCGCCGGGGTAGAGGGTCATCGGGTCAAACCAGGCATAGCCGGGGAACTGTGAGAGCATCACCTCGACCTGGCGGAGGTTATAGAGCGGATCATCCATCGCCACCATACTGAGGATGTCGGTCTGTTGTCCCATCATGAGCATGGGAATAATACGAATCCAGAAGGCATAGAGTGCAAACAGCCCGACAAGAACCGCTATGAGGTACTTCTGATAATCCTTAAAATCGATCTGAACCATGACGCCACCACGAATTGATCTGAAAATTTACTCCGTTTTGTAAACAGACAGTACGTACATTTATCCGCAGTATCACATAAAGCCGCTGAATATACCCGGGCTTACGAAGTCCGATAATTAAACATGGATCAGGTTGTTGCACCAGCGTGATCCGGATACGGGACATGTGCGTGATCATACGCGTGTTCCGGCCCATACCAGACCTCCACCTGGTCCGCGTACTGGTCCGGGAACACTCCGCTTCCCGGGACAAACCGGAATTTTTTCAGGATGTGCTGCATCACGGGGCGGGGCATCACAACCCTGACATCGTAGCCTTCAATGAGCCATTGCCGGATCAGGGCCTGGGTATTGCCCTCGTTCTTGTGCCGGGATATGATGTAATGGAGGATGAGACGGTTGCCGGCCTCCCTCTCCAGCCAGCCTGAGAAGAGATCTTCAGAAAATCCCAGTGCATTGCCTTCGGGCGTTCCGGTCTCGATACGTGTTGCTGCCATCATGGGTCACTTCCTTTTGATTGGATATCATGACGGTTGCGGATGGAGGGATAAAAGGGAGGAGATTGGGCGGGGTGAAAGTGATAATCTCACCCATCCCTGCGTACGTATACGGGGGAGAGGGGGGGTCGCACGGGTACAAAAGGGGTTCCGGGAGCTCAATGAACCCTGAAAAAAGATCCCTGATCTCGGGATCAACTCCTCATTGTTCTGACGGGACATGGACATTACGGGAACAAAATGTCCCGCAAGGGATCACAGCCTGCAAAATATATTGTACCCATGCGACCCCCCCACCCTCTTTTGCATTTTATCACAATTTTCCCTGTTTTTACGACGTGAAACAGGGCAACTGGGTTTTTTTCGGTTGGGGGGGTCGCATGGGTACAAAAAATTCCGGGATACGGATTCCCGCATGCAGGAAAGATGGATCTGCCCGAACGTGCTCTTTATCGCGTACTAACCCGGAGAGCGGGATCAGATCAGGAAAAAACGAGGGGGGATCATCGCGCTGGCAACTCCGATCAGAGCAGCTCGGAGAGCCTCCTGCCGACACTGCTCTCGCATTTCTCCCGGTACTTGCACCGGTGGCAGGGCGCATTGAGGGGGTGCTGGGGCATTGCTCCATCACGGATCTCACGGAGTCTGTGCAGTGCGGCAATTACCTGCCTGCGGTCTCGGGGCTGAACCTCGTGATACCGCGAAACCCCATCCGGGATATACTCCACTGTCCCGCCGGTCACCTCCCTGCCGGTCATCTCCTCCAGGCAGAACACGATAGCTGCAATCCTGATCCTGTCGGCCACATAGGTCCCAAACGGCATCGCACCCGATGCCCGGACAAGGGAAAATGCACCATCAGCATCGACGCGATCGATCATGCCCGCCATGCCATATTTGTCCGATGCGACCCGCACATCCGTCTGGGCTGCAGGCTTCCACGAGGTCTTGTTGCATGCGGTGATACAGATACCCAGGAACTCCTTGTGCGCGGGGTCAACCAACGGGTGGACTGCGGTAATCTCATCCCAGATCGCTTCAGCATCAAGCGGTTTCCCGAGATGGTAGGAGAGCTGCTTGCAGACTGTATACCGGTGGGACTCGGTGACGGGTTCGTTCTTCTCATAGAAAAAGCGGACCGGGCAGGCATGCACCCGTACCAGCTCAGAGATTGTCACATATTTCACAGGCGTCACCAGGGTGCTCCTCAGGAAAAGGTGGGAGATCAAGCAGATTAAAGGTATTGAATTGCGGTCATAATCCTGAACCCTGAAACCTATTCATACCAGCAGGGAGTACCTGTTCAATATGTCATCACAGGAAATCTCGGTCAATATCCCCCCCACCCTTGACCCCGTATACAGCAACATGATCCAGATCGCCTACAAGGATGATGAGTTCACCTTCATGTTCCTCCACCAGCTCCCGCAGGTGAACCAGGCGCGGGCCAAGGCTATCGTCTCTATCACCCCGTCGCACGCAAAGAACCTTCTCGGAGTACTGACCAAGACCGTTGCGGACTACGAGGCCAAGTTCGGGACGATCGCACCCAAGGAGAACCAGGATAAAGGGAATGTAACTGCGCTCAGCGGGTACTCGTAAGCCCGCAGCCACATATTTTATAACTGCATAAGCCGATATTGTGAGGTATTACGCCGCCGTGGCTTAGCGGTATAGCGGCTGATTCGTAATCAGCAGGTCGAGGGTTCAAGTCCCTCCGGCGGCTTAAGCAGGTAACGTTCAATTCATTTTTGAAAAAATCTGTTTTAAGGAAAACCAAGTTTGCGTTCATTGAACTCTGGACTTCACGTCACTCCGACGGCATAAGTACCATAAAACAATTCTCACCACCCGGGTAATACTCTTAAACGTGGATTCTCTGCCGTTCTCATTTCCCGGAGCCCGGAGTCTAGATCGTTTCTTTTCCCCCTGCCGGGTGGCAGGATCCTTCCGGAAGCGCATCCAATCATCTCCAATGGTGAGCCGGAACTGCGGTCCCGCGTGCCGCATTGTTCCTCTAATAAAGTTCACCAGTAAGATTTAGGGTACCATAAAGGAAGGATCAGTCTGGGAAGGTGATACTCTGCAAAAAGAAGAACTGTTACATCTGCACATGCTGATGATCCACATCAAGAAGTACTATGAGTGCGCCACCGGCGAAGAGATCAGAACAGAACGCTACAATTCCCTGGAAATTTCCCCGGTCCATATCCACAAGGACAAGAACGCCCATAAGGTGGCGGTCCTCACACTGGGGGATGAGATCGTTACCCATATCCGCCACCGGTCCATGCCTGTCGTGAACTATGCATCGGTGACCGTATCCCAGAAAGTTGCAGCCGGACATTAATCTTTTTTAGATACGGTGTCAGCGGGTTGGAAGTGACACGCCGGGATTATATGGGGAAGGGTAACACTATGGCATCGCATCCACGGCAAGATTCTCTGCAATTACTGTGTGGGTAAATGCTGGAATGAGATATTCCACCATCCAGAGAAAGGAATTACGAGTTCACTCGCTCAGAGGTGTCGCGTATGGTGCTCATCACCGCGGGCATACCGAAATATTCCGTGAGCCGGCTGCTGATCTCAACGGGCAGGGTACCTCCCTCCTTCTTCTTTAACTCGCTCTCGAACAGGAGGTGCCCCCGGGCAGTGAACTCCTTTACCTGATCCGAAGGGAACATCCGATCCGGGGAGACGGCGAGATCGAACAGCGTCATGTTCATGAGTTCCTTCTTGGTATAGCCAAGATACCGGCTCGCAATGACATTGGACTCATAGATCTTCCCGTCAATATCGTGGAGGATGATGGCGTCGCTTGCACCGTCAAAGAGCGTCCGGTAACGGAGTTCGGACTCGATGAGTTCGTCCTTCATGCGCTTGCCTTCAGTGATGTCCATGATCGAGCAGACAATCAGACCCTCTTTCGTAAGAGCCGCTGTAGCATGTACCCAGATCACGGTGCGATCCTTCTTCCGCAGGGCGATCTCCATCCCGGTAATCTTCTCATCCAGCCGGAGCTTCTTTACAAAACTGATCTCATGCTGGATGTCAAACCAGAGTTCAGCGAAGTCCTGGCTTGCAAGTTCCCCGGGAGCATACCCGAGAATTTCTTCACCCTGGCGGTTGATGGTCTGGATCCGCCGGGTCTCAAGATCGAACGTGATAAACCCGGCCTGCGAGGTCTCAAAGATCTCGCGGTATTTGCGCTCCTGGGAAGCCTGGCCGGAGAATGCCGAGAGAATGATGCCAAGCGAGACGAAGATGTAGAAAAAGGCCATGCTCGATGCATACAGCTGGATACTGGCCGGACCGTACAGGTACACAAGCCCGAGGAATATCCACCCGAGGATTACCGTGAAATAAACCGCATACCGGGGAGAAACGTACGCAACCAGGAGGATGGGCAGGATATAGAAATACGGGAAGATGTCATAGTAATTGTTTTTCAGGGAATAGATAGAGACAAGAACAATCCCGACGGTGAGCAGTCCCGTGATCGAAAGCCAGAGCGTATTTTGTGGTGAAATGGTTCTCATGTCGCGATCAGACCTGCACAATGTACCAGGTTGAACATGGTTTTAGGTCTTTCTTATAAGTTGTTATTACCATCTGGAAGAATTCCACCCCATGCACCCTGATCAGGCACCAGTCTGTTGCCGGATGCAGGGATCAGTCATCTGACCGAAATACCAGCCATTCCTTTTCTCCGGCCTTTTTGAACCGGATGAGGTGATACGTGCCGATGAACTGTGTACCGGTGAGTCGCACCTCGATACTATCCTCTTTCCAGGCAACCGGTTCGTAGGTGCCGGTATCGACAATCTTCACCTCCCCTGCACCATATTCCCCTTCGGGGATCGTCCCTTCAAAGCTGATATAGTCAGGACGGTGATCCTCCACCGCAATTGCGAGCCTTCGTTCGCCTGCTTTTTTGGGAAGTCCTTTCGGTACTGCCCAGCTTGCGAGCACTCCGTCATGTTCAAGTCGGAAGTCGAAGTGATGGTGTTTGGAAAAGTGTTCGTGCACTACGAAGCGTGGTTTTCCCTCCGGGCTCATGAACGATCTCCCCGGGCAGATTTCCGGACTGCCACGATCCCTGCAAGGCGCCGGGCTGCTGCCGCGATATCCGGCTGCGAGACTACCGCCGAGATCACGGATATGCCATCTGCCCCTGCATCGATCACCTGCCCGGCATTCCCTGGCCCGATCCCGCCAATGGCGATGACAGGAATGCGGACAGCGAAGCGGATCTTCGTCACAAGGGCAAGGCCCTGGCCTGGCCCGGCATTGCTCTTGGAACCCGTTGAGAAGACCGGGCTGACCGCGACATAATCTGCCCCGGCATGTTCGGCCTCCACGGCCTCCTCCAGGGTGCCTGTCGAGACACCGATAACAAATCCCGGCGGCGCAAGCTGGCGGGCCGTGTCGCACCGCAGGTCGCCCTGCCCGAGATGCACGCCATCAGCCCCACAGGCAAGCGCAACATCCAGCCGGTCGTTCACGATGAATGTGATCCCCGCTCTCCGGGTAATGGAACAGATCTCTTTTCCTGTCCGGACAAGTTCTCGGGAGGAGAGAGTCTTGTCCCGGAGCTGGATCGCCGTTGCGCCCCCGTCCACTGCCCGCCGTGCGATAACGGAATGGGGGAGACCTCCCGAGAGCACCTCATCCGTGACAATGTACAGGCTCAGGTCCATAGGAGTGGCGGGACTCATCCGGTCCGGATACGGGCTTCGCGTGCAAGGTCGTCAGGTTTGAGGGAAGCCATCTCGTCAAACAACGCGGTCTTGAAACTGAACGGTCCCCGGGCAGAGGCAGCGGCACGTTCACCGGCAATACCGAATGCGGCGAACGCGGCGGTCGCTGCCTGAACCCGGTCCTTTGATTCTGCCGCAAAGACGCCGGTCACGGATGCTGCCATGCACCCGGTGCCAGAGATACTGCCCATCATCGGGTGGCCATTCTCGACAAGGTTCGTGGTCTTCCCGTCCGTGATGATATCGGTGGCCCCGCTGACGACAACGGTCAGGCCGGCCACCTGGGCAAAGTCCTGTGCTATCGTGACGGGGTTGCCGGCAAGCCCGTGGGAGTCAACCCCCCGCACTTCCGCTTCTGCCCCGGCAAGCACCCCGATCTCGCCCGCATTCCCCTTGATGATCGCGATATCGAGGGTATCCAGCAGTCGCTGGGCGGTCTTCGTCCGGTACTGCGTTGCGCCGACACCCACCGGGTCGAGAATCACCGGGATCTTCCGGTCGTTTGCCATCGTTCCGGCCAGTATCATGGACTCGATCTGGACCCGGTTGAGGGTCCCGATATTGAGGACCAGGGCGCTGGCAATGGCAGCCATTTCCGCGACTTCCTCGGCCGCATCGGCCATCACGGGTGCACCACCGGCGCAGATCGTGATGTTGGCGCAGTCATTGACCGTGACGTAATTCGTGATATGGTGGACGAGCGGGCGTTTCTCCCGGACACGGGAGAACAGGTCAGAGATCGGTTGTTTCTTCATGAAAGATCACTCGAGAGCAGGGCAGGTAGCCCGGTTGTGTGATCAATAGTTATGGATTCTTACATAATAAATCGTGATAAATCGGTAAGCCACATCAGGAAGCACAAGACCGATGTTACCGGGTGATCTCTTCCATTGTTGCAAGGAAGATATCCACTTCGTCCTGCGTATTGTACAGCCCGAGACTTGCACGCACCGTCCCATCGGGCAGTCCCAGCCGGTCCATGAGCGGCATGCAGCAGTGGTGGCCGGACCTGACCATGATGTCTGCCATCTCGTCGAGGCGCTGGGCAACCTCGTGCGGGTGCAGGCCCTCGACAGTAAACGAGACCACGCCCACCCGCCGCTCGGGAGTCTCCGGGACATAGAGGGTTACACGGGGGTTCTTCCGGAGCCCGTCAATGATCCGGGTGGTGAGAGCCTGTTCGTGCCGGCGGACCGTGTCCATCCCGATCCGGGCGAGGTAATCCACGGCAACACCAAGGCCGATTCCTCCGGCAATATTGCCGGTCCCGGCTTCATAGCGCTGGTATCCTTCTGACAGGACATAGTCGGATCCCTTCACAGATTCGACAGCACCCCCTCCCAGCAGGAGCGGCTCGATGACCGGCTCCTTCATCCAGAGCACCCCGGTACCGGTGGGACCGAGCATCTTGTGGCCGGAGAACGCACAGAAATCGCAGCCAAGGGCTGCAACATCAACGGGCAGGTGGGGAGCGGTCTGGGCCATGTCCACCAGCAGGAGGGCGCCGTGATCGTGGCAGATCTTCGCGATCTCTCTCACCGGAGTGATCACGCCCAGCACATTGGAGGCATGGGTGACCGCGACAAGGCGCGTATGGTCGGTGATCGCGGATTCGAATGCGGCCAGATCAAAGGAATAATCATCGCGGATACCGGCAACATCGACCGATACGCCACGGTTCTTCAGGTGGTACCAAGGCAGGAGGTTGGAGTGGTGCTCGAGGATAGTTGTCAGCACGCGGTCGCCGGTCTTCCACGGGAAGCCCTGCGCCACCATGTTGATCGATTCCGTGGTGCTCTTCGTGAAGACCGTGAGACCCTCCTTTGCACCAATGAAGCCTGCCACCTTCTCGTGGGCGTGCCAGTAGCGCTGGGATGCGATCTGGGTGAGCCGGTGGACACCCCGCCCGACATTGGCACGGTAATTGCGCTCGAACTCCACCATCGACTGGATGACTGGTTCGGGAGAGAGGCTCGTTGCTGCATTGTCGAAGTAGACAACTTCAGCAAGGAGCGGGAAATCCTTCCGGATTCCCGTCACGTCAAACCTTTCGCCAGCCGGTTCCAACATTTCTGTCTTCATGGTTTTTCCTCCCGCATCATCAACTGTTTCATGGCTCTTTTCAGCCGGGGGTTTTGCCGGGGGAGTTGCCTTCAGCGTGAAATCCTCGTTAACGGCAATCCCTTTTGCCCGGCAGATCTCCTGCATCTTCTTCGGCAGCGCCTTCCAACGCCAGAGTCCCCAGCGGCAATAGGCATCCGGCAGGCCTTTCTTCTGGGCCCAGCGCTCCACGAATTCGTCCCAGCGCCGGGTATATTCCGGGTGGGTTATGCGAATCTGCTCGTACTCGCTCTCCAGCATTGCCGGGCAGAGGTAGCACCCGATCCGCTCGATGCCCTGCTCGTAGAGCGGGTTCATTGCGGCTTTCTGCCACCAGAGATAGAGGAATACTTCGAGTGCCCGCCAGTTCCTGATGGGCGAGACATTGAGCTGGAGCGGGTTGTCGGGGTTCTGGCTCGTCTCGTCGAGGCTCGCCCGGTTCCAGGACTCGTACCACCGGTTGCCCTGGATCGTGACGCAGGGGCCCTCCTGCGCCAGGAAGAGCTTGAGGGGACGCAGTTTCTGGAACTTGCAGCACCAGCGGTTGTCCTTGCCCGGCGGCCCTGCCTTCTCCACGGCCTGCCAGAAATCCCCGGCACCGCCGAACATCTCGACGCCCTGCGATTTGACAAACGCAATGGTTTCAGGGAATTCAAGCCCGGTGTCGATGAAGAAGGCCTTCGTGACACCGGCCTTCCGGGCAAGATGGAGCACCACCGTGCTGTCCTTTCCCCCGGAGAACGAGACGTTTGCGGTCGGCCGGTCGGACATGTGGTGCTTGATCGCCCGGATCGCATGCCGCTCCAGGTTCTTCAGGTGGTACCGGTTCTTTTCGATTGCCACATCCCAGCCGGGATCAGGAAGGGTGCGGGGTTCCACCGCGATGAGTTCCTTTACCTTGATCGACCCGTCCTTTACCGCACCCGTCCCGTACCGGGCCTTGTATTTCACGATCACGGTGCCGTCAGGGACGGGTTGCGTAAGAAGAAGCCGTTTCCCGCCGATCCGCCCCTGTTCGCTGCGGGCATTCGTGTGGGTGTCAAGGTCCACCACCCCTTTTGTTGCATGGCGGACGATGAACGGCAGGGCTTCGGGGGTTATATCGAGCGCGAACTTCCGGTTGACCGGGTCGAAGGTGAGCCAGCCGAAACGCTCGCCGTTCATGATCACGAGATCCGCACGGTCGACACCCCCGGTCTTGTTCAGGAGGAGGATCTGCGCAAGGGGGACATCGCCGTACCGCTCCTGGATGAGCCGCCGGATCAGTGCCCGGTCGGCAGACAGGGCGGGGCGGAGCTCGTAGGGCTGGAGGAGTTCGATCACCCTTCCTTCACGGCCGCACGCGCAGCTCTTCGCGAGCAGCGGCACGTTGCACTCATCGCACCAGTACAGTACCTTCTTGACCGGCGGTTCGCGCATCATACTGACAGATGGAACGCTTCAGGAGATAAGAGAAGCGATGCAGGGCGTATGCCTGCCATCAGAAAAAATGATTATTCAAACTGCTGGATCGCATCGGGGAGACACGTCACAACCCCTCGGATACCGGAAACGGTGAGGGTCATGAGGATGGCATCCACGACTTCCTCTTTTGTCGCCCCCGCAGCCTTCGCCATCGGCACATGGGCCTTCACGGCCATTGGGTCTCCCATCGATGCCTTCATCGCGATATAGATCAGCTGCTTGGTCTTCGGGTCGAGCCCCTTCGATTTGACAAGCGACTGGATCAGGCCGTTGAACGCTTCTGCAACTTCGGGCGCTTCGTGCTGGAACACTTCCATGGGATTTGTGTGCATGATAACCACCAACCGGTTCTTCCCTCCATTATATGAACCTGTGGCGAGGCGGGTGAACCTGACTATCGGCCACTTTTATTGCATAAAGTATATGGTGTTAAGGAATCCATGGGGAGAATTGGTGATGTTACCATGGTGAAGCTGAATGCAGACATGAAGGAAGCCTTCGCGAAGATGAAGATCTTCCCGGTTGCCACGGCATCCAAGGATGGGACTCCGAACGTGATCCCTCTCGGGATGGTCGAACTCCACAATGACGAGACGATCTGGATCACGGATAATTTCATGAACAAGACCATCTCCAACCTCCGGACAAACCCGAAGATTGCGATCTACATCTGGGGCCCGGAGATCAAGGGCTGCTTCCAGATCAAGGGCGTGACATCGATCAAGAACAGCGGCACGGAATACGAGGAGATGAAGGCAGCGGTCAACAGGAAGAGGCCGGAACTCCCCGCACGGTCGCTCATCATCGTGAAGATCACGGAAGTCTTCGAGTGCAAACCCGGACCGACTGCCGGTATGAAACTCATATAACTTTTTATTCAGAGACCGGATCTTTTTCCCCGCCACTCACAGGGAAGCTCATTTTTATTTCTCGCTATTTTCCTCGCAAATCTCCCGGCTGCCTTTTTACTTTATGCCTTTGGGATCACACAAGTATACGGGCAGCGGTGACTGACCAGTACCAGTGCAGCCGGCAACGGATACCACAATAAAAAAAGGGAGAACCTCCCTGCAGGATTCAGGGAGGTTATTTCGCCCCGGGTTTGGACCCTGGTGCTGCCGCTACAACATTCAGTGCCGCGATAAGTTCCGGCAGGATCTCAGCAGGGATCCCCATGACCATCTCGCCATCCTCGATGCCGGAGAACTTCCGTGAGCCGTCGCACCCGAGCGAGAAGTTGACCTTGCCGTTGAGGTAGGTCTGGGCGCAGGCATCGGCGCAGACGGACTGGATGCCGGAGAACTCCGCGTTGATTCGCCCGCCGACACGGAAGAGGGTGCTCTGGGAAAGTTTGAGCATCGCCCAGGGGCTTGCGACAATGACCACGACCTGCGGGTCGAAGGGGGCCTTTTCGAGCGGGGCATACAGGGTCGCATAGGTCTCGCCGGGGTTGAGATGGGCAACCCGGTCGATGGTCCGCTTACATGCTGCGGAACTGTCAAACTTGCCGAGCTTGAAGTAGAAGTCGCCGTTCTTCAGCGTCTCGGTGATCTCCCTCAGGCCCAGCGACCAGGCACCCCCGTTGCACTCGTGGTTATCAGAAAGGGAGTAAAAGATCTTTCCTTCTTTCCTGGCAAGTCCGATCATCGTACAGTGGCGGATCGTCTTGTCGAGTTTCTGCATACCTTCAGGGATCTCCTCTTTCTTTGTTGCAAACCGGAATGCAACCGGGGAACCCGAGAGTTTCAGGAGTTTCTTCAGGTTCTCTGCGGCTTCTGTATAGTTGACTGGGATCTTCACACCAGATGTCATACTCATGAACACCATCCATCCCGACGAATATCGGTAGTTACACCATATCGTGCCCACCACATAAACATAGTGATATGGCACCGTTTCATTCGCGATCGTGATGACCCGGACCGGGCAGGGATCTGCCGCGGATCGGGCATTCCGGGGATTTATTCTTCCCGGATAACAGGCTGAGGCAGATACATTTTTTTCCCCACTATCTCATATACATGTGCGCATACGCGAACGGGGAAATATTCCCCGGATACAATTTTTGGTGAACACATGGATTATACAGAGATGTTAAGCGACGCCTTCGCATTTATGCGGCAGGGTGTTCTTGGGAACGCAGGACGATGGATAAAGCTGGTCCTTGCAACCATCCTTCTCACGATCCCGCTGAACGGGTATATGATGCGGATCTACCGGGGTGCAGAGTCCGCGCCGGATGTTGACCAGTGGGGAACGCTTTTCATCGACGGCCTGAAACTGATAGTTGTTTCGTTCGTGTACTCGATTCCCATCTGGCTGGTCTGGATTGCAACCTATGGTGCCTGGATGATCCAGGTCATTTCCGGAAAGGCAGACGCTGCTGCAATAGCTGCATGGCAACCGAACCTCGTCCTTGTCGTGCTTATGTACATCATAGAGTTCGCCGTTGCCCTCGTGCTCCCGGTTGTCTCGATCCGGTTTGCACGGATGGGAACTTTTTCTGAGGCGTTCAATTTCCGGGCAATCTGCGATCATATCGCAAAGATCGGGTGGATCAACTATGTTATCGCGATCTTCCTTGTCGCCATTATCGTTGCGGTGCCGATTATGGTCCTGATCTTTGTCTTTGTGGTCCTGGGCATCGGCATTGCTGCCATCACGAGTTTCAGTGTACCTGCGATCCTTGGCGTTATCGCAGTCTTCGTGCTGCTTCTCCTGGTCCTTATCCCGCTCTTCATGGCATTCCAGGGCCGGTTCTGGACACGGGTTTACGACAGTGCCACACCGGCAGTCAGCGCAGCGATAACTGAATAATCTCCCTTTTTTATTCCCGATGAACCGGGATACACAGGAAATCATCCTACGGCGTCTCTCCCGCACCAACGTTCCGCTGTTCAGAAGAGAATGAAGTCTATCAGCGGGATCGTTGCACAACTGAGCAGGGTTGAGAGGAACACACCTTGGGAGGCAAGCGTTGCATCCACATCATACTCTTCAGAGAGAAGCACGGTGTTGGCAGCTACCGGCATAGCAATGAGAAGCACCGTGCTTGCCAGGAGGAGCCGGTCGGAGAGGATGGGGGCAAGCAGGAGGTATGCCAGCACCGGGAAGATGATCAGGCGCAGTGCCGTGATCACGAGGATCCGCCAGTCACCGGCAAGCCGGGAGAACGGCAGGGTCGCGAGCAGGGCACCGACAACGATCATGGCCAGCGGCGTGGTTGCCATCCCAATCCAGTGAAGCGCCGCATCTACCGGGAACGGGATGTCATACCCGGTAAGGAAGAGGGCCAGGCCCACGAGCGAGGCGACAAAGCCGGGCGTGAGCAGCAGGAGCGGGTCGAGGCTTCCCCGCCGCTCGTGGGCAAGGAGCCAGATGCCCATGGTGAAGACCAGCAGGTTGAAAGGCAGGTTGAAGAGGATGACATAGATGAGGGCATCCGGCCCGAGGATCGCTTCCGAGATCGGGATTCCCATGAAACCCACGTTGGGGAAGACCAGCATGAACTGGAAGACGCCCTTCTCCGTCGGAGTTGCGAACAGGAAACGGCAGACAAGGATGCTGATGATGAATGCCCCGAGATAATAGGCACATGCTATGAAGAGCGTGGTACTGACAAGATCAAACGAGTGCTCGCTGTGCGCAACCTGCATGCTGCTGATCGTGAGTGCCGGCAGCGCGATATTGACAAGGATATGCGAGATTGTATGGACCACCGGTTCCTTCAGATGCCCCCGCTTCCGGGCAAGGAAGCCTGCCCCGATCATGAGAAAGAGGGTGAGGATCGAGACGAGGACGGGAACGACATCCATGGGGGGTCAGCTCCAAAATGTTGTTCTGGCCCCTGTTTATACTTTTAGAGAGTTCTTATGAGCCGTTAATCGGTGAATACAGGATACCCGTTCATGTTCAGGACAGCTGGCGCTGCCGGATACATACTACTCATTTATTGCATTTCCCGGACAAGTGGTTCCGGTAGTCACATGGGGGATTTTCTATAGAGCGCAACACGATCTTCATCATCGCAGCAGCCCTTGTCATCGGCTTTCTCCTGGGCAGTATCACCGGGGTATACTGCATTTTCCGGCCGCAGGATGGGCAGGCCAATGCGGGCGGGAATTCCACGGCACTGCCGGCAATCGCAGCGGAGACGCAGGTCGCACCCACATCCGATTTTATCAGTTTCCTCTTTGTGCAGGAAGCACAACAGGGTTCGCTGGTGAAAGGAAAGAACGGTACGCTGACCCTCACGCTGCAGGGGACACGGGCAGATACGGTATACTTCTCCGACCGGCCGGCACGGGTCTCCGGGGCAGTCGATACCGGACTCTTTGAAGAAGGCTCGATGTGGAATGAGGGAAATAACCCGAATGCCGCGCTCATGCTCCCGGATGAACCGCCGGCAAATGACACCGTGATCGTCACGCTCTCCGATCCCCGGTACGACCGGAAGAATGCCACGCTCGTATATACCGCAAGCGTTGTTCCGGATTACCAGGGCGAGGGGCTGAAGGCATACGAGGGGTTTGCCGACCCGGGTGTTGCCGAACACTTTGGCCGGGCCATGCTCTTCATCGACAGCGCCCGCCTCCCGGTTGATTTCTTCAAGGTTCCGCATTCCCCGGAGAACCAGACAATACTCTTCTTCCCGGTCAATGCAACCGGGGAATGAAGAGTCCCTCTTTTTTGGTAAATACCGGGATCGTTATCGGTAAACCGGGGCACGAAAAAGCGTTGTCACGGGTCTCCACGTTCCCATTCAGGATAAAAGAGACGTGAGGGACGCAGATCAGACCGGCAGCGGCATCTTTGTTGCTTCGAGATCCTCTTCGATCTCATGGATTGTTTCGAGCTTTGCCCGGGTGGATGGCCCTGAGGGTACTGCCTTGCAGCCGGACGCCGGGGATATGGACTCCGGGAACGTTCCAATCTCGCGTGCAATGCGTATCGTCTCCTCCTTGTCGAACCCGATCAGCGGCCGGTGGATCGGCATATCGGACGCGGCATCGGTGAGGACAACGAGGTTGTCAAGGGTCTGGCTCGCCACCTGCCCGAGCGACTCGCCGGTGACAATACCCTTTGCACCGGACGCATGGGCAAACGCGGTTGCCACGCGGTACATCCGGCGTTTGCAGAAGATGCAGGTATATTTCTCAAGGTGTTTACTGAGGAGTTCCTTCTTTGCCGCAGCGAGATAGGCATCGTTGATCACGGTCAGCCGGATACCGGGCTGGTACCGGGCGAGGGTCTCCACCACCCGCTCTGCCCGGGCGATCGTGGTCTCGTCAAGGAACGAGTCCAGCGCAACAAAGACCGGCAGGATTCGGCAGCCCCGCTTCATCATCATCCACGCGGCGACCGGGGAGTCGATGCCTCCCGAGACCAGTGCCACAAGGGTGCCTTCTACCCCGAGCGGGAGCCCCCCGACCCCTTTTATCACGCTGTCGTAGAGATAGACCTCGTCTGCACGGATCTCGATATGGATCTCCTTGTCCGGCGTTGCGAGGTTCACCTTGAGGTGCGGGAACTCACTCCGCAGGAGAGTGCCGTACTCGATTGCCTTGTCATTCGAGGTGAATTCGTGTTTCCCGACCCGCTTCATCCTGATGGCAAAGGTTTTTGCCTTATCGATCCCATGGCGGCGGCAGTAGTCGGGGAGGGCGGTCTCGATCTCGTCAAGTTTTATGTGTTCGACTTCCGAGAACGAGACGATCCCGAAGATGGTCTTCAACCGGTCGGGTTTCACGTCCCCGTCCAGCCAGATACGGCCCCGCTCGTTCCGGACATGGACGCCCTGCATCACTTCAAGGATATTGGCGATCAGGGTATTCTCCCACTGGCGCCGCACCGGGTCGGATTTGAGGAATATCTCCGAATATCGTATAAGCCATTGTTGTTTCATATCGCCATATCTCCGTTCACTTCTTCTTTCGCGCGGTTTTCCGGACACGTGCGGCTTCATCCGCATCTTCCACCGCGAGGAGATACGTCCCGTGGCAGGGCTTGGTGTACGGGAAGATCACCCGTGCGTCATCGATACCGAGCGCAATCGGGGGCAGCCCGATGATATATTCGTCAAAGAGCTTGTAGCCGGGATCAACGTACCAGAACTCTTGAAAATTCTTCTCCACGTACTCCCGGCACTCCTTGAACGAAGCACCGAGCGGCAGGATCTTCTCATACGCCAGGTTCTCTATGCAGCCCATCCGAACACCCCGTTGATCTTCCGTTTCAGCTGCATCGGATTGTGCACTGCTTTTTCGACGATCGTCTCGCAGGGAAAATCAACCAGTGCAGCCAGTGCTTCCGGCTCCTTCCCGAAGATGATAACTACAAGCCGGGATGCCGGCAGGAGGTGGCGCATGGTTGCAGCATACGAGATCCCGGCATCGTTGTGGGCAAAGACAATGCAGAGATCGGCATCCCGTTTCTTCTCCACAATCTCTTCAATGCATTTTTCAAGAACCTGCATCTCCGGGAGGTACCGTTTTTCCGGGTCTGATACCTTCAGCAGGTTCAGGACCGCCGGGTTACCGGCAGCATGGACTGATGTTCCCTGTAACCGCAGATTCCATGCGATAAAGAGAGCAAGCGCCTGCTGCGATGGAACTTCCGGACAGCCGAGAACGATCAGGGCTTTTGCGGGAACCGGGGAGGATGGTGTCATGGGTTACCTCTCCCGACAAGGACGCTGATCGCATCCACCGTGATGAGACCTGTCACGTGCTGCTCCCCGTCGATGACCGGCAGGGCAGAGATCTGGTGCTCCTCCATCTTCTTTGCCGCAGACTCGATCGGCTCATCGGGCGTGGTCGTGACCACATCCCGGGACATGATCTCGTCCAGCCAGAGGAAGTTGGATGCCACTGCCTTCGCTATGTCCCACGAGGTGACGATGCCCACGAGCTGCCCCCCGGTGGAGAGGACCGGCAGGTGATTGACACCGGCCTTGATCATCCTCCGTGCGGTCACGGCAATGGTCGTTCCCTCCTCGATGGTCTCGACGTCCCGTACCATAACATCGCCGACAACGGTATGGGAAAGGAACTTCCCCACAATATAGTTCAGCTGGCCGGATTCGAGGAGGAAGGCATCGTGGCCGTAATTGGAACGGATCTCGCAGTAATGGATCTCTGCTTCGTTCGCAGTCAGGGCTGATACGATCTCCTGCGACTGGTAGGGCGGGTAGAGCCAGTCGGACGAGACCGAGATGACGAGGAATGCCGCTTTCACACCGGAGAGTCCGGTAGTGAGCGAACCATCACGGGTCAGGTCGAAGTAGTCGATCGCCTTGGTGATGTACAGGTAGGAGTTCGCATCGAACCGTTTGGTGAAGGTGTCGCCCTGGTGGTGGAGGTAACTCTCTACTTTGAAATCGGTGGAGAAGTCAAACCCGATCCTGTCCTTTCCCTGCAATGCCCTGCCGAACTTCTCGTGCATGGACTCGTTCGAGAGGTAGGTGATATGTCCCACCATCCGGGCGAGCGCGAGACCGTGGATCGGGAGCTCCTTCCCATAGTAATCGCCACTGTTCCAGTCGGGGTCGGAGATGATCGCCTTCCTGCCGACCTCGTTGAACGCGATCTGCTGGGGGGTCGAATAGCCGGTTGCCGCTATCACCACGACCTTCTTCATGAGGTCGGGGAAATCGACTGACCACTGCAGCACCTGCATGCCGCCCATGGATCCGCCAACAACCGCATAGAGCTGGCTGATACTCAGGTGGTCGATGAGCAGTTTCTGGGCGTTCACCATGTCGCGGATCGTGATGACCGGGAACTTTGCCCCATAGGGTTTCCCGGTAGCCGGGTTGGTGGACGCCGGGCCGGTGGAGCCCTTGCATCCCCCGATCACGTTCGAGCAGATCACGAAGTAGCGGTCGGTATCCAGCGCCTTGCCGGGGCCGATGACCGCATCCCACCAGCCGGGTTTGTCATCGCCCTCGTGGAATCCTGCCACATGGGCGTCGCCGGAGAGGGCGTGGCAGACAAGAATGGCATTGCTCTTCTCGCGGTTGAGCCGGCCATAGGTCTCGAAAGCAAGAGTGATAGAAGGGAGGGACTCCCCGCTTTCCAGTACGAGCGGGGAGGGATGGCGATAATATTGTGTTTCTGTAATTCCAGCGGATCCTTTGATCATCGACAAGCGCCTTTACGGATCTGGGAGAGTTCTGCTATTATATCCTGAATATCCTCAATGAACATGAGGATATCGGCAGGTTCCGAATTCTTCACGGTGTCGCGTCCAGGGCCTGCTTCAGGTCAGCGATGATATCCTCGATATCCTCGGTCCCGACAGAGAGACGGACACCATCCGGGGTCACACCGGTCTTTGCCTGTTCTTCAACAGTGAGTTGCTGGTGGGTCGTGGATGCCGGGTGGATGACCAGGCTCTTGGAGTCACCGATGTTCGCGAGGTTGCTGAAGAGCTTGAGGCTGTCGATGAACTTCCTGGATGCCACTTCCCCGCCCTTGATGCCGACACCTACGAGTGGCCCAAAGCCACCGTGGAGGTATTTCTTAGTGAGGTTGTGGCTCTGGTGCTCGGGAAGACCGGGATAGTTCACCCACGCTACCTTCGGGTGCCCTTTGAGGAACTGTGCTACCGCCAGGGCATTCTCCGAGTGGCGGGGAACCCGCAGGTGGAGGGTCTCGAGGCCGATGAGGAAGAGCCAGGAATTGAACGGGCTGATAACGGCGCCGGTATCTCTCATGAGTGAGACACGGATCTTGAAGACGAACGCGACATTCCCGAGTCCCGGGAAGTTCCCGAACGTGTCCCAGTACTTCAGGCCGTGGTAGCCCGGGTCGGGTTCGGTGAACTCGGGGAACTTGCCGTTGTTCCAGGCGAACTTGCCGGAATCAACGATAACGCCGCCAATGGAGTTTCCGTGGCCGCCGATGTACTTGGTTGCAGAATGAACCACGATATCGACACCATAGTCGATCGGGCGGACGAGGCCGACACCGGTGGTGTTGTCGACGATGACCGGAATGCCGTTGTCGTGGGCGATCTTTGCGATCGCTTCGAAGTCGGGGGTGTCCAGTTTCGGGTTTCCGACGGTCTCCGCATAGAGCGCACGGGTCTTTGGCGTGATCGCTTTCCTGAACGCCTCGGGATTTGTGGAGTCCACGAACACGACATGCCGCCCGAACTTCGGGAGAGTGTAGTGGAAGAACTCGTACGTGCCCCCGTACAGGTTGTCCGCAGATACGATCTCGTCACCGGGACGGGTGATGTTCAGGATCGCGTACGTGATGGCGGCCGCTCCCGATGCGGTGGCGATGGCGCCGGTACCGCCCTCGATTGCGGCGACCCGCTTCTCGAAGACGTCCGTGGTCGGGTTCATGAGCCGGGTATAGATGTTCCCCAACTCGCGGAGGCCGAAGAGGTTGGCCGCGTGCTCCGTGTTCTTGAACACGTACGATGAGGTCTGGTAAAGCGGTACAGTTCTTGACCCGGTGGTCGGGTCGGGTACCTGCCCTGCATGGAGGGAGGTGGTTCCCAGGTGGAATTTCTTGTCAGTCATGATTGATTCCTCGTTGGTTTTAAATTCTGTTTTTTGTTCAGCGGTTTTTACAGGGTTACGTGCAAAGGGATTCGCCCTTACAAGGAAACCGAAGACATTTCGGGTCATGATTCGTATCATCCGAGAGATGGTAATTATCGTAATCCCGGTTACCAGGTGCGCTCATGGGGAAACCTTCAGTTCGTATTTTTCTGCAACCTCGGTAAAGGCATCCGCAAGATAGCGGACTTTCTTGTCCGAGAGGCCGTAGGTGTTCAGTTTCCAGGTCCGGGTTGCACCGGCGAATTCGCCGACGATCCCCCGGGACGAGAGTTCGTCACTGAGGTAGAACCCGCGGCGCTTGTGCGTCTGGGCGATCGTGTCGAAGCTTCCCGTGGTGTCGACTTTCGTGAGCGTGTGTTTCCTCGGGTACTCGGACAGCACGTTGCTGCCGTTGATCTTCAGGAGCCGGCCGATGAAGTAATTGGATCTCTTCACTTCATCCTCCCACTTCAGGGTCCGGGCTTTGACCGTGGGGAACGATGCCATCATGGACAGCAGCGTCCCGCCCATCAGCGTGCAGCCGAGCATCTCGACTTCCTTGATACCGAATTTACGTTTGGTGAGATCTCCGACCATCGACGTGGTGCGGAGGGCTTTTGGTAACCATTCATCGGTCATCGCAAGTACCCCGGACGGCGCGACCGATGCCATACTCTTGTGTCCGGAGCCGACAACGAAGTCAGCCCCGATTGCCTTGCCGTCGACCGGCATCACGCCGACCGTGTAGGCCCCGTTGTAGAGGAACGGGATGTCGTACTGGTGGGCGACCTTCCCGATCTCCTTGATCTCGTGCTCGTTGGCGAACTGGTAATCGTAGTGGTCGATCATCACGAGCACGGGGAGTTTTCCGGTCTCTGCCTTGACCTCCTCGATCTTCGTTGCCGTTGCTTCGCCGGTAACGATGTTCTTGTCGTTGAGCGGCACTTCCCTGACAACCCCGCCTGCATTTTCCACGGACAGGAACTCGGTGTAGTGGGCGAGAGCAGAGACGATCACGGAGTCGCCCTTGTTGACGAGCGTTCCGGTGACTGCCTGGAACCCGCGGCGTGCCCCTGGGACAACCCGGGCATGGTCCATGTTCACGAACTTTGCGAGATCAGCATGGAACTCCGCGATGCCGGGCTTCGAGATCTTGTCGAGCCGGAACGGTTTCCGGCAGGCGTCGCACGTTGAGTACCCGTCACCATAGGAGATGAGGGCCTTCCTCGCCTCGGTTGTCAGCCTTCCTGCTGCCTGGATCGGCTGGATGTTGATGGCCTCCTCTTCCCGGGTCCGCAGGTCGATGGAACCGGCGATCTTTGTCACCTTCGGTGTGCCGGTGCCCGCTTCGAGGTCCGCAAGGATTGCCCGCACATCAGCAATCTTCTGCCGGAATGCTGCCTCCTCCGCGGGATCGAAGCCGGTGGGTAACGACTCCCGGAAGAGTCCCCGGATCTCTTCGAGCGTGAAGAGTGCTTCGAATGTCTTCTGGATTCTGATACTCATGGTAATTCTCCCATTTCAGTCAGGATATATGTACTTTCCTCTGAAAGCCAGCGCCCGGAATCGAACCGGGATGTAGCTGATCTGCAATCAGCCGCGTGACCACTCCGCCACACTGGCATGCGATTCACGATTGTGAATCTGACTATACTAAATAACAATTGTGAATATTTATAGATTCGGTCATCGGCAGGATTTTCCTGATCCTGGTCTCCGTCGGAACAGGCAATTTTTCCATGATATTTGTATGATTCATGGATATATTGCACGCGCGGGAAAAATCCGCGCAGGTAATGATACGGACTGGATAACACACCGGCACCCGTTCTGATGGTATAACAAAAGGAGGTGCACCCCCATGTACCGGGAATGGTTCATGAGGATGCTGTATCCCAGGCTGAATCACTGTCCATCATGAGAGATGGAGAGCACTCCTTTGTAAAACAGGCGTACTTGCCGCACTACCGGTCAGGAATGTGCCGGCAGGGGGAAGTACGACAATCGCATCGGCCATTCCATCGGGAGCGGATCGGCCGTTGTCATACAGCCTGATTGGGCAATGCCTGCTGCATTGCCGGTGCTATTCTGGTATCGGTTCTGTCTTCTGACGAAACCTGAAACGGCAGATACGAGGATGAGGATTCCCACAGGGACACCCAGCGGGATGACCGCCTCGCAGGTGCCCCGCCCGTTTCGTTCCGGCAGGTGGTCGCCATGCGCTTTCTCCGCTAATGCGGATACCGACAGTATCAGTGTCAGTACCCCGATGATTGCGGTGAAGGCTGCAAGGTTCTTGTGCTTTTGTGCCATACGGTATTTCTTGTTCACTGGTGTGAACACCCATTTTATGGCGCATTATTATATCAATGCCGCAATCCGGACAATTATTGCTGCATTCTGTCGGAAATCTCACCCATGGGGGCGAATCGCTCACAGTTCTTTCTGGTAAAAAACCACATCCATGAGCCGTTCGGACAACTCACCAGCGTTCCTGATCTGCCCGCACCGGACATACACCTGGCTCTCAGACTACTTCCTGCTTACGACATTTTCACCGGTAATAATCGCAATGAGGACACGAATACCGGATTGTCGTGCCTGCGCTTCCAGATAACCGAGCGCAATCTTCCCGATGGCCTTCCCGGTATATTCCGGTTTCAGGTACACGGTGACTTTCGCACTCCGGTCACAGGCATTACGATAATGGTACCGGTTGAGACCACAATACCCCATACTATCCGCGTCTTCCCTGATGAGAAACGAAGGGTATCTTGAAGAGGTTGTGTCGAGGGATTGCCGGAATTCTTCCGGCGGAACCGGTTCCTGGCGGAATGTCGCGGTTGAATGGAGCGAGTGATAATCATAGATCTGCCGTGCGATCGGCAGGTCGCTGTCCTGGATCCTGACAAACCGGATCCTGATCCTCCTTAAGGAGGTAAAAACACGAGAAACGAAGGGAAAAGCCAACGCCCGGAATCGAACCGGGATTGAGCTGATCTGCAATCAGCCGCGTAACCACTCCGCCACATTGGCACAGGGTTCACCATTGTGACCTTGTTATACTGTTCTTTGTCCAGGGATTATTTATACAATAATCTGTCGGCAAAAATCACTCCAATCTTCTGGATTATATCATGTCAGGGCAACCACATCTGATATGACAGGGATCATCTCGCAACCGGCCATCCCGTTCGTTGGTACACGTTTCGTCCCGAATGGAGATGGATACCATCACTGAAATTCCGGATGATGAATATATCCTGAAATGCACCTCGGCATGTGCCGGGTGCGGGGACTCGCTTACCCTGCGATACGTGCTCAAGGCCGCGGGTCCGGATATCGTGCTGGTCATGCCCGCCGGGTGCACGGCAGCCTTCCAGGGCATCTACCCGAAAACCGCATTCACGGTGCCCGTGGTCAACATCGCCTTTGGTGCAGCAGCCGCATGTGCATCGGGCATCAGCAGGATGTTTCTCGCAACCGGCAGAACGACAAAGGTGATTGTCTATGCCGGCGACGGGGGAACCCTCGATATCGGCCTGCAGGCACTGTCCGGGGCTTTTGAACGGCGAACTGATTTCCTGTACATCTGCTACGACAACGAGGCGTATGGCAATACCGGCATGCAGAGATCCGGCGCAACACCGCTGGGTGCAAAGACCACCACGACCCCTGCCGGGAAAGCCGAGGTAAAGAAAGACATCGATGCGATCATCGCCGCCCACAACCCTCCCTACCAGGCAACCGCGTGCGCTTCGTATCCCCAGGACCTGTTCCGGAAAGTCCGGAAGGCTCTCACGTTCCGCGGCCCGACATTTATCCACGTACTCTCACCCTGTCCGCCCGGGTGGCGATATTCATCTGAAAAAACCATCGAAGTCGGCAGGCTTGCAGTGAAGTCCGGGATGTGGGCGCTCTGGGAGCGCGAGCACGGAAACCTGGCGATAAGTGCCCCCACAAAAGCGGCGATGAAAAAACCGGTTCCGCTTGAAGAGTACCTTTCGGTACAGGGCCGGTTTAAGGGTATTGATGGAACAACCGTGGAGCAGCTCAAAGAACAGATCCGGGAAACGTTCCACAGGTTTAGGGAAGAGGAGGACCGGCCATGAAAAAGATCGTGACCGGCAACAAGGCAATTGCCGAAGCAGTCCGGGATGCAAAACCCGATGTGGTTGCCGCCTATCCGATTACCCCGCAGACCGAGATCGTGGAGACCCTTGCGGAGTACGTATCAAGCGGCCAGCTGGCCAGCCAGTACATAGCGGTTGAAAGCGAGCATTCCGCGATGGCGGCCTGCATCGGGGCAAGCACCGCCGGCGGCCGGACATTCACTGCAACCAGTTCCCAGGGCCTTCTCTACATGCACGAGATGACCAACTGGGCAGCAGGGGCCCGCCTTCCCATCGTGATGGCAAACGTGAACCGGACACTGGCTCCCGGCTGGAATATCTGGGCGGAACATACCGATGCAATGCAGGAACGCGATACCGGCTGGCTCCAGGTCTTTGTCTCAACGGTCCAGGAGGCTTACGATACCATCTTCATGGCATTCCGGATAGCCGAACATAACAAGGTACTGTTACCGGTGATGGTAAACCTGGACGGATTCACCCTCTCCCACATCATGCAACCCGTTGATACGATCGAACCCGGGGATTTCATCCCGCCAATTCACCTGCCGGATAGTGTCGATCCCAAAAATCCAAAGGGATATGGAACGATTACGGGACCAGGCGATTATTTCCGGTTCCGGTGGGAACTCGCACACTCGATGCGTGAATCCGTGAGCGTGATTGAAGAGACCCAATCGGAGTTCGCAAAGCGGTTTGGCCGTACGTACGGCCTGACCGAAGAATACCGGTGCAGCGATGCGGATGTGGTTGTCGTCTCGCTGGGCACGCTGGGAAAAGAGGCGGAAGTCGCTATCGATATCCTGCGGGATGAGGGTATTAAAGCGGGATCGCTGCGCCTGCGCTGGTTCCGCCCGTTCCCGGAACTCGACCTGGCGGGAAAGGAAGTGGTCGTGATCGACCGCGACTACTCGTTCGGTTTCGGAGGCGTGCTTGCGCACTCTATCCGGTCAAAGAACCTGGTGAAGGTCTACAGCGTGATTGCCGGCCTTGGCGGGCAGGAAGTAACCTATGACGATATTGCCGGCTTCATACGAAACCGGCGGATCGGCGGGGAGTCCTGGTTCGGGGTGAACGATCATGTATGAGATTCGCATTCACTCCCGGGGAGGACAGGGTGGCGTTACCGCAGCCCGGCTCCTTGCCATGGCAGCGCTCCATGACGGGAACTATGCAACAGCCTGCCCGTTCTATGGCGCTGAACGCCGGGGGGCTCCGGTCGTCTCCTTTGTCCGGATCGATGATCGCCCCATCAGGATCTACAGCCAGATCCGGAGCCCGGATATGATCATTGTCCTTGACAAGAGTGTCATGCTGACCGTCGATGTAGTGCACGGCCTTAAGACAGGAGGGCGGATCCTCATCAACAGCACCCATAAAAAAGAGTTTGCCGGGTATATTACAAACAATGTCGATCTCACCGGTATTGCCCTTCGGGAAAATCTCGTGGTTGCCGGCAGCCCGATCCTCAATACCCCGGTAATCGGGGCACTTGCGAAAACCGGCATCATCTCGGCAGATTCGGCTAAATCCGCGATCCGGGGCATGTTCGCGGATGAACGCAATATCCGGGCTGCCGAGGCTGCATATGCGGAGGCGGGTGCATGACCGGGATCCAAAAACACGACCAGGCTGCCATGAGCAGGCCGGTCGAGGGTTCTGCCGGCCTGACCGGCTCCTGGAGGGTCTTTGTGCCGGTCGTTGACAACGAGAAGTGCAACCGGTGCGGGATATGCTCGCTCTATTGCCCGGATGCCGTTATCAGCCGTGATCGTATCATCGATCTCGCGTACTGCAAGGGTTGTGGTATCTGCGCACATGAGTGCCCGAAGAAAGCCATTGCCATGATCCGCGAGGAAAAATAACATTCTGATGCGCAAGGGGCCCGGGAGGTTGCCTGAGTCCACGCGCCGGATTTGTTGGGATGAAAGGGGGGGTCGCATGGGTACAAACCTTCCCTGCGGATCCGTGAGGATATCGGAGTTCTCCGTCATAATTATCCGGTGCCGGCCTTGCAGTTCGGGCCAAAAAATAAAAACTGTACCCACGCGACCCCCCCTTGCCCGTTCCGGATTTTGCCAAAAAAATGGTTCATTTCACGTCATAAGATGGGGATCGTGCAGGCATTTTGGTTGAGGGGGGGTCGCATGGGTACAACGTGCCGGGCCGGGGTTAAAAAGGAATTTTTTAGTGAGACCTGTTGGAAAAACAGTGACCGGACCTTGCTTACAAAAAGCGGATACCCATGTCAAAGGGACAGGGAAAATTCTTCAGAGATCCCGCTGCGGGGTCAGGTCACAACCGGTACAGGGCAGGCACATGGTCTTTACAGCCCGCACATCAAGCCCGTGGCGCTCGATGGCCGCTTTGTTGATCCGGGCCAGGATCAGGAGCCGGTATGCTGACGGGCGTTCCACCACGATCTCCCCTTTCCGGAGCGGGTGTGGCGAGATCGGGCGCAGGTTGGGGATCACACCCATGGACGCGAGCGTTTCTACCCCTTCTTCCACACAGGCATCCGTCTCACCAAGCCCAAGAATGAAATTGGATGACACGTGATTTTTTCCATAGATCCCGACGGCCTCCTCAAGGGACACAAGGATCGCATCCAGCGAGAGTCCCGGACAGACGCGCTGGAAGATCTCCTTGTCCATGGTCTCCACATTGTATTTGATCTCACTGGCACCAGCGGCACGAAGATCCTGCGAAGAGGTTTTCGTGGGATAGATCGAGACACCGATCGGCACATCGAACCGGGAAGCAAGGTGCCGGACAATGCGGACCAGGTATTCCGCCTCCTTCTCCGGGGATTCTGCCACCCCGCTCGTCAGGGAAATGGCACGGACATTCCCCTGGTTCTGTGCTGCTTCAACGAGGGATGTGATCTCCTCAATCGTCTTCACCCTGCCATGCAGGCGGGGTACCGGGCAGAATTTGCAGTCAAATGTGCAACGCTCGCTCACCGTGATATACGCCTGCTCCGGGCAATGGCACAGCGGCAGTTCGAGCTGGCCGTACGCGATGATATGGCCCTCTTTCTGGACCGCAACACACTCGTTCCACGGGATCACTTTCAGCATTGAATCCGGTTTGATCGAAAGACGTACGCGATGATCGCCGGACCGGATAAAGAATGATGATCCCCCGGCTCCTGGACCCGCGGTTGCGGTTGTCCTGAAGTGTGGCGGAAGCAGCGATGGATCAATCTCTGCACTGCCGATATTGATCAGGAGAGCTTTTGTTTCCGCAGTCAGGCCGTGATCCATCTGTGCCTCCAAAAATGACTCCCTTCCGGGTGTATGTTGATAGTTCTTTTTCAAAAGCCAAGGCCCGGATTTGAACCGGGATGTAGCTGATCTGCAGTCAGCCGCGTGGCCACTCCGCCACCTTGGCAGGCGCACTCTCTGTGGTGCACTATTCCTGTAAACCACGGAGATATTTCAAGGATAATTTTCAAGCGTGTTTTGCCGCAAAATGGATGATTCCGGGACACTGTTGTCAAGAATTGCTCAATTATTACACTATAAGTCAATTTTCCCCCAATTACAATCACCAAACTATATCCGGGCGATATGCCCGGAGCTCCCTTTCCGGGAGGTGACCATTCTGGCAACCATAACACTCGACAACCTGAGCATGCAGTACGGCAACAACGGCTCCCGGTACACCGCACTGTCAAACGTGAATCTTACTATCAGCGAGGGGAATTTCATCTCCCTCATCGGCCCGTCCGGGTGCGGCAAGAGTACGATCATCGATATTGTTTCGGGACTGAAAACCCCGACCACCGGTTCCGTCCTTATCGATAAGGAACCGGTATCCGGACCCGGGACAGACCGCGGAACGGTATTCCAGGATTACTCCCTCTTTCCCTGGATGACGGCATTTGAGAACATCTGCTTTGCCATCGAGCATACCGGTGGCAGCCATACAAAGACGGAGATCGAGAAACAGGCTGAGGAGTATCTCAACCTGGTTGGCCTGAAAAAATTCCGAAACGCCTATCCCAACACACTCTCGGGCGGGATGAGGCAGCGGGTCTCCATTGCCCGCATGTTCTCCATGAACCCGAAAGTATTCTTGATGGACGAACCCTTTGGCGCACTGGACTCCCTCAACCGGATTTACATGCAGGACCTCCTGCTGAATCTCTGGACCGAGGGGGAGCGGCACAAAACCGTCCTTTTTGTGACCCACGATGTGGATGAAGCGCTCCTGCTGTCGGACAAGATAGCAGTCATGACCCCGTCACCGGGTAAGATCAAGGAAGTGATCGATGTACCGTTCTCGCGCCCCCGGTGCCGCAAGAGCCTTGGTGCAACGGCGGAATATCTCACCCTCAAATCGCATCTTCTCTCGGTCCTCTACTGCGAGATGCTGGGTGAGATCGAACAGCAGGCGCAGAATTTCCGGGGACTGGCATGACGGAAAAGATCCCGCGGGCGGCCATAGCGGTATATCTGCTCCTTGCACTGGCACTGGCAGTGCAGGTCCTGGTTCCCGATGCCCAGCGGCAGGCAGCAGCGGATGCCGGCGCATTCCTCGGCGTACTGGTTTTGCTCGCGATCCTCTTCACAGCGGGACTGGTTTTTCAGAAAAAGGATGCCCGTGCAGTAACGGATATTGTTACCGTCATCGCCGTAATCCTGGTACTCTGGGAAATTCTCCTGGGGAAGTTATCCCTGCTCGACCCGCTCCTCTTTCCCGGCCCGGCACAGGTCTTCCAGGTATTTGTATCCGACTGGCAGCTGATGCTGTACGGTGCAGTGGGATCGCTGGGCATCATGGCCACGGGGTATATTCTTGCTCTTGCCCTTGCGATTCCCCTGGGCCTCTACATCGGGTGGAGGCGTCGTCTCTATGATGTCGCGTACCCGATCGCAAAAGCGGTATCCCCCATCCCGCCCACCGTGTACCTGCCCTACGCGATCGTTCTCCTCCCGACCTTTGCGGCCTCATCGGTCTTCCTGATCTTCATCGGGGCATTCTGGCCGATCCTGGTGGGGACCATTTACGGGGTGTTTGCCGTGGACCACCGGATCATCAACTCCGCCCGGACCCTCGGGCTTTCCGATCACCAGATGGTCCGCCGCATCCTCCTGCCCGGCGCCATGCCATCGATCTTCTCCGGGGCAATGATCTCCCTGATCATGGCCTTTATCAGTATCACCGTGGCCGAGATGATCGCCGCCACCTCGGGCCTTGGATGGTATATCGAGTATAACCACCAGTTCGCCAACTATGACAAGGTCATCGCCGGGATGATCCTGATCGCCCTTGTCGTTATCGGGGTCATGTTCATCTTTGACCGGATCCAGCGCCATTGCCTGCGGTGGCAGCAGGCAGAGTAGAGGCAGTTCCTGCCAGTAAATAAGAATACATATACCTGACAGGCCAAACGGATTGGATAACAGATGTGGCGATCCTGATCACTGACAGGACATGAACACACCCACCCGGATAGAGTATGGAGCCTGCCAATCCCTGTTTCAGAAAGACCGCGAGTTACCGGGTCCTGATCGATCCTGACGGCACCAGCCACATCAGGATCATCCGGCGGGTCAATTTCCGGACCCTCCTCCTTGTCTTCAAGGAAGTCTATTTAGAACTGAAGAAAAATCCTGCTACAAAACCCCATATCATCATTTACCTCTCCAGGTCGCTCTCGACAGAGATGTCAGATAATCTCACGAATTTTCTTGATTTTACGGGTTCCTGCCTTGAAGGCACATTCGAGCTGCGGATCGTCGAATAATTTTTCATGCAGTTTTTGCCGCTTTTTCCCGGATTACTGGATTTCCAACGCTTTTTTGCTCACAAGTCCACGTATTTAATTTATTTTTCCACATGGTATACAGGCAATCCGCAGTCAGGATCTCCTATCCCGGTTGGTTGTTTTTGCCGGATCGTGCGTTAACACGGATCCAGAATACACCCTCCACCCCCTCCGGGGATTCCCGGGATGCATGCGTGATACGCCGTTAACAGGAGCAAAATTCATGAAAAAAAGCAGTTCGTACTTACTCATCGTACTGGCCCTTCTCGTCATTGGCATGGCAGTCATTGCTGGATGCACGGGATCGAATAAACCCGCAACAACCACATCCTCTTCAACGCAGGTACCAGCCACACCATCCGCAGCACAGTTAACCCCCCTGAATGTCGGGTATCTCCCCAACAACGGGCATGCGCTCATCTTTATTGCAAAGGAGCAGGGATACTTTGAGAAAGAGGGCCTGGACGTCACGCTCTTCCAGTTCCAGAACAGTGCCGAAGGCACCAATGCCATCCTCGCAAAGAAAGTCGATGTCGGTGGTTTTGGCTTAACCCCGCTGGTCTTCATCTCGAAAGGCGCCAATGAGACCATCATCGGAGGCCTTGACGGGGATGCTGCCGGTCTCGTTGTCACGGCTGACAAGGCGGACCAGTACAAGAACCTGAACACCACTGCCGATCTGGTGATCTTCAAGGGAAAGACCATCGCCACGGTCAGGGCATCTACCGGGGATATTCACTTCCGTGATGCTCTCACCAAGGCAGGCCTTGACTTAAAGAAGGATATTACGATCCAGGAACTCGCGTCTCCTTCAGCGGTACTTGAAGCGGTCAAGGCCGGCAAGGTCGATGCCGGACTGGTCTGGACGCCCTACATGGAACTGGCAGAGAGTCAGGGCCTTCGTGTCGTGCTCTATACCGGTGATTTCTATCCCAGACACCCCTGCTGCAGGATTGCAGTCCTGACCGATGAACTCACCGCGAACCGTGATACCTACGTCCGCTTCGATAAAGCGTTAATCGAGTCCTACAAGTGGCTGTCAGAAAATCCTGATGCGTCCGTGGATGTTGTGGGAAAATATGTGAGTGTCGACAAGAGCGTCCTGAAAGAGGCGATGACCAACGGGAAGACCTACAATTCCCCGGATCCGAATACCAAGGGTATTGACAAGATCTACACGATGATGAAGAACATGAACTACATCAATACCACGGTCAATATCGACGATCATATTGACAGGACTGTCTACAAACAGGCGCTGGATGAACTCACCCAGGCAAACCCGAACGATCAGTTCTACAAGGACCAGCAGACGGTCTACGTAACCCTGAATGAATAAGGGCTATCCAAACCCTATTTTTCGCATTTTTTCTGATACCCGATCTCCAGGGTACTACCGACATCCGGGATCCGCAGAGGGATAGACAGGTCTCGTCTCAGCATACCAACAGATCCCTCAGCGGATACTCTGGCATGTCAGGCTACAGGGACCAGACAGCAGGATATACCGGAGCGTGAAGCACCGGCTGATCCTGCCAACGGATACCGTATTTCAGAGGAACAGGAGATTTTTGCCTCTGTACCGGACTATATAGCAGCCCGCGGCGCAGGTATTTCTATGTCACTGAGATCCATTTCCCGCAGGTATCGTCGACGGGATCGTCTCCACCTGCGATTCGATGAACGCCAGCCTCCCGTCATCTACTCCCTGAACAGCACGGGTTCACTATTCGGGAGTACGAACGCTGGGCCCCGCCGTGATTCAGAGGGTTACTGAACCGGGAACCATCCGCCCGGACCGTATCCAAAAATGCGCGGCAGGAATGGAGCTTGTATGCCATATGCACCACAAGCATATTTATCATGCATGTCATGGAGAGGGAATATCACGAGGATAGGCGTTTATTTTTAAAACAGAACGATATTCAACCTTTTCATCATGAGAATTTACCAGAATTCCCGGTCCCGCGAAACCGAAATACTTAACAATTGTGAACCCAGAAGTTGTTATGGTGATCCACTATGAGGGATCGTTTTTGTTGTAAACACCAACACCAATAACAGCAGAATCGCACAGATCGGGCACCTGCCGCCATCGGCAAAGCTCGTATTCAAAGTGCTGGAATCGGGCGGACAGCTTACCCAGAAGGATCTCATCCGCGAGACCTCTCTCCCGTCAAGGACTGTCCGGTACGCATTGAACAGGCTTAAGGAAGAGCAGTTCCTCATCGAGCGCCATTATTTCATTGACGCCCGCCAGAGCCTCTATGGGCTGAACAAGCCAACATCCGAGGTGAGCGCTGTATGATGCGGCCCCCCATGTATACCATCCTTTTCACTCATGCAGCCCCGTAAAGGGGTTCACTATCCATCATTTACTTCCGGTTCGTCCGGTCTTCGTTTTTCATGCAGAGTCCCAAACGGCATTACACCTGTATCCGCAAAGTGAGAATTGCGGCAAAAATGTCTCCTATATCCGGGTATATTTCGATTCGGGACAATTTGATGTGAGATAACAGGTACTTGCCGGGCAGACTTCCCGTGCCGTGCCCGATACCATGAATAAGGTGTACCATGACCGATAAGAAATACTGGGACAAGACCATCGAGACCATGCCACGGAAGGATCTGGAGAAATACCAGCTGAAACTCTTAAACAACGAGATCGCGTTCGCCCGCAAGGGGTCCCCGTATTACAAGAAGATACTCCCAGCAAAGAAACTCAGTTCCGTTGACGATATCCGGAACCTGCCGTTCCTCACCAAGCAGACCATCCGGGAACGCCAGCAGGCCAGCGAACCGTTCGGGGATCTCGTGGCCGTGCCCGAGAACGAGATCGTGTACATCTCCGCATCGAGCGGTTCCACGGGAGTCCCGACAGCATCGCCCTTCACGGCACAGGATTTCGAGGACTTCATCGACTGCCAGGCCCGCCTCTTCTGGCGGAGCGGTATGCGGAATACCGACCGGTATATCCATGCGCTGAACTTCTCGCTCTTCATCGGGGGTCCCTGTGTCCTGGGCGCCCAGAAACTCGGGGCGCTCAGCATCCATGCCGGGTCCATCCCCTCCGAACGGCTGCTGAACTTCGTCAAACAGTTCCAGCCCGGCTGGACCTGGACCACACCGTCCTTTGCCTGGTACCTGGGCGAGACCGCAAAGAAACTGGGGATCGATCCGGCAAAAGACCTCAGTATCCGGAATATCATCTGCTCGGGGGAACCCGGCGGGGCGATCAAGGAGACCCGGGAGAACATCGAGGACCTCTGGAACGCGAACCTGTACGAATATTACGGACTCTCCGACATCTTCGGGGCCTGTGCAGGGTCCTGTACCGAGAAGTCGGGCATCCACATCGAGGAGGACCACATGATCGTGGAAGTCCTCGACCCCAAGACCGGGGAGCCGGTCGGCGAGGGTGAACGCGGGGAGATGGTCCTGACCACCTTAAAGAAGCGTGCACGCCCCCTCATCCGCTTCCGGACCGGGGATATCGTCACCTACACCGACGAGAAATGCGACTGCGGCCGGACGCACAAGCGCCTGCACGGCATCCACGGGAGGACAGACGACATGCTCATTGTCAAGGGTGTCAACGTCTTCCCGAGCGACGTCGAAGCCGTGGTCCGCGGTGCGGATTACCTGACCGGCGAGTACCGTCTCATCGTGGACCGGGCAAAACATCTCGACGTACTGACCATCGAGGTGGAGAACACGAAGAAGAAACCGGCAGAAGTACAGGCTCAGCTTGCAACTGCAATTAAGGCACGGCTCGGCGTGACGGCACAGGTGATCGTGCACCCGCCGGGAACCCTGCCACGGGAGACTCACAAGGCGAAGAGGATCATTGACAAACGGGCGAATGTCTGGGAATAATATCCCGGATCCATTCCCCTTTTTTCAAGAGAATCCCCCGGGCCTGACCCGGATACCCGCAAGGGTTGTTGTTCCGGCAGAGTTTTCCCTCTGATTACCATTCACAGGAGGAAAAAACATGATATCAGTACTCTATATCGACGATGACCCGGAACTTCTCCAGGCAGGCAGAACCCTGCTCGAAGAATCCGGGTTTCTCTCGGTAGAGACCTGCCGCTCGGATACAGAAGCACGCGAACGGCTCCGGCATACAACCTATGATGCAATACTGTCTGAGAACTGCCCGCCGGACATTGACGGTTCCCGGCTTCTCCGGGAGGTCAGGAGAATATCGCCCCTGCTTCCGGTCCTGTTCTTTGCCAGGACGTATTCGGGGGATGCCGTCATCGATGCACTGAACGGCGGGGCGGATCATTACCGGCAAAAAGGCAGGGATCCAACAACACAGTACGGGGAACTGGCACACCAGATACGGGCCGCTGTCGAACGCCGCATGTCTGCCCGCAGGACCGCACATCTCGCACGCCTCTACCGGATCATTTCGCAGACCAATGCGGCATCAGCCAGTCTCCGTAACAGGAAGGCGCTGCTTGAAGAGGTCTGCCGCATTGTCGTTGCTGACGGGAGTTTCCTGAGTGCATGGATCGGGCTTTTCCGCTATGACAACGGCTGCTTTGAACCGGAGGCCTGGTACTGCAGGACCGATGATACCGGGTACCCTCCCGTCAGCGCAGAGGACCTTCTGGCGCTTGGATCTGCCCTCAAGGAGATTGTCATCGGCAAGGGCATTTATTACGCCAGCACCGACAACCGCCACGATCCGCTCCTGGCACCCTGGGCGGGAAGTCTCGCTGCGCATGGCATCGGATCCAGCGCAGCATTCCCCCTCCGGGTCGGCGACCAGGTGATCGGGGTGATGATATTCAACGCCCAGGAAACCGGATTCTTCAGCGAGGAGGAGGTACAGCTGCTCGTTGAACTGACCGACACCCTGTCGCTCGCCCTGGAACTGATGGAAAAAGAGTACCTGATCACCAAGCTGATCCAGCTGAGCGATGCTCTCCAGCTGGCAAACAAGAAACTCAACCTGCTCTCCAACATAACAAGGCACGACACCCTGAACCAGCTCACGGCCCTCGGGGGATATATCGAACTCGCACGGATGCAGACAACCGACCCGGACGTACTCGAATATATCCAGAAAGAAGAAAGGGCTCTTGAGAGCATCCGCCAGCAGATCAGTTTCACCCGGGAATACCAGAATATCGGCGTCCATGCCCCCCTCTGGCAGAATGTTCAGGATATTGTTGAACGGGCTTCTCGCACGGCCAGCATGGGACAGGTGAAGATCCGGTCGGATCTGCAATCCATCGAGATATTTGCCGATCCCCTGCTGGAAAAGGTATTCTTCAACCTGCTCGAGAACGCCAGGAACCACGGGATGAATGTCTCCCGGATCCACTTCTCTGCACGGGAATCAGACAGCGGGCTCATCATCACCTGCGAGGATAACGGGGGCGGGATACCGGATGCAGAAAAAGAGAATATTTTCAACCGGAAATTCTTCAAAAATACCGGTTTTGGCCTCTTCCTCTCCCGCGAGATCCTCGCAATAACCGGGATTCTTATCCGGGAGACCGGGATATCCGGGACCGGTGCACGATTCGAGATCATCATACCAAACGAAAAATTCAGGGTTCCTTTCCAGCAGGGGATCTTATGATCACCCGGTTTCATCCATCAATTCATCTTCCGGGGGTCCCGGGGACGTAACAATCCGTACAGATGGCCCCGCTCCCGTCAGCGCGTCATCCACCAGCACGACCAGCACACACCAGACATACCACCACCACACGTGACCACCATGATATCCGTCCTTTACGTTGACGACGATCCTGCCCTGCGGGATCTCGGGAAGATCTTTCTGGAAAAGATAGGGAATTTCTCCGTTGAGACCTGCAACTCGGGCCCGGAGGCGCTGGAGCGCCTTGAACAGGTATCGTACCACGCAGTCCTCTCGGATTATGACATGCCGGAGATGAACGGCATCCAGTTCCTCAAGGAAGTGCGTTCACGCTACCCGACCCTCCCGTTTATCATCTTTACCGGCAGGGGCCGGGAGGATGTCGTCGTCGAGGCCCTGAACAACGGCGTGGACTTTTACCTCCAGAAAGGCGGGGAGCCCAAATCCCAGTTTGCCGAACTCTCCCACAAACTCCGGGCTGCAGTCCAGCGCCGGCAGTCCGCTGAACAGATCAAGCACCTCGCCCGCCTTTATGCGGTCCTCTCCCGGACCAACGAGGCTGCGGCATATATCCGTGACCGGACTGCCCTGCTCGCGGAAGTCTGCCAGATTGCTGTCAGGGACGGGGGATTTCTCATGGTCTGGGCGGGACTGATCGGGTCTGAGCCGGATTCGTTCGAGGCTGTTGCCCATTGCAGCAGCGTGGGCGATCCTTCCCTGCCACCTTCGGAACCGGGCGAGATATTGCCGCTGGATGCCCCACCCACCCGTGTTGCCATAACCGAGGGACGGTATAATGTCATCGCGGATACCCGCGAAGATCCGCAGTTCGCACCCTGGAAGGACCGGGTGTCGGTATCCGGGTTCCGGTCGAGCGCAGCGTTTCCGCTCCGCGTCGGGGAACGGGTGATCGGCGCCATGACGTTTTATGCCAGGGAACCTCGGTTCTTCGATGAGGAAGAGGTGCAGCTGCTCCTTGAGCTGACCGACAATATTTCTATTGCACTCGAACTCATGGAGCGGGAGCAGGATATCACTGAACTCAAACAGATGGGTAATGCACTCCGCTCGGCGAACAACAAACTGAACCTGCTGAACAATATCATCCGGCACGACATTCTCAACACCGTAGCCGGGCTGCTCGGTCTGGAGGACATGGCACTCGACATCATAGACAACCGGGAGGCAAGGGAGCTGCTCAGCGAGATCAAGGGTTCGACCCGGAAGATCCAGGAGCAGATCACCTTTACCCGGGAATACCAGACCATAGGGGTTCAGTCACCCCAGTGGCAGAATGTCGTGGAAGTCGTGGAGCGTGCCGGTGCACAGGTTGATCACCGGGATATCGCCATCGTCATAAATGTCCCGGATACGGAGATCTATGCCGATCCCCTGTTTGAGAAGGCCGTGTATAACCTTCTCGACAATGCGATACGGTACGGGGAAACCATCAGCACGATCCGGTTCCACACGCAGGATATTCCTGATGGCCATATCCTCATCTGCGAGGATGACGGGATTGGTGTGGCGGATCACCTGAAGGAGCGGATCTTCGAGCAGGGGTATGGAAAGCACACCGGGCAGGGCCTGTTCCTCGTGCGGGAGATCCTTTCCATCACCGGCATCTCCATTTCTGAGAACGGTTCTCCGGGAAAAGGAGCACGATTCGAGATGGTCGTCCCCCGGAACGGGAGCCGGATGACCATCCGCAGCAACGAGGAGGTAGCCCTCCCCACAGGAACAGGATCGGACCATGCAGTGATCATGAGGTGATACAGAATGGGACAACCACGGATAGTTATCGTTGAAGATGATGATATACTGGCAAAAACCACGGAGTGGAGGGTACGGAAACTGGGATACGGGTTCTCCGGCCGGGCTGCGAGCGGGAAAGAGGCAATCGGACTCATTATGAGAGAACACCCGGATGTTATCCTGATGGATATCAACATCCGCGGGGAACTGGACGGGATCGAAGTAGCGGAACTTATCAGGACGCAGTTTGATATTCCCGTCATCTTCATGACCGCCAACATGGACAAGGAGACGATTGCACGTGCCAAAGCAACCGGCCCGAAAGGCTACCTGGTGAAACCGTTTGACGACCAGGATCTCAGGGTTGCGATTGAACTTGCGATACCATAATAAAAAATATTAAAAAAACCCTGCACATGAACCGGATTCTGATGCGATCCGTCACGGGCGAGACCGTTATTCAAGGGGAAACTGGTCCTTCCCGAGCCGTTCCAGGATCTTTGCCGATGTCTCGAACCGTGGTTTCTCCTCACGCTGTACCCGCTGGTAAAACTCGCAGTTAAGACAGTTGCCGATCTTTGCAGCATAGGTTCCCTGGACCCTGCCGCCGCACATGGTGCCGCTGATGGCCCAGCAGGCCCGGCCACCGTTTGTTCCATGGTTGACACCATCCGTCCGTGCCTCTGTTGATGCCGGGCAGATCCCCAGTTCTGCTGCTTTTGCCCCTCCGGGCTGGCGGCCGCAGTTCTTGAATTCCCAGCAGTTTTGAGTTGTCATACAGGATCACTTGTTCCCGTACCCATAAAAAGGAGCAGAAAACGGTAAGAGTTACCCAGAAGACGATGACCGTACGTCGCAGATCAAGAATGCAGACTGAATCTCCCTCACCCCCGAACAAGAGGCAACAATTGCCGCAATCCCCACATGGATACTGGCGCAGGCAGACATACTGATCACTTCTGATAGAGCCGGGCTTCTCCGGCCTGATGCTGAAAGGAGTGAAGGATCATGACGCCATCGCAACCGGATGAGCATATCATCGAGGCAATCGGCAGGTCCCGGATCGTGATCCGGGATGGGGTCATCGTAGAGATCGGGGATGCCCGGATAAAGGAGTGCCCGCTGGCAAAGCGGTTCGCCCACCCGGTCCCCATAATCACCAAAGACGCGGTCCGGGCCAACATCGAGCACCGGATGAAGGCCTTTGGCATGTGCACGCCCCGCCGGGACGTGCTCGACACGAAGGAGTTCGTGGGATTCGGTGCAACCGAACTGCTCGGTTTTGCATCCCAGGTGGGATTGATCGATGCCGCGGTGCTGGCATGCGACGGTGCCGGGACGGTCATCGTGAAGAAGCCTGCCCTGATACAGGGGGTTGGCGGCAGGATGTCGGGGCTCTTCTCGACCAGCCCGATCCCGGACGTTATCCGGCGTATCGAAGAAAACGGGGGCATTGTCGTGGACAAGGTTCATGTCTCGCTCGACCAGTTCAGCGGGGTGAAACGTGCGCACGAGGCGGGATACCGGAAGGTTGCGGTCAGCGTTGCCCGGCCTGAGGTTGCCCGTAAAATCCGGGATGCTTACCCGGACACACTCATCTTCGGGGTCCACGTAACCGGGCTCACCCGCGGGGAGGCAGAAGAGATGGTTGCGACAGCCGACCTGATGACCGCGTGCGCCTCGAAGACCGTGCGGGAAGTCGCCGGTGCTAAAGCCCTTGTCCAGGCCGGGGTCTCAGTGCCCATATTCGCCCTCACGAACCGGGGCAAAGAGATCATCATCGAGAAGATCCGGCAGAGCAATGAGCAGGTGCTCATCAAGCCTGCCCGTCTCCCATCCCTCGATGCCAGCCAGCCGGATCCGCTCATCTGATCTCTTTTTTGGGGAAAATCCCTAAAACCATTCCGTTACCCTGACGGAAGACAGTACAATAGTGCATGATTCTTTCCGCTATTTCCCCGGATTGTGATCATCCCGACAAAAATTGCTGAAATGAGACCTATTTAGCAATTATATCGTGAATATGCCTGTTGCGGCAGGAGTTCCTGCCCGCAGGATACGATTGACCATGATGAAGTCAGCAGGTGCTAAACACAGCGATGGTTGTAGCGAGACGGCCATGATGACTGCAGCAAAGTGTATGGACATGCGTATGGAGAAGGCGGTCTGTGATTTCCAGGCTGTCATGTCCCAGTGCATGGCGCAGTGCATGACCGCCCGATCAATGGAACCTATGCAGATGAACGCCACCATGATGAAGTCCATGAAGGATCTTTCCATGATGATGACAGACTGCATGAACACCGCGAGCATGGACGCATCCATGATGAAGTCCATGAAGGGCCTCACCATGATGATGAAGACGTGCATGGACAACAGGTGCATGGACGCCCCCACCATGGCGTGCATGAGCGAGATGCAGATGATGATCTCCCGTCATATGGACGCCATGTGCATGGATGCAGGATGCATGGATGCCAAGCGCATGGACTCGATGTGCATGGGCTCCTCCCTGATGAAATCCATGAGCGGGATGCAGATGATGATCACGAAGTGCATGTCCCAGTGCATGGAAACTGAATGCATGAAGATGCCGGCTATGGCGTCCAAATGCTCGGAGTCCCGCATGAAGAAAGCACTCTGCGAGATCCAGATGATGCTCCCCCAGTGCATGTCCCAGTGCACGAACGCCGGATGCTCCGTAAAGAAGATGCCGGCAAACTAAGAACAGCAGATCCGCGAACCGGCCCCGGGCGGGCAAGAGAGATGGTACATTCCCGTCCCGGGCCAGTCTTTCCCGGTTACCCGGACAACTCTTCTTTCGTTTTGCACTAGTCAGGAGACTACGGGAACGATTTTTTTGACTGACAGCAGATGCCTGTTACGGATTATTAAAAAGAGGGAGACCTGCACGATCAGATGCCGTCAAGGGCGTACGCGAGGTCCGCGATGAGGTCGGCCGGGTCTTCAAGGCCCACCGAGAGACGGAATATTCCATCCCCTGCAAAGGCCCGGTAGGACTGCTCCTGTGCCGGGGTCATCCGGAAGGAGGTCCGGAGCATTTCCGATGTAGGGAGATAGAAGATGAGGCTCCGGTGGTGGCCGAGCGAGACTGCATAGTGAATGACGGAGAGCCGGTCCGCAAGGATCGTTGCTGCACGGGCACCGTCCCGGACCTGGAACGTGACCATGCCGGAGAAATTTGAAAGCTGCCTCTTTGCAAGCTCGTGCTGCGGGTGGGATGGGAGCCCGGGATAGATGACCCGTATCACCTTCGGGTGGGCTTCAAGGAAGCGGGCAACAGCAAGGGCTCCCTCCTCGTGGGCCTTCATACGGAGGGGGAGTGTTGCCGCACCGCGCTGGATCAGCCAGGCATTGAACGGGCTGATAATCCCGCCGGTCCGGATAGCGACCTCTTTTCTGATCCTTGTTATGTCCTCCTTCTGCCCCAGCACGGCCCCGCCGATTGCATCCCCGTGGCCGCAGATGTACTTGCTCAGGGAGTGGATCACGAAATCCGCCCCGAGCCCGAGCGGCCGGATACCGATGGGTGAGGAGAAGGTCGCATCTACCGCGAGACGTGCACCGTGCTCCCGGGCGATTGCCGCAAGTGCTGCGATATCGGTGAGGCGGAGGATCGGGTTCGCAGGGGTCTCGGCATAGATGAGGCGGGTGTTGGGCCGCAGGGCAACCCGGACATTCTCCGGGTCGGACATGTCAACCTTTGTCACCGCAATGCCGAGCCGGGGGAGAAGCTCATTGGTCATCTCGGCCGTTGCCGCGTAGGAGACATCGCTGATGACGAGATGGTCTCCCGCAGAAAGGGTGTACAGGAGCGTGGCGGTGACTGCTGCCATCCCGCTCGCGAATGCAATGGCTGCCTCCGCGCCCTCGAGAGCGGCAAGCTTCTGCTCCAGCTGGTCGACCGTGGGGTTCTTCCACCGGGTGTAGAGGTACGGGGTGTTCTCGCCGAAATCTTCCGCGGAGAACGAAGCCTCCGCGTCGGCGATGAACGTAGTCGACATGACAATCGATGGTGCGGACGCGCCGGTCACGGGATCGGGGGATTCCCCGGCATGGATCGCGTCCGTGCGGATCCCGCGGGGGGGTTGTGAAGGTCTGGTCATGGTATCGGACCGGTCCTGCCGGGATATCCGACAAGGACATTATGGGAACGATCAGAGCGGTGCATCGGTGATACTGATACCGGCTGCCACCATACGTTCGCGGATCAGGTCCGCGACCTCGAACTGCTTCCTTGCCCGGAGCTCGTTCCGGATCTCATGCAGGACGCTCAACGGAGCACTCGTCTCGCGGAGGAAGTTGATCCCGAGGATTGCCCCGTACTCCCGCAGGGCCTCGATATCCCCGCTCGCGGCAAGGCTCTGGATCGCTGCAAGTGCCATCGGCGTGTTGAGGTCGGCATCCATCGCATCGGTGAAGGCTTTTCTTCCCTCCGGGTTCGCCCCGTTGTCCTTCTTTGCCACGGCGCGGATGTGATCGAGCCCCTTTGCCGCATTGGCCAGCCCCTCGTCGGTTGCCTGGAGAGGCGAGCGGTAGTGGGAGAGGAGGATGAAGTACCGCAGGACATCCGGGTTCCAGGTCTTCAGGGCGTCGCGGATGGTGATGAAGTTCCCGAGCGACTTGGACATCTTCTCGCCCTTGACGGTTAAAAATCCCGTATGCATCCAGTACTTCACCATCGGGTGCCTGCCTTCGAGCGACTCCATCTGGGCGATCTCCGCCTCGTGGTGGGGGAAGATCAGGTCCAGGCCCCCGCCGTGGATATCGTACTGCTGGCCGAAGTACTTCTCCGAGATGGCAGTATCCTCGATGTGCCAGCCGGGCCGGCCCCGGCCCCACGGGGAGTCCCAGGTATACTCGCCGTACTCGCCGGTTTTCCAGAGCGCAAAGTCGTTCGGGTTGTGTTTCGAGGCATCCGTCACACGGCTCACCCGTTTTGCCCGTTCCTGGCCGGAGAGTTCCCCGTTGCCATCGAACGTGTCCAGATCGAAATACACGCCGTTCTCCGTGACATAGGCCACGTTCTTTGCTATCAGGCGCTCCACCTGGTCGATGATCTCGGGGATATGGGTGGTGGCGCGGGCATAGTAACTGACTGCGTTGATCCCGAGGGTGTGCATGTCCCGCAGGTACTCGCGCTCGAACTTCCGGGCGAGCGCCGGCTGGGAGACGTTCTCTTCTTTTGCCCGGTTGATGATCTTGTCATCCACGTCCGTGATATTCTGGAGATAGAAGACCTCCTTGCCGGTCCACCGGAGGTATCTCGCCAGTACGTCGAAGACCGTATAGGTCCGGGCATGCCCGAGGTGGGAGTAATCGTACACCGTGGGACCGCAGACAAACAGGTAAACCTTATCCGGATGAAGGGTCACAAGCGGTTCAACGGTTCGTGTGAGCGTACTGTACAGATCCATTCTTCTGTTCTCCTTTGTATGACGCCGGCGGAGGGAGTCGGACCCCCAAACATCCGCTTTGCAGGCGAAGGCATTAACCGTTCTGCCACACCGGCTCCATGTGTCTGTTTCAACCGCCCTGTTCCGGATTACCGGTTCAGGACCGATGCATTGTTCATATCACGGTTCCGGAAGTTCAGGAATACCCTTCCCGGGTATGATTGAACTTCCACGGTACTTGCATATTAATCACACCTTCATTCACATCTCCTGAATTCAGATCGCGTCAAGGGCCTGCCCGAGATCCTGAACAAGGTCTTCGGCATTCTCAATACCCACTGATACACGGACGAGCGAGTCCTTCACGCCGACCTTCTCGCGATCCTTCTTCGGGATCGAGGCATGGGTCATCGTTGCCGGGTGCTCGATGAGGGACTCGACCCCCCCGAGGCTCTCGGCAAGGGCAAAGAGATGCAGGTTCGCGAGGAAACGCCGTGCCTCAGCCTCCCCTCCCTTCAGTTCGAACGAGAGCATGCCGGAGAAACCGCTCATCTGCTTCTTTGCCAGGGCATGCTGCGGATGGGAGGGGAGTCCCGGGTAGTAGACCTCCCGGACCTTTTCGTGGCCGGCAAGGTACCGTGCAATCTCCAGCGCATTCTTCTCGTGGCGCTCCATTCTCAACGCAAGCGTCTTGATGCCCCGGGCAATGAGGAAACTGTCGAAGGGCGAGAGGATCGCTCCCGCAGCGTTCTGGTTGTACCGGATCTTCTGGAACAGCTCCTCGTCCGAGAGCACGACCGCCCCGCCCACCGAATCGGAATGCCCGTTGATGTACTTGGTGGTGCTGTGGACAACGATGTCTGCACCGAGGGCGATCGGCTGCTGGAAGTACGGGCTCGCGAAGGTGTTGTCAACGATAACCCTGACCCCCGCGTCGTGGGCGATACCCGCGATCTCCCGGATATCGCAGAGCCGGATCAGGGGGTTGGTCGGGGATTCGAGCCAGATGAACCGGGTGTTCTTCTGTATCGCCGCCTTGACGTTCTCAGGGTTCCGGGCATCCACGTAGGAGAACCCGATCCCGAAACTATCGTGAAAGACATGGTTGAAGAGCCGGCGCGTTCCCCCGTAGAGGTCATCGAAGGCTACGACATGATCGTCCTTCTTCAAGAGGGACAGGCCGACGGTTGTCTCCGCTGCAAGCCCCGATGAGAAAGCAAGCCCGTGGGCCGCACCTTCGATAGCCGCGAGTTTCTTCTCCAGCGCGAACCGTGTCGGGTTCCCGCTCCGGGAGTACTCGAACCCGCCGGTGGGTGCATCGACCTCCTTCCGGGCGAACGTTGACGAAAGGTGGATGGGGACGACAACGTCGCCGCTTGCTCCCCCGGTGTAGACCGGTTCCTCACCCGCGTGTACTGCATTGGTTGCAAAGGCCATCTCAGATCACGTCCCCGAATCCGTTCGTCTTCATCCACTCGTCATTGAAGATCGTGGAGAGGTAATTCCTGCCCGTATCCGGGAAGAGGACGACGACAACGTCGTCCTTTTTCAGCGTGCGGGCCAGGCCGACTGCCGCGAAGGCTGACGCCCCCGCGGTCCCGCCAACGAGAAGACCCTCTTCCCGTGCAAGCCTGCGGGTCATCCGGAACGCATCCGCATCTCCGACAACGATGATATCGTCCACAACGCTGAGGTCCACGGTATCCGGGATGAAATCCTCACCGGTCCCTTCGACTTTGTACGGCCCGGTCTCGGGCTCCGTACCATAGAATGTGTGGTGGTAGATCGAGCCCTCCGGATCGACCCCGATGATTTTGATATCGGGATTCTTCTCCTTGAGGTACCGCCCGGTGCCCGAGATCGTTCCCCCGGTCCCGATACCTGCGACAAAGTGCGTGACTCTGCCATCGGTATCGCGCCAGATCTCCGGGCCGGTTGTCGTGTAGTGGGCAGCCGGGTTGTCGGGGTTCTTGAACTGGTTGGGGACAAACGATCCGGGCGTCTCGCGTGCCACCCGGTCGGCCACTTTGTAGTAGCTCCGCTCATCTTCCGGCGGCACGTTGGTGGGGGTCCGGATCACATCCGCGCCATAGGCCCGAAGGAGGATCTCCTTCTCTCTGCTCATCTTCTCCGGTAGGGTGAAGACCGTCTTGTACCCCCGTGAAGCCGCGAACTGGGCAATCCCTGCGCCGGTGTTGCCGGACGTTGGCTCGACAACCGTGCCTCCTGCGGCGATCTTTCCGGCCTGTTCGGCCCGGACAAGCATGGACTTTGCCGTCCGGTCCTTGATGCTCCCGCCGGGATTGAGGCTCTCCATCTTGGCGAGCACGAGCGGTGCTGTCCCGGGATGGAGAGTGCGGTCGAGCCGCACGAGGGGGGTGTTGCCGATGAATTCGGTGATGTTGTTGTAATATTTCATGGAGTATTCCTGTGGGAGATCGATGCCACGCGGGGCGTATTCTCATGGCAGGACGGAAACTGGTGTGGATGGCCCCGCAAACGGGGACCGTCACAAAGGCGCTATCGTATGCGCATCAGCGACAACACGGGAAGAAGATCATATCAAAATAGGGAAGGCTGAGTAACGACTGCTGGCGTACGCCTGCGAACTGCCGCATAGGCCATGCATTCGTGTTCCTGGAAACCTGGTTCATTTTTCATCCTTCCTTGTGAGTGAATTTCCTGTGCTGTTATTACCTGATGTAAGGGTGATTACTATGTTCTGCCCGTATTCATAAATACGTTCAGATTGCGGAAATTTTGGTCATATTTGCTCAAATTCCGGGTAATTGCGGCAACTATTGCCGCAATCCTGTACGGATCTCCCCGGCATTGTCGTAACGCCGGGGGGTTACGAGGACTTGTCCTGCACCGTCAGCGCTGCCGAACTCACGAGAGCGATCTGGTTCTGGATATCGAGTCCTTGTGCAAAGGAGGCCATCGATTCCTGCAATGGCAGGGAGGGGCTGGGGATTCCCAGTTCCGAGCATGCCGGTATGATGTGCCAGTAGTGGACTTTCCTCCTGAAATCTTCAGAGTCCTGGAAGAATCCGAATCCCACGGTTCCGTAGGTCACAGGTTCTCCGCCTCCACCCGTGCGTATTCCGCGAATACGGGGTTCGATGCATAATCATAGTAGTGCATGAGGGTGCAGGCAGTGTTCATGTGGCTCCGGGCCCGTGCGAGCCGGCTTAACATCTGGGCGGTGTCCAGGTAGAACTCCACCAGATCGTTCTCTGTGCCGTACGTTTCATCCTCCTGAAGGCTGGTTCCCTGCTGGAAGAAGAACCGATCGTGCTTGTGCAGATGGTCCCGTGCTTCCGCAGCCACCCTGTCAAGATCGTCGATTGCGGTGACGATTTCGGATAGGTTTGCGAGAATCTTCTGCCGGTATTCCCGGCGTTTTTCCCGCTCTGCTGTTGCCTGCATGATTGTGTATAAGAGTCTCCTTGTATGCATATAAGGCATAATTTAGCGGCAAAAAATGCAGAATAATATGATTGAGAGAGATAAGAATTGTGCCCGCTACAACGGACTTAAGGTGAGAGGATCAGTTCCCGGAATCAGCTGATCGCGGCCCCCATGATCCGCCGGAGCACCGGCATCATCGTCCCGTTCAGGGTGTAGATCTTGTGGTTCGACCGGTAGTACGATTCGATAAGCCCGCCGTCCTTGAGTTTTTTCAGGTTATAGGAGATGAGATTCTGCGGCTCTTCAAAGACATAGAAGAATTCGCAGACGCAGTGATCCCGTTTCAGGAGCATCAGGATGATATTGAGCCGGAGCGGGTGGCCAAGCAGTTTGAGGAGCCGGTGGAATTCTCTCACCGGCTCTTCAGAGAGCATCGCCTTTTCGGCACGCAGTTCATCTTCCCAGTCGCTCCGGAGAGCGCAGTCGGCGGGACAGCAGCGGGCAGTTGCCATGCGTACACCATGGACATTGCGGGACATAATACGATCCCACAAGTATGTGCCGGGCCGTCCTCAAATGAAGAGAGAAGCGTCCGGTTTCCATTTTTATTGAAATCCGGTTTCAGGATATATAGGGAAAGACGCTGTTTTTAACATGAAAACAGGGAACGTGAGCACTGGACAATGCAGATTTTTTTTCCTGTTCTGGGAAGTGGGACATGCAGGACTCCCTGAAAACCAGAGGTGTCCTCAGGCTGCCGCAGGTTGTAGCCCTCTATACCGGAGCAGTCCTTGGCTCGGGCATCCTGATCCTCCCCGGTCTGGCAGCCGAACTCGCGGGGCCGGCGTCCCTTGTTGCATGGGGCCTGATGGCACTCCTCGTAGTACCCATGGCCCTGACCATGGGGCTGCTGTCTGCTAAGTATCCCGATGCCGGGGGAGTCTCCTCATTTGTTTCAAAAGCCTTCAATCCCCAAATCGGTTCATTGATCGGATGGTTCTTTCTTCTCTCGGTGGTTGTCGGGGCACCGGTCCTCGCCCTTACGGGAGCAGGGTATATCTGCGCAGCAGCCGGTCTCGGGGACACGTTCCGGCTCCTGATCGCACTGGCAATCCTGTCTGCCGGCATTCTCCTGAATTATACCGGCATGAAAATTACCGGCCAGGTCCAGGTGGCAGTCGTTTTGACCATCATCATCGTCATCATTGTCACGGTTATGGGAAGTATTTCTTCCATTGAACCCTCGAACTTCACCCCTTTCATGCCCTCCGGCTGGGAGAGTATCGGTCACGCATCTGCTCTGTTGTTCTGGTGCTTTATCGGGTGGGAAGCCATATCGCATATCTCCGGGGAATTCGAAAACCCGCAGCGGGACGCGATCCGGGGCACCCTGATCGCTTCTCTGATCATCAGTCTCCTCTACTTCCTCACCGCGTTCGTTGTGGTCGGAACCCACAGTTATGGTCCGTCACTTTCCGATGTGTCTCTGGTCCACATCATCAGGACATCGTTTGGTCCGGCGGGCGCGGTCGTTGCCGGTATCGCAGCCCTCTTCATCTGCATAGCGCCGGCTCTTGCTTACATCGGTGCCGCCTCCCGTCTCGCATGTTCGCTGGCCACCAGCGGATTTGCGCCACGCCAGATGGCCAGAAAGTCAAAAAAGTTCCACACCCCTCTCGGGGGTCTCCTGTTCCTCGCGGGATGTTTTTTTATCCTGCTTTTCGTGTTCAGTACCCGTATTGTTTCCATTTCCACGCTGATCCAGATCCCGAGCGGGACTTTCATCCTGACCTATATCGGCGGTTGTGCTGCCGGGATCGTTCTCCTGAAGGGCAGCCGGTGGGGCGTCCTTTTCAGCGTCATCTCCCTCATCCTTACCAGCGCGGTTTTCCTCTTTGTCGGGTGGGCGGTCCTGTACCCGCTCGCCATCATGCTCATCTGGAGTATCTTCATTGTGATCACCGGCAGGCACCGGGGAATCTTCACGTTCCACGCCTCCTGATAGGTAAACCCGCGAAAAGACGGTCGGATTTCAAGCTTTTTTGAAATCCGGTTCCGGGATATATATTGCGACGCTTCCCATGCAGTATGCAGGAGATCGAAGAACGCACAACGCATTCTTCTCTTCCTCCCAGCATGAGGGCTTGCCGGGTGAGAAACCATGGATTACGAAACGATACAGATTACCAAAGTGACCGGGAAATGCCCGGCCTGCGAGGACTATGCGGATACAAATTCCACCACACCGCCGAAGATCGCGGTGATGGCCTGCGAGGGTGCATGTGCCCGGGGAGAGGTTGCCCGCCGGGCAGCGAACCTGGTCGCCCACCGGCTGGCCCGCGATGAGACGGTGCGGATCTGTCTTGGCGGTGCGTTCACGAAGGACACCGGCCAGCGGAACCTCGTACGCCGGGCAGAGAAGGTGATCGCAATCGAGGGCTGTTTTATCAACTGCTCGTCGCGGATGATGGAAGGCGTGATCCCGGACCTGAAGCCGGTGATCGTGCGGGCGGACCTGATCTACAATCTCGACCTGCCATTCGGGATCGATGAGGTGCCGGATGAGATGTTCACGGTGTACGCGTACAAGGTCGCCGAGCAGGTAGTCAGGGATTATGTAAACACCACCGGAAGCGGTTCACCGGAGAAAAACGGGGGTTGTGCCGGGGGATGCGGATCGAAACCGGCTATAAAGGGCTGCGGGAAATAACCGAAAAACAACGGCAGGAGGCATCCCCTGCCGGTTATTCATGGATCGATCATGGCCATCATCCTGATGATCTGTTCAGCCGTTGCCGGGTCCACCCCCTGCGTAAGCATGAGACCGGCCGTGACGATGAAGAGGGGCCAGAAGACTTTTACCTGCCGGTTCTTCCCAAAATGTTTCGATTGCGAGAAGACCATTTGACCCTGATGAGAGGAAATGTGATAAAAAAAACGTTCTTGTTATTTTCTCAACTTCAGGTAGTAGTTCCTTTGCTGGGCAACTTCATCCAGCAGTGCATGAAGAACCCGTGATTTCCCTTTACTATCCAACCCCTCGGATCTCTTTTTCGCTTCCGTCAGAGTTTCTTCCAATTCAGGTATTTCCATAACGGTCGCGGCAATGCAATAGTACCTTTTTGAACGCCCTTCATTAAACTCCCCCAGCATCTCTTGTAAGAGGCGTTCTCTTGTTTTTTGCGTCTTTTCAAATTCCTTTATCCCATGGTTCTGGATGAATGCGATATCAGCCTCAAGTGTCTGGTAACACTTGAATGAATCGGCTTTCTCCCCGGCTTTACGGTGTTTCGCCCATGTTACGCAGGTTTTATGGTCTTCGCAATCCCAGCAGAATTCAACTCCTTTTTTCTTCAGGGCACAGGTAATAAAAGGGCACCCGGCACAGGTTCTGGATTCGGTTTTACAACCGCCGCACCTGCTTGGACCATCCGTGTGGTAATGAGGGCAAAGCCTGCAGGAGAGACCGCAGATGGCTATTTCCGGGTATTGAATGTTCATGGGTATCCACCCTACTATCACCCGGTATTTCTATAAGAATGATTCATACACAGAGTGAACGTAAGAGTAATCCTCATAAAATAGGGTCTGCAATTTCAACGGGCAAATGCACACGGGAATGTTCCGGCGGATAGCATAAAGAAATAGCAGGGGTGGTAAGCCCCTGCCTGTACGTTTATGGGATAAGTCCCACAAGCATCTCTGCCATCTTCTGTGCCGTTGCCGGGTCCACCACCTGCGCCAGCACGAGGCCGACGGTGGCGATGAAGAGGGTCCAGAAGACCTTCTTTGTCTGATCGTTCTTGCCGAATGCCTCCAGCACCGCATCGGTGTCCGCTTTCATGGCATAGCGGATGAGCCGGGGCACGAAGACGAAGAGCGGCAGGAACAGGATCGCTGTGCCGATAACGGCAAGCGACAGTTCCGTCCGCCCGGCAAACCAGACTCCGGCGGGGATTGCGATGATCCCCGCAAGGAGACCGGCCATCACGACCTCGCCGAGCCCGAACCAGGTCCGGTACTCTGCAGGGTCTTCGTCCTTTTCAGGGTTCGTCAGTTCCACGGGATCGAACATGCCGATCGCGTGGAGCACACCCCAGCAGAAGGTGCGGAGCGGGTACCTGAGGGTTGTTTCCATAACCATCCTCCACCAGGGGATGGCCGGATGAGGGAGAGATCCGGGGGATCCTCCCCCGGGCCATCATCCCTGCGGGCTTATGCCAGGGCGGTTACCCCGTCGGCCCAGGTCTCAAGCTTCGTCCGGATCGAGTCGTCCTCGTAGGACGAGATCGTCACCTGCTGCCGGGAGAAGTTCACGAGATAGATCTCCCCGTTGGGATCATGGCACTTCAGGGTTGCCGAGAAGCTGTCCGATGCAGCATCGTGGACCGGTGTGCCGGCATGGGCCGTGTTGTTGGCGGTGTTGGCGAGTACAGCGGAGATCCCGGCAGTGAAGCCGGCCATCGTGTTGTAACTCTCGGCACCTTTTCCCACGGTCTTTGCATCGGTGTCCTGGTACACGAACCGTGCCGTGTAGGACTCCCTGGTCTTCTCTACGGGCGGGTGGTTTGCGCCCGAGCTCATATACGATACACACCCGAACGGGTTGCTGGTGATGACGTTCTGGACGATCGTGTTGAATGCGTCCACGCCTGCAATCGGGTTCGCCAGTTTGCGAACCGCGCTCTTCACATTGGTGTTCTGTGCGAAATCTGCCATTTCTCAATTCCTCCTTTGCTGTTCTGGTTTTCCTTATGTCTCGGGGCGCCCTTTGACATTACAGCATTGGCAGCGGGGATATAACGGATAATTCCAGGGGTGTTAATCCGGGGCAAATGCATGGATAAAAGTAAGATTCAGGCAATTCGGTGCGGATTGGCACTGGTAGGAAACAATATTGATGCCTTTATTGAAAATCAGCAGAGTTCAAACGCTGCTATGGATAAGTCAGCCTACCTATGGCTACAGGATAGAAATTGAGGATGCAGCAAGCTAAGGAAACGCCCGAGGATCCAGCGCGAGAACTAACAATCAAGAATTAGTGGTTTGGTTT